>Ga0210033_1000051_pt1 | contig 88139 bp, 91 predicted proteins | sample CryGeymeta201501_FD_185465 | JGI IMG/M metagenome (GOLD analysis project Ga0210033, IMG submission 185465) | Groundwater microbial communities from Crystal Geyser aquifers in Utah, USA - Crystal Geyser metaG 2015-01 (SPAdes) (version 2) | ecosystem: Environmental > Aquatic > Deep subsurface >... | reverse complement strand
TACCGCCATTGTTGGCTAATGCATTGTTTATGCATATTAACAAGTTTTGTTGAATTTTCTTTTTGACTCGTGCAGCCTTCTCCCCGCATGCCTTTCATGTGTTTGGGAATGATTAATAGTTGGGATTAGTATTGTTAACACAAATCTGTGCTTACCTCCATTTGTTAATCAATACGCTTAAACCACAAAAACGCCATCCAGAAGTGAATTAAACCCCATTTGATATCTATCTTCCCTCTATTAAGTTTGTCGCTTAATGGTGGTGTTTTCTTTTTTAATTCAAGAATGAAAAAACCAATCATAATTTGAACAATAATAATGCTTGATATCATCGGGTAAACTGTTGACTCAACGTTGGGTATCAGGTTGTAAATAAGCAATATAACACCAACGATTAAGAACATGGCGATTACCTGGGAAAGACTAATTAATTGTTGTGAGTTCATGTGTCAGTTAAAAATATGGAATATATTTATATTATCATATTTAATGTAAATATACAAATCTAACGCATTAACCAATGAAAAACAGACTATCGCGTGAGCGAAAGCCTGTTTATGGTTGTTATATGCTATTTTTTTAGCCTAAAATAGCCTCTACGATGCTATCGTAGCGACCCATTGATTTCAAAAATGCAGCCACAACTACAGCAACCGCAAAAGCAATTAAAACAAAAAATAGTACACTCATGGTGCTATGCTCCAATTTGGTTTGAAATGAAAACAAAAAATCCGCGAAAAATTTTGTTTGTTTCTAATTACGCTGATGCAAGAAAACTAAGAACATCCCGCGAAGTTGTGTATTTTTTCGTTCCCTTGTAAGTTGTAATGAAATTCATGATGATGTAAACACAAAAATATTGAAAACATAAATTATTTTGATGTTGGAGTTGTGTATTAAGTCTGATAAAATAAAAATCTATTTAAAAGGTTTTAGTTATGAATAATGCAATTCAATTAGCTCTTGCATTTGTATATGGGTCAATGCTTGGTAGTTTCCTTTGTGTGATTTACTCACGCTATCCAGATATAAAAGGACAGGGGATTAATAAATTCATTTATGGATTAAGCTATCCTCCTTCAGCATGCCCGAAGTGTAATCATCGAATTCAATGGTATGAAAACGTACCACTTATTAGCTACATTCTATTGCATGGTAAGTGCTCAGACTGCAAATCAATTATTCCAATAAATTATTTTATATTCGAAATTGTCTCTGGAGTGGTAAGTTTTATTGGTTGGTGGCTCTTTGTGTTATAACTGATGCTTCTGGGTTTTAAAATGCCTAGAAAACAACATAAATATTTGATTTTAAAGGAATAAAATACAATTAAAACAAGCTATATTTAATTAGGAAATCACAATGCATAACATCGAGTGGAAAAGGAAGTTTTTCATAGAGGCTAAGCAATATCTTAATTCAAAAGAAGATGTCTCTGTTTCAGAAAAGACGGCTATTGGCTATTTTTTGTGGATGTTTTTTAACACTAAAATGCCTATAAAAAAAATGATAGACTCAACCCATAAAAAATATTTAAACGTAAAAAAATCAAGAATAGAAACTATTTTTAGAGAAGTAATTCCTGAACAAGAAATACAAAATCGCGCCAGCCTAAATGCAAAAGAGCATGGGAGAACAAAAGTTACTTCATCTGATCGCACTTTAAAGCAACTCATTATTCAAACTAATTCACATATGAAAAACATTGCTTAATAGTTGACAATAATTTTAAATTAAGATAATATTCCGTGTAATTATTTGCAGAATAAATTTATGCTTAAAAATATTTTTTATACGTTTGTTTTGCTAACTTGGATTAACGGTTTTGGTTTTCTATTGTGATTGCAATGTTGTTTTTAGCAGTTTCTTTTAGTTGTTACAAAGCAATCATTAATCTCATGAATAAACGAATTAAATTATTGAAACCAAATATTAAAACTAAACACCATGACTGATATCGTTCAAAGAAAAGTCCCACTTGAGCATCGTGCATCATTACTAACTAATCATTCTCCAGTAATGTCTGGTATTTTTGCAGCGCGAGAGATCGCGAATAATGATCAACTCGACAATTCGATTCAGCATTTATTGCATTTTTCTGGATTGAAAAATTCTGAAAAAATAGCTAATTTATTGGCTGATGCAATCACACAAAAGAAGAAAATTCTCGTTGTTGCTGATTATGATGCTGATGGTGCGACAGCCTGCACAGTTGCTGTTCGTGGTCTTCGTATGTTTGGCGCAGATGTTTGTTACATTGTCCCTAACCGATTTGAGTACGGATACGGACTAACGCCTGAAATTGTAAGACTTGCAGCAAAGCAGTCTCCAAACATTATTTTGACTGTAGACAATGGAATTGCCAGTGTAAATGGTGTTGTAGAAGCAAATAAATTAGGTATACAAGTTTTTGTTACTGACCATCACTTGCCAGGCGATGTCATTCCTGATGCCGCAGTTATTGTTAATCCTAACCAACCTGGTTGCACTTTTCCCAATAAGCATTTAGCCGGGGTAGGGGTGATGTTTTACGTCTTGCTGGCGTTACGTTCTGAATTGCGTGATCGAGGTACTTTTGAAAAAAACCCATGTCCTAATTTAGCTACCTTGCTTGATTTTGTTGCACTTGGAACAGTGGCTGACGTGGTTCGGCTCGACCAACAAAATCGTATCCTTGTTGAGAACGGTCTAAAACGTATTCGCGAAGGCAAGGCTCATGCTGGTATCAATGCTTTATTTAAGATTGCTAAAAAAGAAATTGGTAATGCTGTGTCTGGCGATCTTGGTTTTTCCATTGGCCCACGCTTAAATGCGGCTGGACGATTGGATGACATGAGTATGGGTATTGAGTGTCTTCTGACTGATGATCCTGATGTCGCAAAATTAGCTGCCGAGAAACTTGATTCACTCAATAAAGAGCGGCGTGAAATCGAAACCGAGATGAAAGAAGAGGCTCTGGCTGGTCTTGAGGAAATCGACTGTGTCGGACGATACAGTATTGTTCTTTTTGATGAAAAATGGCATCAAGGGGTGATCGGTATTGTCGCTTCCCGTCTAAAAGAACTGTATCACAGACCAACAATTGTGTTTGCTCAATCAACATCGAGTGAAGATGAAATAAAAGGGTCTGGTCGCTCTATTCCTGCCTTGCATTTACGCGATGCTTTGGATTTGGTCTATAAAAAATATCCAAACCTTATTCGTAAGTTTGGTGGTCATTCAATGGCTGCTGGACTGACTATTAGTAAAGTTGATTTGAAAAAGTTTGTTGATGCTTTTGAATATGCTTGCAGACAAATGCTCAATGCTTCCGACCTTGAACAACATATTGAAACTGATGGCGAATTGAAAGCTGATGAAATCACATTAAAATTAGCCAATGACATCAATTCTCAAGTTTGGGGTCAAGGTTTTCCTGCTCCAACGTTTGATGCCATGTTCCAGGTTATATCTCAGCGGCTTATGGGTGGAAAACATTTAAAATTATTACTGAGTGCTGATGGAAAACAATTTGAAGCAGTGTTATTTAACCAAATCAAAGAATTGCCTGGTAGTGCTCATCTTGTTTACAGTGTTGGGGTAAACAGATTTCGCGGTGAAGAATCATTACAATTAATGGTTCAACATTGTGAAACGGAATAATTTTTCACTACTGAAACGGTACTTGTCAAAAACCCCAATCTCAGTTAAAGAGAAATAAAAACAGACTAATCGCGTTGGCGAGAAGTCTGTTAAATATATTATTTACTGGCCGGAAGTTTTCTGTCCAATAGCTCTGACCTTTTTGGGGTCAATGCCCTCCATCCCTGTAAAAAATCTTACGGACATAATTATTCCTACGCTTACTAGCGGTAGAATAATCATCATAAAAAACCCAATCGTCTGGGTTCTACTCCCGAGTAGTGTATCCCCGTATGCCGTTTGACATACGCCTACCATAGCAATGGTAGCAGCTACCATCTCTGCAGTCACTACAACTGCAACTAAATTACTTTTTTTCATGATTTCCCTCAAAATAAATTAACCTGAGCGAACAGGCATTGAAAATTTAAAAAGTCCGCGAAACTTTTTAAAACGCTTCATTGATGCTGCCGCAAGAAAACCAAAAGCAACCTGCGAAGTTGTTTTGTTAATTTCAATATCCTTGTATTTAGATATAATTTTCATTGCCATGTAATGCATTAAATACCGCCAGTACGGTGGGTATTTAATTAGTAAAATAACTTTTGATGATATAATAGAAAGTATTCTTACTACTACTTTCTATTGATTAAAAATGAAAAACAAACCAGACGATAAAATTGCATTTAACCTTGGATGGGATTTTTATTCACATGGATTTATTTTACCGAATAGATTAAATAAAGAAGAATTTGATTTAATGTTAAAAGGATTTTCAGCCGCTCGTAAACGTAATATTCCTAAAACAGAGCATGATAGATACATCAAAAAATGGCTCAATCTCAGGATAGGGGCGTGGACACGAGGAAGAACTTTCGATAACCAGGTAACACCTGAATTTATCAAAAGAATTGATGTTAAAAAATGTCCTGTTACTGACATTATTTTAACGCATGGAACTGGGAGTCTAAGCGACTGGAGTGTTGATCGTGTTAATAACGATGCAGCTTATTCACCAGGCAATTTAGTTATCGTAAGTTCATTGGCAAACATCTCAAAGGGAAGTTTGTCGTATAAAGATATTGTAAACATAACATCAGGATTGCGACCCGTTCCGTATGGTGTAAATGGCATGCGTCCATTATCAACAATCGAATGGTTGCGATGGCGTTCTATTGCTTCACACGTAATAACTATCGATGGTTGCGATGATGCATTTGGTTATGCTGTTGCCCCATGTGTATGTATACCACCACAAAACATTTCTGTAAGTCCTTCATCAGCTTTGCAGATGGCAATTAGTTTGTTCGTTCTGAATGTTGATTCAAAGCCATTAAACACGATTTCAGCAAAGTTGATAAAATCAAAACGGGTTAATTTAAACAAGATTGTAGTAAGGGCTAAGAAAAATAAATCAAATCAAATGAGATTGGGTGATTTCTGGTTTAACGAAAGGTTATTTACTGAGTTTACTTTTTTCTTTAATGAGTTATCGCCTGAAGAAACCAGGATGATCAATCATGTTGGTTACAAAACAATGTCGAATCAGAAAAAAGATAAAGAAAGAATGATTTGCGATGTTAGTGAATGGAATCTACACGGAAAAGGTTACGATAAACCAATTACATTGACCGGATGCGCGGCAAGCCCCGCCCTGAACGGGGAGGATTCCCGCGCATTCCGTTAAACAGTTAGTGCGAGTCCCGCGCACAGAACATAGTGAAAAGCCTTTGCAAGTTTCGGAAAACATAGAAAAGATGTTTCCCACCCAAAACAAGATTGAACTATTCGCCAGACATAAACCAAATGGCTGGGATGTGTGGGGCTTGATGTTCGAGAAGCTTATGAAGAACTCCCCGCTTAGGCGAGGATGGGGTACCAAGTATTTTTAAAAATGATCAAGCATTGGAATCGGATTGTAAATGAAATTCAGCCTACTGACAGAAAAATCAGAAGGCTGAAAACTGTAACCTGCTACGGACTCAATTGGTCGGAATTTTTTTGTCTAATATTTAATTTTTCAATAAAAAGACCTACGCTCTGTTAGAAGCATAGGTCTTAGTTGTTACTTGTTAACCATGAAAGATGTCAGGTTGGTCGGAATCACGTAAATCGTGCTCTTCCCATCCATCTTTTGGATAAACAGACGCTGATTTTCCAACGCCATGTATTCCATGTTTTTTGCATTTCCAGACATCATTGACAAACGTCTGTTTTCCTGATCAGCAACTTGTACCTGGATTATCTTCGCCTTCAATTCGTTCTGAGCCGCAATTGAAACCAAAGCTGAATCTGTAAGTGCCGGAGAAATTTGCATATTCTTGACAAAAATCTGCTTAACTTCAACCTTTTTATCAAGTTTTTCTTCCTTCAGCAACTTGACAGTTTGCTCCATAATTTCAGCACGAATCTTTTCGCGATTATCATTTGCATCCAGGGCATCATAACGTCCTACAACGTCATTCATCGCCGTAATGACAATGCTTTGTACGTACAGCCCCATAGGATAGACTTCATCATCTATAATGAGATCGCGACCTTTAAAATCAGTTGCCAGCTCAACAATATAGTCTGAAGTAACTGCGTAGTTAAACGACAAATCCATGTCGTGCATCAAGGTTTTATCCTTGGTTTGCGGTTTCTGATCTTTGATCTCGATGGTCATTTCGCTGGCGACAACCCTCTTTACGTCGCCAATCATCGTCTGATGCCAGCCAACGCCTAACTCTGTTGGATCATAAACGCCATTCCAGCCGACGCGGATACCAGCATGACCAGATTCGATCTTTGTACAACCGGTTGTCATAGTGAACATGATAACCGCCATAGCAACCGCAATAAAATTTCCCATCTTCTTCATTTGATGTCCTTTTTATTTAAAAATACAAGATCGATTAACCTTGTAATTAGTAATAATTCTCATGATCTTGTAATCAATTTAAAAACACAATAAATGCTGAGATAACTCCGGTAATAACGGATGATGCCAGAGCAATAAAAAACTGCTTACCAATTGTCATCCATGTTTTTCCTTTGTTTAGATGTAGTTCTTTGAAGAAATGCAATACAAAGAAAACCAGAATAAAAACAATTACTGGCAATATAAGAAAACGCATGTTATTTCCTTTTTTTAAGAAGTTTCGAATAATAATACAAGATCAATTAACCTCGTGTTTGATAATAATTGTCATAACCATATAATTAATCTTTAACATCGCAAGTTAAGTTTTTTAGAAAAATCTTAACTTGTGGAATCACATATTTGTCACGAACTCGTTTGACTACACAACAACTCCCATGGTAATGTTCTTCCCATCTTCTGCATTTTTGCTTATATGGCTCTAATGCAGAACTGAATTGATATAGATTCCATTCTTGACTCGCTTTACTGTCATAGTTGAAATAAAAAAGTTTAGGTAATTCAGCTTCAGTACATGCAAATAATTTAGCATCAGATGTTGTGATCATTGCCGTCATAACTTCTTTTAATGTCTCTTCGGTAAAATCACTAATTACTTGCGTAACTTCTTCAACTTTTGTGTTATGTTTTTTCATGTTATGCCTATTTTTAAATGAATTTTAAATAAAAGTTATTTTAACATACATGTCATTTATTAATTTCTATATTCATGGTAATTATCTCATTCTACAAATTAATCAGGAGTTAAAATGAAAATACCAAAAATTACAACAAGTATCAAAGTTGAACGTTATTCATGGATTCGTCGTGGCCGAGAATCATATGGTTATTGCGAAGATAAGGGCGATTATCAATTACTTATCAAGCGATGGAAATTGGGTGGTATCATAATCTGGACGAAGATTCTTGACCGAGAAGAAATTCCTGGTTATGTGCTCATTGAATTGGGTGCATTAGGTTCTACAGAATGGAAATCCAGGTTTTCATCTTACATCAACCAACAAAATAACAGAAAGGAATCTCATACCTGACAATTATCTCATTAAGCAACGCAAACTTCAATTAACAACTTTAAAAAGGAAATCAATGAAAGCTTATCTTGAATTAAACCAACGCGTACTCGATGAAGGTAAATGGGTTCATAACGCCCGTACCGGGAATCACTGCCTTACTGTTATCGATGCCAGCTTTACGTATGATTGTTCCACGCATTTGCTGCCGGTGTTGACCACGAAAAAGATGGTCGCAACCTGCGTTTCTGCAATGGCTGAGATGCTTGGTTACATTCGTGGTTATGACAATGCATCTCAATTCCGTGCGCTGGGCACAAAAACCTGGGATGAAAACGCCAACAACAACAAAGCATGGTTAGCTAACCCACATCGTAAAGGTGTCGACGATATGGGGCGTGTCTATGGTGTTCAAGGGCGTCGCTGGCAGTCTCCAGACGGCTCAGTAATCGACCAACTCAAGAAGATTGTTGATGACCTGTCTCGTGGTGTTGATGACCGTCGTGAAATTCTAACATACTGGAATCCAGGCGAAATGAACCTCGGTTGCTTGGCTGCCTGTATGCATACGCATACCTTCAGCGTACTTGATGGCGAATTGTTTTTGACCAGCTATCAGCGTTCTGACGACCTTCCCTTGGGACATGCTTTCAATCAGATTCAAGTTGCCTGGTTCTTGATGGTGATGGCGCAAATCACGGGACTGAAGCCTGGTAAAGCTTTTCACAAAATCGTCAACGCACACATGTATGAAAACCAGGTTGCTATCATGAGGGACGTGCAGTTAAAGCGTAAGCCTTTTAAGCAAACCGCAAGGTTGGAAATAAATCCTAACATCAAGACTCTGGAAGATTTGGAGACTTGGGTAACAATGGATGATTTCAAGGTGGTAGGGTATGACGCCTACTATCCGGCAATCGTGTATCCGTTTAGCGTTTAAGGAAAATTATAAGCGGAATCGTCAAAGGCGAAAAAACCGGACGATTTTTAAGAAATAACTTTTAAACAACAAATACAGCTCTCTTCGGAGGCTGTATTTTTTTTAACAGGAAGAGCGAGATTATTCGAGGTTTAGCCCGGAGATGAATAGATTATCACGTAAAACGTGACTTGTATTTAGTATAATTAAAATATATAATAACATCCATGTTATCCACTACCAAAATTCGCATTTATCCATCCATTGTTCAGGTTAAGAAACTGAATCGCAAAACAGTCAGGTAAATTTCTGAAAATAAAATCAAATCAACTTTAACCGAAGGAAACTATAATGAGTAAAATGATCTGGTGGTGGGGTTATCTTCATGCAAACGGTAAGATTGCTGTAAAAAGGTGGTTTGGTGATCATGCCGACTACACAACCGATTGTGATGGTAATGACTTTGTGAAAAAAGTACAAAAACCTTTTCAAGCGTTGAATAAAGAGAAGGCACTTGAATTTCTCACAAATAAATTAACGAAAAAAGAACAACTTTAACGCATTAAATAACTGGAGAGAAAAATGGCTTTGACTCAACAACAAAAATTGGAAAACAAAAAAGTATTTGCTTTGCGTAACGCAGCTTACAGTGCAAGAAGTACCGCGTATCGTACTTTTATTAATTCTGGATTGGCTGAGGTAGATGAATCAATTGAGTTAAAAGAAGTTAATGCAACTGAATTTGAACTTAAAACATTAATAGAACAATGTAACGCTGAACAGCAAGAAATTCAACAACAAATTGAAGCTCTTTTGGCAAAAAAGAATGCTGTAGAAGAGAATTTTAATCCGAAATTCGCAAAGAATAAGGAACGACGCGTTATTGCATGGGATGCATTTAATGCAAAAAAAAGTAAAGTGCAAAAAGATGCTGACAAACTATTTCCTGATAAAAAATGTAATGGTGCTGCTGATTGGATTCCTCCTGCCGGCTACCTCGAACAATTTGCAATTGACAATAAAGTTTCTTTAGCTAAAAAAACAGCAAAGATTGAAAAAACCTTGCGAAGTCGTAAATAATTCGTAATTAATTTAACCTTCAGCAACCCTCTTTTTGAGGGTTGTTTTATTTTCCAGGGTCATGATATTCATTACATACTGCAACGTATTTATTTAATTTTAAAAGAGGAAAATATGAACCATAGCTCTAATCAAACTATTTCTCTGTATTATTGTAAAGGTAGTGCAGATAAAGAATACCACCTTCAACTCATGCATTTTGCTGATAATTTATTTAAAGTTGATTTTCAGTATGGTCGTCGCGGTAGTGCACTGAGGTCAAAGACAAAAACTGAAGTTCCGATCGAGTATTCTAAAGCGAAAGAAATGTACGACGATCTAGTTTCTCAGAAGTTTAAAAAAGGATACGTCGAGTATGTCTCTAGTCTCTCTCTCCAGGCAATTCAAAACGCAAGTGTTAAAACAGGTATTTTACCTCAACTACTTAATGTAATTCGATATGAACATGAGCTTGAGTCTTATTTTGCCAATGATGAGTGGGTGATGCAAGAAAAGTTCGATGGCGACCGCCGTGGTGCAGTGTCATCGTCTGGAAAAATGTTAGGCTTAAACCGTAAAGGTGAGGTCATATCATTACCAGAACCTGTCACTGCAGAATTACTTAGCGTTGCCATCAATAGTGATATTCGCATTGATTACGAAATTATCGGTGATAAATTGTATTTGTTCGATTTTCTGGTTTACGAAGGAAAAGATATTGGTCAAACAATGGGTTGGCTTGAACGTATGGAGTTAGCAATCAAAACATTTGCTGGCTGCAAGAATATCCATGCAATTCCAGTAGCAAAAACGACGGCTGAAAAACGTGCTTTGTATGCAAAAGTCAAGGCTGCAAAAGGTGATGGCGTGGTATTCAAACTACGTGACAGCTTGAGTTCTCCAGGTCAACCAAACTCAGGTGGTGACTGGATGAAGTTTTCGTTTCGCCAGCGTTCAAGCTTCATCGTTCTTGAACAGAATGAAAAACGAAGCATAAAACTTGGTTTATTTGATGATAATCAACATTTACCATCATCTGCATACAAAGAAAAGATTTTCGTTGGTAACGTAACTGTTCTTCCGAATTTTTACCTTCCCAATGTAAATAATATCGTTGATGTCGATTACCTTTATGCCTGCAAAGGGGGTAAGATTTATCAGCCGGTCTATTGCGGCCTTCGGACTGATATCTTCACCGAAGATTGTGTTACTTCACAGCTGAAGTATAAGCCTGAGCGTGGAGATGATACTGATGATTCAAATGTAGTTGTTAATTCAACAGTATTTACTTCATCATTCGACGAAGATGAAATAGTATTTTAACCAATAATCCCCGGCTAACGCTGGGGATTATTCTTTTTAAACAATGTGTCCTCGTGGACTTTTATCCGCCTTCGCAGTCATTGCAAAAACAGAGCAACAGCGCACAGCAAAGGAAGATCAAATTAAGATTAAATTACAGGAGCATGAAATTTGTATCTTTATACAAAGCAAACGTCATCCTGACACTTTGTTAGAAACCATCGGGTCAAACCGAATTTACAAGGAAAAATATAATGAACACACGTACATTAGTTTCAAACCGTAAGGATACACGGACAAAAGTTGACATGGTGCGATCTCGCACCATGTCTGACCCAGCATTTGCAAAAATGGCTGCAACTGCAATTAAGCTGGATACAAGTCTGTTGCAGAGTTTGCATATTGAAGTGATCGAGAATTTGTGCGGTCATTCTGAATCACTATCTATTATGGATGAAGTATTTTCAAATCCTGCAACGTGCAAGAAGTACAAGCACGCCGCGACATGCTATTTTAAAAAGGTAGCAGATAGGCTGTTTCATTAACACACACAGAACCTTTCCTTACAGGATTGGTATCTCACCCCAAAACCATCTTTCCTTCCCGGACTGATGGTTTTTTATTTTATTTTCATTAAATCTGCGACTGCATTTAACAACTTTGATTCTGGAGAATTATCCTTGTCATCCTTCATTTGCTCAACCCAGGCATTGTGGTCTTCAACCGTTTCTGGGTTAATTTTTTCGCCAACAAAACATTCGATAGTTGTTTTCTCAACTTCGGTCAGTCTTACTTTATTTCCGCATCTAATCATTTTAAGCCCCTTTTGGAATAAAATTATTATACCATCTTGTTATATTCAAGTCAAATAATATATCAATGAGTGGTGGACGGAACAGAGAGCCTTTAGAGTCAAACCCGGTTTGACAGAACCTGCTATTAACGGAAGCAATGAATCGAGCGTAGCGAGAGAAAAGCTGCCGTAGTGATTTTGACTTTGTTTTTACAAAAGTTATCCACAGGTTTGTTTGGTTGGAATGCTTTTAGAAGTCAAAAAAACAAATTAAAAACAAAGAGTTAAAATCATAACTATGGAGAGGAATATGGTCATATTGTGGATAAAAGTTGGTTGCCGATTCTTTCTGGCAGTTGTTTTCCTTGAAATATGTTATAAATATTTATTGTTTATTTATTGTTCTCATGTAATAATACTCAACACAACTCACCTCTAGCGGAAGTTATTAAGTTAACTATTCGTCTGAGGCGAAAAACCGCCCAAGGCGGTTTTTCCATTTCTACGGTCTTAAAGTCATTTGTATATATTTCAAAAAAATGCGCTTCATGGAGAGAGTTGGGTACAGTAAAAAAGAGGTTAAATATAACGAAATAATGCAAAAAAGAAGAATTATCATTTTAAAGAGCTATTTTTAACTATTTTAAGGTGTATCACTTGACTTATTATATTGATTTATTATAATTAACTCCTGAATTTTAATTAATAGAAGGTATTTATGACTCAAAACGTACACGTAGTCCAAAACGTACCAGTAACTCAAAAAACAGCTATCGGTGAAGTAACACAGGTATTTGTTAAGACTGAGATGGAACGGTCTTATATTGACTATTCAATGTCAGTTATTGCCGGTCGTGCTCTGCCTGATGTGCGTGATGGTTTGAAGCCTGTGCATCGTCGCATTCTGTATGCAATGGATGGACTTGGCATGGAGTGGAATAAGCCTTACAAGAAATCCGCCCGGATGGTTGGTGAAGTAATTGGTAAGTATCATCCGCATGGCGATACGTCTGTTTATGATGCCGCTGTTCGTATGGCTCAACCTTTTTCGATGAATGCATTACTTGCTGATGGACAGGGTAACTTCGGTTCTATTGATGGGGATAATCCAGCTGCTATGAGATATACGGAAATTCGCATGTCTCGTTTGTCTTCAGAATTTTTTGACGATATCAAGCATGAAACTGTTGAATTCCGTCCTAACTATGACGGACATGAAGTGGAGCCTGTTGTTCTTCCTGTTCCTTATCCAAATTTGCTGGTCAATGGTTCTGATGGTATTGCTGTTGGCATGGCCGTGTCGATTCCTCCCCACAACTTGCGTGACATTGTTACGGCGACTGCTTTGCTGGTAGCAAATCCTGATGCTACTACAGCCGAACTAATGGCTATCATCAAAGCGCCTGACTTCCCTACCAAGGGTATTGTCTTCGGTGTTGAAGGCATGGTTTCAGTTATTGAAACTGGACGAGGTCGCGTTAAACTGCGTGCAAAATGGCATGAAGAACCTCGTGGTCGCGGTGCTTCAAGTATTATCATTGATGAGTTCCCGTACCAAGTGAATAAGGTTTCTGTTATCAACAAGATTGTTGAGTTGGTAAAGAAAGAAATTCTCACTGATGTTATTGGTATCCGTGATGAATCAGACAAAGATGGTATCCGTTTAGTTATTGAAATTCGTGCAGGCGCTATTGCAGATGTAGTTTTTGCGCAACTCGCAGTAAAGACTGAACTGGAAACATCTATCTCTTACAACTGTACTGTTGTAGAAGATAACAAACCTAGGTTGTATGGTTTGAAGACGCTTATTATGAAGTGGATTGAATTCCGCATGAAAGTTCTGCTGAATCGATTTATATTCTTCCGAAAGGAAGCAAATACAAAGCTGCATATTTTGGATGGCTTTATGATTGCGTTTAATGCGCTAGATAATGTCATTGCATTGATCCGTCGTTCCGGTTCGGGTTCTGATGCAAAAACAGGTTTGATTACGTTGCTGTCTGTTGATGAAATTCAGGCTCAAGCCATTCTTGACCTGCGTTTGCAAAAATTGACTGGTTTCGAAATTGATTCGTTAAAAGCTGATCGTATCGCTTTATTGGAAAAGATTAGCGATTTCACATCGAAGATCGAAAATCCAGACGAACTGAGCAAAGTTCTACTTATTGAGTTAGCTACAATTGATGCTCGATATGGTCATGAACGGTTGACTGAAATCAGTAACATGATGGTTGATATGACTCAAGAAGATATGATTCCTCGTGAAGATGTGTTGATTATTGTTACCAAGAAAGGCTATGTAAAGCGCTTGGCAGCGACAGCGTTGAACGAGCAAAATCGTAACACTCGCGGCAAGCGTGTTCTTGAGGTAGGTGAGGACGATGAAATTCAGGCCATGTACCACGTTAATTCTCATGACTTGTTGATGGTATTTACTGAAAGCGGTCAATCTCTTGGTGTTAAGGCTTACAGTATTCCAGAAAGTAGTTTGACTGGTCGTGGTCGTCATATCAAAAATGTGATTGAAGGGTTGGATGAAGAAATTTCAGCTATCATTGCTGTTCCTGAAAATGACAAGGATTCTTGCCTGACGATTATTACTCGCACTGGTCAAGTAAAACGTTCTGCAATTAACGATTATCTTGGCGTGGTTCGTCGTGGTGGTATCCGTGGTCTGAATCTTGATGAGGGTGATGCTGTTGTAGGCGTGTATGTCACTAAGCCTCATGATCATCTAATGCTGGTAGCCAACACAGGTAAAGCAATTCGCTTTGACATTGAAGATATTCGTATTACTGGTCGTGCTACAGGAGGCGTGCGTGGTATCTTGTTGGATTCAAATGAGCATGTTATCGGTACTCACTGGATTCAAGGTAATGGACAGGTTGCTGACGAAGCGTCTACTAAAGCCATGGACGATGGACAATATCTGTTATGTATCGGTGAACATGGTGTTGGTAAGCGTTCTGACATGTCAGAGTTTGGTGTGCAAAATAGAGCAGGACGTGGTGTGTATGCGTTCAACATCAACAAAAAGACCGGCGAGATTATTAAAGCATTCGGCGTAAACGATGAGCAAGACCTTATTCTTACGGCAAGCAATGGGGTAAGTAATCGAATTGCAGTTAAAGCGATTCGTGTTACTGGGCGTGTTACATCTGGTGTATTTCTTATAAATCTGGATAAGAATGAAAAACTGGTTGGTGCTACTACAGCAGCTTCAATTCCTTTGGTTGAGCAAGAAGACGCTGTAGTTTAAAAGTTGTAAACTAGAAAACGGGTAGGAGATTATTCTCCTACCCGTTTTCTAGTTTAACTGATTGTGCGGAGTAGCTTGCTAAGTAAAGGTTCTTTTATTGACTTATTTCATTGTCATAAATATAATGCAAAACAATTAATTTTTGGAGTGAGTGATGTATAAAAAAATAATAGATGTGAAATTTGTGCATCTACTTTTGTTGTATATGATTATTCCCTTGGCATTAATTGTTGTCTGGATTGACCAGACTTTATTGCATAGCAAAATCCTTATTTCAAGTCCATTTAAGCCTGAAGAATGGATTATATGGGTTTATATATTTGGAATGCCTCATGTAATCAGTGGTGCTCAAATGTTTGCCGACACTGAATATATAAAGATGTATGGCTGGAGACTGTTTAGAATTTTAGCTATTTGTCTCGCCTTGCCGCTTGTTGTTGTTCCTGTGTTTGGTGCTGAGTATATGTTTGTCATATTTATGGCTTTTATTGTCTACCATACGGTAGCTCAACAATTTGGATTGACGCTCGCTGTCCTTAAAAAAGCACCAACCACAGCCTTCTACGCATGGAAATGGTCAGCGATAGGCGTTGGTTCGGTTTTGTATTTGATGTTGTATTTTGCGCCTATTCCTTTAGCTTACGTTAATAACGAGTGGAAGGACTTGCTGGTCTTATCTGCAAAAGTTCTTCTGGCTATTACCGTTTTATCCGGGATTGCTGTTATTTGGGAAAATAGAACCAATAAGTTAGGTTCATGGTATGTAGGTCTTAACATCGCTTTGATATTTACAGAGTGCTTTCTGTTTTATATGCATTACTTTTTTCTGATTGTGATACTAGGTCGAATCATTCACGAATTTACCGCCTGGCCTATTTACATAGCACACGAAAACAACCGAAATTTAACCGTTAAGCATAATTGGATTTATCGTATGTTTGGAGATTTTATTCCAATAACTATTTTGTCGGTTGCATTAGCATTTGCGATTGGATTTGCTTTGCTTTACATAACGAAGTTGCTTCCATTTTTTGCGTCAGTAATTATTTCTCTTTCTATCTATCATTTTTATACTGAACATTTCCTATGGCGTCGTGACGGTATATTGAGGGAAAGCGTTAAATTCGTATAGAAAACCTTATAAGGAAGTAACTTTTCTTCGTTCACTTATTGACTTGATGCTACATAAGTATTACAATAAGTCCTTAAAAGAAATATTGATGTTTCATTTGATGGTAATATTCCAAGGGTAGGACATGCGCCCGGCTCGCCTATCAAGGCGAACAGTGCAGTAATACTATCAGTAACAGAAAATCACCTAAGTCATCAACCTCATTTCGGGGCAGAGACAGTAGGAATCCCATGTCTAAGGGCAAGGGAGGATGTCAATCGTAATAAATAAAAAAAGGATGTATATGACTCTGAATCAAACATATGACGCTTCTAAAATCAAGATTTTACGCGGTTTGGATGCTGTTCAAAAACGTCCAGGAATGTATATTGGTGACACTGGTATTAATGGTTATCATCATTGCTTGGCTGAAATTGTTGATAACTTCATTGATGAACATATGGGTGGCTTCTGTGACGCCGGTATTGTCACCATTCATAAAGACGGGTCTTGCTCGGTTGAAGATAATGGACGTGGTATTCCGGTAGATATTCATCCTGAAGAAGGTATTTCCGCTGCTACCGTGGTAATGACTACGTTGCACGCTGGTGGGAAGTTTGAAAATGAAACTGGTGGTGCATACAAATCTGCCGGTGGTTTGCATGGTGTAGGTGCTTCTGTTGTTAATGCGCTGTCATCTTCATTTGAAATGTTCATCAATCGTGATGGTCATTCTTACTATCAGGCATTTGTTGATTCAAAACCCGTCGAAGCTCTCAAAGAAACAGGTATTAGCTCGAAGCACGGTACAACTATCAAATTCAAATTGTCCGACAAGTATTTTAAGGATGACGAAACTGAAGCGTTGATTGAATTTGATCAGGCTACGATTGAAAAAAGTTTGTCAATGCGAGCCTATCTGAATCCTGGATTGGAGCTAAAGTTCATTGATGAGCGTTCTGATTTTGAAAAAAGATGGTGTGCAAAAGAATTTGCTGAAATTCTGGACATCGTTTCTCCACACAATTCTGCGGCTGTATTTGGCCCCTTGTCATCGACAACAACTATCACGACCAAGCATGGCGATGTAGGAGTAATGGTTGCTTTCCGCATTCATGCTGAGCGTCCATCATTCATTGGTAGCTTTGCTAACAACATCATTACCCGTGATGGTGGTACGCATGACACTGGCTTCCGTACTGCATTGCTACGTGCTTTTAACACTTATGGAATAAATGCTGGCATTCTTAAAGAGTCTCTGACGGCAGAAGATGTTCGCGAAGGTCTGGTAGCAGCTGTATCTATTCGTGTAACTGATCCAAAGTTTGTTGGACAAACTAAGGATAAGCTGACTAATACTGAGTGTAATGGTGCTGTTGCGCAAGCTACTTATCAAATGATTTCCAAGTTTTTTGAAGAAAATCCAAAGGAGGCGAAGAACATTATTCTGCGTGCAATGATGGCAGCAAAAGCTCGTTCAGCTGCTGAAAAGGCACGTGAACTTGTTGACCGCAAAAATCCATTGTCTCTTGGTGGATTGCCAGGGAAATTGGCTGACTGTCAGGAAAGCGATCCTGCAAAGAGTGAAATTTATCTAGTTGAAGGTGATTCGGCTGGTGGCTCTGCAAAACAAGGTCGTGACCGCAAGTTCCAGGCCATCTTGCCTCTCAAAGGCAAGCCAATGAACACTCAAAAGGGTGGTATTGAAGTGGCTGCAGGTAGTGAGGAAATTCGTATTATTGCCTCGGCTCTTGGATGTGGAATTATTCCTGCCTTTTCTTTGGAGAAATTGCGTTATCATCGCATTTTTATCATGGCTGATGCTGACGTTGATGGTTCTCATATCACAACTTTGTTGTTGACCATGTTCCATAAGATGATGCCTGAACTTATTCAAGGTGGTCATATTTTTATTGCTATGCCTCCTTTGTATAAGGTAAATAAGGGTAAGGGTGAAAACATCTGGATTCATAATGATGATGAACTGGCTATTTTCTTTTCCGACAAGGATCGTTCTCAATATGACGTGGCTCGATTCAAGGGTTTGGGTGAAATGAATCCAACTCAATTGTGGGATACCACGATGAATCCAGCTACCCGTCGTTTGATGCAGGTTAATTATTCTGATGCTTCGAATCCTGAAACAGATGAGCCTGTATTTGAATTACTGATGGGAGAAGAGGTTGCCCCTCGTCGTGCATTCATTGAAGAACGGGCTGGATACGCTACCTTGGATATCTAATCCTAAACGCTTATCAATATCGATGTGCTGGTATTAATAAGCGTTTTCTTTATTATTTAATTATGTTTTACATGGCAAATAATGAGCGACTTTTCTAAAAATTTTGAATTAATAAAACCTGAAGGTCATGCTGCCATTCTGGTTAAAATTGCCAGCGAGCGGGGTGGGATAGCTATCTTTGTTAACGAGGATGAAAATAATAATTTACATGCTACCGTAGCATGTGAATCTGGTCTGGTATATCGATGTCATTATAAAAAAATTAGTGACAACATCGGATTCTGGAAATTTGCAGCAGGAAATTATTATTGGATAACTCCTGGTCTTGAATTACGTCAAAGACTGGCTATGGAGTTAACTGGAATGAAAAAGTCAATCAATGGGATATCAACTAATCGTACCAGGCAAGCTTCTCTTGGTGTCAATCATGATGTGGCGTTAACTATATTTTGTTCGATTTATGTTAATACATCAGGGTTTGTACCTGGTGTTTTACCAGTAATCCCGGTTAATATGATTAAGGAATTGTTTTAAAAAAAATTAAACTCGTAGAATGCAACCCATGTGAATAATCTGTATTCCACTATTTTTTCAAATATTTATTTGTTAATTATCAAACATTTACAAAATAAGTAAAAAAAAGTTACTTTTTAGTGTTGACTTGATATTTTTTGGTCTATATACTGTGATTCATCGGTGAAGGAGAACTTAATTCTCTTCTCTTAATTAAAATTTTTTTGGAATAAAATGAAAGCATTTATCAACAATCAGAAACATCAAGCAATTGCGAGAAATACGCGAGGTATGGTTGCGATTGGGAATGATGGATGGAAAAAAACGGCTTCTGTGAATGGTGAAGAAAATGACGAATAGTCAATAACCAAACCAAGGTAGTAAAACACAGAAGCTTAAGACGAAAATCTTAGGCTTCTTCGTTTTGGTGCTTAAACCAAATCCTGTGATTTTACAGGTCGCGATTCGAAGGTGATATTTACCTGAGATGATTAAAAATACGGTTGCAGTAAACGGATGACGTTTAGTCACAGGAAGCATGTCTTTCTCTGGTTGAGCGGCATTCGTAGAGCATGTTGGTTGTCAAAGAATTTATGGCGGATGCCCGAATGTTCGATGATTAACATGCTCTACGAATGTAATTCAACATGATGTAACTAGGTCGGTAGAGTAGTGGAATCATAATCCATTTGTCGGAGGTTCGATTTCTCTTGTCAAGACCAGTAAAGTCCACAAGACGAATCTGAAAGGAGCATGAATATGTTCACCGGCTTGTAGTAATAAAGTTTCGCGGTGATAGAATAATTTGGAAATTCGTTAGTCTTATAATCTAAAGTAACGGTTCGAGATTGGCACCCGTACCTAGTTTCAAGTTTTATTGGGAGTGTAGCTCAGTTGGGAGAGCGATTGTTTTGCAAGCAATAGGTCGTCGGTTCGATTCCGTCCACCTCCACCAGTTAAATTTCGGCTTAATGATAGTGCTTCGGCACACAGACGGAGAGGCTGCTGTTGAAAGTGCCTTTAAGCGTGATGCGCTTAGTCGACCAACATGGGGTCATAGCTCAGCCTGGAACGAGCGCCTGTCCTGCAAACAGGATGTCGAAAGTTCAAATCTTTCTGGCTCCACCATATTTACGTGTATTAAAACACGGAAGCAGCCCGACTATAGGTGCTGTCAGGCGAGGAGCCATCTGTGCTGGCAGATATGTCGGCACAGCATGCGGACAAGAATGGCACTCATACAGCCTTCCAAGCTGTTAATCCGAGTTCAAATCTCGGTGTCCGCTCCAATTTTTTACGCGCTTGTAGCTCATTTGGATAGAGTGCTCGGCTACGAACCGGGAAGTAGCAAGTTCGAACCTTGCCAAGCGCACCAAATGGAGTAGTACCGCCAAAACTGAAGGTTATTTATGACTGGAAACGTGCCGGGCGATTCAAAACACGGTGCGGCATACATGGGTTGTTAGCTCAGTTGGTAGAGCGATGGATTGTCTATCCATATGTCAGGAGTTCGAACCTCCTACAGCCCGCCATGTAGCAAAGCTTGGGTTTGGCGACTCAGGCAAAGTGAAAGACCTGGTTTTAAACGTGACGTCAAATTCACGTTTAAGGTTAACCTCCACCGAAAAATGAAGTGTTGGTACATTACCCGGATGTCTCATAAGCTTGCGGCGTACTCAGGCTCAAATTATTACTTTACGAGGGGGATTAGCACAGTGGTAGTGTACCGGACTCCAAACCCGATTACGGTGGTTCGATTCCATCATCCTTCGCCATATTTTTTGAAATTACGAAAGTGATTTCTGGATCGGTAAAACTTAATCGACTACAGGAGGTCTCTGGAGTGTTATACCTCGGGTGTGGTTAATTTTGTATAAAACACAGGATAATGTTCTGTATCGTTGGTAGAACTTAGTGCTTCAGAAACTATGGCTTCAACGTGGTATTAATGAATTTAGATCGTTCCACAAATCATTTTTCATTTAATGAAAGTTTTTTAAATCACTATCCTTTGCTCCGAAGTAAGCATAATCGGTACTGCATCGGACTGTTAATCCGCCTTCCGTAAGGTCTTGCTGGTTCGAGTCCAGCCTTCGGAGCAAAGGGTAGTGATAAATGTTTAGGGCGTTTTGTTAGGTAGAACTTAGTGCTGTATACCATTGCGATAGAAAAAGTTACGCCGCCTTAGCCGAATGGGAAGGCAATCGCCTTGTAAGCGAGAGATTGACTGTTCGATTCAGTCAGGTGGCACCATATTTAATAACAGAAAGAGCCGGTACTTAAGGTATTTGAGTGGGCACTAGAGACCGGAGCCACGCTGTTATTAAATAATTGCAAAATCCATTGTGCGGTAGCGCATTGATGGCAGTAAAAGTCTGCAATGCAATAACCTGTTATTCGTGTTTTACCGAGCGAATGATTAAATCGAAAGATTGGGTTCGGTAGCCTTTGCACCTGTAGCTCAGCCTGGTCAGAGCACTTCCTCGATAAGGAATATGTCGATGGTTCAAATCCATCCAGTTGCACCATATTAGTCATTTTAATGACACTAGGTTTGTCGTAGTTCATAGGTATAATTTGCATGATGCACAAGCGAAAGCCAGAAAAGTCATGGATTACATCAAAGTGTAGTGCAATGGCTTGCGCTGATAGGTAAAGAGGAGAGAGTGATTTCAAGCTGTCCTGGTTCGACTCCGGACAGCGCAATATTGCAATAACTCTATTCAGTTGATCTAAGACCAGCACGACAATTTTATAAGGGTATCGACAAGAGGCTTAAGTCAACAGGTTTTGAACCTGTCATATATCGTAGGTTCGAATCCTACTACCCTTGCCAGTTTAGATTTATCAGTTAATGGGGATGTAGTTCAGTTGGTAGAACGTTTGCCCTGCAAGCAAAATGTCTGCGGTTCGAATCCGCACTTCTCCACCAGTTCCACGGGCAAGAAATCTGGAAAGCTGCTATAGCAGTGACCGGTGCTCAAATAGCGATGATGGTGAAAATCCATCCTTGTCCACCAGTTTGGCTTGACGGCATGATTGAGCTTACTTCGCTCTTGTGTTTGTGACAAATCTTATAAGGTTCCTCGGGGAAATAGTAAGATTGCCTTTTTTATTCGCAAGTATCTGACTTACAAAAGGTCTTTTTGTGATATAATTATCACTCAAAAAAATTACATAAATTTCGTACAAAAAATAAAATTATGAATTCAGTTTTATTGTTTTTAAGCGTGCTTATCATGACATTTCTTTCTGGATTTCAAAATAAAAATATCAATGGTAGTCATCATATTCTGGCGTTTATTACCAGTATTTTTTTAGGTATCGCTGGAGTATTGCTTTACAAGGTTATGCCAACAGCCAGTTAACATGAGATGCTTGCTTATATTTCGGCTGGTCCGGTAGGAGTTTTACTCTCGATGCTGGTGCATGACAAATTTGTAAAGAAAACGGTTTCAGCCAATTGTCTTGGATGTAAATATCGATGCCAGGCAACAGGAAATTACGAAGAAGAAGTTAAAGATTAATTGACAATTAGTTCAGGTTGATAGAGTGCCTATTTTGGAGGATGTATGAAATTTTCATTGAATTTAGTCATGTGATAGCCTGATTGGTCTTGAATAGCGCGTCATGTGATGCGCACCAGTCAGGCAGGAGAATGACAATGAAAGAAAGTAATCGTGCATTACGTCGGCATCATGCAGCACGGCTGCGTAAAAATCGCAGGTCGTACTGGGGTTGTAGTGAAAAAACTCCTACTCAGATTGGTAAATTACTGCATACTGCTGCAATATGCAGTTGTTATATGTGCGGTAATCCAAGGCATAAATCAAAAGATTCGCTTACTTTTCAAGAGTGTCGTCTTTTTCAGAATGTAGATTAACGTTTCAATGGTGTCGGTAGCTCAACTGGTAGAGCCGTGGATTGTGAATTCACTGGTTGCGGGTTCGAACCCCGTCCTTCACCCCATGTTTCGCGTCTGTAGTTCAGAGGATTAGAGCAACGGTTTCCGATGCTGTAGGTCATTGATTCTATTTCAGTTCGGTGCTTCATGCGTTGGTAGCTCAGGGGATAGAGTAGAGGTTTCCTAAGCCTTTGGTCGGTGGTTCAAATCCACTTCAGCGCACCACATTATTTTTTGTTAACGGCTTGCCAATCAAGAACGTGCCGTAAAAGAATTCAAGCAGATTTTTGCTTCTGATTCAACAGGTGTATAGCTCAGTTGGTAGAGCGTCGCTCTTACAAGGCGAATGTCGCGGGTTCGAGACCCTCTACACCTACCAGTTAAAACTTGCCGGATAGAGACTTCAACGCTATATGCGGAGCGGCAGTACCGCTTGAGAGTAACAGACTAACCGGCATCAATCGTATTATATAAAAATTTGAGATAGCCTTGAGTTTCGGACGTTACACTGGTATAATCAACAAATAGACGGTTGGAACAACTTTCATACGGCTAATAGCGGCTATTGGGAGCTAACTGCAAATATGGCGGGGTGGAGAAGTCTGGTCTATCTCATTGCCCTCATAAGGCAAAGATCGCTGGTTCAAATCCAGCCTCCGCAACCTATCACAAGACACAAGCCAAGTTCACCTGTGTGGATTATGGTCGGCGCTATCAATGTTTTAAAACGAGGATATCGCTTGTTAACCTGTGGAGAGTTGGTTCAGTCAGGCTGCTCAGTAGGAATCCCCGGCATTCATGCGAGGGAGGATGTCAAGAATTGTTGTAAACAACCAGTAATGGTTGGGAAAACCCCGTTTCATTAATAGCTTGCAAGACGGCGGTTCGATTCCGCCCATCTCCACCAGAAATACATTGATGCGGTCTGGTTGCGCTAGAGAGAACGATGAGATACTTCTAGCGGTAAAGAATCCAGTTTAGCAACAGAGCACGTGGATAGTACAGTGTATTTCTGATGGGGATGACCTGGTTTCGATTGTGAGAGAATAGGTTTTGGGGCAACACGGTAGGCGATAACCGTAAATGTAAGCAAGATGTAAATGCAAACGACCATAATGGAGCGCAAGCTCTCGCAGCGTAAGCTGCTGGGGTTGACGGCACCTTATTAACAAAGCCGTATGACTGACCGGGTAATGATAACGATTTTCCCGGCCACACCATTTTAAAAGACTCAAGAATTAGTTTGACGTTGTGTTATGTTAACACTGGCTTTTGTCATGATATTTTTTCTTGTCATTATTGTTTCTTTTGGTTGTGGATGTTTTGTTGATTGTTTAATAACCCATCATTAAAATGGTTGTGTTAACAAAACAGGATTAGTGATATGAATCAATCAGAGCATCAGTACAGTAAAACTGGAAGACATTACATTATTGAATTCCTGTCAGTCTCATCCAGATATTTAAAAGAAGAATATGGTGAAATGGATGAATCAGTTGGTCATGATACATCTGAGGCAGATTTAGAGCGTGAAGATTAAGTTTGCTGGCAGGTAAGCTGCAAGTGGTCAAACGGAAGTTATTCTTAAGTTACAGAGTGATATCCGATTAACTGCGACCCAATTCTTGATTTTTGAATATTCTGCTGAGGTTTTGACTCTTCACACAAAATATTCAATTTTTTGATAGCATGTAGCTCAGTGATAGAGCATTATCCGTTTATGATAAAGGTCGAGATATTAAAAAATCTCCATGCTAACTTCTTTGCGTGAATAGCTTAGTTGGTAGAGCGCGATGTTGCCAACGTCGAGGTCGCGAGTTCGAGCCTTGCTTCCCGCACCATAATAAATCAATCATTTAAATAATTAAGGAGATTGCCATGCTATTGTAAATTAATCAAGGAGTTACATCATGGCAAGAACGTTTCGTCGCAAGAAAGCGACTTATAATTATGGTTGGTTATTGCGTGACAGTGTTTTTGTTCATTCATCAGAAGATGGAGAATGGACTGGTTACGGCAGATATCTGAAACACATTAAAATTGACCAGCACTCTCCAAAAGGAAAACTTAAATTAGCCAATTACCATAGTGACGCAGGATTTGGTCAATATGGTCACGGTAGTGCACCTCACTGGTATCGCAGGATGTTAAACAATAAAGCATCTGGACTTGAACAACAACATTTACATCGCTGGAAAAAACTAGGTGATGATTTGTATGAAGTACCAAAACCTACTAGGGTGAGAGATGCTGGTTGGTACTGGTAGCTTCTTAAGCCATAAATGAGCAAATTATGGCAACAGACTGCAAGTCGTCGTTATCAAAATAACTTTCATTTATTTGATAACGACGCAACCATTTTAATCAAATTGTGAGAAATTATGTTCACTCTGTTTTATTTGTTTTTGATGTTATTTATTGTCAGTTCTGTATTTTGGCTTTGGATGTTTATTGATTGTTTGATTAGCGATAAAAAAGACAAATTAATTTGGATTGCTTTATTTTTATTCCTCCATTTTATTGCCGCAGTCATTTACTTTTTTATGGCTTACAATAATGACAGAGAAATATCAGATCAACTCTCTGGTGAGAGATATGATACTTCACGAGAGAAGGAATTTGATTAGTTTCGTACCAGTAGCTCAGTGGTAGTAGCAACGGACTCTTAATCCGAAGGTCGTCGGTTCAATCCCGACCTGGTGCACCAATTTTAAAAAGGAGACAACATGTTTAAAACTGTTGTACCTGATTACGCAGTTGTCATACATCAACTGAATACAATCTACAATCTGGAATTACTAAACCTATAACAAATCTGCGTTAAATGCTAATTTTTTTGGAGAATATCATGATAAAACGAAAACCAATGCCGCCACGCAATCATGTCGTGGTGGCGATGTTAAAACGCAGTGCCGGCGATGGTGTCCATAAAAAGACAGAAAAAGCATTGCGTCGGGTAAATAAGATTGATTTACATGCGCGTATAGCTCAGTTGGTAGAGCAGGAAGCTTTTAATTTTCAGGTCATCGGTTCAAACCCGATTGCGCGCACCATTAACCAAAACACATTTAATAAGTGTTTTTCGGTTAATAATAAAGAAATAGACAAGCGGTAAGACCTGAATTCCAAATCCAACATCACAAGTTCGGATATTGTTTTTCCCCCTTATTTAAAGCAATCTCCCGGCAGTCCAAAGGAAGGGCAGCGGCTTTCTATTCCGCCATTTATAGGTTCGAATCCTATCCGGGGGACCATAAAGATTTGTTCATATTAATGGTTTAAATCTACTTCAGCACACCAGTTAACAATAAGCTGTAACACAATCGTCATAAACCAAGTTTAATCTGTATTTTGTTTTACAACCCTAAAGGAACGTCATGGAAAATAAGAATAAAACCGTCGTAAAAATTATCGCATTATTTACTGCAGCCGTATTTATCCTGGGTGAAGTGGCTATCAATACCGGACTCGTTTAATGGTGGAATAGGAGGTAAAAATGTTGCTGCAGAGGCATGTTCTAAAATTGGATGTTGCAGGTATCCCTCAAGACTGGATTGGTTCTCATGAAGCTGCCAAGCTGATTTGTGAAGAACTTGTATCCTGGTCGTTGGGTGGTGTGATAAATACTCTTTATGGTGGTAAGAATCGACATGGTGTGCGTACTATCATGGAGATTCCGTCAATCATTGCAATTAATCGGACAGCGGATATCAATTTACTTGACATTCCCGTGCCGGTAAGTAATGACAGACTATTTATCCGCGACCGAAATATGTGTGCCTATTGCGGTGATGTTTTTCACCCTGCTGTGCTTGAAGCCGAGCACATTGTTCCAGATTCGCGTGAAGGCAAATATTCCTGGATGAACCTTGTAGCAGCGTGCCACGCTTGTAACCAACGTAAGCGTAATCGTACACCAGAGGAGGCTGGAATGCCGTTACTGTATTTACCTTACGTGCCAAGTCCATGGGAAGGAATGATAATGAAAAGCCGCAACATTCTGGCTGATCAACATGAATTCCTGATGTCACATGTACCGGCTACATCCAGGCTGCATCATTAAAAATTATCCCGCTTCGGCGGGATTTTTAATGTTCGAGATTCCTAAAGTGGGGTATCTACTTGCATAATGTGTAAGAGCGCGTCCTTAGCCACATCAAGCAGAATACTTCCTCGCAGTGAAATCTTATTGTTATGCTGAGATGCAAAACCTCGGAGATGGGCGAAAAAGAAATGTGGGTTTACCTGCTGGACTACAACCTGATTCGCCTCATCATGGCGTAATCCGCCTTGCTGTCCGATGTGTTGCCACGAACCTTGAGATTCAAAAAGCACTTGACCCAAACGGGTGCGCATCCACAGATACCAGTCCAAACTGTTCCAGCAACCGTTTGGGTATAGGCAGCCTTTCAAGTGAGCGTGGTTCAACTTTAATCGCACCTCCACCATAGGATTTACCTACTGAAGCCAGACCATCCAACATTTCTGGGTGTTTAAAAAGCCGCCACAGCTTTTCCAGGTATTCGCTGTCTGGTTTTTTTGGATAGACACACAAAAATCCGGTAAGCGGAATCGCACCAACACGATTGCGGATAAAACGCACATTTCGGCGCCCCAGATAGGCAAACAAAAAGGGCGGCGGCATTCTGCTTTCCATTTTGTACCAAGGGCGACGAGTCGCAATCAAGGTGCGGCTTGAAAAATCAAGCATTTCACCTTTTTTCAGGTATTCCTGCACCGCCTCTGGAAAATCGCTCATCGCTCTGCCGTCTGGACTAAAAAGCAAAGTGGGTCGCCCTTTCGTACTCAAGGCAACCATACTCTCCGCAGTGAGTTCCGCACTATTAACATCTCTGGTTCGCCCTACCGCAAGGCGCAAAAACTCCTCAGGAATCCGCAACTCACGGGCTTGTGACTGAGTCAGAAAAAAGTACTCATTTGCGCCCGTTGCCACGCCACGCATCACCCTAACCAAATCACCTAGACATGAAAATTCCTCCGTACTAGGCGTATGACCGCGCGCCAATCCACGAGAAACCCATTCTCTGACGTTCCTTCGCTCAATCTGTAAAAATGGACTAACGCCGCTACCCAACTCACTTCCCAGCCATTGCTTCAGTATTGGAGAATTCGCTTGGCTGCATTGCGCCCAAAAATACTCTCCAACGGGCGGTAGGTTTCTGATACAAACGATCACCGCATTGGTATCTACCCCAGGGAACGGCGTAGCTTCGGAAGTAAAGGTAACGACTGATTCAATTAAATATTTCCTTGCAATCCATCCCCACAAAGCAGTAGAAAACACACCTTCAAAGGTATCAGACGGTACGATGAAGGCAAGTCGTCCGGAAGGTTTCAGCAGTTGCAAGGCTCGCAATAAAAAATAAATATGCAGTCCGGCGCGTCCATCAATCTTACAATCGAGAAACGACTCAACAAACTGTTTTAATCCTTTTTTGTATTCAGGAGAGAGGCGATGATGGCGAATATAGGGCGGATTGGCGACGATAGCCTCAAACTGTTCCTGTGGTGGCTCAAGAACAAAATCTCGATGTGCTATGCCTGCCAATTCACACCCAGAAAAATCAACAGCCAATTTATGCTCAATTAACTGGCTATCCAGTTCTGTTCCGCGAAGCAAAATTTCTTGTCCCCGACTTTGCACCAAACGTTTGGCAGCATGAAAAAAAACCCCTTCACCCACAGCCGGATCGAAAATCTGCGTTGCTCCATCATGCAATACATAGGCAACCATCGCATCGGCAACCCATGCAGGTGTCCAAAACTGGCCTTTTACGCGTAATGCCTCACGTTTTTCGCCATTGCGGGGAAGCACCTGTTCCATGTATTTGCTTTCAAAAATATAATTGATGGTAGTATTATCACACATAACCTAATACTTAACCACTTTACTTATAGCTTATGGCAAAGTTTAACACCACATGAGACTTTACATCGAGATTGTTACAGATCAGCTAAAAGGTTCACAACAAGAATCCGTCACGTCATCTAAACCTCGCAGTAAGTACCTTCTCTTAATATTGCCGCTGCCAGATCGGAGTTGAGATCATATCTATCGTATTAAGGTGTCACATTTTTTAAATCACTTAGCTGTCACTTTAATTTATGTTAAAATAAATCTCTTTTAACATAAATTAAGTTAAGATATAATAACTATCAGATTTATCAACTTTTTTAGGTGAACTATGTTTAAAACTCTTACCCCTTTTCGTATTGAAAAATTCAATCTGTCTGGTGATCAGCTATCTGAAAAACTAAAAACACTTCAGTTTAATCATTGTGATTCAAGTGTTTTACTCTCATATGGGTTTTGCCCTGTAGTGGATGGTGACGATAGTCTGGTGCGTAAAATCGGTGATGGGTTTTTGCTTTCTTTCCGTATTGAGAAGAAGTTGCTGCCAGCGTCTGTTGTGCGTGAATTTATCAAGGAACGTGTTCTTAAATTTGTAGCTGCTCAAGGCCGCAAGCCAAAACGTGCCGAGAAAAAAGAAATCAAAGAAAACGTCATTGCCAGTTTGATTCCAAAAGCTTTCGGTGTATCAAAAGACACTTTTATATGGATTGATATTAATAATCAGCTTGTATACGTGAATTCAGCCAGTAAATCGACTGTAGGTCTGCTTATCACTGCTTTGTTCAAGTGTGTAGCAACAGATGTTGAATTTCATCCTATTTCAACAAAAATCTCGCCAATTAAAGTAATGACCTACTGGCTGGTATCAGGTAATGTACCATCTGAATTTACTATTGATCGTGATTGCCTGTTAAAAAACAGTAAGTCGAATGCTTCGTTGCGTTTTTCTCAGCAATCGTTGCAAGAGCATGTTGTGAATCACATCAAAGAGGGACAGCTGCCTAACGAGCTGTCGTTAACCTGGAATGATCGTGTTTCATTCACGCTCTGCGCAGACATGTCTATAAAGAAAATCAAATTTCTTGAAATCGTTACTGAAGACAAAGAAACAATCACCGATGATGATCTTGCTGCTCTGGATGCTGAAGTTATTCTTGATATGAGCGAGCTTATGAAATTGTTGCCTACTTTAATTAAAATCATGGGTGGCGACGACAAGGAGCAAACCTCCAAAACCTAAACAGGTTGAAGCTGCGGTAAACGTTCTTGGGCGGCACATTGAAGTTATCAGATTTCATCCCGAGAAACCATGGCCTTCAGAACGGGAGTAAAAGGAGCACAACCGGAGGTAGCTGGATTTTCCTTAATTGCATATCACGCAACGTTTTAAACATTGATATTAAATAGCAATTGTGCAATTATTTGGTTGTGTAATTTTTAGATTAAAAGCAAAAAATAAAAGGTGGAAGCGATGACTAAAACAGTAACAATTGAAAATCCGGGTAAGGTGATTGACACTTTAACTGCAAGAATATCTAAACTGGAAAATCAGTTAGCTTTTCAAATTGCAGAAAATAGGCGAGCTGCGCCGGAGCGTGATGTTGACCTGCTGCGTTGGATGCGGAAGCGTGCCGTAATCCCGCTTTACGTCGGCGATCAGGATGCTGAAATGCTCAAAACGAAAGAATTTGTAGGTGATGAGTTGATCTCTCAAGAAGTTGCTGACAAGGCATTTAAACAGGTTTGGCTTCTGGATAATGCGCCGGTGACACAGGAAGTAAAAGACGCCATGCGCAAAGCAACTAACTACGGTATGAATCGTTTCTGATCTGTATAGATACTTTCTATATAAGAAGCAAAAGTAAATAAGCAAAAGAACGATTCAGCAGATACAGTAAACGGCGGCTTTGAAACGTTTGCAGACCTAATGATCTTGAATCACTGCCAGGTGTTGAAGGTAGATTAAAACCCCGTTCACCCTTATGGATGTTAGGGGTTTTTACTACAGTAATTTTGGCGTTTTATTGAATAGTGTAAATTATCTCTTACTGTAAAGTTAACTTATTGGAGATAAAAATGAATTTAGCCTTAATAGAACAATTATTTGGCTCTGATGAAGCAATCGGTGTTAAAGTCAGATTATCTAAAAGTATTGGCGTTGAAGAAGTAATTTCATTAGCTGAATACGACAAGAGGTTTGGTCATCTTGATGATAAAGATATGCCTTGCGTCGAAAGTTTAATGCCGGATGACAGTAGTGCAATTTGCTGCACCAATTATGCTCGCCACATAAAATCAGTGCTTGAGAATCTTGGTTACCATGTAGATGTGGTTGGTTTTGAAAACGCAGATAATCCAACGTCTCTTTGCGCAATTGAAGAATATCATCCTGAAGGACATGATTTTGCTGTCATAAATAACAGGTATCTTATCGACCCGTGGGTAAGACTGGTGGCGTGTGTTGGAGACCAGATTTTTTACGACCTCGACGATTCTATTGATAAAGAAAAAGCACTTCGCGTTTATGGCCCAAAAAATCTCTGGATACCATTACCCAAAAAATAGCCGGAACAGTAAGGGATAATGTTCCTGCTAAAATCGAATATCGCGGACACAATGGTAAAGTGTTTGGATATTGGGCTTACGGATATTTCGACCAAAGTCTTTTTGTCAAGGTTAAAAAACCCGGTCATCTTAGGATGCTCGGGTTTTTCTTGTTTATCTGATTTACAAAAAACAAATTGAATTCTAACTTTGCTGAAGAATCTATTGCAAAAAAATTCCTTAGTAAATTAAACGGCGAAAGCTTTAATTTATAGCGTAAATACCTTCTCCTTAATTACGCTACCATTATGGTAAAGGAAAGAATTATTTTAAATAAATTACAAAAAAAAGAGTATTAATATTCAAATTTAAAAACCAAATCAAGGGCAGCATGGCAGGGAAAGGGTCAAATTTCATTTGATTATGTAATCATTAATGAACATGTGTTAAATAAACAAAAATATTATTTAAACGCTTAAAAATTGTTATTCATTAGGTAAAAGATACTATCTTTATTGTTGGAAATAATTGCTTGCTATAGTGGGTGATTATTGTATTATTTCTGTTCTCACTCGGTAGAAAATCAACAAATATGGTGTTTGGTCAGCGGCTTTAGTATCCAGTTAATTACTGACCTGGTGCGCGACAAGCCCCTCCGTTCAGTCCGGGGAGGATGTCAATAGACTTTTCTACATTGGTGTGATGCATAACACTTTGCAAGAGTTACTTTTTTTAATTGACAATTTAAATATCGAAAGAATTATGATTAAAAAATTGTTTCAACTTGCTTATGTTCGTGTTACGTTTCATGAATATGATCTGGCTTAATTGGTCAGGCGATGAGTGGCATAAAGCGCCTATAAGTGTTATGGGTGCAATTATTAACTGTATAAAGGGATAACAAAATGGGTCTAAATTATGGTGATCATCACCAAGTTGAAGCTGCAACACCTGTTGTTGTAGCAAAACCAAAAGTTGAACTAGGTAAAATCGGTGAAGCTGAAGTAGCTATTTCTCATAAGGTTGGTCATCCATGGTCTGGTGAAGGCGAATGGGAAATTATGGAAATTCGTGGCAAAACCGCCGAAGCGGTAGCCACTGTAATCCAAAAAGCTGAAGAAAAATTTTGGCAAACATGGATAAATGGAAATACCTTCAACGAAAACTATCCATTTGGTGCTGCAATGTATAAGCCATCCAGCATTAAACTTTCGACGCAAGGTATAATGTAGATTAGAATCTTTCTGAAAAGAAATAAACTAATAAGAAATTCATCACTATTGTGATTTCCATTACCGTTTTGATTGTTTATTTTGTTTTTGAGATAATTTACAATGAAATCATTAAAACCGTCTTCGGGCGGTTTTTAATTGTCTTGGTACTTGACATATTTATTAAGTTAAAATATAATGATCATACATTAAATAAAGGAGGTAATTATGTCGAACCAAGCTGCTGATGCAGAAGTATCCCGTAAATTTGTATCTTTAAAAAAAGAACATGAAGATTTAAGTCATCGTCGCACGCGAGTTGTTGCTCTGATTGAATCTGAAAAAATGGAACTTGCAAAACTAAAGGCTCAGGCTGTTGAAAAGTTTCAAACTTCAGACGTAAGTGCTATTCGTGCCATGCTCGAAGACAAACGTAATAAACGTAAGGAAACAGTTGAAACTATTGAAAAAGAATTAACTGCCTTTAAAGAAGCTTTTGTCCCTGTTGAACAGAAAGTTGGCGATGCTAACCATTCCTGAAATTGACAAACTCCTGGCTGAATATAATGTTCAGCTTGGTAAATTTACTGGTAAACGTGATGCGTTTGCTTCGGTATTGGCTTCAATTGAAAAAAAGGTAGGCGAGGCAAAGGCGCGTATCTCGATGAAAGATAGGGCTGATGATCTGTTGTTAACTCTCCAGAAACGTAATCATCAAAAAGAAGTAGGTATGCATGAAGTATTGCTCTCTGCAATTATGCATGAAGTATTACCTGAATCAGGTAAAGGTATCATCCTGGAGCTTGAAGAAAAAGGCGGTAAACCATCCTTAAATATCGTTGCTTCACGCGGTAAAAATGAAAAGGGCGAGGAAAAAACTGAAAGTATTCTTTTTGGTAGTGGAGGGAGTGTTTCAAATGTTGTTTCAGCAGGTTTGCGTTTTGTTGCTTTGGCGCGTACTGACGCTCGACGTTTTATTGTGCTCGATGAGCCTGATTGCTGGCTTGAATCTGACCGTATTGCTAATTTTGCCAATGTAATCGGCTGTATGGGTCGTGATAACGGTGTTCAATCATTAATGATTAGTCACCACAGTATTGCTTTGTTCGAGAAATCTGCATCCAGTATTCAACGTTTAGTATTGGAAGACGGTAATGTTATTGTCAAGGATGTAATGGTAAGTCAATATCCTGTGCTACCGCATGAAATCGCTGAAATCAGACTTAAAAACATAATGAGCCATAAAAACACGGTGATTAAGTTTTCTTCTGGTATGACGGCTATTATTGGCCCTAATGACATTGGCAAGTCGGTGGTACTCACCGCTTTACATGCATTGTCTCAAGGGGAGTTTGATAAAGAATTTGTTACTCACGATTGTGAATCCGGAACAATTGAAATGGTATTCGGTGATGGTCGAAGTATTGAATGCGAACGCTTTGTAAAAGGAAGCCCGGCTATTGTTTATCGTCTTTGGGATAAAATAGATCACAAAAAAGGTGATAAGCCAGCGCATGAAGCAGGAATGGGTAAGGAAATCCCATTTTGGGTTGACAAGTTGTTAGGTATTCGTCCATACAACGGTCTTGATATTCAGCTGGGAAATCAAAAGCGTCCAATCTTTTTACTGGATGAAAGTGCTCCAAAGCGTGCCTCTATTTTATCGGTAGGTCGTGAGTACGGAATTCTTTCTACAATGCAAGATAAGTGGAAAAAATGGGTTACTGTTGACCGTCAGGCAATTAAAGCAGGAGAACTTGATGCAAGTGATTTAAAAATTAAGCTTGACGCATTAAAAAATCTGCCAGAACTGACTGCTCATATTGAACGTATTGAAAAAATCGCTAAAACAGTCGTTCAAATCGATATTGAAGGCAAAGAAATGTTATTGTTGTGTAATGCTATTGCTGCCAGAGAAGCACGAGTAAGTGAGTTATCAAACATCCCCGTTCTCATGGTAATGAATGAGATTGACGAGATTGATGATTTGGTTGAAATAGCAGAAAAATTAACTGCTTTGGAAAATAATGTTTCTGTGGCTATCCCCGCTTTAAATGTTATTCCAGATTCAATTGAAGAGTTATCCGAAGCTGAGTTTCAACTTGTAAATTCAATTGCGGCTGTTGAAGAAAGGGTAAAAACAATTGTTCCAGAATTGAATTCTGTTCCTGATGAAATAGAAGAATTATCAGTTGTAGATTTTGATTTGTTAAATAAACTTGAAAGTGTTGCTGAAAAAATTGCTCTTTCTGTTGATTTGACTGAAATAAATCCAATTTCAACGAATGTTTTTGATGAAAATTTGGATTCGTTATCTGAATTTATTACTCGAATTACATCTGCTAATGAAAAACTTTTTGAACAAAATGAAGAACTGAAAAAAGTTAATGGCGATATTATCCTTAACGACAATAATTTAAACAAGACGATTGAAGATATGGGTGGTGTATGCCCAGTTTGTGAGCAAAAAATTCCTCACATTCATTCTTGATTCGTTGCGTTTAATGACAATAATACAACGTTTTACGGAGTAATCTAATGAATACAATTTCACGTATCAAGGCAAACGGATTTTGCTGGATTGGCGACCCTCATGTTTCTAGCGTAAAACCTGGAACACGGAATGATCGCGATATCATTTCGACATCGGTAGGTAAGTTAGATCAGTCAGTTGCTATTGCAAATGAGAAGAACTTAATTCCCCTTATTGCAGGCGATCTGTTTGACATTAATGATGATACTAAAGCTCTACTTTTGACTCGTTTGATTCGCTCCTTAAATAAATGTAAACATAAAGCTTATGAGTTGCTAGGTAATTCCCATGATAAAACAGAAGTTACTTTAACAGATGATGCCGCATTAGCTATTCTAAGAGAAGCCGGTACGCTTAATGTTATTGAAAAATCTGGCTTCTTCCTTATTATTGAATTGCCAAATGGAAAAACGATTGGTGTAGGCGCTACACCTCACGGAATTGAAATTCCAAAGGATGTTGTTGAGGAACGAAAGCAGTTTGGTGTTGATTTAGTGGTGTGGTTGACGCATCACGATCTGGCATTCGACGGCGCTTATCCAGGGGCAATAGAATTATTTGAAATTCAAGGTTGTGACATGGTTATTAATGGTCACATGCATTTAACAAAGAAGGCTATCGTTCATGGTCAAACATCATGGTTTAATCCAGGTAATATTCTTCGCCAAACAAAAGATACGGCAAATCATATTCCTGCGGTATGGCTCAACGAAGGTCTTAATCAACTAATCCCGGTTCCGCTTAAATACGTTGAAAAAGTATTTGATGCAGTTACAAATACAATTGCTACAACACCTGTTCATTTAGCAACAGTATCGAGTAACTTTAGTGCAATGTTAAAGGATTACGACATGCTTAAAGACGAAAACGATAACGTTGCCGTTACCGAGGATGGTAGCGAGATTGCGAAGGAACTTAATTTGCTTTATGAAGAAAAAAAAGTTGATAAAAATGTTCGCCTTTTGCTTGATTCGTTACTTGCCGCATCAATAATTGATAACATTTGACTTTTATAAATTAACTTGATATAATCAAGATAAGGAATAAATAATTTACTTTTTTGGACTCGATATAATTTGTTAACCATGAATAATTTGACATTTGAATCTACGTTACCAATGATGGTAATCGTAGTTATACTTTGTTTGTCTGCCGCTCGTTCGAATAAACATCGTGGTAAAAAATTCAGACTTGCCGGATGGATGTTAATATGGCACTTGTTTGCCCCTCAATTTAGCCTTCTCGCTAATTTATTTTTATTTGCTATAGGTTTTGTTATTTCTGAATTTGGTTATTTCTTTATCTCATTTATGGAGAATGAACTTCAAAAAGAAAAATCTGATAAAGAAATTCGTTTCTGTTGCTTGGTTACTGACGGTAATATAAAAGAGCGTGGTGGTTTGTGGGTTACTAAAGAAGGAGGGTTCTCCAATAAAATAGATGATTCAACTTTATTAACCAAAGAAGAGATTGAAAAATTTATTCCTGATTGGGTTGAGAAGAAGTTAACGGTGATGGTTCTTCCCTTGAAATTAGCTAATCGTTTTCTTTACATGCATCAACATGGTGAAAACGTGATTGAATTGATTAAGAAATATCCACCTATGCTTGAAAAAATCATTGGTGGTAAAAAATAAATTACAATTAAACTTGACAGATGTATTTTGACCCTATAAACTGCGAAGCATATGAAAAATCAATTCCACACATCGCTGCCACTATTAACTTTATCAAGCTATTTACTTGGTTATTATTGTGCGTGCGCAGGAATTGGTATTGGAGGCGAAAATTAAGATGGACGGAGACGCATCTTAACTTCTTTAAAGAAGATACCAAGACCCTGTGAGAGAAATCCACAAGGTCTTTTGTTTTATGGGTGGTGTAAATAAGGACAGCGGGTGCTGTCAGATGGTTGTAACCCATCTCCCCCTGGGCACGGCGTTCAACTCGACCCACTACCCACCAGTTAAGTAGCATAGTTTTTGGAGGTGTTGATGCTATGGCGTGTGCATCGGCAGACTGTAAATCTGTCCCCACTGGGTAAACATTGTCAGTTCAACTCTGACCACCTCCACCAGTATAAGCGTCAACTATAGCAAGGGGATGCAGGGAATAGAAGAGTTTGGTTAAGTTTTGGGGTTGTGGTGGAATTGGTAGACGCGGCAGGTCGAGAGCCTGTTGCCAGAAATGGCGTGAGGGTTCAATCCCCTCCATCCCCACCAATGTTTAAATTATGGGCAGTTGGCTGAGAGACCGAAAGCAAGAGCCTGCAAAACTCTATTCCGAAAGGAACACGTCAGTTTGAATCTGACACTGCCCTCCATAAATAGCTTTAAATTGTTTTATTTGTAAGTATAACTCTTTTAATTGATTGCGCGAAAACCTCATCCAGTTGTTATAAATGTTTTGCGAGCGTGGCGAAATTGGTAGACGCGCCCGATTTAAGTCCGGGTGCCAGTAATGGCGTAAGGGTTCGATTCCCTTGGTTCGCACCATATTGGAGATGTGACAGAGTGGTTGATTGTGCCGGCCTCGAAAACCGGAGAGCCAGAGATGGCTCCGTGAGTTCGAATCTCACCATCTCCTCCAATACAATAAAAATGTTTTAAACAAATCTGTTGTACAACAAGAATATTACAGTAACAAACCAGAGTTTACCGTGCAATAACAGTGTCATCTAATCACGACTTTTTACTGAAAGTCGTGATTTTATTGATTCATGCTATGTATTTCTATTCACAAGTAACTATTAAAAGGAATGACATGCATATCATAGACTATCAAGAAGATGGCGCTTCATGTTACGGCTACGCGGTTTCCAGTGACAAAGAGCAGGTAAAGAATTACCTGACTAAATTTACAGAACATTCCGAGAGGATATCAAGCTGGCTAAAGGAACATTGCCAGGAAATTGCGATTTTAAAAAACCTGTACGTTGAGGATAATATGCGTGGCAGAGGTCGCGGCAGTAAATTGCTTGAACGGTTTCTTTCGGAAGCGGAAAACGAGTGTGTAGAGGCAATAGTAATCATTTCTGACAGTGCTGAAAGCAATAGATTTAAGCTGGACGAGTGGTATGGTGGATATGGGTTTTATCGCGTCACGGACACAGGATGCGGTTCAGTTATGGTGTACCCTGAAGAGATTGGTATGCAAATGAAAGCTGATCTATTTCCATAATCAAAATTGACATCCAACAGCAAACGCCTGAGTAGGCTAACAACATGGACACCTGCGGTGTCCGCGCTATTCATCCTCCCCCTGAACGGGGAGGATTTCCGCGCATTCCGTTAAAGCCTAATTCCTTTTGGAGTTAGGCTTTTTAATTGGAACAGATATAAAGGCTCAACTTTGTCATCCAGGTAATTAGCGATAAATTACTGAGCCAGTCTACTTCAGCTATACGCAATTTATCCTGTAACTCACGACCAAATATCCTCACAATTAATGGTTTGTTTTTAAACTGATAGATTACAAATTAACTGATACATCCGTTATAAATAAATAAGAAATGTAAATAATTATTTAAATTAACACAGTAGCTTGACTTTTCTTTATAGATGAATATAATTCATTTAATTTATTAAAATAAGGAAAGATAAAATGAAAAATGAAATGACAACTACCGCGTTTGATATCTCTGGATACAAGGTAGTACAGAATCTTGGTATTGTACGTGGTTTGACCGTTCGTTCGCGTTCTGTTGTTGGTAATTTTATTGGTGGAATACAGTCTTTGTTCGGTGGAAATATTTCAATTTACACCGAACTTTGTGATGATGCGCGTAGTGAGTCATTTGTTTTAATGATGAGCCGTGCTGATCGAATAGGTGCCAACGCTATCATTGGAATGCGTTACGATGCAACCGAATTGATGCCAGGATTGACAGAAGTTCTCTGTTATGGAACTGCTGTTGTTGTTGAAAAAGTCGTTGTTGACAAGAATAATCAATCGAGTGTGGAGAAATAAATGAAAGCGGCAATCGGTAGTCAGAAGGAGGTGACAATGGTGCCCGGTAATAGCTTGGCGTATCAGCGGAATAATGATATTGTCAAAATGAGTACGGTTGACAAAAAAACGTTACAAGAAATTGGTAAACACTTCAATATAAGCCGAGAACGCGTAAGGCAAATTTTGATTAGCTTGGATATCAAACCTCGTGAAAGCGGGGCATTCCTTCGTGCTAAGGATAAGCGAACCGAAAAACGTGAGGCAGTTGATCGCAGGAAAATCGGTGTATGGGGTATAAATGTCGATGAATTAAATGACTTCAAGAATTCATTATCTCCAGACGAAGTTGATACGGTTATTTATGCTTACCAGACTCAACGAGCAAATGTTCGTAGACTGCTTGGCAAAAACATGTGGAAGCTTGATATCGCTTCCTGGTGGAAAATTTGGACTGAGTCTGGTAAATGGACTGAGCGAGGTCGAGGCAAATGCTGTTTATCTCGAATTGTTCTTGAACAACCTTTCTCTATCTTAAATTCAGAAGTCCGGGTTTATGGTGAAATGATTCGTGACAGGCATCTTAACCGCAAAAAGAAAGTTAAAAAGCTGACTAAAAAGGCAGTCAAACAAAACGTTGTCGCTGTAAATATTGTTTAATAAGCTTTAACCTGATTGCGCCACAAGATACTGTAAAAATGCAGACCTCAACGTAACCATCAATATTCTAAGGGCATGACATGTCCGGCTCGCCTGCCAAGTGAACGATGCAGTAATGTCGTCAGCAACAGGAACTCACCGAAGCTATCTACCTCATTCCGGGGTAGAAGCGGTAGGAACCCTTGTCTTTAGGCAGGGGAGAATGTCAATTAAAAAGGCTATATATATGCAATCAAAAGTATTGATTTTTCAACCTGCTGCTCAACCAGAATCTCTTACAGCCAAGGACTTTGAAAATGCTAAAGTGCTTAGCGTTGACGCTCCAGAAATGACGTTTTACGTTGCTCAGGATTCTGGCAAGACTATCCAAGGAACTGTCCTTATCAAACCGAATGATCGCCTGGCTACCGGCGCTTTGGTTGGTAACTGGATTGCCAGCGGATTTTCAGTTCAACGCCTTACCTATAAGGCGCTTAACAAGTTGATGCGTGATTTGCAAAAAGAGAAGGATGCTTCTGCGGTGATTGTTCAGTCAGATTCTCCTGCATCCACGGATGCCAAGGATTCTGGTGAGCCTACTGCTTCCTCTAATGAATCTGCATCACCTGTTAGTACCGAGGATGCCAATAAACCAGATTAATTGCTTTTAACCCATTATTACGCAAAGTAGTAATGGGTTGTTTAATTAATATGCTAATTGATTGTGTAATTAAATGATTAAAAGGTTAGATTTAGACTGGTTGCGTGGTATAGCGGCCTTTTTTGTTGTCTTGTCACACCTGTTATTTTTTACAGTTACATCACCTTTACGGTCTGTTCTATGGCGTAGTGTTGAACCATTTTTTGATGGAGGACATGCCGGAGTGGAGCTTTTTTTTGTCTTATCTGGATTTTTAATTCCTATTTCATGGGTATCTTGCCAGAAGGATTTTAAAACTTATTTTGTTCGTCGAGCTAAACGAATTCTTCCTTTATTTTGGTTTGTCTGTATTTCCCTGTTTATTATATTTATCCCATTATTTTATCCTGAATGGTCTTATTTATCTCACTGGATAGTTATCCCAATCCATTTTTTAGGATTGCAGTCGCTTATTCCGATTGTATCTCCTGGTTTGGTTATTATCGGCCCAATATGGACATTAACAATTGAAATTTCGTTTTATCTTATTTTGCCATTTATATGGGAAAAATTTAATAAACACACAACTGATTCATTGTTAATTGCTTTTTTTATTGCATTAACATGGCGACTTGCTTGCAATCTTTTTATTAGCAATCAGAATATATTGCCGTTCATTTATATGCCTCTTCAGCTGCCAGGACAACTTTTTGAGTTTGCTTGTGGTATGCTAGTGGCAAAAATATGGCTAAAAAGAAATGATTTGTCTACTTGTTTTAATAAAAAGAATATTTATGGTAATTTTAGCCGATCACTATCTTTGTTGGCTTTTTTAATCATAATTTATATTTACAATTTCAATTCATTTGGATTGATGTATATACCGGCATCGATTGTGTCAGCCTGGCTTATTTATACAACAATATTTTTTACAGCAAGTGGTTTTAGCCGAACGTATCTATTCATTAAATATTTACTGAGCAAGCTTGGTATTATCAGTTATAGTGTCTATCTATGGCATGTCCCTGTTATCTTTGTAATTAACAGATTTTTTGATTTATCATTTTTAGAATTTTGTATTACTTCAATATTCTTTACATTGATAATATCATCATTGTCGTGGCGGTATATTGAAAAACCGTTCATGCATTAATTGTAAAAATATTGGAATTAAAATGGAGAAATGCGATTATTAACAGATGGATTCTGCCAAGTCAAAAAGAGATAGAGGTACGGTAGAAGGAATGCGTTAATGGAGTTATTTTAGTAGTAGATATTTGTCGATATATTTCTAAAAGAAATACTGAATACACCATGTATGCCGAAATTGAACACTTGTCCGCGCATTCCCTTTCTTAGGCGAGTACCATACCAGCCTTGCGCCAAGAGGGTCAAGCGGACGGCTTGGTTTTTGACAGGCTTTTCTATAGCTTGTGAACTAAAAATTAATTGTGTGAATATTTTTTGTTTTGATGTTTTACGTCTGCGTGCAAATTGTATCCCTAAGCAAGAAAAATAAAGATGAATTTATCATTTCATATAACCAGCCGGAGATTATTATGCAAGGCAACCAATTTATAGCAGTTAAAACAAATTTGGGGGACATTCTTGATGTAGTGGGGGATGTTGCAACAGTAAGACAAGGAAATGTTACAAAACAAGTCATTTTATGTGAGATGACGATTAAAGGTTGGGTAACAGACGCACGTATCACTGAAATGAAAGACATTCATGTCGGTGACTACATTATAATCGAGGATCATCGTTCAGATTCAACAAATCTGGCAAGAATTTTATCGCTTGAAGAAGAAAATAGGCTGGCTGCAGCGGTATATGTTGATCCATCTGATGTCTCAAAAATTAAATCAGGATCAAAAGAGTTTTCTATTTTAAAGAGTGATCTTGAAGTAGGTTCAATTGCCTATTGCCGATTTTTCCGTGCCCGTGAAATTAAAGGCTAACTAATAAAGAAAACCCGAAGAAATTCGGGTTTTTTACGTTTAAAATTTGACTTTATTTGCTTTATTTATAAACTTTGCTATAATAAACACGTTAGATATTTAAATTTTTTGTAATCAACAACTCCTCAAAAGGAAAGAGTATGGATGCTTTCGTTATTAAATCGCCAAGTGGCGCATTGCTTCCTGCAACAGGGGATGATGCCGAAAAAATATCTCAGCTAAAAATTGGTGAGCTGTACGAAATTGAGATCATTAAAAGGCAAAATCCTTTGTTCCGCAGACGTTGGTTCAAATTGCTTCATTATGCTTATGATGTCTGGACTGAAACTAGAGAACCTATCATTTATAACGGTGAAGTTATTCATCCTAACTTCGAGCGATTCCGTAAAGATATCACAATTCTTGCCGGTTTTTATGTAAGGACATTCAATATTTTGGGTGAGCCACGTCTTGAAGCTATGTCAACGGCTCCTGGGAACATGAATGCAGAACAATTTGAAAAACTGTACGATGCATCAATTATGGTTATTCTCAATAAGGTGATGAACAATACAAAATTAACACCTGAAATGCTGAAGCTTACGATCAGCAATATCATGAGTTACGACAAATAAATCTGGTTTTGATATTTAACCGTGGCATTTATGGCGAATGCGTAATAGGAAACCATAAGACGATATTTTAAGCCTTCCTACTCAATAATCATATTAAGGTTTGAGTTAAAAATAATGAGCATTTTTAAAAAAAATATTCAAGATGCATTGAATGAAGTGAAAGAAACTCAATCTTCTGTTCCAGGCTTCTATTCTGATGGGTTTTTAACATGGTTGGCTGACAATTTTATTGTTTACGAGGCTTTTGAGGATTCTTCCGCTAAAGTCATCAACGTAGGTTATCACCATTATTCTGCGCGAACTATCATTGAGGTTATTCGCCATCAATTTGCTATCCGTGAGATTTCAGGCAATTACAAAATAAATAATAATAATATTCCAGACCTGGCTCGGTTATTTATGAAATTACACCCTGTATATGATGGTTTCTTTGAAGTGCGAGAAGGTAAAAAAAGAAAATAAACAAAAAGAGGAATAGTTGGTTCTCTGTGAGTTTAGCTGACATCCTTATTCCTCTAAAGAAAAGGGATTCCTACGGTGTTCAGCTAAAAGTTAACTGACTCACTTCAGTGGTTCCTGCTTTACTGAGCAGCCTGACTGCGCTGACTCTCCACAGGCTAACAAGCGATGTCCTTGCTTGTTAGCCTGGTCTATTTTAAAGGCGTGTCAAGCAAGATGATTCGAAAGAAAACTATCCGAGCATCTGTAGGAAGTTATAAGACGGAGCGCTATGGACTCCTTCCTACTTCGCCGGTAGCTGTGGCGGTGCGCCTATTGCCGTTATCCGACAGTACATCGAACAGCAGCAGTCTCCATACTAAAGTCAAAAGGCATTAAGGAAAATAATAGAATAATCTTGAAAAAAACTATTATTATTGGTATAATATCATTATTGATTATAATTGGAATTTATTGATGAATAGCAAGCGTACAGGATTGGCTCACATAAAAGGAGTTGTTGAGTCCATTATTTTTTCAAAGACAGATGACAATTTTTTCATTTTTTCAATAATTGTTGAAGATATTGCTCAACAAAAAAATGATGCTTTTGACCTTACAGGTATTGAAAGTGTAATTGTTAAAGGGGTAGCATCAAGTCTATCTGTCGGCGAGAAAGTTGTCGTCAAGGGTGAGTGGATATTCCATGCTGAGTATGGCAATCAAATTAAAGCGACACTTATTGAAAATTTAAGCTGGCGAGAAGTAATAGAAGGAAACCCGTCGAAAGAGGGCGCTATTTCATTTCTTTCATCAGGAGTTATCGAAGGTGTTGGTAAAGTGCTTGCTAGAAAAATTGTTGAAGCACTTGGCCCGGACGCTATTAATATTATTAACAAGGAACAAAATTCTTTAACTAAAATTAAAAATTTGCGCAATCCTGACAAAATTCGTGCTCAAGTAAGACTGTATTATTGCCAAGCTGTCCTTCATGCGCTGTTAGCCCCTTACGGGATTAATCCTAAAATGCTTGGACGTGTTTATAACTTTTTTGGTAGCGACGCTTACCTTATTGTCAAAAACAATCCTTACGAATTATGTAAGATAGATGGTATTGGCTTTGAAAAAGCAGATAAGTACGCAAAAAATGCAGGAATAAAGCACGATTCATTGCAGCGTATCCGGGAGGGTGTAAAGTTCGCCCTTCATGAAACTGTGATGTCATTTGGGTCTTGCGGTATCGAAGAAGGGCATTTAATTCTTGCTTCAAAAGAAATTTTGACCGTACCTGAAGACCTTGTTTGTCAGGTTATTAATGATCTGCGTGTTTCAAATGAAATTAAATTTGAAGACGGATACTACTTTGATGCGGCTGCTTATCATGCTGAAAATGAAATAGCTCGACATATTGCTCGCTTAATGGGTAAAACCACTTTTAGCGGTTTAACTCTTTACAACGCAATTATTAAAGCCGAAAAGATAGTTAATGTCACGTTGTCAATTGAACAACGTGAAGCAGTAGTAATGGCGATTGAAAATCGCTTTAGCATTATTACTGGTCAACCTGGTACAGGTAAAACAACCATTGTTGCTGTCATTATTACTGCATTAAATATCCTTGGTATCAGCAGCGATTGCATCGCGGTAGTCGCTCCAACAGGCAAGGCTGGGAAGCGTTTGGAGGAATCTTGTGGCAAGGGGTCGACAATTCATCGCGCATTAGGCGCACAAGGAGTTGGTAAATTTACCTTTAATGAAAAAAATCAATTAGTCGAAGATGCTGCTTTCGCTGATGAGTTTTCAATGTGCGATATTTTTTTGACAGTCAATCTATTTTCAGCCATCGCAACCGGAACAATTGTGTTGATTGTTGGTGACAATGATCAACTTCGTTCAGTTGGACCAGGTCAGGTGCTTGGTGACATGATTGCCAGCGATCTTATTCCAACGAAGAAATTAACTGAAATTCGCCGTTTTGACGGTGATATAGCTTTGGCTGCAAAAATGGTTAATGAGGGCAATGTTCCTTATGTTATTTCCGGCCAAAAAGATTTTTTTATGATAGGTGTAACAAATAACAACGCAATGAACGCTCTTGCTAAAACGGTTATTAGAATGCTTGAAAAAGACACTTCTGCTGATGAAATTCAAGTTATGGTTCCAATGAAAACTGGGGTTGTCAGTGTTAAATCTGCTAATGATATTTTGCAGCCTATATTAAATAAAAAAGCCACATCAACAGCGCCTTTTGTTGAACGATTTGGTACTAAATATTATGTTGGCGACAGAGTAATGCAGTTGCGAAACGATTATGAAAATAATATTTTCAATGGTGACGTAGGGAAAGTAAGCCTTATACAAGGTGGAAATGTTGTTGTTCAATATTCTTCGGCAGAAGTTAGTTACAATCCATCAGCCTTAGACGACCTGACTCTTTCTTATGCTGCCACCATACATAAAATGCAGGGTTCTGAAGCTGAAAATATTATTGTATTAATGATGACTTCTCATTACAGAATGCTTAAACGGAATTTGCTTTACACCGGGATGACCAGGGCAAAAAAATTATTGGTTGTAATGACCGACGCTATGGTTAATGGTACTTATCCTGCGTTAGAGAAAGCTGTATCTGTTGTTGATTCTGAGCTGAGGATTACGCGTCTTTGTGTATTGCTTTCCAAACTAACTAAAGAATGATAATATCCAAAATACTCACCACAACATAAGGGTTTTATGAAAAAATCAGTTTTTGCATTACTAATTTCATCTTTACTTTTAGCTTCTTCTGCATTTGCAAGCACTGAAAACAGCATTCGTGCCGCACTCATTCATCATAATGCAAATATCGAAATAAACAGTATTAAACCATCTCAGATTAAAGGTTTATACGAGGTTGTTTATGCAAAAAACAACATTATTTACGTTGACGCAAAGGCTAAACACGTTTTAGATGGAAATTTAATTCGCATAAAAGATAATCATAATTTTACCGAAGAAAAAGCATCTAAATTATTGAAAATTGAGTGGTCTTCATTAAAGATGGATGATTCTTTTGCTATTAAAAAAGGCGACGGTAGTCGTGAATTTGCGATCTTCTCTGATACTGACTGCCAATATTGCATAGCCTTTGAAAAAATGCTGGAAGGCGTAGATAATTATACGATGCATGTATTCCTTCTTTCCTTCAATCAAGAGTCGGCTAAGCATGCTATGTCCATTTGGTGTGCTGATTCACGTGAAAAAGCTTGGCACGATTGGATGCTTCATAGACAAAATTCTGAAGAAAAAGAGGATTGTGCAAATCCGCTTGAACATAATTTAAAAAATGGACATGCACTTGGCATCAGAGGTACTCCAACTATCGTTCGTAAGGACGGTCGGGTTACAAACGGAGTTAAAAATGCAGAAAAATTTAATGAATTCTTGAAGTAATACTTATAAAAAAGACCAATAATAAAATTATTATTGGTCTTTTTATTTAATTTATAATTTTCTTTAAACAAAAACACCAAGTCAATCACCTTTGCCTACTGATGAAATATTCCATAAATAAAGTAACTATGTTTAGTGTCTTGACTTCAATCTTTAATCCATTGTTGAATATAACTTTAAATCGAGAGAAAGAACTTTTAAAAAAAGAGAACTCGTTGTTAAAACTTTCGGCTAAAATTTTTGAAAATAGTACGGATGGAATTCTTATTACCGATTCCAAAAACAAAATTGTTACAGCAAATCCTTCTTTTTTAAGAATAACAGGATTTAGTTTGAATGAAATAATCGGTAAAAATCCAAGCATGTTTGCATCTGGACGCAGTACAAAAGCTTTTTACGAAAATATGTGGCATTCTTTAAACACCACTGGAAAATGGAACGGTATTTTAAATGATATTCGTAAAGATGGTTGTGAATATGAAAAACATATGTCTATCGAAGTTGTTTCTGATGTGCATGGGAATGCAGTTAATTACATTTCTATACACACTGATAATACTGAAAAAAAGAAGGCAGAAGAAAATATTCATAATCTAGCTTATTATGATGTATTAACTGGTCTACCAAATCGAACTTTGTTAAAAGACAGATTAAACCAGGTTTATGCAATTGCTCATCGTGAGCATTCTGAATTTTCTGTCTTATTTTTAGATTTGGATCATTTTAAATGCATTAACGACACACTTGGACATGTTGTCGGCGATCTATTGCTAAAGGCTGTAGCCAACAGAATTAAATCCAGCATTAGAGCTGTTGATACGGTGGCTCGTATTGGCGGAGATGAATTTGTTGTTATTCTTCATGAAGCAGATAAGCATGGAGCCGGTCTAGCCGCTCAAAAGATTATTGATAACATCATGAATCCATTCCATCTAAATGGACATAAAATTGTTAGTAAAACATCAGTTGGAGTTGCCGTTTATCCGGTAGACGGGAATAACGTAGACGAGTTGGTTAAAAATGCTGACATTGCAATGTATCACGCGAAAAAGAGTGGGCGTAATAAATTTAAATTTTTCAGTAGTGGGACAGGACTTCAATCAAGTAATATATTTTCAATTGAAAAAGATATTCGTGCTGGTCTTAAAAATAGTGAATTCTTCCTTGAATTCCAACCTCAGGTTGAATTGAAGTCAGGGCAAGTATTTGGTGTGGAATCATTAGTTAGATGGAACCATCCTAAACGAGGCAGAGTTTCGCCAAATGATTTCATCTCGGTTGCCGAAGAAACAGGGCAAATTATTCAGCTTGGTAATTGGGCATTACGTGAATCTTGTCGTATGGCGAAACATTGGCAGGATGAAGGACTTCAAATAATTGTGTCAGTTAATGTATCTGTAAACCAATTAAATCACCCTAAGTTTGTTGAAACTGTAGAGCGTGCCATACATGAATTTAATGTTGATGCCAAGCTTATTGATTTAGAATTAACAGAAGGCATTATGATAGGCAATGCCCAAGAGTCAACCTTGATTTTAAGCAGACTTCGCGCTATTGGAGTATTGATTTCTATTGATGATTTCGGTACTGGTTTTTCAAATTTGAATTATTTGAAACGAATGCCAGTAACTCAACTTAAAATTGATAAGTCATTTATTGATGGAATCGAACGAGACGAAAGTGATATTGCTATTGTCAAAACGATTATTTCATTAGGTCATCAATTTAATTTAAAAGTTATTGCTGAAGGCGTGGAAACAGCATCTCAAATGGAAATAGTCTACAACATGGGTTGCCGTCGAGTTCAAGGATATTTTTATGGAAAACCGATGTCGAAAGAGGTTGTCATAAGTTTTATCATCCTCAACCGAGGAATGAAGATGCTCGAAGGACAGGACACGGCAGAAGCTTCTGCCGTGCAGAACATCGCAGCCCGGATAGCCTATGAAGTGAACCGGCAGCAGGAACCGGCAGCAGGAACCCGCCGCAGGAATCCCCGCCTGAAGGACGGGGAGGATGTCAACCTCGATAATATTAAAGACTAATTATTTTAATTAAAAACAAAACAACCTTGAGTTATTAACCAAGGTTGTTTTGTTTTCATCAGTTTTTGTTCCGAGAAACCGAGGTCTTCAGACCGAGTAGTAAAAGAAGCACAACCGGAGGTTGCTGGGTTCTCCTTATGTCTTAGATTTCTGAGCGCTTTCCTGCTGTGCGTTTTTAAACCAAAATCATCTAATCAATGTAGTATTCGCATAATAAAAAGGATATTCACGCGCTCAAAGAATGATTATTCTTATTTGTAACTCCTCTATCAAACAAACATGTATTTTCGCGTATTAAAGCGTTTATGGAGACTTTTATTATTAATCCTTCTTGGTTCTAATTTGTTTCGCCACATGAACAAAATACTCCTTTGACATCCTCCTTAGCATTCATGCCGGATTCCTACTGCGCTAAACAAGAGCATCTGGTCATATTTATTGACGTAATGAGGGGGGCCGCGCAACGGGGGGAGCCTTAGAGTCAAACCCGGTTTAGCAGAACTCTGTTATCAAACCTTTATGTTCATCTCATTTGATAACAAAAAAATAATCATTTGATAGTTATACGTTCTGTAATTAACGGAAGCAATGAATCGAGCGTAGCGAGAGAAAAGCTGCCGTAGTGATTTTGACTTTGTTTTTACAAAAGTTATCCACAGGTTTGGATTGTCAAAAGGCTTTTTATACTTTTAAAGCTTTTAAAGGCTTTTAGGAGCTTTAATATCTATTTAAAACAATATGTTATATAGGTATAAGACGACAGATTTATGGTGATAAGACGACAGATTTATGGTGATAAGACGACAGATTTATGGTGATAAGACGACAGATTTATGGTGATAAGACGACTAATATTGTTTCGTGTCGTCTTATATGGTATTATTTGTTTTTATAAAGCTAAATGCAATTCAAATGAATAAAATTAAATCTGAACTTGTTGTTAAATCCAATGATTTAATTGAAGCGAGTTATTATCTGGACTTAATGGAGCAACGAATTTTGATTATGGCAATTGTTGATGCCAGGGAATCTAAAAAAGTTCTTAACGAAGGTTTTATTACTATTGAAGCCAAACGATTTAGTCAATTATTTGGAATTAATGAAAAAGTTGTTTATTCTCAACTCAAAGAAGCGATGAATACATTATTCAATCGCTCGGTAATCATCAAAGATATTCACGCTGAAAGTGGTAAGCAAAGAGTAAATAAAACTAGGTGGGTTTCTACTGCGAGTTACATTGATGGAGTAGGGGCTATTCAGCTACGTTTCGCTACTGACATTATTCCATTTATTACGAGACTTGGTGAATGCGGTAATTTTACGGCATATAAACTTGAACAAATAGGAGGCATGACGAGTATTTATGCAATTCGATTATATGAAATATTGATTCAATATCTTACTATTGGTAAACGAAATATTGACTTAATGTGGTTAAGGGAAACACTACAAATTACACCAGATGAATATCCACGTTTATTTGATTTGAAAAAACGCATTATTGATGTTGCGGTGAATCAGATTAATTTACATAGCGATATAAATACAACCTATACACAATTAAAAAAAGGAAAAATAGTAACTAATTTAATTTTTGAAATAACACAGAAAGAAAAGAAAGCGACAAAAACAAAAGTTAAGGTTGATGACGATTTTATAAATAAAAACGCACTACCAGGGGAAAGTTGGAGTGCGGCTCAGAAGAGGTTGTCAAAAAATAATTAAAATTTATATCGTCGAAATGCAACTTCCCATTCTTTAGGAAGTAAAAGTTTTTGTGGTTTATGAGCACCACCTTTAGTTGCCTCAATAAGCAACCCAAGCTTAAGTAATTCCATTCTGGCTTTATAGGCGGTAACGGGGCTTCTCCAAGTGCCTTTTAAAAAAGACCAAGTAGAAATTAAACAACCGTTATTATTCCCATCGTATTGAGCTGCCACATCGATCAATAATACCTTGGCGTGTGCAGATGCATTTTGATAAGAAGCACTGTTTAATACTGCAAGAGGAATTGCAACTGCTTGTATCTTTTTATTCATCAGATTTTGTTCCAAGAAACCTCGATCTTCAGACCGGGGAGCAAAAGGAGCGCAACCGGAGGTTGCTGGGTTCTCCTTAATTACATATCGCGCAACGTTTTAACCGCCGGTCTAGGGGTTAGTCTGTGGAGAAGAACTAAGTCCATTGTTACTGTAAAGTGGTATGACATTCCCCGTGAAGCAGAAATCTCCTGATCATGAGGTGAGGTTAGTAATCCCGTCCTTTAGGACGGGGAGGATGTCAATACTGTTGGCTCTGTATCCGTTCAATTTTCCACAAGCTGTCATTGTTTTTAAAATCATTTTCAGGATTTAAATTATCTGGATATTCAATTCTGACAATAGAACGACTGATACCATCGCTTGTTAGCATTCTGTCATTAGATACAATCAGGATATTTTGTTCTTGTACATGCTTGCAGAATAAATTAATATCCCCACTTATTTCCATCACGTATTTTTTTGTTTTACCAATAAATCCAGGTGAAACAGAATACCCATTTGATTCGATAATAATGTTTGCTGAAGCAATGAAAATATGCGTCAGGATATCGTAAATTCGATTCCAGATTAAAGTCGTTGTTGGTTTCTCATATTTTTGTGATATGACTTCTATAAAAGACCTCTCCATTCTGTCGAAATCAGCAAAAGAGTCGGTAAATAACCAATCAAAAAAGACTGAGCCTTTATCTCGAAATACGCGTTGGCATGGCTTACCGTCATACAATGTTGAAAGCTTTTTTTCGAGAACATCTTTATTCATTTGCAATAACGAGAGGGGAACTTTAAAACCAATTCTCACTTCACCGGCTTGAAGCCATACTGAATAGAGAATTTTTTCATTATTAAGGATAATGCAAAAACTTAAAACACCTTCATTAACCAAAACAGATTCGTTATTGTTACGCAAGAATGGCATTGCATCTCCAGAATTACGCCATATACCAACACGATCTTGCACTTCAGCTTTAATGTTCTCAAGAAAACCATGTCTTACACTTTCAAGTATCTTTGTTTTCCACTCTTTGATATTGTTATGTTCAGTAATCATTTTAATTTAACCTTTATTCAAGATAATAATATTTTTCGTTAAACGAATTACAATCTAATTATTACAGCGATAATATTAATTATAGAAAAAAAACAAGCATTTGCTATTATCGTATTTTTACGTAAAACAAAGCCTGACATCAACCAAAAAATCTGCCCGAAAAGCATTAGCGCAAATATCCACCATCCTGTTTTTGCTAAAGTAGGACTTAAAGAGAGTAGTGCTGCTCCGAACATAAGAAATACGTTACCAATCCATTCGATTTCTTTTAATTTTGGATGAAATACATCGAAAGCTCTTTGAACTAAATAAGACTTAAATGATCCAATACGATTAAGCATACTTCCCTTTCCAAAATCTCGGTTTTCCATCGTCAATATGTATGTGTTTATTGTTACCGTAATAACCAACACCACCATCATGTGCTTCTAGTGCTAAAACAGCTAAAATAGATGAATCAACGCCTGGCATAGCAATATCCAAAGCATGAAATATCATTGATTTGCCTTCAGGAAGATGCTTTGATGCTCTTGCTGATCCCTCGGTGGTCTCGTTAGTGTGTGCCGTTCTTAACCCGGATAAAATAACAAATGGCTTGTTATGTCCATGATATTTTAACCTGGCTTGAAGCCACACTGCTTGTCTAACCAGTCTTGGAGAAGGGATACCTACAATATCTCCTGCGCGAATATCACGCGTAAGCCACTTTAACCTGTCGTATCCACTCTTGGTATAAACATCAATAAGTTCGCACTCTTTACCTCTTTGCGCCCATAATGTTTTTGAATAAAACTGAGAAAAGTTTTGTTTTGGTACATATAGTTCCTTGCTCGATGATGGAGCCAAAATTTTATTTGGCCGACTAAATGCTACTGGTGAAGTATCTTCAGTAAACGTATCAACATCAGATGGAGCAAACGACTGTTCAGCCCAAGCCATAGCAGGAGATATAGCTAGTAAACCACCAGCTATCAGGAGATTCCTTCTGGTTTGGTCTACCATTGCTTCGACCAATTCAATGTTCCGCCTCGTTGTTCATTTGATAATGAGTGCATAGATTCGATTCTGCGCATTAATGGATTCCTACCGGTTAGATACCAGTGGTTAGCAGCTTGGCTCATTAAGTAGCGTTCTTCCATTGACTGTAACCATTTATTCATTTGTTCATCAGTGACTTTATTCCCTAATGAAACACGTGATCTTTCGAACATTTTTGCTTGAGTGATACCAGGTTGAACCCAAGCCTCATAAGCTAAAGCGCGAGCGCCTTCATTTATGTACATGAGAATTTCATTCTCAATTATTTTTGGTAAAGGATCAATCATAAATGGAAGTTCATGTGCAAATACAGTAAAACGAAGAAAAAATTCATAATGAAAACGCATTCTTAATACGTCGCGACGCGCATTAAGAACTTCGCAACACATATCAAAATTCATTTCACCAACAACGGTTCTTCCAAAAACAAAAGTAGCTGCATTAATAATTTCATTTATTTTTGCGTCTTTTTTAAAGATAGCGTTTTTGTAATAACGAATTAAAATAAACGCTTTTCTTGCTGCACCATCTTCAAAGTCATCTTCTGAATAACTGGTTAAAGCCTGCTTCCGTCCTATTCCTTTCCCAGGCTTTTGAATATCACGGAGCGCGGCGTCAAAAGATGTGACATCAATTTCAGATGCGCCGAAAATACCTTCTTCACGGCAAAAATCAGAAAAGTCCAGATTTTCTGGGATGTCTCCGAAGTCAAAAATGCTATCATCTGAAGAAGATGTTTTCTGAACGGTTCTATCATCAAAAGAAACAGGAAAATCACTACCCCTAATATCGTCCAAGCTTGCCAATTCATTGCTTTGTCCTTCGCGTAGTGAGTTCATTGTTTATTTTTTAGTTAAATTAAGTGTTGGTTTTAGAAATATATTTTTCAGCTTGTTCAAAGAATCCTGCCCCATTAACTTTGCCGCCTGAATATCTCACGCGATTTACTCTGAATTTACCTGAGCTTTTTACGGTATTTTTGTCAGGTTTAATATAAGGAATTTTGACATGATAAACAGCTCGCTCACCAGACCTTTTACCCATAATAACAAAAGCCTCCCCCATTGCCAATTCTTTTAACATATCAGCCGAAACTTTATAATCTTCAGCCATTTTTATTGATTCATTAACGCTATGACCTTCTGTCTGCTTTGACTCAGGAGATGTACGTAAAGAATCTGAAGCGGCACTTTTTGTTGAACCTAATGATATAAACCTTTCTTCTTTTTTCTCCATACCAATAAAATCAGCAAAATACTGTGCTGAGTTATGTGATTCAAGTTTTAAAAGAATTTTTGTCCAGGTATTACCGACAATAGTTTCAGCAAATTGTTTTGAAATATTTTGCAAACTGTCAATCGTTTGTACCGCAGGCATCAATATTATATTAGCTCCACGAGCTTGTTCAAAAAGATTTGACCATGAGTCACTAGCTAGGGGTCCAGCCTCATCGATGAAAACGAAAAAGGGTGGGGAAGGTAGTTCGTTTTTTGGTAATTCATATAAACCAGCTACAGCACTTCTTACGTCGGCAATCATCATTTTACCAAGCGCAACAGCGGCATCTTTTTGACCTAATGTCGGCAACATGATGTAAATAATTTTATTAGCTAGAATAGCTTCATGAATTCTAACTTCCGGGGTGTAGGTATTCATTACTTTACCGAAACCTGATGTACCAAACATCGACATACGGGCTGTCAAACCACCAAAAATGTCTTTTACTTTTTTCATGTCCAGAGCAGCTTCCTGTCCTGGCCTCCCAGCCACTTTAAAGTTCTCAAGAAAAAGGGCAAAATGTCGGTATTCTTCTGAATTGACCCCTTTTGAAATTTTAACTTTTTCTTCCAACTCTTCCATGGCTTTTGCATTTTGCAATACAATTGAAATATCAATAAAATTGAATTTCAAATTAGCTGCCTGAAAAGCAGAAATCATATTGAAAACACCATTGAAACTCGACGAACGATAGTAGTCGGCTCCGGCATTATTTTCAGTGGAAGGAGCTAAAGCCAAAATACGAGAAGCTATTTCAGAAGGACTTCCCTCAAGAATAGGGTTATATGTATTGGATAATTCAGGGAATTGAGGACTAATAACAAGAAGATCGCGTTCTCTGCCACAGGCTGCGCAAAGTTGATAAACGTCTTCCAGGTTTTCCATCACAGACTTACCGTCGACAAACATCAGCCCGCCGCCACGTTGTATCTGTTGGTACATAAATGAATTACCAAGAACGGTCTTACCAATTCCGGTCATTCCTCCTATAAAAGCGTGACGAGTCAAAAGATCATTGGTAACGATTACAGGCTTCCCCGAATCAGTACAATATCCAATAAGAAAACCACCTTCGAATTCACCCGTTTTATAAGTCGGCGGAATCGAAGATTTAAAATTCAGTGCGGTATCAAGCGTTTTTTGCCCGTCTAACATAGTGGACGCGAACCGCCAACCAAGCCATCCAGCTCCTGCCGCAGCAAGCGGAAATTGTAAGTAGGGAACACCGCCCGTGAATGGAGAAGCAAGTAAAACAGCAGAACCTATTGCGGTCATTGCGAACGTATCTGAACAACCTCCAATTTGTACACGATGAATATCTTTAAAAAATTTACGCATAATTCTCCAGCTAAATATTTCTTATTGCGCATCTTACTTTAAACGCCATAAATTGTGTACTATTTTTTAATGCAATAAATCAAAATATTCTGTTAGAATCGATGTGTAACAGTTTTAATTCAATTTAAATTAATATTTATAAGGAACCAAGCGTGAATAAACCATTTGAACTAATTTTATTTGTTGCAGTAATGGCATGGGTGGGCTGGGTTTTTATTGCAGAAACGCCAATGGAGCGTCTTGACCATACATGTAGACCAGTGAATTGGATTGGACGTGCAGCATCTTCATTGGTTTCCATAGTATCAATTGAAGGCGAAGAAAAGACAGCAGCTTTCTTTGATGATCGAGTTCATAACTGCAAGATGTTTATGTGGAAACAATTTTATCAAGTTCGTTATGAAGAAATGGTAAAAGCTAAGGCTGATGAAGCCAGGCAAGCTGCAGCTAAAAAAGTAACTAACGATCTTCTTCCGGCAAAGTAATGATTAACAGGATTCTTCTCCTAATTATGTTGTTGTTGCCATTTTCAATTCAAGCTAATTGTTTTGTTGAGGCTGGACAAAAATTCAATATAGCTCCAATTTTATTGACATCTATAGCTATACATGAATCTGGGATGAATTCTGATTTAATCCATTATAATTCTAATGGATCGCGTGACCTTGGCTTAATGGGGTTAAATACAATTCATCTTAAAAAAAATGGATATCTTACAAAGTTAAACATAACTGAAGATCAGTTGTTGAGCAATTCTTGTTTGAATATTATGGCTGGCGCATATCATTTAGCTAAAAAAATTGAAAAATACGGAAATGTTTGGCGTGCCGTAGGTGCTTATCACTCTGAGAATATTGCCTTGGGTGATATTTATATCAGGAATATTCAAGATAAAATGGCAAGAATTACGGCTATTTTAAACAAAAACAAGCAAGTTTATTGAGTTTTAAATTAAGGACAATATGGATAATGTCGTTACGCAACATGCTGTAAATGCTTTTTGGAGCTATTTGATAGAAATTAAAGCTGTTCTCGATGAAGATGATGTCCAAGAAGTTATGATTAATTCACCAGAAAATATTTGGGTTGAAAGAGCCGGGGTAATGTCTAAGTTAGACTTGAAGTTAAATCCAAGTAATATTATTGCTGCAGCATTTGCCTTGCGTACTTCAAACGAAAAAGATGCCTCACCAATTATGGATGCCAGAAGTTATGGTATCCGTATTGCACTTGCCTTATCACCAGTAGCGATTAATGGTCATTCAATGTGTATTCGTAAACATTCCAGATTACGATTCAAACTTGAAGATTACCAGGATCGAGGCGCTTTTAATTTATTAACTCCAGAAGAACTTATCGAAAAAGATACAACACATCCTCGACCAGATGATGCTTATGTGGCTAATGGAGGGCAGGGCGTTACTGATATGCTTCGTTGGATGATGAAAACGCATAAAAACGTTTTGATTGCCGGTTGTACATCCAGTGGTAAAAGCACATTTCTGGATGCGATGCTTGGTGAAATTGATCCGTCTCGACGCGTTATTACCATCGAAGATACGGCTGAGTTAAAAGTTGAAGTCCCAAATAGCGTATCGTTTGAAATATCAGAAAAAGATGATATTAAAATATGGAATCTGGTAAAACTGGCTCTGCGATATCGCCCGGACAGCATTATTGTTGGTGAAATTCGTGGAGCAGAAGCTTACGACTTACTTGACGCATTAAATACTGGTCACGATGGTGGTTTATGTACGTTACACGCTAACTCTGCTTTATTAGGTTTGATGCGTATTGAAGGTATGGTCAGAAAATCTCCAGATGCTGCCAATTTACCGTTGGCAGCATTAAGAGAACAAATTGCTTCCGTGTTTCAATTTGTTGTTTATGCTTCTCGAAAAGGGGGCAAACGTGGACCTGAAGAAATAATCGAAGTATGTGGCGTTGATGCTAAAGGTAACTACATCATTAAAAATGTATTTAACAAGATAAAAACTGTGGTATAGTTGTTTTAACGGATTGTGCGGAAATCTTTCCGTTTAGGAAAAAGATGAATAGTGCGAACACTACAGGTGTCCATGTTACCTATTATTCAGGCGTTTGCCGTTGTTTAATGTATTGACGAATGATGGCAATATTACAAGGGCATGACATGTCCGGCTCGCCTGCCAAGTGAACGATGCAGTAATGTCGTCAGCAACAGGAACTCACCGAAGCTATCTACCTCATTCCGGGGTAGAAGCGGTAGGAACCCTTGTCTTTAGGCAGGGGAGAATGTCAATGTTCAATATAGAGAGGGTAAAATGCAATTGTCAATATCCAGTTTGAAAAAGAAGTTTAGTCAACAAAAAACAAACGCCCTTGCCGCCGTATCTGCTGTAGGTTTGGGAGGTTTTTCTACATCTGCTTTGGCTATACCAACGATGATGGCTCCACTGACTACGCTTATTTGCGCGGTAACGGGTAATAGTTCTATCGTTATGTTTTCCGGAGCTGCTGCTCTGATCGCTTTTCTTGTCTTGTTTTTAACTGGTGAAGGGAAAGGACATATTGGCACTCTGTTAAAAATCGCTATAGGCTTGGCTGCATTACTGTTTTTCCCTGCTATATTCAACCTGGTTTTCGGTACAAATATATTGAATTGTCCTGCTGCTGGACAGAAGTTCTAATTATGCCAGAAAAAGACCTGCAAGACCATTATTTGGCTGTGTCTTTTACTGAACCCATGCGTATTATGGGAGTAGAGATAAAGGTATTTATTGTCAATCTTGCTATCGCTTTCTTTGTTGTGGTTTTTCTTAAAATTTATGTTTGGCTGGCCGTTGCTGCTATTCTTAATTTTATCCTAAAAGCTGCCACAACAGATGAACCTGATATGCGCGTTATTTACGCAAAATATCAGGTTCAAGGGGATTTTTATGAAGCTTTTTCTTGTTTGAAAGCAAAAACAAATCTGCGCCCTAACGGATTTGGGCGTAAAACAATTACTGATTAAAATAATGCAAAAAAGACCTTTATCTGAATTATTGCCGTACCTTATCCCTGCTAATCCACAATGTTCTATTATCGTTTTAAAAGACTCGTCTTTAATGGCATCTTTTGAAATTGATGGATTGGATACGGATAGTGCTGGTACTGATGAGATAAATTTCTTATCTCAACGTGTTTCACAAGCTGGATTTTCGCTTGCTAATTTACCTGTCACAGTTACATGGACAGTTAAACGTGTTGAAACGCATGATTGGCCTGGAATGAAAATGCCAGAACCTATATCTCAGCTTATTGACGATCATCATCACCGCGATTTCAAAAACGGACGAAACTACATTAATCGTCATTTTGTTACAGTTATTATGGGTACTAAAATAGGTACATCTCGTTTTCAGGAAAGAGTAAATGCGATGGTGACTCATGGCTATAGTATGCCTGAAGCTATATATACTGCTGTGCGAACAATGTTGTCAAGCAAGTTTGCGTTTGCTTATACAGCAGAAGAGTTGGAGATGGCAAATCAACGATTCGAAGATGTGTTATCTGCTTTTTCAGACCTATTGGCGCGTGTCAGTCCTCGCAGAATTAAAGGCGACGAATACCTTGCATTACTTCATTCAATATCATCACCACTTAATTCATTTAAACAAGATGGTGTAAGACCTATAAAAGGCTTTTTGGATGATTATCTTGGTGAATCATCTATTCACGTAGGAGGTAAGCTACTTCGCGTTGAAGGTGAGGTTGATGGGTATGTATCCGCTGTTTCGATTAAAGGATGGCCTTCTCGTACCTATCCTGATATGGGCAAGCCTGGAATGATTGAAACTATTTTAATGTTGCCTGGTGAGATTACTATATCTCAAACATTCAGAGTTGCATCTAAAGAGGATTCAAGAAGTCATTTAAAGTATATTCGTCAGTTTAACGAAATGCTTACTTATCCTTTGTTTACTTATGTTATGAGCGCCTTTAATGGCGGACAGATGAATGAGGACCGGGCTGATCCTGTTCGCGCACAAGCAGCTATTGATGCTACTTATGGTATTGCTGAGTTAGATGCTGGCAATACATCTTACGGTTGGTATAATTTTACTGTCTTATGTGCATCTGACGAAGCAGAACACGTTGAAAAAATGACAGATTGGGTTCTGAGAACATTACGTAATTGTAATATGATTGCAGTTCGTGAAAAGCCTCATTTGCTTTCATCATTTGCAGGAACTATTCCTGGCAATGCAAGTTACATTGCTCGCTGGTCATTTTTGGAAACTCAAAATATGGCTGATTTTGCCCCGGTAAGAGGTATTCGTTCTGGCGAAAAAGACAATAAGTTTTTAAGCGAGCAGACGCATAAGCGTTGTAGAGCCTTAACTGTGTTGACGACAGATAAAAACACACCATTTTACTTCAATTTTCATTCTCTTGATTTGGGTCATGCGTTTGTGGTCGGGCCAGCTGGTGCTGGTAAAACTACATTCATGAATTTTTTGTTATCGCAATATACAAAATATGGCTCACGAGTCATTATTTTTGATAAAGACCATTCTTGTAAGATATCAACAATCCTTCATGGAGGAACCTATATTGACATGAGTCCTGGTGCAAGCAGAGTAACGCTTAATCCAATTTTACTTATTGGTGACGAAAAACATTGGGGTTTTGTTGCTAAATGGATTGAGGGGTTAATCACTTCTCGTGGTTATATTTTAACCTCATCTGATGAACGAGACATATTCACATCAATTCGTAACGTAGCAGCTAATAGAGATAAAAGCTATTGGAGGTTGATGACGATTTATTCTCAATTGCCTCGTAATTTACAAGATCATCTTGATCCTTGGGTTGGCGACAAGCCAAATGCAAAATACTTCGACAATATTGAAGATAACCTTTTATTAGGTGATTTTACCGGCATTGAAATGGGCGGCTTAATGCAAGATGTACGTATTTCAAGTGCCTTCCTCGATTACGTTTTTTATCGTATATGGATGGTGCTTGATGATCAGGTTAGCATTATTCCTACTATCATATACATTGAAGAATGTTGGTTTTTTATGGATAACCCCGCCTTTGAAGAAAAAATAAAGGATTGGCTTAAAACTTTTCGGAAAAAAGTAGCTAACGTTGTTTTAGCTACTCAATCGGTAGATGACTTGGCCCAGTCGAAAGTTTTCGCAAGTATTCGCGATAATGTTCCGACACGTATATTATTGCCTAATTTTTCAGCAGAATCGGAAAGCTTATCTTATTTATACCGTACTCAATTTGAGTTAAAGTCAGAGCAGATAAAATCGATTAAATTTGCAATTCCAAAGCAAAATTATTTCATTGTTCAACCTGGTATTGCCAGAATGATCGAGTGTATTTTTGATAAAGAAACTTTAGCCTGTCTGTCAAGTGATAAATTATCATTAAGCACTTTTGCTCACTGGTATAACGATGGCAACCCAATTGATCCTGATTGGAAAATGAAATATATCAAAGAAAGAGCAAGTTTATATTGATTAATAATTTTTATGCTACAATTCATAAAATTTATTGCTGGAGATTGTTATGAATAAGACTTTTGTTATTTCTATATTGCTTACATTTATTCTTGCCGCTCAATGTATAGGTACAGCTTACGCTGGTGGCGCAGCTACTGGTGGCGCATCTGAATGGACTCAGATAATGAACAATACTCAGTTAATGGGGGCACTGACAGAAGCGACAGCTCAAACGGGTATTCAAATTGATACCTACGTTCAAGCCTATCAGACAGCAATGATCGCTAAGCAAAACCTGAATAAACTACAACCTGGAAATGTTCAGGATGCATTGAGTTCTTATCAAGCTAACATCATGGCTTATTCAAAAGCCGGTAAAAGCATATCTGATTTAGGTAAATCAGCGACGCAAGCCAATGGTATCCAGATTTCAGATATGGCTACTATGCAAAAGTTAGGAATGACTCCATCTCAATTTTATGATCAGCAAGCTATTATGGCTAAAAACGGTGTTCAATTTGCAAATGACGATATGAATACTCGTCAGCAAGTTGCCAGGGATATCGAAGCACGTGGGAAGGCTGTTAATAAGATTCAAGATGAGATTCTTGGTATTGATGGCAATATCAAAGGTATGCAAAATTTGAACATTTTGACAGCTCAATCGGTTCATGAAAGCATTAACATCAATTCTCAGTTGAATGAAAAAATGTTCAAAGATAGTATTCAAGCTAAAGTTGATGGGCAAAGTGCTATCGACATTCGGAATGCTAATGAAAAGAGACAAAATTCAATTGGCAATGATCAGCAGAATTTCATGAATTATTACAAAAAGCACTAACTAACTTATGAAGAAAACATTGATAAATTTTATGAAACTGAATTTTCATAAAAAACATTATATTCCTTATCGGTTTGTTATTGGTCCGTTGCTTTTTATGTTTGGATGTACGGGTAGTGAAAGTTACATAATTGGCAGAACGTTTGCTCATTATCATTATGGGGATAATGAAGAAAAAGAATTAATTAGTGAACATGCACCTCGTTATTATTCATTCACTTTTCGTCTATTAACATTATGGTCAGTGCTTTGTCTTCTCGATAAGAAACCATTTACGACTACATCCGCTCTGATCAGTCTGCCTGTCGTATCTGTCATGATGACGGTAAACATTATTAAACACTTCATAGGATAATTATGTCTGGCGATATTTTTTCTGCTATTGATAGTTTCAGTAACGCCATTACAGGTAAGATAGTTGAATTTTCATCTAAACTTGCTACCGGAGATGGCGCAACTTTGGTTCATAGCGTCTTAATATGGGCTATTGGAATTGAAGTAATTTTTGCTCTTTTTACTGTTATAAATGGTTCTGGACAAAAAGGTATCCAACGAGGAATCGAGGCACTACTTCTGGGTGCCTTATTTACAGGAATAATTGGACAATGGCAAACAATTGTCATTCCCTTGACTTATGCCATCCCAACTGATGTTACCAAAGCTTTTGATATCAAGGACCCAGAAGGATTAAAAGGCGATATTACTCAAGGTTTCGCAGAAGCGATCACTACAGTTGTAAACCCAACAACATTAAGTAGTGGTAAAGGTGTTGTAGCGAAGACAGTAGACACTGGAATTATAAATTATAACGCAGCTCAATCTAGCGCTCGTCAAATTTATGTAGATGCAATAAAAGTTGCTAATGATAAATTTAATGCTGTTATGAGTTCAACAGCGTCGAATTCAGACAAGATTGCGGCATCTATTGCATATAATGATGCAAAAACTGCTGCTTCAAATACTTATACAACATCATCAAAAGCGAATAGGGCTGCTTGTATGGCTATCCCAAGCGCTGCTGCACAAGGATGTTAATAACAATGGAATGGCAACGAAAATGAAAATAAAATTATTGTCATTATTGTTATTGTTGGCTTTACCTCAACTTGCTCTCGCCAATGCTATGGTTGATGGTGTTGTCGGTGGTATAGCGGGTACTGTTGACAATTTTATTGCAATAGCATTGTCAATAGTCGCTGCGTTCTTTTTGACAGTCGCTTGTGCTACAGCTTTGTTTGTTGTTTTTTATGCTGATATTTTAATTGCTCTTGGTTTGGCATTAGGTCCATTTATCTTTGCATTGGGCGTGTTGCAATACTTTAAATCATTAGTTAGTTCCTGGGTCGAATTTTTAATGGGAGCTATGTTTATGAAGGTCGTGGTTGCACTCGTTTTGTCAATGACATTACCAGTATTGAAAGACCTGAAAGTTTTAGGTCAAAGTTCAACAGACACATCAGGTGCTTTTGGCAATACGGCTGCAATGATAGCTATTATTTTGATGTCATTTATTATTTATAAAATAGTTAGTAAGGCTCCTTCAATTTCATCGTCTTTATTTGGTGGTGTTGGAGGTTCTCATGATGGAATGGCTATAATTGAAGCAGTTGCTGGTACTGCATCTCAAGCCGCTGGAGCTATAAGAGGTGGGGCAGCTGGCGCTAAAGCTGCAGGAGAAGCCGTAGGAAAAAATGGAGGTAAAGCCAGTTTAGGTCAAAAACTGTCAGGTGCATTAACAGGAGCTAGGGCGGGGGCTGCCGCTAATGGAAGAAGTGCACGAGAAGCCGGGAGCAGGGCAGCAGCTAATAAATTTAAAGGTGGCGGAAAATGAAAATAAGCAAAATTCTTCCATTAGTCTTATTACTAACGATCCCTCAATTAGCTTCTGCTTACCCTCTTGATTCGGTAGTAAACGGGATAGTAGGTGGTATAGCTGGTACGATAGATAACCTTATTGCTGCCGCATTCTCAATAGTCGCTGCATTCTTTTTGACAGTCGCTTGTGCTACAGCATTGTTCGTTGTTTTTTATGCTGATATGTTGGTTGGTATTGGTTTGGCTCTTGGCCCCCTTATATTGGCATTAGGTGTCATGCAATATTTTAAATCATTAGTTAGTTCCTGGGTCGAATTTTTAATGGGGGCAATGTTTACCAAGGTTATTATTGCCTTGATAGTTTCAATGATTCTTCCTGTACTTAGAGATTTGAAAGTAGCTGGACAAAGTTCAACAGACACATCAGGTGCTTTTGGCAATACGGCTGCAATGATAGCTATTATTTTGATGTCATTCATTCTTTATCAAATCATTAAAGAAGCACCAAATATTACTTCTACCTTATTCGGTGGCGTTGGTGGTTCTCATAATGGTATGGGGATGGCTCAAACTACAGGTAAAACAGCGTCACAAGTTGGTGGAGCTATAAGAGGTGCTGCTGCTGGGGCCGCTGCAGCTAAAGAGGCCGGGGGAAAAGATGGAGGTAAAGCTTCTTTTGGTCAAATTATGTCAGGTGCTGCAACTGGAGGAAGAGCAGGAGCCGCTGCTAATGGAAGAAGTGCACGAGAAGCCGGGAGCAGGGCAGCAGCTAATAAATTTAAAGGCAATAAAGATATGCCTAGAAAAACAGAAAATAAGTCTCCTTCACCTTAACCAAACAAAGCGTAAACATAGACTTCTGATGGTGGGAATACTGAGGCACTATTTAATACGGAATCCGCCTCCTAAAAATATGAAAGAGCTAATTCATTCAAGGATGATGTTGATAATTTTAATTCAGGAAAGACATAACGCATACTAATAACGTTGAGTTACAATAGTTCCTTCTTTGTAAATACAGTTGTATTTAAATAATAAACAGGCTTTTAGCCTGTTTATTATTTTATGAAAAACATATCAATGCACTATGAGAATTATTAAGGAGGCAGTATGGTTATTCAAGGAGAAGAAGTAGTCAAAGCTATTTTGTTTTTGGCTTCTGTGGTTTTAGGTATTTATGTTTTAATTTATTTACTTAAAAGAGGTTTTAGTTTTACTGGAATTTTATTTCGTAAATTGATTAAAATTATTCATCCGATCACTTATCCTTTTTATGGTAAGTTATCTATTTTAAGTGCTTTGATCGGTATGTTATTTTTGGCTGATTTAATTGATGGTAAAAATTACATGGCTGGTGTTATGTGTATTTTACTTTCGCCTGTTATTTTTTTTGCAGGAAAATTATTTTCAGATTTGTTTTTTAAAATTCAACCAAAAGTCAAAACGGTTGTTTCAAACGATGGTAAAGAAGTTGCAATTTCTTTAGCTGTTAAACCTAAAATCACTTTTCAGAATGTATCTGGAATGATGCCGGTTAAAGCTAAGTTATTGGAATTTGCTCAGGAACACAAGAGAACCGGCAGAAATGGCGGATTACTCTCTGGTGATCCAGGTAATGGGAAGACGATGATGGCTGAAGCGTTAGCTGGTCAGATGGGTTACAGATATATGCCTGTAAACATGGGTGATTTTGGTTCAAAGTGGATGGGGCAGACAGGTGAACAACTTCAGTCTATTTTTGCTCAAGCAAAAAACAGTGTACCTTGTGTATTATTCTTTGATGAGGCAGATTCGTTTTTGACTAAGCGTAGCAATATGATGAATGATGCGGCTGGTTTGGATTTATTAAAAACAGCTAACATCTTCTTGACCAATATTAATAACATGCAAGGGAATAAGGGTGTGTTAGTGTTGATTGCTACAAACTTTAAAGATGATCTTGATGAAGCAGGTACTCGTGATGGTCGTTTTTCAATGAAAATTGAAATTGGCAACCCTGATAAGGAAGCTCGTAAAGGGTTGATTTTAAAGTTTGCATCTGATGTAACGTTTGAAAAAGGCGTGTTGGATAGATTGGTACGTCGATGGGAGGGTTTTTCTGTTGCCAGAATTAAGGCTGCTGCTGAGATGATGTATAAACAGTCAAAGAAAACAGGTAAAACTGTACTTAATTCTGATGATGCAATGGTTGCACTTCGCGAAGTTCAGGGGTCTCTTGGTTATTCATTACCAGAAGACGCTATGTACATCAAAGATATGCGCTTCAACGAAGACGACAGAAAGAAATTGATGTCGTTGGCTTTTCGTATGAAGAATATTGATAAAATAGAAGAACTTGGTGGTAAATTGCCTAAAGGGGTTTTATTGTCTGGACCTCCTGGTACGGGTAAAACAGCAGCAGCCAAAGCGTTGGCAAAAACATCTGGATGGGCTTTTTTATCAACCTCTGGCGAAGAACTTGTTAAATCACAAAAAGCAATGGACAAGATGATTACTTCGGCACGTGATTTGCGTCCATGTATCGTGTTTATTGATGAGTGCGATACCCTTTTGCAGCTTCGTCAAAACAACCCTTACGGAAGTGACGCAACGAACAAAATGTTAGCTATTTTGGATGGCGTTGTTCCACTGCATGATGTTGTGTTTGTGGCTGCAACTAACTTTGCTGAAACGCTTGATTCTGCCGCTGTTCGTGGCGGACGTTTTTCTGAGACGTTTGTATTCAGACTACCTGAGCAAGAAGTAGTATTAAAACTTGTGAATGATTGGATGACCTCTAAAAAAGGGACACCGTTTAGTGCTGAATTTACGGCTGATGCAGTTTCCAAGCTGTTGTATGGTTTGGCCCCAGCTGATATTCAAGACAAAATGCAACAAGCGGTGAATGCAGCGGTAGGACGAATCGTTTCACGAGATGGCAGAGAAGAAGTCATTCTCGAAGACTTACTTGCAATACTTTAAAATTAACAACCTCAGAAATGGGGTTGTTTTATTTTGTCGTTAAGAAAACATCATCCATCCGGTTACAAATAAAAGGATCACAGCAAAAACATCTTCCGCAATTGAATTCGTTGAAAAACCGATTGGGAATCGATATCTTTTTTTGCTTGGGTAAAGGATAGGAACGCCAGATGGTGTCATAGCATCGCCAATTAAATGGGATAAATAGCCTATCGCCAAAGCTGCAAACCAAGGTGTATGATTCCAACCAATAACCCATATCATTAAAGCAACAGCAAACAATGAATGCGTAATGCCTCTATGACCAAATACTTTTGAAATAGGATATGAGATGAACCATAAACGACTTCCTACAACACTTTTTGGATGATCAATATCAGGAAGCAAACTTCCTAATCCGCCAGATGCTATAGTGTAAATATTGTAATCAATAACGCCAAGCTTAGCAGCTGTAAATGTTAATAAAACGCCGAAGATAATATGTGTTTTAGCCATCATGATAAAATTAATTTTAACCTTTATTTATGAATTTAAAAATAGTAGCAACTTCTATTTACTCAGCGTTTTTATTATATCATAAATTCAATTTTTATGCAAATTGTAAAATATATTCTATATTAATGCGACGTAATCAGTATTAATATATATATATATATTGATGTACTTTAATAAAAATAAACTTGTATTTATTCGCTACAGTCTATATCATGTTATTTAAATTGAATTCAGGAATTTATTATGGCAGAAAAGAAACAGGGCAGCGTTCCTCCAGTTAGGGCTGCGGGAAAAAATTTCAAAGGCTGGCTGAAAGCCTTTGAAGAACCCCGTGTTGAAGGTCGTAAAAAATCAATTCTTATTTTTGTTTGCATGGGCGTTATTGTCGCTCAAGGCTTTGCTATCAAGGCTATACTTCCTTTAAAAGAACGTATTCCTTATTTCGTTGAAACATCTTCATCTGGAGCAGTATCCGTCAGTCAGAAAGTTGGACAGGAATTTAAACCTGAACAAAACAATATCCGCTATTTTATAAATATGTGGGTTAGAGACTCGTTTTCTGTTGATTCTCGTTTAACAACCGAGCTTTATTTTCCAGAAGCTTATAGTATGTCTCGCGGTAACGCCATTCAAGAAATGCGCGATTATATTATTAAAAACAAGATTATCGAAGGTATTACTACGAATCCAAATTGGAAGCGTGAACCTAAAATATCAACTGTTTCATTCATTGCTGACGGCGTGGTCTTGGTGCGCTATTCAATTTACGAAATTGGACAAACGAGTGCTGATAATGGTAAAAAATTAGCAATAACTATTCATTACACATTAATACCTCCTACAACTGAAGAAGAAATCAACCATAACCCAATTGGTTTTTTCGTAACGGACTTTACTATCAATGAAGAATTCTAAACTCTTAGCGGTACTGTTGTTATCGGTTATCTCTTTACCATCTTTTGCTGCTCAAAAGAATGTGAATCATAAAAAAACTTCTGAAACTCCTATTGCTGAAAAACAAAAAGAATTTACTGAAGCGAAACCGATAACGCCTTTTTCTGATACACGTCTGATCCTTTTTCAATATGATCAAAATTTAACCTATCCGATTAAGAGTCGTGAGGGTTTATATACTCACATTGAGGTTGATAAAGATGATGTCATAAAAGGCTTTTATTTGTCAGATACGTTGCGCTGGAAATATCATGTTTCTGGCGACAAAAAACGTATTTTTATCAAGCCAACAGCGCCAGGTTTGTTTACTGCCGCTACGCTGGTTACTTCAAATCGCACATACGAAATAACCTTTGCTTCAGTCAGTAGTAATTCTGACTGGTATCAGCGTATTACCTGGAGCTATCCTGTTGTAGATAAACAGGATGCAAATATGATTGATGACGCAAATGGTGTTTACGAAGATGTTACTTATACGGAAGAGGTTGTTCCTTTTAAAAACACCGTAGCTTACGCTCAGCCACCTCAAAGCTCTCAGATAATTCCGACTGAATTAAATCAGGATATTATGGGTAGTGTTGATCCGTTGAAAATGCGTTTTGGTTACAAAATAGAAGGTGAAGCACCTTTTAAACCTACAACTGTTTTTGATGACGGTAAATTCACTTGGTTGCGATTCGATAAAAGATTACAAGACATGCCAGCTATTTTTACTATGGAAAAAGACGGTACTGTGAAATTGTTGAATTACACAATCCACGGTGATTATGTGCTTGTTAGTCGGCTTGTTGACGGTATTCTTTTAAAACTAGGTAGCCAGGAAGTAAAAGTAACAACTGGTTTAGGTAAAAAATGCGGATTTTTTGGGTGCTGATATGAGTGATGCAACAATAAATGGCGCTGATGAAAATAATTATGTTGCAATGGGACATAAGATTTCGCGACGTCTGGTTCCTTGGTTGGTTGGGTTTTTAATCATACTTACCGGAACGGCTTATGTTCTTATGTCTGACGACAAAGAGGTTGACTCAAACAAGGATAAGCGCGAACAGGCCATTACTAATACTGAAAAGGTTGCAACTCCAGGTACAGCTGATGATGCAAAGGCATTCTTGAAAACTCAAGGAGATAAAGTTAAGGAAGAGGCAGACAGAAAGAAAAAAGAAAATGAAGAACTGGATATGGCTGCTGGAATAATGGCTACAACAACATCAATACCAGGAACTACTTCAGAAAAAGTTGACCCTGCTAAAATTGATGCGATGAAAGCGGCTCGTGATGATTCATTGGCTAATGTATCTGGCGGCGATGGTGGTGGACTTAGCTTGGGTAGTTCCACTGGAGGCGGTGGAGGTGGTGTTTTTGATGAATCAGGAGTTAGTGGTGGGATGGCTGGTTTTATACCCGGTTCTGGAATGGCTAATGTTCAGCAGTCCCAAGAAAATAAACAACTTCAGGATGTAAGGGCTGAACGTGAAAAAAACAAAGCTGAATTAGAAGCCAGACGTAATTCTCGTGTTGAAACGCTTGATACGCCTACGCAAGCTAAAAAAGGCAATCTATCCGGCACTGATACTGAATGGAAACAAGCTCAAGAAGCAAAAGCGCTTGAATCTTCAACAATTATCTATCCTTCTCGCGTGCCTACTCGATTCGTGTTACTTGAAGGGACGATTATTCCTATTGTCCTTGAAGGTGATATTAATTCTGATCTCCCTGGTAATATTCGAGTTCGTGTTGTCAATGACATTTACGACAGTATTTACGGCACTGCATTATTGATTCCAAAGGGTTCGGCTGCGATAGGTACTTATCGCAGTAATGTATCTGATGGACAAGATAGATTGATGATTGCCTTTAACCGTATTATTTTAAAAGATGGTAGAAGTGTAAAAATTCCAGCTATGGATGGAGCGGATGTAATGGGTAGGGCAGGGATTAATGGTGACGTTAATAACCATTTCTGGCGTTCATTTAGTCCTGCTTTCTTGATTGCTGGCGTTGCTCACTTTCTTAAACCACAAGTTGCTGTAACAAATAATATTACTCCAGGAACGGGTGCTGGTAGCGGTCAAACATTTACTGATGCTACCGGTCAAATATTAATTGACACAACGACTAAAATTTTGAACCGTTATGGAACAAATATCCGTCCAACAATTACAATTGATCGAGGAACTCCGATGAATATCGTTGTAACTAGCGATATTGCAATACCTCCTGATTCAAATTTTGCTTGGGATGTGAACGGTGATATACCTAAAGAATTAAGAAAGAAAGGCTTTTAATGAAAAAGATTATCTTTATCCTTGCTGTTGCTTTACCTGCATTTAGTGCTCATGCGGATACCATAAATTTTGCCTATAGAATTATAGGCGACAGAATGGTTGCACCAATGCAGGCTTTTGATGACGGATATGTCACTTATTTGCAATCAAGAGATTTGCAACACCCCCCAGTAATATTAAATGAAGACGGTAATCCTGTTCAATACGTAGTCACTCCTCCTTATATTGTTGTTACTGGTGTGCATAATTCACTATTGCTTCATTATGGAAAGCATCAAGCATTCTTGACCAATGCAATGCAGAATAAAATTGCTAAATCAACACCGACGCAACCGATTACAGGTGCTAATCTTTGGTTTGGTGATGCAAAGCCATCTGCTATAACAGGCAATGCTGAAAAACCTATCTCTGCAGCAGCCTATTTTGGTAAAACAAGAACGGAAACATTACCACTTTCATCTCCTGCTTACTCTTCAACATCATTAACGAAAAATGTAAAAGGACAATTCTTTATTGAAAAATATGGCTCGTATAATACGAAAGAATTGTTCCCGTCGGTTAAATCAACTTATAAAGATTCTGGCGTATCCTTATCTTTTGCAGATGGAGCAACTGTCTCTCCTCACCATATTGTTATGCTGTATAAATTTGTTAATTCCTCAAAAAGAAATGCAAAATATACTGTTGCTGTAGGCACAACAGATATTGCTAAAAAGAGAGGCATTAATGTTGGAAAAGCGCTTGAGCGTGTTGGTGTACGTACTGAGAATATCATCATGGTTACGAGTGAATCGGATGATTTAATTGTTAATATTGAGGGAGCTAAATAATGAATTTGTTGAAAAAGATTGCTATTGCATCCATGTTTGTTTTGCCATTATCAGCAATAGCGAATGAGTTGACTGAGTGCCCTAAAACATCAGCATATCAAGTGAAAAAGGTTAGTTTTACTAGCCTGTCAATTCAAGATGCGATGAAAAAAATTACAGAAGGAACACCATATCAAATTCAGATGGATGGACAATCTACGGCACTGATTGGTGCTTCAGATATAGAAGGACCACTCGATCAAGTTATTTCCAAGTTAGCCAAACAATCAAACTTTAAAGTTGTTGCTGATCGATGCGTATTGACTGTGACGCAGATCAAGCCTCCTGAATTATGGATAGTTCGCGACAATGAGTCTTTGCCTGCTGTAATTAAAAGCTGGAACAAAATTTCTGGCTATACAGCAGCTTGGGAAATTCCTGGCATTGAACAATTCATTGTTCATGCTAATGCCACGTTTGGTGGTTCATATGAAGAGGTTCTCAATCAATTCTTGATTGTTTTAAATAAAAAATCACCATGGATTGCTGCTCATCTTTATCGCGGAAATAAAGCCGTTGTTTTTTCACCAATAAAGTCTAATGATAACAAAGATACTCGACTTTTGATTACTGAAAATGGGATGTGGATTCCTGTTGCCAAGGAAGTAGTTGTTGAACCAGTAGCTGTACTTCCTCCTGTAATTATTCAACCACCGATTGTTACGGGGAAAAAAGCCGCTGAAATTAAATACGAGGGTAAGTTGATTCAAGCGACGCAAACCACGTTTGTGGTAAAGTTTGAAGAAAACAAACCTATCTCAGAATCACTGCGTCACTTCTTTGCAGTCAATGGTTGGGATATGCAATGGGATACTCAACAAGATTTTATTCCAAAGAAATCTTATTCTATTAGCGGAAACGTTATGGATGATGTACTATTACGCTCTGTGAATGATTATGGTTTGTCTATTACCCTGCATAGCGATAATCGTACTGTATCGGTATCTCAGGCTAAAGTTAAAGAGGGTAAATAATGAAATTCAGTCGTTCTATTGTAGCTATTGCAATTCTGTCTACGCTTGTAGGATGTTCATCGACGCAATTCCAAGATAAAAATCATAAAAATCTTGAAAGCAAAGTATCTGCCGAACAAGAAGCATCTAAGGCTGTTTCTGTCGTGCGGCATACATCTACACCTTACATCAGCGCAGTTGCAGTAGATTACCGTGAGACTCAAAATGGAACGGTGTCGTTGGAATTTAATGCAATGCCGATTTACCAGGCAATTAAAACCGTCGCCGAGCCAATTGGTTATTCAGTTCAGTTTGCCCCTGGCGTAGACGATACACGTACTTCATCAACAGTCATTAAGGCTCTGAATTCGTTCGCAGCACTTCGCGAAATTGCCTATTCAGCCGGGTTGGTCATCATTGCTAACCATGATAAAAAAACACTTGTTTTAGCTAACGAGGGTGGTTATACCTATCGTTTGCCAATGGAGTTACTGAAGAATCGTAAAAGCAACTTTTCGGCATCAAATACACCCTCAGGTACTGGTGGTGGATCATCTGGTGGCTCTACAGGAGGTTCTTCGGGTGGTTCTACAGGAGGTTCAAGTAATAGTGGATCGGGTTCAGCCGGTCAGTTCACGGTTTCAGGTGCTTCAACTTACACATCAGATAAACTCATTAATTACATCAGAAAAATTTCTGGTGCAACAATAGAAGCTTTACCTGAATTTGGCATGGTTAGCGTACATGGTAACGCGTTACAACTGCGCAGGGCTAACACGCAGCTTGAAATGTACGTCAAAGACGCAATGACACAAGTCGAGGTTGAAGTTTCAATTATTGACGTTAGTCTGAATAGAGACTTTCAGTATGGCATCGACTGGAACAAAGTTCTTCCTGGTGGCGTATTTGGTAATGGTGCTCCAGCCACGTTTTCGGCTGCTCAATCCGGCAATGTTGTCAGCCCTTCAATTACAGCCAGCTTCGGCATTACCCCTACTATTGCTATCAAGGCTTTGGATAAGCTGACTGATGTTAATGTTATTTCAAAACCAAAGTTAATGGCTCAAAATCACGTTCCTGAAGTATTATTTACAGGAACGAGTCAACCATACCTCGGTTCAACTTCTACCGCTGTAGTGACCGGTGGCGGTACAACATCAGGTTCAACCTTGTCTTATGCTCTTGATGGTGTGTCTCTTTCAATTGAAGCTAACGTTATTGATAGTTCGCGTGTGGAAATTATGCTACTGTCCGTAGTGAATAACATTTCATCATTTGCTACTTTCGCTGGCGGTTTGACTGCGCCTATTTCACCTGTCAAACAGTCGATGATGCAAGTTATTGCTGAAAATGGCAGAACTATTATCGTTGGTGGTACTCGTGTTAACAGTAAGCAATCTGCTGACAGTGGCGTTCCATTCGCTTCTGGTGTGCCATTGATTGGAAGCCTTTTTGGTTCAAATAAATTGGATAACAATAAAGAAGTCGTTCTGCTTTTGAACGCAAAAATTATTCCTCCAAAGAAAATTGATTTGATTATCGGAGAGTCTATCTGATGTTTTCTTTTAAAAAGCGCACAGCAGAGGAGGATATTTTAGATGTTGAGATAGTGGAAGAAGGGCATTCCACTATCTCAACAAATGAACAACAACAGCCAAAATCATCAAATGAAAAAAAAGGATTGCCTTTTTTAAAGAACTTGTTTGCAAAAAAGGATAAAGAATCGTCAGCCGAGCAAGCTATGTTCGAAATTGATATCGACAACGAAACTAAAACTCGTTTCTGGTTAACGCCAACGAGTTTTTATGAACATAAAGAAGATGATCTACCGGCTAAACGTGTTTCTTTTTCTGTTGATGATAAGTGCATACTTACTGAACATAGGTTATCAACCAAAAAAGCAATAAGGCTATTCAGACAAGAACAGGATATGTTTTGTCGAGTTATAAATCATTCTGGAAAAGGAATGATTTATGGTGCAGAAATGGATCGTGTTAAAGAAACACCGAATAACAAATTTGCGCCTGGTCAGCTGTGTTTTGATTTGCTTCTTGCTCAAAAAGGAATCGTCCCGTCATCTTGTGTTGCCGGATTTAAATTTATTAATGATAACGGTGAAACAACGACGACAGAATTGTTATTTTATTTGATAAATCCTGATGGCTCTTTCAGCCCTCCTTTTTCTTATTTCAATCCTCAAGAATCTTACGTTCATCCGTTTATTATTGAAAAAGCAAAAGAAGCCGGAATGTCCATTGACGCTTCGAGCATTTATCTGTTCTCAAATCAAGATTTTTTGGATATTTTCAATAAGCTTGATACGTTTGATGCTGAAGATAAAATTGGTAGTATTAGTCATGTAGCATTAGCTCAAGGAGCTGTTGTTGTTATTGGTGGATTACTGATTGTCTCCACTGTTTCTTCAGGATGGAACTATTACAAAATAAGTAGTTTGAAGACTGAAGCAGAAATTGCAAAGCAATCTGAAGCTGAAGTTATTCAAACTATTGACAGGGTAATATCTGAAAGAATCGATATTATTGCTAAAAAAGTATCTTTATCTGTTGATGATGATTTCTCTGTTGCAGAACAGTTGTATAGTACAGATACAACTGTTACAATGAAAGCTGTTCGAAGCTTGGCTTCTTATACTGTTGAGATGGCTATTCAACACTCAGATCGCATTGTTCTTAATCATCCCAATTCGCCACCGATTGATGTGATTAAAGAAGCTATTATGCCTACAGGTAAATTACCTAAAGGTGTTATTTTTAACGGTTTAAATACCTCTGGAGATGTATCAAAATTTTATGTCCGTTACGAATATAAAAATACTGTCAGCAATCTTATTGATTTTATTGATGGCTAGTGCATACCCTTTTTATACTTTAAAGAACCAGCGTGATTTAGTTAAAGAGGATACAGAATTAGCAAAGTCGGCACTTGCGAGTTCACAAGCCAAACTTAACACGTTGAATCAGCTTGTACCTAAAGCAGGTCATCCAAAGAAAATAGAAGAAACATTAGTTGAGGTAACTCGATTTTTATTGATGGCTGATACAAACTATAAAGTTGCTGCTGATAATTTTAACACCCAGGCTATAACTGGAGATGTTTCTGAAAACGGCTCGCCTATATCAATGATGTTTAGAACAATCTCCTCATCGCCTTCAACTAAAATGATTCCGGCTTCAATTAAAGGTGGCTATGCTGATTATGTCCAATTCCGTCAATTCTTGAGTGATTTAACTGAAATGTCCGTAAGTATTAAATCACTTCAAATAAATAATCTTACCTTCTTTATGGAAGTAGAAATTTATGGAAAATAAAGGAGGTCCAATCCCTTTAGGGAAAAGGTTGCTTGATTCAAATAAAATAAGTGAAGAACAACTTGCTGAAGCTTTGCGAATTCAACTTGGTAGTAATACCATGTTAGGTCAGATTTTGGTTTATAAAAAATTCATTACTCAGGCTCAGCTTGAAATTGAAACAAGCGGCGGCATGGAGATTGAGGATATTCTCACTCGATTAGGCGTAAAAAAACATCATATTTATTCAGCACTTGATCGTCAGCGTGAAACAGGTGAAAGTATCCCCGAAATCATGCAAGACTTAGGTTTTTTGTCAATTGAAAATTCTTCAAAAGCATTAGCTTTGTCAAAAGGTATGGATTATTTTTCTCCGGAAGGAGAAGATGAATGTGATTTTTCTTTTATTAAAAGTAAAGATATTTCACTGACTTCTTTTATGGGGTATGTGCCTATTGCTTACAACGCTGAGCACAATGAATTGACGGTTGCAATTACATCAACAAACAATATTAACATTATTTCAAATAACTATCGAAATTTTAAAACAAGATTGTTGATCTGTTCATCAAGAACAGCTTCGTCCATCTATCGTAAATGGTACTCAAAGTCGGATGAATTATTCGAGGAGTCACTTGGTAAATACAAGGATGCAGTCAAGTCTGGTAATACAGATGCAATTGAGAATCCAGAGTTACTCAACAATGTTGTAGCCAGTATTTTAAGGCATGCTGCTTATATTGGCGCATCCGATATTCACTTGCATTGTACTGCATCTGTTGGTCTGGTTAAGTTGACTGTGGATGGAGTTTCTAAAATTCATAAATCAATAAGTAAAGATTTATTTGATAAAATTATCAATAAATTTTTATCAGCTACAAATGTGAAGCGCGAAGAAGTATTGCGCGAAATGAAAGAAGGGCAGGTTGATGCAACAGCATTTTTTCAAAAAGGAGATGACTTATCTTCGCGTTATGGTTTTCGTCTTGAATTTGGGATGAGCGTCACGGGTTTTACTTGTGTTATCCGTTTATTAGATAAACAAAGTGCAGCTTCTGACTTTAATCGTCTTGGATTTAATGAGCGAACAATGCGGTTGGCTAAACGCTACATTCAAAGTAGTCATGGTTTATTCTTGATAACTGGTCCAACGGGTTCAGGTAAAACAACGACGTTGTATGCCATGTTAAAAGAAATTGATCCTGAACAAATATCGATTCAATCAATTGAAAACCCAGTTGAATTCAAACATGGGTTATGGATGCAATATCAGGTGCATAGTAGTGAATCAGGTAAAGAGGGTAAGGCATCTGCTACATTCCTTAAAGGCTTGCTTCGAAATGCGCCAAAAGTAATTTTGATGGGCGAAACGCGTGATGCAGAAACAGCTCGTGTGGTGTTTGATGCGTCAAACACGGGTCACTTGTGTTTTTCCACTCTACATACAAATGATGCACCTTCAACATTGCAACGTTTGTATAAATTAGGGATAACAAAAGAAGATATCGCCGAAAACTTACTTGGTATTTTTGCGCAAAGACTGGTTCGTGCTTTATGCAGTCATTGTAAAGTACATGACGGCAGAGAAGAAACAAAAACAATACTTAGTGCTGTAACTGGTGATAATTTTACTTATTATCAAGCGTCAGAACACGGTTGTCCTAATTGCCGGTTTTCTGGCTACCGTGGTCGAAAAATGATTCATGAAGTGCTTGATACTTCGAGTAGAGATATTCGCAAATTGATTGAGGATGATGCATCTATTTCAACCATTCGAAGTAAAGGTATTTCACCTGGTTATTCAATGTGGGAATGTGGTTTGAAATATATTTCGCAGGGGGTTACTTCAATAGAAGAGCTACGCCGCGTTATCAACAATGTCGAATAACTATGAAATACGCTTACGATTATTTTGCAAAAAGCAAAAGTGGCTCAATAATTTCTGGCATTGCTTATGGTGATGACCAGGATTCAATCTGGTTTAAGTTAAAATCAACCGGGCTTGCGCCTAAAGAAGTAAAGTTTAATCTTGGTGCAACCATCAATGGGTTAATGTCTTCAGATATGAATCCAAAGGAATTGGCTCGTTTTTATCGCACGTTGTCAAAACGTATGGAAAACGGACGTTTAATAAGGGAAGGTCTTAACGCGGCTATTGAGTTTATTTCAGATGACAAACTTAAACAGTCAGTCATGTTGATGCGTGTCTATATTGATGAGATGGAGCTGTGGGAAGCGATGAAAAACGCCGGGTTCCCAACCCGAGATACGTCGATGTTAAAGGCTACGCGCAATTCAGGACGATCCGCTGAAACCTTGATGATTTTATCTGAATCTATTAGTCGTCAGGCGGCAATGAAATCAGCAATGGGTAAAGTATTAAGTATGCCTATTGCTATTACAGGATTTATGTATTTCGCTTTATTTGGGTTGACCGTGTTTGTTGCACCAAAAATGGCGAAAGCGATTGAACAGATACCTCATGCTCACATCAGTAATTTTACAAAAGGGTATTACGCAATTGCTCAAGCTGCTTTTGATAATTTAATTATAGCTTCTGCTCTTTGGTTGACAATGGGTATTTTATTAATCATGTTCTTCAGGTCTGAATTCTTCAAAAAACTACTTGATAAATCGTACACAATACGTCAAATATCACAACGTGGTGATATGGCTAACTTATGGTCGTCTTTTGCCATGATGTATGATGCAGGTGAAAATTCTGAAGATGCCTGTAGACTATTGATTGATGCAGCTGCAAGACAGGATTCAAAACTTGGTTTTAAATCAATGTCGAAAAATATTCAGGCTGGTTTAACTATTTTGGATGCAGTGAAGCGATCTCCTTTCCCAAAATTTGTTACAACTGGCGTTGCCGCAGCTGAATCATCCGGGAATCTTGTCTCGGGTTTGTTTGATATGACTACATCGTTATATCAAGACGTTGAAGATTATTCTGAAAAATTGTCCACGATTGTAAAACTGGTCATGCCTATGATCTTAGCGTTTATGATTATGGGTTTCTTCTTCTTGACTTATTATCCAATGATGTCAACAATTATGTCGAATTTGTAACAAAGTAGTTGTTTGTGTTGTTATAATTCAATTTAACACAGGATGATTCTATGTTAAATTGGTAGTTGTATGCTAGTTTAACGGAATGTGCGGAAATCTTCGCATTCAGGGGTAGAGGTAGTAGGAATACTTGCCTTTAGGCGGAGGAGGATGTCAAGGAAATAATCTTTTAATTTATTGCATTTAAATAAAAAACGTGTAAGAATTCGTTTTGTAGTAAAAACAAACACCCATTCGGGGCTTTTAAATAATTAAACAGGATAACAAATGAAAAAACTTAACAACGGTAAACAAAAGGGTTTTACGCTGATTGAATTGATGGTGGGTATTATCATCCTAAGTATCTTGGGTGCTGTATTCTTCGTTACAACCAACACAGACAAATCCAAAGCAACGGCCATTCTGACTAACGCAACAAAAACTGGTAATGCCTTGCAACTGTCCAAAGCTGACATCCCATGCTATCCATCGGCCAATCACCTGGATATACTGAATGACGGAACAAAGGCCAATATCGCTGCGAATATGGACTGCGGTATTCCTGCCGGTCCAAACTGGAAAGGCCCATATCTGAACGGCGCGACATTTACTGCTGGTGGTGTTCTTGATCTGACTACGCTGGTTCAAGGTTCTACTGTCAATATCATGAAAGCAGCAAACGTTACCAACGTTGGTAACACTGATTGGTTCCTGACGATTGCCGGCTTACCTTCAAATATTGAATCTGAATTGGTTGCGGCTTGCGGCGGTAAATGCCAGGTTAAAGCGCCTTTAGCTCCATCCGGTGCAGTCAAGACCTGGAGTGTTTACTACAAGTTTGACGAAACTCGTTAATCAAGTTTGATTGACAAAACACAAAAACCGCGTTATCGCGGTTTTTGTGTTTTGGTGTATACTTCTGCAAATTAAAATAATAGTGAATACAAATCTTTTATTTGTTGCAACCTGGTGTTAAAAATATGAAAAAACAACGTGGTTTTGTTTTGGCAGCATTAATAACTTTTATCTTTGGCACTGTTTCTTTGATTTTTTTAAGTTATGCCGTCGTGCAATCAAAAATACAGTCGAATAATGATATAAGTAACCGACAAGCTTATACCGATGAAATTGCTGCGAAAGTAGGGTTATGGTATAAAAATAATTTAGCAGCGATTGATTCAGGTGCTACACCAACTGAAGCTCAAATCATCGCAGGAGCGAATTTAACTGTGATAAACGGGATGAGGGTCATGTCATCAAATTTATTACCCAACGGCCCGATTAGCTATCGTATTTTTGTTGTATGGGTACCAGATGTTATTCCTGATTTGACTACTTTTAATCAAGCAACGGCTGTTTTAACCCCCCCTACTCCAAGACATCGTTTTGCATCGTCTATGTATGTTGGATTACCTGACGAAGCAAACGCGTTCAACCTTACCCAGAAAAAATTGGATAGTCTTGCTGGTGCGCTTCAAACTTATGCTGCCGCAAAAATGCTGAACAATAGTGAATCTAACCTTAAAGATTATTTTCGTCCTGACGTTTGTGCCTCTCCGCAACCTGGAACTATTCCTTGTATAGACTCGTATCAAAATATAAATTCAGCGGCTATTCAAATAGCGACTGGTTTAAGTGCTGTTGAACTTAGAGACGGGTGGGGTAATGACTTTTTCGGTAGTAATTTAGTTGATTCTTCTACAGGTGTAGGAGACTATTCATCAGCCTGTCCAGCCGCTTCACAACCATGTGCATCAAGCCCACCTTATTCAATGTCTATTAGAGTTATTAGTCCTTTTGGCTTGACGTATAAAAAAATAGCTATACAATCCATTCAATAATTAATAAGGAGAGCAAATTGAGTATTATTTCGAAGAAAATTGATGAAATTGTTGGTAATGATGGATATGTATCTGACTTTCATATCAAATTGAATGATTTGATGCGGTTTCGTTCATCGAGTGGTTTGGAATTAACGGATATTTTAATTACTGATCAATTATTTACTGAGTTTATCAATGAAATTATTCCTGCAGATAAAAACAAAGATACATCAATGTCATGGTCGGACTGGATAAAAAACATTTCAAATGGTGAAGGCGAGTTGGACTTGGCATCTGAAATAAGCAATATACGATACCGTATCAACTTTTATTTGCAAAAAGCAATGCCTGGTATCGTGTTGCGAAAATTGAACGAGAAAATTCCAGCATTTTCTCAATCTGGGTTGCCTAATTCAATTTTGGAATTGATAGGTAAGCGATCTGGTCTTGTACTAGTCACAGGTGAAACGGGTTCTGGTAAATCGACAACGCTGGCTAGTTTGGTTGACTATCTAAATCAAACCAGAAAACTTCATATCATTACGATTGAAGACCCAATCGAGTATCTCTACAAAAATAATCTATCATCAATTACTCAACGTGAGGTTGGTGTCAAAAAAGATACACAAACATTTGCTACAGGATTAAGAGCAGCATTGCGTCAAGACCCTGATATTATTCTGGTTGGTGAAATCCGTGATCGTGAAACGGCTAAAATGGCATTTGAAGCAGCTGAAACTGGTCACTTGGTGTTATCAACACTACATACGGGTAGTGCTCGCGAATCTATTCAGCGTATGACCGACTTTTTTCCTGGTGACGAACGAGACTTCATGCGTAAAAAGTTTTCACGTTCCTTAGTTGGCGTTGTAACTCAAGTTTTAATGAAGTCTGCGATAGGAAAAGGGAAGGTGCTTGGTTATGAAGTAATGGAAAATAACGAGCAGATTCGATCTCTTATTCGCGATGATAAAATTGAAACACTAAGAGCTATCATGGCAGTTGGTAATAATCCTAATATCAAACTTTTATCGAGGACATTGGCTGAATTAGTTAAGGAAGGTAAAATCGATAAAATTACTGCATTTGGGGCAGCTTACGACCAGAACGAATTAAAGTCAGAGATGCAAAGATGTGGGGCTTAAGGTATAATCAAAAAATGAAAAAGAAAAATTCAGGGTTTACATTGATTGAAATCATGGTCGGAATGTCCGTTCTGGCAATCTTGGTTGTGGCTTTTTCTGATGTAATTGGTTCGACACTGAGATGGCAAGGTCGTGTAAAAAATACCGACAGACTGGCTAATATACAGGTTGCGTTAACAACGGCATATGGTCAAAGTTTATATGAATCCTGGGTATTCCGAAGCGGCGCTGCCCCTAATCGCTTTCGTTTTTATGATGGCTCATTTGCAGTTACTGGCACAGCGGTTGCTGGTTCATTAGATGCTATTTCCCAGTATGGCGCAAATTATGGCACCGATCTGATTAATGACGGGTACAACATCCCGTTACGAATTTATGTTTCAAATTGGTTGACAATAACAAGAGCGGGTGGAGCTAGTATTGCCTATCAAGAAATAGCTATTGTTTCTCTTGGTGAAAATCATATTCTTTCTCCTGCAACTGTGTTTAATCCCACAACCGGACAACTAACTCTTGGTGGTGATGACGAAGGATTCACAATTGGAGCCGCTGGAATAAATCAAAATATTTATAACCAGGCATTGTTGGTTACTCAACATGCAGCTACTGTTCTTTCTACTTATTTTAAAGGTCGTTATTTAAATAATGTATCACGTGATGTTTCAATTGATTACTTTGCAAATACAAATGGGGCTGGCGTTAACACAGTATCGTGGGATGCAGGATCACCGATGCCAAATACGTTATCGGCTGGAGGGTGGTGCGGGTTATTGGCTGCAAATAATGCAGCAGTAACTTCGTCACTTGGTTTATCAAACTCAGAAGTAAGTAACCCATTTTCAATAACTTCGGCTCCCACTTTATTTTTAGTAAATAATCAGGGTGCAGCTGGATGTCCTAATTTTAATTTACGTTACCCAGATAGCACTAACGTTGCATTGCAAACACCTCCTTACACCGCAAAATTACTCATGGCTATGCCAGGAATGGTTACTTGGGGTGACGCTTTTACACTTTCTACTACAGTATCCGGAGACTTTTAATGAATCAGATTTTTAAAATTACATTTTTGGCGCTTGCATTATCATCTGGGGCTTTCGCTGCACCTGATGTTATTCAATCGGACTTAAATGTTCCCATAATTCAATTGAATCCCGTAGGAATTACGCCTGTCGATGTTCAATCTGCTGTGATTCCTGCTGTAACGCCTCTTCCCGTTAATCCATTTTCTGGAAGAGGACAGGAAAATGAAGTGATGCAACAACAGCTTGAATCTTATATCTTGAAAAACAAGATATTAAAAGAACAGGTTGAAATTGCTAAATTAAAACTTGAGTTGGACAAGACTATTGTTGACGCAAGAGGTACATCTCCTAATATTGGGATAGGGGCGAATACGTTACCTTCTCCAAACGCAACCATGGATGAAGCAATGGTAGCAGCTGGTTTGCCAAAAATACCAAAGCGCAAGAAAAAAGTGGTTATTGAGTTACCCCCACCTCCTCCGCCAATCGTTATGCCAACATTATCTGTGGTAGGTATTTCGACTATTGCCGGCAAGAAAACAGCGTCAGTTAGCTGCGATGGTATTTATTCATCTGTATCGGTAAATACTCAGGTTTGTGGAAAAACAATTACTTCTATTGAAACCAAGTTTATTATCGCTGACGGGCAGAGATTTGAAATAAATAAAAGCCCTGTAAAAATACTTAGTCTGGCCGGCACTACCGGAACGACTAATACCATTCAATCGGCTATGCAACAGATAGAAAATCCGATGGGTGGGCTAGGTAATGAACCATTCCCAAATCAAGGGATGCCTCAAGGAATGCCTCAACAAGAAGGAGTGCCGTATGGCGGTCAACAAGCCGTACAAATGCCTCCGACGTTTAATCAGCAGTGAAATTAAAACAATAAAACGGCCAGAAGTTGGCCGTTTTATATTTCTTCTTTAAAATAATTTAAAATTAAAAAATAACGCAATATTATTTACATTTTTGTTTTTTAGTTTTAAACTCGTCCAATTAAATTTTAAATACAGTAAACAAAGGGTTAATATGAAAAATATAATTCTATCGATAATGATTTTATTTACCATTGCATCCTCTGCGTTTGCTGGTGTTTCTTCAGGCATGCAGAGTCGCATGTTGGTGCTATCGCAAAGCGCGTCATGGAATAATGTGGCTGGTATATTAAACACGAACATGAAAGCGGCCACAGTTAAGCCGTTGGTAGTTAACGGGTTTATGACTCAGAATGTTGACGGTTCACAAGTTACCAATGCTGCTTCCGTTATTGGTTCTTTGCCAAACAAGGATTTTTACACGTTAGCAGGTGCTACGGGGGTTTTTCAGGAAAATTGTCTTGCAAACGGCATTACCATAGCGGCTTGTCCTATTCCATCTATGCCTCAAAACAATCTGACTGACGCAATGGTTATGCTGTCAGCCAAGAATGCAATAACATCTGCTAGAGATGCTTTTTCGACTTCTGTTGTGTCATTCATTAATAAAAATGGTATTGATAATTCCTGGATACAATTTTCACAACAAGTTCATACTCTTCCGTTAATTGGCGGGAAGTTACGTACAAAATACATCAGCTTTGTTGCAACAATTAATGCTTCCGGTGCAATTAACTTTCCTAAACCTCAGTTGATTGACGTTTCGCCTTTGATCTTATTTGCTACTTACGTACCTAAAGCGGTTACAGCAGGGTTGCCACAAGGATGGGCGTACCCTAATGCGGGTGTGTTGACTTATGAACTGCGTGATGATCTATTTAATATAGTATCAGGTACTCAATCTAGTATTAATGTGAATGGCGCATATGACGAGCCTTCAGTAGCTGCAAATACACCTTTTGACCCGGATGCTGGATTGAAGTGTTTGCATGGTAATGTACTGAACAGCGCATCAAACTGCACTTCTGTTCGCTTGAATGCTGTCGGCGTTCCATACACTGATATCAAGACGTTGGTCGGTAATCTTGGCGCGTCGTATTCTATTGTGGATTACGTGCGTAAAGTGCAGCCAGTGTATTGTGGGCCAGGTAGCACGCCAAACAATTGCTTGCCTCCGGTTGGTCCAACCAATACAGCTCAAACTTCAATTAATGTAACCAGTCGAACTTTGACATGGAATGGTTGTTTAGACAAAGTTGATTTTAATGTAAAGTCTAGCATTGGTTTTACACTCGCAGTTAATATTGACCGTACACGTGGTGCAACTAATGGCGCATGGGGGATTATAAATAAATTCCAAAGCACCAACCAATCAAAACCAATGTTGTTTGACGATACGATTGTTGTAAACGTAGCAACAGCAAATTCGCCAAGCATTTCTACAGCGATGATTGATCCGTTTACAAAAGCTGTGATTCAAAAGTCAACCTATACAGCAGCGGTATTTACTGGTTTTGCAGGATTATTTAATTCTGGCAATCAAAGTACCATACTGGCAAGTTGGTCTGATGGAACTCGAAATGCAGAAGTAGGGTGCGACCTAACTCAAAGTCCGGTAAGAATTAAATTTAAACAAAATAATTTTACTACTATCTATGGTGGTTCAATTGGTATTTCTAGCCAAGGTTATGGAGGAAATTGTCCTGGTTCCTGGACTGTTAATGGTCAATCCGGTTGCAATAATATCGCAAGAGCATGTGAAGGTGGCAGTGCTAATTTTACTGGAGTTCCACAAGATTTTATTACTGGTACACCACAGACATATGCTGGATTTCTTAATGATTATGACTCAAGTTCGTGTCAAGTATGGAGTCATAAAAATGTTACATACAATGGGGTTAATAGCGTAGATTTTGGTGGTGGTGGATTGTTAGGTAGCCGTTTCTGTAATCCTGGAACCTTAGTAGCTACCTGGACTCTTTTAAAAAAGGGTGGTGCTCATAGAAGTGCAATATACGGCTATACTTATACATGTACAACCCCAGCATCTAGCACATACTCTGTTGCATATCCAAAATTAGCTACTTCTACTACATACACAAAACAAGGGATTGTGGCAAAGTACGGTACTTGTCCTACTGGACAAGTAAAGTTTAAAGAATCTGTTTATAGTAGTAGGTATTATTGTTATATTGTTACCACAACGACTGTTTATTGCCCAACATTATTGCCTACTTTAATCAGTTCATCTACATGTTCAGGTACTCCGCAAAAAACCCTTGTTTTGTCTTGGTAATTTTTAACAAAAGTTTAATTCTCCCTTTAATTAGGGAGAACATCAACAAAAAGAACAGGATATAAAAATGAAAAATATTCTTCACAAAATAATGCTTATCCTTACTTTTGCGCTCCAAGTATTCTTTGGATGTTTAGGTGTTCAAGGGGTGGTAAATGCACAGACGACACCTCAGCAAATGGGATTTCAATGTAACGGACAGGTTGTGCCTATTGGTACAGCCTGCTCAACCAGCGTACCAATAAAACAGCTTGTTGATATTCAGACCGATCCGTTGGTTAAACGACTGACATTAAGTATGGGTGATGCACGTTATGTAAAAAACCAATCTGGTGCAATTGTGCTTAATGTACCTGCCGGTTCTGCGGCAGACCTGATATACACAAAACTCGGAAGTACGCCTCAAGTTTGGGCTGCCTATAACCCAGGCGCAGCAGTAGGCAGAATTCAAGTAATTCGTGCAGTAAAACGTCCTGCTGATAAAGGTATGGTGACGCTTTACTTTAATGATTTTAGCCCTAAAGTAGGGCTATCTGCTGTGAAAGATGGTTATCATTATGTCGATCCGTATCGAGATTTTGTGGGTGTTGATGACCTGTGGCATAACATCAGTTATCAAGGATTTTTGACCGCTGTTGGTAAGGCTATGTTGAAGAATCGCACCTCTGTTGGCTACGTGTCGATTCCTAATATTCGTCAAGAACAGCAAACATCATCCAGTGGTGGTTTATTCACTACAACATCAACAACCACTGTGTCTACTTATGTCAAACCAATGTGGATTTTTGCCACGTCAGTGGAAAATGGAGGTGCACAAGCTTTCCAGGCTCAGTACCTTATTAATCCAGCAAGGTGTAATCCATCTATCGATCCTCGCGCTTGTATAGTAAAAGGAGGCGTTAACTTCGTAGTTATGACGGGCGGTAATATGCATGAAGAGGAATCTCCAGCCGATTTCCAAGTTATGTCACAAACCAGTTTCACATTTATTGCCATGATTGTTTTTGTGGCGGCTGCGGCGTTTACGGCAGGGGCGGCTTTAGTAGCGGCTGCACCGGCTGTTGGAGCTGCTATGGGTGCTGTTGGTGGAGCCGCAGGTGTCGCAGGCATTGCCGCTGCCGCTTACGCTGGAATAAATATGGCTATATCAGGAACAGCCTGTGGTGGATGTGCTCAGGGTACTCTCTTTGGAACAATAACATCCGGTGTAGCAGCACCAAGCGCAGGAGGCTTTGGCGACCCTAGTGCAGCCATTACAACTAGCTTTGTAAATCCTGGAGTAGGGGGTAGTTTACAAGCTGGTCAGGCCGCACACTTGTTACAGCAAAAACCTAAAACATGGAGTGATTCACATGACCCGGCGTATTTACAGGCTAACCCCCCATTAAGGTCTGGAGTAATGTCAACAACAGGTTATGGAGCAAATCCTGTCAGATGATGTAACTCAAAATAAGCCGGAGAAATCCGGCTTATTTAATTTAAACAGTAATTCATGTACTGTTACGCGTGTCAATACATTAAACCACTCTCTTCGGATTGTAGGTTTATTTTTTAATTTATGAGAGTGAAACACGGCAAAACCAAACCTTAAACAATAATACTGTTTTCCAAATAAACAATATTACCATTTTCTAAATAAACAATAATACTGTTTTGCAAAGTGAGGTCAGGCGGATCATAAAAATGGCGGCACTACAGCAGCGGCGGCATTGGCGGCTGAAGTTGGCGGTTTTAAAAACACTATATCCAATAAGGGTTTGTTGGATTTTTTGGTAGTCTAAAAATAAATATTGAATTCTTCTTGACTGAGTTGATTGAAGGTATATAATCATACATATAGAAACAGTCACAAAACAACATGTTAGCAAAAAAGGTTTTGATTATTAACTCAGTATCTAACTAACTAATCTGGAGAATAAAATGCATACAAAAAAACCCTCGTTATGGCCGACATTGTGGATGGTGTTTATTTAGTCAACTCGCTTGACGATTTTAATGGCTGCACAGAGCTTTCAGGAAAAGACTTCATAGCGTCACTTGACGATCTCTGTGCTGATGAAGTTATCGGAGCTTTTCTTACTGATAAAGAGCTGGCTCAAGTCGATAAAGTGTATGGAGTACATTAAGGCAATTTATATGATGAAGACATATCTTTAAAGAACCGCTTACTGCTCAAGAACCTAAAGTAAAGGAGTATCAACATGAAATTTATTTTCACAATCATCGCTTTAGCTATATCTGCTAATGCTTTTGCAGCGACAGCATCAGACAATCTAATTATTCAGTTTCACGGCGAAATCTATTCGTGGATTATCCAGCATTAAAAAAGGGAGGTGTTCATGACTATCGTTAAAGCTGGTCGTGGTGGCGCTCGACTTGGGGCGGGACGGAAGCCGCGAATAATCGGCACCGGTGCGGCTGTGCCAAAAAGATTGATACTTGATACGATCACTGTAGAAGTCTTACTTTCTGTCGGGGATGGTAATGCAAGCAAAGGCTGCATGATGCTGGCTTACGACTATCTTAAAAATAAAAAGTAACTTTAAAACACAGAAAGCCAGGATTTCTCCTGGCTTCTGGTTATTCTTGTGTTACAAATTGCCCAATTTATTCGGCAAACTCCCACTAAGCTAGGAGCTGACTAAAATTTACCGCGAACGATAAATCTTCTGCCTTA
>Ga0210033_1000050_pt1 | contig 88407 bp, 83 predicted proteins | sample CryGeymeta201501_FD_185465 | JGI IMG/M metagenome (GOLD analysis project Ga0210033, IMG submission 185465) | Groundwater microbial communities from Crystal Geyser aquifers in Utah, USA - Crystal Geyser metaG 2015-01 (SPAdes) (version 2) | ecosystem: Environmental > Aquatic > Deep subsurface >... | reverse complement strand
TAGTCATCTGTAAAGATAACTGAACAGGACCGCAATGGAATAAGCTCGCTTCTGATGCCCGCAAGCATCAAAATTCTGGCTCTCCCGAACCTCTCTATATTTTTTAAGGAACTATCCTGATTTCTTTTTAGACCATTCCAACCAGCCAGAAAGTTGTTTTGATATTTCTTCCAATGTCCGATTAAATGCTTCGTATCTTTTCAAGCCTAATATTTCCAAGTCGTTGGCCAACCTTAGATGGATTCTCAATCGTTCCAGTTTTAATCTTGCCTCTTCCAAAATTTCAGTTTTTACCTCCGAGGAATTGGCCTCCACGATCATATCCAAAACATCGGAAACAATTTCTTTTAGTTTTTGCCCCAGCGTATATTTGTATTCTCTCGGAAACTGGTGAGTGGCACGATGGATTTCTAATGTCAGTTGATAAGTGAGCTGAAAAATCGGCAGATGATTGTATTGAGCCATAAAAAAATTTTGCGGCGGAAGAAATAATCAAATGAATCAAATCATCCAATCATCAAATCAGACCATTGCCTCAACGGACGCACCGCACATAGTTGCTACCGGTCTTCGCATGGCCGTTGGTGCTGCCGCTAGACAAGTAGGTGCTCCACGCGTCGGTGGTATTGACGGATCTAGTCGTGGCCGACCAGTAGTCGCGAGCGACGCCCTCTAAATTACCCCAAGAACCATCAATATACGCCTGCATTAACTGTTTTTGATGAGGCAAAGACCAACCAGCGTGATCAGAGCATAGCTGAGAAGCTGTTCGGGAATTATTATTAGCGGCCGAGTTGTCCCAGCTGTAAGTTATCGGCGAAGCATCAGAGAAAGAAGCGCAGCCCGAACCGTTACAGGGCATACTCCAAATCAGACCAGTTGAATCGTCTTTGGCATCGGCGCCGCTGTCAGAGGTGCCGCAATAACTATTGCCGGAGTTGCAAGCAGTCCACCCTTTTGAATAGGTGTCAGACGGCCGGCCAGCGGCATTACCTGCATTATAATCATCCACTCCACCGTTTGCCTGCGAGCCACCGTCAAATCCCCCGGCTGTTAAAGAGCCGTTCCAAAGATTCGCCAAAAGCGTGCCTGCTGTGCCGCACCAAGTATTGCCAACGCTCAAATAAGCGGCTGTAACAGACAAAGCGCCCGCGGAATTATTGGAAGTGTCGGTATCGCAGAGGTTGGAGAGCGTTGGAAAATCCAGCGTGGCGGTTTGCCTGGCGCCGTCCGATTGCCACCACTCCACCGAACCGTTGGAACTGCTTATATTGCCGCCGCTTGCCGCCAAGTCAGCTGTCGCGTCCGCGCTGGGCAAAGTATAAGCAGCCGAAGGATAATCGCCGGTTAAGGAAACGTCGAAAGTGGTGCCACTTTTTACTACGCCAACAGACAAATTAGAGGCATTGTATGTACCGGCCGCGTCAGCGCTGGTTAAAACCTTTGAAGCGTCATCAGACCCGTAAGTCCAACCGCTGCCACCATAGGTGCCGGTTGACGACACGCCAAAAGCCACGCCGGAACGAACATTCGCCGCCATAAGCAAGGTGGCGTTGTATGTTCCGCCGGCTATGGTCAGAACTTCACCGGCGTTGGAAGAACCATAAGTATAGCCGCCGAGATTTTGCTGGATAAACTTTAGTTGTTCCATTACATTGCCAGTGGCATTGGAACTAACCCCGGAAGCGTCATAAGTCCCTGTCAACGCCGACTTCACTCCTTCAACATTTGTTCCCAGCCAATCATAAAGAGCTTTTAATGAGTGGGTGGCTGTGGCAAATCCCGAGCCGGCGATATCGGCCAAAGAATTCATTGTCGCCGCCGGGCTGGCTGAAGGTGTTAATGAACCCGCATGGACGACTCCATAAATCATCAAAACGGAAATCATTACCGTTAATCCACCTTTGAGCACGCCCCCGAAAAGATGAGAATGTCTCTGCCAAAATGACCTTCTCGCCTGCCCCGTTGGAAGCTTACTTTCCTTCGGGGTTTTAAGATAAAAATTTCTATGCCGACCAGAATAAATGTCGTGCACCTGCCGTTGATTCTTTTTTTTGAACATATTTTTTGTTTATTTCTTTTGCTAACAACATTCTTCTTCCAGAAATGCTATTTTACAAAAGAAATTAGTTAATGTTAATTAGGTTTGCGACCTTTGCCCTACTTCTTTAACAAATCCCATCAAGCCCCTGAACACTCCGCCGCCAAACCCGGCAATTAGAATTGATAAATAAAGTGATTCAAACATATTGATTATATTATAGCATACCAAAAATCTAACGCAAAACTCAATGGCAAATTCGTCCTCTTTCAAGCTGTTTTACATTATACCATATTTTTGATAAGGTGATATTATATAAATAGTGAATTTTTCCGCCCCGCCGCCTGTTCGTCAGAACAGAGTCCAGCAAAAAAGTTTTCTTTTCCTTTTAGAAGAAAAAATCCAGCACGCACAAATCAGGAAAAGCGAAGAAAACTTTTTTGTGGGGTGGCGAGCGTCAGCTCGCGGCGGCGGGGCGGAGCGTCAGTTTCGTTCAAAGAAGGTTCGCGCATTTTCAAACAAAGGGCACCATAAAAAAATCGCGTATTTTACGCGATTTTTTTATGGTGCGCCGTGAGGGAATCGAACCCCCATTGCCGGTTCCGAAGACCGGAGCTTTATCCGTTAAGCTAACGGCGCGTGGATTGAGCCGAAGCGTAGCAAGGTTTTCTCATTTTGACCATGGAGAGTGCTTTTTCGCCCGCTCGGATGCGATAAACTCCTTTCTCCTGTTTCGCATACGAAGACCTTTGTTTTACAATGCGCGCATGTCCAACTCCCCTATCGCTATTCTTGGTGCCGGCAATATGGCCTCGGCACTCGCGCTTCACTTCGCTCGACAAGGTCGATCCGTTCGACTCTATTGCATTGAACCAGATGTTGAAGATGCAATCAATCGAAAACATTGCAATCCAAAATATTTGAAAGGCCATCGCTTTCCAAAACATATTGCGGCCAGCAATGATATCCAAGCCGTTCTCAAAAATGCAACAACTGTTTTTGTTGCGGTTCCCTCTCATGCGATGAAAGCCGTTCTTGAGACCGCGCGCCCGTTTCTTTCTTCTAAAGCCATTGTCGCAAGCATCACAAAAGGGCTTCATCCGAAAACGCTTGAACCTCTGATTCATTCTGGAGCGAGCGCTCTTCCCCCTGCGCTACAAAAACGCGTCTGTTTTATTGGCGGACCCGCCATCGCAACGGAAATAGCAAAAGGCTCCCCTACCGGACTTATCATTGCCGGAAAAAATCGAAAGTCCGTTCTTCACTTGAAACACTTGCTGCAAACGGAAACAATAAAATGTGCAACCACGCATGACCTCCTCGGCGTCGGGCTTGCTTCCGCATTAAAAAATCCTTATGCCATTGCCCTTGGCATGTGCGACGGGCTTAAATACCCGACAAATGCGAAGGCACTCGTCTTTACAATCGCGATAGATGAAATGGCTCAGCTTCTTAAAAAAGCGGGGGCGAATTCCGAAACCATTCGAGGCCTCGCGGGTCTTGGCGATCTCCTCACAACCAGCATGTCGCCGCATGGAAGAAATCGCAGCTACGGCGAGCGGCTTGTCGGCGCAAAAACGAAGGATCCGAAAAAATTAAAGATTGGCATTGTAGAAGGTATTTCAACAACGGCGACCGCCGTAAAACTTAGCAAGGCTCTAAAGGTGCAGACCCCTCTTCTCTCTTCCGTTGACCGCTGTCTGAAACGAAAATCCGGATTTGAAAAACCCTTTCTAGAATATCTTAAACAGCTGAAACTCTCCTAAAAGGAGGTACATCTCGTGCGGATGCTTATGTAAAGTTCATTTGACCGCATGAATAATTTGATGCGATACTTTTATTGCTATGAGTGTACGCATGAAAAGCCAAATATTTAATTGTCTCAAATTCGTCAGGCAAGAAGCAAAGATCACGCAACGCGATCTTGCGGAAAATGTTGGTGTAACAAGACAAACGATTATTGCGATGGAAAAAGGATCATATATTCCGTCTCTTGATCTCGCACTTCGCATTGCGCTCATTTTTAAACGTCCAGTAGAAGATATTTTTAATCTTGATAAAGGCTGCCCGGAGCAGTTTGTCTAAGCACTATGACGCAATTTCTTCTCGCGCTCCTTGCGGGCATCGTCACTATTGGCGGCCCATGTATTCTTCCGCTGCTCCCTATTGTTCTTGGTACAACGACAGCCGGCCGCCATCCGCTGCGGCCGGTGGCAATCGTTTTTGGATTCACGCTTTCTTTTACGGGACTCGCCCTTATTTTTTCTTTGTTCGGCTCCTTCCTTGGTTTGAATCCGGACGCCTGGCGCTATCTTGCCACTGCCGTTATTTCCTTATTTGGCCTCGTTCTCCTTTTTCCAAAAATACTAGCCACCCTCTTTGCGAAGCTTGAGCCGGCATTGGCGCGCGTCATGCCTAAAACGGCTTCCGATCAGACAAATCTTTGGAGCGGCTTCCTGCTTGGACTTTCCCTTGGAGCCGTTTGGACGCCTTGCGCCGGTCCCGTGCTCGGATCCATTTTGACCTTGATTGCCGCAAAACAAAATCTTTTGCAGGCCGGCGCGCTTCTCTTTGCTTTCGCTCTTGGAGCCGGCGTTCCTATGCTCCTCATTGCGTATGGAGGACAGACCGCCATGAAAAACGTTCGCTCACTTTCAAAATACACGACGCTTGTTCAACGCATTTTTGGTGCACTCATTCTTCTTGTGGCTCTCGGGCTTGTTACGAAGGCTGACGTGCAAATTCAAGTCTGGCTTCTCCGGCATGCTCCGTGGCTTTTCTTCGGACTCAACTTTTCTTTGTAATATTCTATGAAACTACGTCTTTCCTCCTGGCTTCTTATCGGTTTTGGCGCACTCATTGTTGTTGCGCTCATTCTTTCGAGCTTACATCCGATTGATTTGGTGCCGATGGATCGAGTCGCCGCTGAGCAGAATCCCATGCATGTCGTCATGCCAACGGAAAAAGATGCCCTTCCCGTTTTGAGTGATTTTATGCCGGATTTTCTTGGAATTACTCAGTGGCTTAATATACCCGACGGCGCTCCTCTTACAAAAGAAGATCTCAAGGGAAAAGTTATTCTTGTCGATTTTTGGACCTATTCCTGCATCAACTGTATTCGCACACAGCCTGTTCTTCGCGCCTGGTGGAAGGCGTATAAAGATGATGGGCTTGTTATTGTCGGCGTTCATACTCCGGAATTTGCTTTCGAAAAAGTTCCAAAAAATGTCGCAGACGCCGTCAAAAAAGCCGGGCTTGAATATCCCATTGCGCTCGACTCGGACTATCAAACTTGGAATGCCTATAGCAATCATTATTGGCCCGCCGGTTATTTCTTTGATCGACAAGGGCGCCTGCGCTTCTTTCACGCAGGTGAAGGCGAATACGATAAACAAGAAGAAGTTATTCGAAGTTTGCTCGCAGAAGACAGCGCCGCTCTCACCATTGCTCCAACCGGAGCGGACACGAGCCCGACTTTATTGCCAGCACAAACACCGGAAACCTATCTCGGCCTCAAGCGCATGGCACATTTCATGAATGAAGATGAGCTCAAGGCGGCACAAGTCTCAATCTATACGCTGCGCGATCCCGAAGATGATGCCTGGTCCATTGGCGGAAGCTGGAATCTGACCGATGAATATGCACTCGCCACAGAGGCCTATGATCACTTTTCGATGAATGTGAAAGCAAATGCCATGCACCTTGTTCTTGGTAGCGCGGATGGGCTGAAAAAACTTCGCGTGCTCATTGACGGACAAGATCCGACGGATGCACAACTCACTCCAGATATGAAACGGCAAAAAGACGGGTCCGCTCTCATTGTAGTGGAAGCAAAAGACCTCTATCGCATCGCAAAATTCCCCGATGCCGAAAGACATCTTCTTGAACTTGAAACGCTTGATCCGGATATTGAGTTTTATGCGGCGACTTTCGGCGAATAAAGTTCAATGCTACTCTTGCACCATATGACAAAGCTCGACACATTAGATGACAATGACTTGTTTAATGAAGTTTATGATATCGCAAGAACAAAGGGCGTTCACGATCTTTCCGGCTGGATGAAAATCGTAGACGGAGTCGTGGACGGCCATCTTGATTGGGCGGAACTTGATCCCGATCAAAACCTGGACGCAAAAAAAGAAGTTCTGGGAACACGCTGGGAAGAATATAAGCGTCGCTCAGGAGAAGAAAGTGCGGATGCCATCACGGAAGATCCTGATGCGCCACATGCCTAATTAAAAAAGAGAAACGCCCGATCCGAGTCCCGGATCGGGCGTTTTTGTAAGGAGCTTTCTAACAGTTCCTTCCAGCAATCGGAACACAGTAGGTTCCTTCATGATCGGGCCGGCATTGCTCGGTCCCCGGAAGCCGGCATGTTCCTTCCGTGTATTCGCAGGGAACCCCGACGGGAAATGGGTCGTCTGTAATGCCATTACAGTCATTGTCATTTCCGTCGCAGATTTCCGGCAATCCCTCTCCGATCAATTCATCACCTTCGTCGCAGTCTCGGAAATCCAGGATTGCGTCCCCATCACGATCGGGTGGGTTCTCGAAGGTTTCTGCAGGACAGAAGGAAAAGGAAGCGGGCGTCAGCATCCCGAAAACGGGATAGTCGGCAAGCCGTTCCTCCGAAACTGTCCGCACATGTTCGAGCGAATAGCCGGCAGCTTCGGCCAGCGTTTCATTTTCGAAGAGAAAGCGCTTCTGATCTTCGAAATAGGAAAGTCCGCGCTCCGTGCGGATCATAAATCCTGGTCTGGGCAATAGGCGATCAACTTCTCGAAGCTGATTCCAATCTTCCAGAGAGCCCTGGAATTCATCCGTCCACGGATAGAATCCCCAGCTGTCTATTACCTCGTAGGAAGCGCGACGCTTGAGACCAAGCTCGAGGCTAATAATCCAGCCGCCCTCCTCAGGGCCAAGACAGCTGTGCCAATCGGCAACGCTCTCCGGCCACCAAGACGTGTCCGTTCTTACGAGCAAGCAGCTCTGTTCTTCCGCGCTCATGGGAATGGCATCCTCGATATGAAGCCCGGCTTCGTAAAGCGCGTCTTCGCTTCGGATGCGCATGCGCTCCAGTGGATTAACCACCATGTAGAGAACGCCCGCAGAGTCTACGAGCAAGGTCCCCGTCGGATGCGTTTGCGGACGCCACGCAGTTCGAGGCGATCTGCTTCTCGGTATTTCTACGCGAAAGTCCGGCAATCCCTGCTTCCTCTGCGGAGTAAGAGACGTGAATGATGCGCTTTCCGCATCCACCTGTGTTTGTCCGGCGTCTTCCGTCACGTATTCCTCTTGCTGCGGAAGACATCCGCAAAAAAGAAGAACGATGACAACGCAAAACAACCGCCCAAACATGAGAGCACTCTTTCCATACTTTTCCATGACACATTCCTTTCTTCTGTTGTAGGCACCTCTCTACCCCGTTCTATACATTGCCAGGTCTGTCAATGGGGATAATTGACTCTCCCCTGGATTCCTTGGCGCGCATGACGAACAATAGAGCTATGCCTGTCTCTCAAAAACCGCGCGCCATTCTCATCGACGTGATTCCATCAACCATGGAGCCGCTTCAAGCAAAACGGCGCCTCATGGAACTTGAGTCGCTTACGCGAACGTATGGCGGAATTGTTGTCGTAAAGCTTTTACAAAAGCGCGCGCTTCCGAATTACCGCACGTATATCGGGAAGGGAAAGCTGGAAGAGATCATTCAAATTGCAAAAGAAGAACATGTCGAATTGCTTATTATAAATAATCTATTAAAAGCAAGCCAAATGTATGCTGTCGGCGAATTGCTCCGCCCGCATCATATGCGCGCCTGGGATCGCATTGATCTTATTTTGAATATCTTTGCCAAAAATGCCAAAACCGCTGAAGCGCAGCTTCAAATTAAACTCGCCGCCATTCACCATATGGGTCCGCGCATTTACGGTATGGGTCAGGAAATGATGCGGCAGGCAGGCGGAACCGGTACGCGTGGCGGACAGGGAGAAACAAATACCGAATTGATGAAGCGCCACTTTGCCCAGCAAGAGCGCCGCTTAAAACGCGAGCTTGAAAGTCTTACAAAATCACGCGCCAATCATCGCAGAAGACGCATGCGTATCGGTCTCAAAACCGTTTCTATTGTCGGCTATACGAATGCCGGAAAGTCTTCGCTTCTTCGCGCGCTCACGCGCAAGAAGGTTCATGTTGCCGATACGCTTTTCGCGACGCTTGATACGCGCGTTGGAAAACTTTGGCTTCCCAATATGCAGACGTCCGTTCTCCTCTCCGATACGATCGGCTTTATTCAAGATCTTCCTCCGCAGCTCATTGATGCGTTTCGATCGACGCTGGATGAAACGGTATCCGCGGATCTTCTCTTACACGTGATTGATGTTTCCGATCCTTTCATGGCCGAAAAAATCCGCGAAGTTGAAGAGGTTCTCGATGTGCTCCAAGTGAGCGACACGCCAAAAATCTATGTCTTTAATAAAATTGATCTTGCACCAAAGTTTAAACGCGGGACGCTTTCCAAGCGCTATGCGCCCTATACGCCCGTCTTCGTTTCCGCTGAGAATAAAGCAGGGCTCGACGAGCTTATCGACCAGATAAGCAAACGCCTCCCCTAGCCCCCCTTGCTAAAATATAGCCTCTCGTGCTTTTTCGGTGATACCATTTTCTTGGTTCTGAGAGAGCTCTTAGAGCCTTCACGTATTCAGTGATTTTTTCTACCGTGCTTGGTCGAAGCATGAGGAAAATTGCATGCTGTGTACGTATTATTCTCTAAACAGTATTTACATTTATGTACTACGATCCAATGGAGGACGGCGACGAAATGCCGGACGACCTCGCTGACGACCTTGCCGACGACCTCGACGAAGAGGAAGACGACGAGTCTGACGACGAAGATACGGATGAAGAAGAGAACGCCTAGTCCCCCTGGTTCTAGTCATCCCTCCCGGCCTCGTGCCGGGAGGGATTTTTATATCCTTCTGCGAACGCGGTAGAATGGTTTTATGAAACTTTTTGCAGATAATCCGTTCCGGCTGAAGTCCGCTCTGCAGGATTCTGTGTTGTATAGCGAAGCTCTACGCGTAGCCAAAGCCATAGCCGAGCTCCCCCTTCGCTATCCCAAACAAAAACCGCGCGCTTGGCTTGTCGGCGGTTTTGCTCGCGATATGCTACTCGGTATTCCCTCCAAAGATATCGATATCGAAGTATTCGGCGTTTCGGCGGAAGACTTGGAAGCATTGCTTGAAACGCTCTATCCAAACAAAGTTCATGTCGTTGGAAAAGCATTTGGAACACTTAAAGTTTTCCTGAGTCCTGCAGGAGACTTGGATATTTCTCTTCCTCGTCGCGAATCAAAAATCGGCAGCGGCCATCGAGGATTTGAAGTCAAAAGCGATCCTCTTTTGACTCCCGAAGAAGCGGCGCGACGGCGCGACTTCACCATCAATGCCATTTCTTTTGATCCCCTCGCGCAAAAGTGGCTTGATCCTTTTAAAGGAAAACAAGATCTTGAAAAGCGCCTCTTACGCATTGTCGATGAAACAACGTTTACGGAAGATCCTCTGCGCGTGTATCGAGGTATTCAGTTTGCTGCGCGCTTTGAGCTAAGCCTTGAGAAAAAAACATTTTCTCTCATGAAAAAGCTGGTTGAAGAACAAGCGCTTCGCGAGCTCTCACCGGAACGCGTAACGGAAGAACTTCGAAAACTTCTTCTTCAAGCGAAACGTCCTTCCATTGGATTTGAGTTGATGCGGGAGCTTGGAATTATTTCAAACACCTATCCTGAACTCGCTCTCCTGCAGAGAACAAAACAAGAACCGGAGTGGCATCCGGAAGGCGATGTTTGGATTCATACCATGATGGTGATTGATGCCGCCGCAAACATTATTCACGATCCTGAACGCGATTTTTCGGAAAAAGAATGTCTGCAAATTATGCTTGGCGCGCTTTGCCATGACTTGGGAAAACCGTCGACAACAAAACCCGGAGAAAAACATGGCGTGCCGCGCATACGTTCACTTGGACATGAAGCTGCCGGAGAAGAACCAACGCGAACTCTGTTGGCAACGTGGCGCTTTGGCGATGACGTGCTTGCCGGCGCGCTTCTTGGAACGCTTCGCCATCTTCAACCGGGAATGATTTGGTTTGCCCTTGAAAGAGGCCAGCTCACAGAAGAACAATATGTGAACGCCGTCCGCAAACTTGTAAAGAATGCTTTTCCGGTTAGCTGGCGCGTCTTGCTGGCGATCGCGGAAGCGGATTTTCGTGGACGACTCCTACCGGAAGCGACGGAGCCATATCTTGCTGGAGAGAAATTTGCGAAAACCGTTGCCCAATATCATTTTGGCGCGGCTCCGAAGAAACCGCTTGTACAAGGCCAAGATCTTTTAGAGCTTGGTTTGAAGCCCGGACCTCATTTCAGTGAACTGATCGCAACTGTGGAAGAGGCCCGTGATCACGGGGAAATCACGACGCGCGCAGAGGGCCTCGCTTTTGTAAAAAAGCACCTGAAAAAGTTCTAAGCCTTTTCTTTTTCAAGAAAATCTGTACAATCCTGCCCATGCGTCTTTTTACGTGGCGACGAAGACTTATCGTTATTGGCACGACCATAGGCATGATTGCGCTCTTTGGCTTGCTTGGGTATGGAGCGGATATGCTCTTTCACTCCCAACCCTTTGGCACAATCATCGGGTTTTTTGTCTCCTTCCCCGTTGCGCAAGTCCTCATGGTTCGACTTCTCAAAACCGACATTAAACAAGACTCCTCTTCTACACCTCATGATTCCGTATGATTGATATTCGCCTTCCCGCCGACGTTCTTCTTACCATCGGACCCGTTAAATTTACGAACGGGCATTTTACCGCGATGACCATTACCGTGCTCTTCACGGTTTTTGCTCTTTGGTTCCGCGGCCACATTAAGCTCATCCCCGGACGTATTCAAACCGCTTTTGAATTCATCACCGAATTCCTCATGGGGCAGCTTGAACCCGCTTTTCAGGATCGTCGTCGTGCAGAGAAATTCTTTCCTCTGCTCATGACTTGTCTTTTGTTTATTCTGATCGCAAACCAATTCTCCTTGATTCCGCTTGTCGGCAATATTCTTGTTGGAGATGTTCATCTGTTCCGTACGCCAACTTCAGATCTTGCCATGACGCTCGCGCTTTCCCTTTTTATTATCGGACTCGCGAATGTACTCGCTCTCGCCATTTCTCCTCTGCATCATATCGGAAACTTTATTCGCATCGTACCGATTTTAAAGGCGCGTAACGTGGGACAATTCGCACAGGCTTCTCTGGATTTCTTGCTCGGACTTCTTGATATCATTAGCGAAGCAGCTAAAGTCCTCTCTCTTTCTGGTCGTTTGTTTGGAAATATTTTTGCCGGAGAAGTGATGGTCGCCGTTATTTCCGGACTGTCCATTTATACACAATTTCTGGCGCCAATTCCTTTTTATTTCCTCTCGATATTCTCCGGATTGATTCAAACTTTCGTTTTTGTCCTGCTTTCAACGCAGTTTATCGGAAGCTCGCTCACCTCGGCTCTTGATTCAAAAGCCGCCAATCCCGCTCCGGAAGTCGCCTAGAGCAAAAAGCTAAAATTGAACATTCCAGTAAGAAAAGCCTCATTCGAGGCTTTTCTTGATTTTTTTTATAAAATCGGCATATAATCTTGTCACTTAATTTCTCACTTACTATTTTTCTTTTCCCTATGGAACTCGAAGCAGCTAAAGTTCTTGCCGCAGGCGTTTGTATGGGTCTCGGTGCTATTGGTCCTGGTATTGGTGAAGGTGTTGCCGCTTCTAAAGGCCTTGAAGCAATGGGTCGCAATCCGGCCGTTGCAAACAAAATTTTTACGAACATGCTTGTTTCCATGGCTATTTGTGAATCAACGGCCATTTACTCGCTTGTTCTCGCCCTTATTATCCTCTTCGTCCTCTAAGAGGATGATTCCCACGTATGAACGCTCTTGAAAATCTTGGAATCGACGCGTGGGGGTTGGTGCTGTATCTCGTGAACTTCGGCATTCTTGCCTTTGTGCTCACGAAACTTCTTTATAAGCCTATTCTCAAAACACTTGATGAGCGCCGGAAAAATATTCAAGAAAATCTTTCCGAAGCGGAGCGTTTGAAGACCGACTTCCAAAAAGAAATGGATCAACGGTCCGCAGAGCACGCAAATCTTGTAAAGCAAATGCAGCTCGAACTCGCAGAAACCCGATCTGCGGCAGAAACGCGCGCCAAAGCCGTCATTGCGGCTGCGGAAGCAAAGCGCGAAACCTTGCTTACAGAAGCAAATGCGCAAATCGAGGATATGAAGCAGCGCCTTGTCGCAGACGTGGAGCAGGAGCTTCTGAAAAAAATTGAGGCCATCGCCCTGCGCGCGATGCGAGACGGTGCCCCGAAAGAATCGGTTAAAAAAAGCGTTACAGATGCTTGGAAAGAGCTTCAAGGCTCAAACACGCTATGACACGCGAACAGCTTCTTTCGGCGCTGCTCGAAGACAGCCTTCTTCACGCAAAAAAGTCTCTTGCATCCGACTATCCCGTTTTTCTTTCAGATTCCTTTGAAGATCCTATTGCTTTCGCCAAACGTATTCGAAAGGAAATCGATCAAGTTTCTTCTGACCTCCCCATCCGTGAAGCGCTCGCACGTTATCTCTCACGAGAGATCGCTCCTGTGCTCGCAAGACTCCCCGCGGATTTTTTCAACCAATCTAAAAAAAAACGCGTAGAGGTTCTCACGGAAGAAATCTCCGCAGCGGACAGCGCCCTTGGACGTCTCATGCTCGAAGAGCTCTCTCGCGGAAGCTACCAGGGTCTTACGTCAGAACTAACGAGCCTGTCACGAACATTTGTTCTTGCACCACTCGTTCTCATCCAGTCCGTCATTCCCCTTGCTACGGAAACCCAAAAGATTGAGGAAACCCTTTCTGAAAAATTTCCGTTCTCCGTTATTACCTTCCAAACCGTTCCGTCTCTCGGCGGAGGACTCCGTATCTTCGCAGATGGTGTACTCATAGACGGGAGCTGGCTCGGACGCTTACGAACTATACTCACGACTATTCATGAACAGAGCTATGTCATCTAATTCCATGCAAGCCTTTTTAGACGCCATTGATACGGCGCTCGCTTCCTCCGAGGGAAAAACGTCCACCACCAGACGCGCGGGAATTATCCGTTCCGCAAAGGACGGCATCATTGACGTTGCCGGTCTCTCCGGACTTCGCTTGGGCGAAATCCTTGAAGTGAAAGAAGCCAAAGCGAAAGCCCTCGTCATGCAAATTGAGCGTGATAGCGCCTTAGCCGTCGTTCTTCAGGGCGATGAGGACATCAAAGAGGGCCAAGCCGCCAGTCCTTCCGGCGAACTTCTTTCTTTTCCAGCAACCAATGATCTTATTGGACGCGTCGTAAATCCTCTCGGAGAACCTCTCGACGAAAAGCCAGCTCTTGTAACGAAAGAATTTCGTCCACTTGAAGCGATCGCACCGGGTGTCATGACGCGTTCTCCGGTAGACGCTCCCGTTCAGACCGGTATCTTGACCATTGATGCCCTTATTCCGGTTGGACGTGGTCAACGCGAGCTCATTATTGGCGACAGACAAACGGGAAAAACAACGATTGCCATTGATACAATTTTGAACCAAAAAGACCAAGACATGGTTTGTGTCTATGTCGCCATCGGTCAGCGCGATGCCAAAACGGCTCAGGTCGTAGAAACCCTGCGCGAATATGGGGCGCTTGATTACACCTTCGTTGTAAATGCGAGCGCAGATACGCCGGCCGTTCTGCAATTCTTGGCGCCTTATGCAGGAATCGCGGCAGCGGAACATTTTCTCCATCAAGGAAAAGATGTGCTTGTTGTTTACGACGATCTTTCAAAGCATGCTGTTGCGTATCGCGAACTTTCGCTTCTTCTGCGAAAACCACCGGGACGCGAAGCCTATCCGGGAGACGTCTTCTATATTCACTCTCGCCTTCTTGAGCGTTCGGTAAGACTCGATAAAGAATTCGGCGGCGGTTCCATTACTGCATTGCCTATTATTGAAACGCAGGCTGGTGATGTTTCCGCGTATATTCCTACAAACGTGATTTCCATCACGGACGGACAAATCTTCCTCGACACGACACTTTTTTATCGAGGCGTTCGCCCAGCTGTGAACGTTGGTATTTCCGTTTCTCGCGTAGGAAGTTCCGCGCAAACGCATCTCATAAAAAAAGTTTCCGGCACCACGAAGCTCGACTTGGCTCAATACGATGAACTACAGGCCTTCTCACAATTTGCGAGCGAACTTGATGAGTCGACCAAAAAATTACTTACCCGCGGAGAACGTACCGTGGAAGCTTTGAAGCAGCGTCCGCATGAACCGCTTGCGCTTTGGAAAGAAGCTACGATTCTCTGGGCCGCGAAGGAAGGCTATCTGGATTCCCTTACAAAAGAGGAGGTTCAACCAGCGCTTCAAAACATGCTCGTCGAATTTGAAACGAAACAAGCTGCCTTGGTCGACAAGATGCAAAATGGAAAAGAGCTTTCCGATGAAGTGAAGAAGGATCTGGATGAAGCTGTGCGTGCGTTTTTCTCTAAATAAGATCTCTCATGTCGTCCCTCATTGAAGTTCGAAAAAAGATCCAGTCCGTTTCAAACACACGGAAGATCACACAAGCCATGGAGCTCGTCGCCGCGAGCCGCATGAAGTCCTTCCAACGGAAGGCTATGAGCATTCGTTCCTATGCGCACGGTCTTCTTGAGCTTCTTCTGCAGAATGATCAGTCTATTCGAGAACTCTCCTATTCCGAAAAACGGACGGAAGGTGCAACCCTGTTCGTGTTGATTACGTCAGACAAAGGACTTTGCGGAGCGATGAATACTCGCCTTGTGCGAGAACTCTTTCAATCCGAGGCCTGGAATGCGCTTGCGGAGAAAGACCGCCTCCTCATTACGGTTGGACGCAAGAGCCATGACGCTGCGCGGAAATTTAATGCGCCCGTTCTGCGCGCCTATCAGGGTGTGAAGGAAGACTTGGACCAGCTCGACGCGCTCGAAATCGTTGATACGATTCTCGGCTACTGGGAACGCAAAGAGTGCCGCGAAGTTCGCCTCATTGCTCCGGAGTACGTAAACCCATTTGTCTTTCATACGCAGATGAAAACGTATTTGCCTCTCGGCACGGCCATGCTCCTTGAACACAACCTTCTTGAAACGGAACCGGAACCAATCCCAGAGCCAGTTCAAGAACCAAGTTCAGAACGTGTTGCAGAGTCCTTGAGCGAACAGCTTGTTCAAATGCTCTTCACACAGGCTTTCTTCGAACTAAAGGCAACGGAATATTCCAGCCGCATGGTCGCCATGAAAAATGCAACGGAAGCCGCCAAGGAGCTTGGACGAAGTCTCGCACTCACCTATAACAAAGCGCGTCAGGCAAAGATCACGCAGGAACTCGCAGAAATTTCCGGTGCGGTTGCCGCCATGGAATAACTACTCGATAATTGAAACCTTATGACTGCTAAAGCACATACCCCCATTGGAAAAGTCGTTCGCGCCGTCGGCGTTGTGATCGACGTTTATTTTCCAGATCATATTCCTGAAAAATATTCGGCGTTGGAAACAACACTCGCAGACAAAACCCTGGTCCTCGAAACGCAGGCCCATGTCGGCAATGGTATTGTACGCACGATCGCCATGTCCTCCACGGAAGGACTGGCGGCGGGACAAGAAGTTCGAGACACGGGTTCTCAAATTCAAACCCCTGTAGGAGAAGCTGTGCTCGGTCGCGTGCTCGATGTCACAGGACACCCGCTTGATAATGGCGCACCTTTTGATGAAACCGTTGAACGCCGTCCGATTCATGCTGCACCTCCGGCCTTTAGTGAACAGGTTGGAACCGTAGAAGTTTTTGAAACAGGCATTAAAGTCGTTGACTTGCTCGTTCCATTTATCAAAGGTGGAAAAACCGCTTTGTTTGGAGGAGCCGGTGTTGGAAAAACGGTTATCATGCAGGAACTCATCCACAATGTCGCCATGGCTCATAGTGGCTACTCCGTATTCGCCGGTGTTGGTGAGCGTTCTCGTGAAGGAAATGACCTTCTCCGTGAAATGAAGGCTTCGGGAGTTATCGACAAAGTTTCCATGGTTTTCGGACAAATGAATGAACCGCCGGGCGCTCGTTTGCGTGTTGGATTCACAGGACTCACCATTGCCGAAAAGTTCCGCGACGAAGGACGCGATATTCTGATGTTTATCGATAATATCTTCCGCTTTACCCAAGCAGGAGCAGAAGTTTCCGCTTTGCTTGGGCGTCTTCCTTCCGCTGTGGGCTATCAGCCGACGCTCGCCACAGAAATGGCCGCTCTTCAAGAGCGCATCACAACAACCCGTAAAGGGTCCATTACGTCCGTTCAGGCCGTTTACGTGCCAGCTGACGACCTTACAGACCCGGCCCCGGCTACGACGTTCTCTCACCTCGACGCCACCATCGTTCTTTCAAGAAAATTAGCCTCTCAAGGATTGTATCCGGCGGTTGATCCGCTCGATTCTTCCTCCACGGCTCTTCGTGAAGACACCGTAGGAAAAGAACACTACGAAGTAGCAACCGGCGTTCAGCGAACTTTGCAGCGCTATAAAGAGCTTCAGGACGTTATCGCCATCCTTGGGATGGACGAACTCTCCGACGAAGACAAAAACGCCGTGGGGCGCGCGCGTAAAATTCAAAAATTCCTTACACAGAACTTCCACGTCGCCGAGCAGTTTACCGGAACGCCGGGGCAGCTTGTTTCACGTGAAGATACGGTGAAAGGTTTTGCAGGAATTCTCGCCGGTGACTATGACGAAATTCCGGAACAACATTTCTACTTGGCCGGTACTATCGAAGAAGTTCTTGAGCGTCACGCACGCGGCTAAGTATGGAAACGATGCACTGTACTTTACGAACGCCGGAACGTACTTGGTACGATGGAGAAGCGAGTCTTGTTTCCGGAGCAAGTGAAACGGGAGACTTACAAGTCTTTCCCGGCCACACGGCTATGACGACGACTGTCGGCTTCTCGGAGTTTGTGATTGAAAACGGTGATCATAAGGAAGTCTTTCTCACCAAACAAGGGTTCATTCATACGGATCCGGAAAAGAACTCCATCGATATTCTCGTTTTCTCTTGCGACAAAAAAGAAGAGGTGAATGTAAAATCCCTAAAGGAATATCGCGAGTTCATTCTCGAAAAACTTCGTGATCATAAAAATCTTAATGCATTCCAAGTGAAATATTTGGAAGAATCTCAGTCCGCGCTTGAAAAACAATTGGAAGTACTCGAATAAAAAAGCCGCCCTTTACCGGGCGGTTTTTTGAAAAGAGAACCCCCTTCAAGAAAAGCTCTTGAAGGGGAAAGTTCATGCGCGCAGAAGAAAAACGACCGTGGGCGCCCAAGGACCATTTCCTTGTGACAAACCTATCATGCGCTTCTCTGGCGTTCCGTGAAGGTAGAAGGCGCCAGAAAACGCCCCTTCTCTCGAAGGCCTCCCGAGGGCGACAAGCGGAACATCGCTTCGGCAAAATTGCGGATATCTCGCTCCGAAGGCGAGACATTCATATACCGAGGCGGATTTTTTCCCGCGCGCGGCTATATGAGAGATTACTTCTTTTTCAAGGACAGGTCCTTTTGAATTGAGTCGCAATATTTCAAAGGCGACATGCTCATTTTTGCGCGGCGGCAAGAGAACATATGCATTTAGATATTGCTCATTCCAATGGAAATATCCTCCTTCCTCTGCGAGTTCCGTTAGGGTTTTACCGCCTGGAAGCATGAGCCAGAGAATCTCTTGCACCTTAGCGACGCCTCGATCTGTTTCTCTCAACTGTTGCATGTGAAAGACCCAAATCATTCTCCCAGCGCGGATAGTATCTGACAAGCGAACGTCAAGTATTTGCTCGGGGCGAGCTCTTCGGTTATAGTCGATTTTGAACCAAATATCCTATGTATCAAGCAAAAACATTTCAAATCGAGGCCCTTGAGGGCTTATCCGAAAAACAGATTGAAGAGCATCTCAAGCTCTATAACGGCTATGTAAAGAACGTAAATACGCTCTTAGAACGCCTCACCGAAGATCAGCAGCAAAGTGATAAGATGGGCGTTGAAATTTCGGAGCTCACGCGCCGCATGGGCTTTGAATTCAATGGCATGCGTCTTCATGAATACTATTTCTCCCAATTCGAAAAAAGCGCGGGTGAAAAAGACGCTTTAAAGAAGAAGCTCGTTGAGCAATTCGGTTCATTTGAAGATTGGCAGGACGCCTTCAATGCCGTTGCTAAAATGCGCGGCATCGGCTGGGTTCTTCTTGTTGAGGATGAAATAAACGGACATTGTTTCAATGTCTGGGTAAGCGATCATGAGCTCGGCCATCTTGCCGGACAAAAAGTCCTTTTTGCGATGGACGTTTGGGAACATGCCTTCACCGTAGACTATGCCCCAACGGAACGCGGAAAATATATTGAAGCCTTCTGGAAAAATATTACCTGGCAAAAAGCGGAAGATCGCTATCAAGCCTAAAACAAAAAATCCCCCGACCTGCTCTTGGGGGATTTTTATTTGTTTATTCGTAATGGTCTTCCGTGTCGGCTTCCGCATCCGCTTTTGTTGCATGCACCGTTCCAACTTTGTGATGCGGCGGTGCATACACAGTAACAATTTTTAAATCTCCTTCTCCCATATTAATAAAGTTATGACGCGTTCCTCTTGGAACAACGGCCATCGTCCCCATTTCAATGAGACCCTCCTCGCCGTTTAACACCGTTTTTCCTGTCCCAGCAACAAAAAGGAGCGTCTGGTCAACGTCATGATGTACTTCTTCGCCCACATCATCGTTCGGAGGAATGGACATCACTACAACTTGAGAGCCGGTGACGGTTGCCACTTCTTTCCGATAATTCGAATTAGCTTTTGCGATTTCAATAATATTTCCCGTAAATGGTTTCATAGAAATGGTTGCAAGAATAAGCCTCTCAAACGTAGCACATCTCGCTCACTCTTTCACCTCCGTCAAAGGGAACCTCTAAAACAAAAAGCAAAACTCTCCGCGATAAACGGAGAGTTGCGTGGTGGGACGGGATGGATTCGAACCATCGACCGCCGAGGTATAAGCTCGGAGCTCTAACCAGCTGAGCTACCGTCCCGCTTCTTTTTAACAGGCATACGATAGGACGCATTCGCACCGCTGTCAAAGAGCTTGACCTCTGTGAAAAAATCTGATTTTATCTTGTCAGGTTCTTAAAAAGGAATGCCATGCATACCACCATGAGTACCCTGGAGGCCTCTTGTCTCACTCGTATTGAACACATTCTCTACGTAGCGCCTTATATTCAAGCAAGTTTTGCTGAGCTTCTCGAGGATTTTGAGGATTCCCCCATTCTTCGCTCGGATGCCGTCGTGGATCTCCTGAGCGCGCTCTATCTTATCGGGAAAGCTCGAAGTACCAATAATAGAATTTGGAGCGAAGCCTTCGTCCCCGATGTTCTCCCCGATAAGGCTGATCGGGTTTGGAAACGCGCGAAGCATATGACAAGGGGCCAGATTTGCAATCGACATATCTGGTGCTATCTGAGGGATGCTTGGGAAGAGGTCTCGGGGCAAAAGCTGCCCGCAAGATCCAGTCGTGAGCCCGTTGTGCTCAAAGCCAATTCTAGGTTCGCAGAACCCTTCAAAATCGCCGTCGCCCGCTGCCTTTTGCGCGTGCCGTGAAGACTTCCTCGCCTCTAGCCCTTTTTGGGTGCTGGAGGCTTTTTTCTTGTTCGAAATGCCAGGATCGGCTATGATCCCGCAATCATGAAACACTCTGAAACGACAACCTCCTGGAAGATACTCTCCGAGGATTCCGGTAAGCGTCTGGACCATTTTTTGACGGAACATATTGAAGGACGTTCGCGAGCCTCCATTCAAAAAGACATTAAAAATGAGCAGGTTTGTGTAAATGGAGAAACGACAAGTGTTCATCATTTTTTGAAAGAAGGCGACACCGTCACGCTCACGGACATGCCTAGCATCGTTCCAACGGATACGGAAATACTTGCCGAACTCCCCGATCTTGCCATTGTGGAAGAGACGAACGATTTTATGCTTATTGATAAGCCTGCAGGACTTCTTGTTCATCCAACGGCAACAACCTTGTATGGCACACTCGTTGACCTTATTTTGGAACATGATCCCGCCATAGCAAAAGTCGGCGAAAATCCTATGCGACCCGGCATCGTTCATCGACTTGACCGTGCTGTATCCGGATTGATGCTTGTCGCAAAAAACCAAGCCGCTTATGATGAGCTGAAGCGGCAATTTGCTCAACGAGAAACAAGAAAAACCTATCTCGCCTTTGTATATGGAGAAGTAAAAGAAAATGAAGGCGATATTAAATTTCGTATTATACGCTCTTCAACGCATGCACGCATGGCCGCTCGCCCTGAGCATGAAACAGAAGGACGCGCCGCCTGGACACACTATCGCGTCGTTGAACGTTTTCATCATGCAACGCTTTTAGCGCTTGAAATCTATTCCGGACGTACGCACCAAATTCGCGCGCATTTGCTCGCACTTGGCCATCCGGTTATTGGCGACCCGCTCTATAAGCCAAAAAATGCTCCAAGAAATATCACCGCATCTCGCATCATGTTGCAGAGCATTGAGCTTCGCTTTAAAGATCCGACCACGGGAAAAGAACGTGAATATCACCTTGAACCCCATAAAGCCTTTGAAGCCATGCGCAAAGTACTAAAAAAACGCGTATGAAGTCTCCCAGTATCATTGTTCTAACCGGTCCTTCCGGTGCCGGAAAATCTACCGTTGCAAAAGCTTTGCTTGAACGTCATCCGGCGGGACTGATTCGCTTTATCACGACCACCACCAGACCTACGCGGCCCGGAGAGAAAAATGGGGAAGCATACCATTTCACTTCTCGAAAATATTTCGAAAAAGGAGTTAAAGCGGAACGATTTTTTGAATGGGCTTCCGCGTACAATGAACTCTATGGCTCGGACAAGCAAGAATTAGAGCGTCTTCGAAAACAAGAAAAACCTATTCTGATTGTTTTGAATACAGAGGGAGCTCAAACAATTAAATCCCTCGTTCCTGAAACGAATATTATCTTTATTGACGCACCCGAAGCCGAACTTGAAAAACGTTTACGCGCCCGAGCCGGCCGAGATAATGAACTTGAACTTCGTATTCAAACCATGACGGAAGAACGCGCGTTTCGAGATCAAGCAGACTTCGTTGTCATCAATCACGCGGATGAGCTTGAACAAACAATTCAGCAAGTAGAAGCCATTATCAAAACACTTGAATAAAAAACAACCTCCGATCGGAGGTTGTTTTTGTTTATTCTTTTACGGCTTCAACTTTTTCTTCTTTAGCCGGCTCTTCTTTTTTTGCCTCTTCTTTTACGACAGGGGCTTTTGCTTTGTGAAGCTTAATTTCTTTTATTTCTTTCATGCGCTTCTTTTTCGCCGTTCGGACGAATCCGATATGTTTGCGGCGCGTTCTTGCCTTTCTCAAAACTTCGATTTTATCGATTGCAGGAAGGTTGAGCGGGAAGATTTTTTCCACGCCGACATTTCCCGAGATTTTTCTCACGGTCATAGTCTTTCCAAGACCAGAGCCTCCCACCGTAAGTACCAGGCCTTCAAAAACCTGAATACGCTCCTTTTCATCTCCGGAAGGAGTGATGTCTTTAATTTTTTGATGCACGCGGATGGTCATTCCGGTCTCCACTTGTTCTGGAGCAATCGTTGCGGGCAATGTAATTTTTTCAGCCATAGGAATGGGAAAATGGTATAGAATTTGGGGAAAATCGTCAAGGGTTAGAGGACTTCTTTCAAATAGCGTCCCGTCCAGCTCTTTTTTACCTTGATAATGTCTTCCGGCTTCCCCTCGGCAACAAGCTCTCCTCCGCGGGCGCCACCTTCCGGGCCCATGTCAATCACCCAGTCAGCCAGCTTGATCACATCAAGATTATGCTCAATCACGAGAACGGTATTGCCCTTGTCGACGAGTGCGTTCAAGACAACTAAGAGACGTTTGATGTCATCGAAATGAAGTCCCGTTGTAGGCTCATCAAGAATATAGAGCGTTTTTCCGGTTGCACGTCGCGATAGTTCTGTTGAGAGTTTTACGCGCTGAGCCTCTCCTCCCGAGAGCGTTGTCGCCGACTGACCAAGGCGGACATAGCCAAGACCCACTTCGTGCAGAACCGAAAGTTTTTCATAAATGGGCGGTTGATCCACAAAGAATCGGCGCGCTTCTTCAACCGTCATATCCAGGACATCCGCGATATTCTTGCCGCGCCAATGAATTTCAAGCGACTCTGCGTTATAACGTGTCCCGCCACATTCATGACATTCCACATAAACGTCCGGCATGAATTGCATGGCGATTTGCATACATCCATCTCCCCCACACGGTTCACATCGTCCGCCACCTTTTACATTGAAAGAAAACTTCCCCGCATCGAAACCTCGCATCTTTGCCTCCGGAACCGATGCAAATAAATCGCGGATTGCGGTAAAGACACCTGTGTACGTCGCCGGATTTGAACGTGGCGTTCTTCCAATTGGTGATTGGTCTACCGAAACGATTTTATCAAGATGTTGAATACCCTCAATTTTTTTATGTGCGCCAACAGGATCTTTTGCATTATAGAAATGCGCGGAAAGACCTCGTGCCAGAATATCGAGAATAAGCGTCGACTTTCCGGAACCGGAAACGCCCGTCACACACACCAGTTTTCCAAGCGGAATACTGACATCGATATCTTTCAGATGAAATTCCGATGCTCCTTTTACCGTGAGCGTTTTTCCATTTCCTTTGCGGCGTGATTTTGGCTTCTCGAAAAGCTGCTTTCCGGTGAGATAGGCTCCTGTAATAGAGTCTTTATTTTTTTTGAGCTCAGGAAGCGTTCCTTTCGCGATAATTTCTCCGCCATATTCCCCCGCACCCGGACCGACATCCACAATATAATCCGCCGCGCGCATAACGGCCTCATCGTGTTCAACAACAATAACCGTGTTTCCAAGATCACGAAGGCGTTTCACGGTGCCAATGAGCTTGTCATTGTCGCGCTGATGCAAGCCAATGGAAGGCTCATCCAAAATATAAATAACGCCCGAGAGCTCCGCACCAAGCTGAGCTGCTAAACGTACACGCTGTGCTTCTCCGCCCGAAAGAGACATCGCACTACGATCCAACGTGAGATATTCCAAACCGACATCAATCAAGTTCCGTAAACGGCGCTTAATTTCATGTGAAATCGGATCAGCTACCAGCCGTTCCGCTTCAGAAAACCCTGCTTTATCAGCCTCAATCTTCGTTTTCGCTTTGCTTATTTTTGACGGCTTTTGTTTTGTGGAGCTTGTGCCTAATTTTTCAAAAAAGACAAGAATTTCATCCAAGGGAAGATTTACGAGATCCGCGATACCCGTGTCTGCTACTTTAACGGCCAGGGCTGCTTTTTGCAGGCGTCGTCCGCCACAGTCGGGGCACACAAGCACACGCATATAGGTTTCGATTTCCTTTTGAACGTATTCCGAATCCGTTTCCTTGTGCTTGTCCTCAAGCATTTTCAAAATACCTGGGAAGGTCAGGCTTTTCGCTCCAACCATATATTCTTCTTCCCCTGTTCCGTAGAACAGAATATTGAGAGCTTTTTTCGAGAAATCAGCAACCGGATCATGAATGAAAAATCCTTGCTTTTTCCCAACTTCTTCGAGCAGTTTAAGATGAGACGTTTGATTGCCTGCAATACGTGTCCAAGCCTTGATCGCACCCTGTGCAAGCGTCAGACGCTTATTTGGAATAACGAGTTCCGGCTCAAGCACGAGTTTCGTTCCAAGACCCGTGCAAGCAGGACAAGCGCCATGCGGCGAATTGAATGAAAATAAACGAGGTTCAAGCTTTGGAAAAGCTTTGTTGCAAGCAACACAGTAAAGCGCCTGCGAATAGGCCAGCTCTTCTCCGGTATCTTCATTAAGCGTAACCGTAAGACCGCTTCCAAGTTCGAGCGCTTGTTTTACAAACTCCAAAACCGTTTCCTCCGGCATGACCGCTTCTTTTTCCAGACGAAGAATTACCACTTCAATTGTATGCGCCTGCGTTTTATCGATACGCGTTAAAAGAAGTTCGTCGATGTCTACCAACATGCCGTCAAAACGAACCTCCGAGTATCCCGCATTTTTTGCTCCTTTAAGCGCTACTTTGTGTTCGCCTTTTTGTTCACGTACAAGCGGAGCAAGCAAAGTAATGCTCTGCGTTTTCATTGCCTTCAGAATTTTTTCCGTGATCTCTTTTGGCGATTGTTCCACCAAGGGCGAATCACATGTCGGACAAAAAGCACGTCCCGCTCTCGAGTATAAAATACGTAAATAGTCGTAGATTTCCGTAACGGTTCCCACCGTTGATCGAGGATTATGCGATGAAGATTTTTGATCAATGGCAATCGTTGGTGAAAGTCCGACGATCTCATCTACGTCAGGTTTGTCTTGCAATTCAAGAAATTGGCGCGCATAGGAAGACAAACTTTCCATGTAGCGGCGCTGGCCTTCTGCATGGATTGTATCAAAAGCAAGAGACGACTTTCCGGATCCAGATAAGCCCGTAATGACGATAAATTTGTCTTTCGGCAAATCAATCGAAACATTCTTTAGGTTATGTGTCCTTGCTCCTTTTATGGAAATGACGTTTTTCTTTGGCATGTGCTTCGGGCGTCTCATGCTGTTTAGACGCGTTTCCGCCGAGGCTACCTCATTTTTTCGATTATGGCAAGGGCTGAAAGCGAACGATGACCAAGCTACCTCATTCTTACGATGAACCGCCCACGCAAGATGTTCCAACAGATTCTCGGGGCTTACATGCCCCAACGCGAACGTGACTTGGGTCAGTATTATGATCAAGCGTTTGCCAGACTCTGGAACCCGAAGCTGGGCATACCACACAGGTAAAAGACGCGTCCCCATAGCCACTACACGATACAGGCAAAATTACTTCACTCGCACTCAGAAAACAGAGTGATCCATCTACTGCTTGCTCCGAACTGGCGCTACAAAACCGATGCGGTGTTCCGCTTGGGCCTATGCATTTCGCCCCCGGATCGCTGCAGTCATGGTCTCGAAAACAGCTGAGAGCCTGCGGAAGATTATCAAGATTAAAATTGATACTCCGGAAGTTTGCAACCGTAAAAATACTGACATTCCCTCGGCAAACTTTCTGATCAGAACCCGTACAGGAAGCTTCTCCGCCTGCCGGTGCAGCGCATTGTTCATCCGTATCGCAGGGCGATCCTGGTGGATTATTATTGCTTTTTATGCAGACATTCCATCCTTCGGAACAAACAGACCCCGCTTCCGTACAATCAGCGGTTTCTCCGCAAGGAGAACCATTCTTTCCATCTGAACAGGCGTGAATAGTTCTTCCCAAGTTTGTAAAAACACCAACCACATATCCCGTAGCTCCACCGGCTATGGCTCCCGGAAGCGCGCCTGGCGATCCGATCACGGCGCCCGCTGCAGCCCCGGCATACCCCGATTCTTCTATATTATTTTGAAAAACCCAACGTGTGGGAATGCAATGTTTCCCTTCACCGCAATCGGAATCTTGCTGACAATCAGGATTTGTTGCGCGGAATACATTTACAGCATCGATGTTTAGCTCTGTGCAACCGACGCTTGTGGGCTGGATACCAGAAAGAGAAACGGTTGCCGGATTCACTGTCTGTAAAATCACGTAAGCGCCGAGTACGACAAGCATACCCATGATGGCGTCGCGAATAATTTCTTTCCCGCGCTCTACTCCGCCGACGCCGGCGCCTACGAGATAGCGGAAGCCCCCATAGACAACCATGACAATGGCAACAATAAGAACAATGGAGACGAGATAGCGATAAATCACATTGATATAATCTGCGAGGCCATTCACTTCTCCCAATGTTCCAATACGTACTCCGAGTTGAATCGGAAGAAGGCTGGCGGGAGCAACCGGACAGGGAGCTGCAATAGCTCCGAGATCTCCTGCCCCGGTAGCACCCGTTGTGCCGCCTGCTGCTCCCGATGCCGGCAAAGCACTCGCATCACCTCCGGCAAGACGAATAATTTCCGGAACAAGTTCATTTGCCCAGCGGCTGTAACCGGCGGCCGTCAAATGAACACCAGGGCTTGTATAGGGTCCCGGCTGACTCCCCGAAACGCCGTCAATCCAAATCACATTATCTCCCAAAGCCGCAAGAGTGCTTTGCTGCACACCAGCAACCGCACGATGCCTTGTTTCAACCGCAGGATCTTCCGAGTGAGCTGTTCCCACCCAAATGACTTTTGATGCACTGCTTTTGGCGATTTGGACTACGCGTCGAATATCACTTGAGAGGCTTGAATTTGCATAGTCGTTTCCACCAAGCATAAACAGAACAACATCAGGGTGCGTTCTATCCACGACTCCCTGTAAAATATCTGGGATTGTGCTTTGTGATAGATCTCCCGGCGGCCTGCATTGAAAACCCGCTCCACAAGCGGGCGAATTTGGTCTTCCACTGAAAAAATACCTGGTTCGCCAGCTCACCCAGGTTTCATCCCCTACAACGTCAAATCCGGACGAGGTCAACAATGAGCGCAGTGGCCGGCTTAAGCCATCTCCTTGGCTATCCCCTACAAAAAGGATTTTTATATTTGCTGCTGCCACTTTTTGTGGAATGAGAAAAAAACTCCCTGCAGGAGCAAGCAGACTGAAGAAGATGAAGAAAGCGGAAAAGAAGCGGCGCATATTTATTTCAATTCCTGTTTTAGGAATGCTTGGATGAGGTATTCGAGCGTTTTCTGATCAAGGGCTCCTTGAATACGCGCACCATTAAAAAAGAAGGTTGGCGTTCCCTGTACGCCCGCGCGAAGCGCGACGGTAACATCCGATTCAATCCGATTACGAAACTTTTGTGTATCAAGACAGCTTTGGAACACTCCAACGTCCAGCCCAGCTTCTTTCGCATACTGAAGAAGATTCGTTTCTTCGAATGTGCCTTGATTTACGAAGAGTTTGTCATGATAGACCCAAAATTTATTTTGATCCTGCGCACAAAGCGCGGCATATGCGGCGCGATTGGCTCCCGGATGCAAATCTTCCAAGGGAAAGTTACGTACAATCAGCCGCACCTTATCACCGTACTTTTGCGTCAGTTCACGAACGGGCTCAAAAGAAGCGCGACAAAACGGACATCCGTAATCAAGAAATTCAACAATCGTGAGCGTAGGCGTGTCGCTCCCTAGTGCCGGGGACGATGTATCCTGGATCAACGCCAGATCTTCTGACGTTACATTTGTATTTGCGACTGCATGACTTACAGAAGATTGTAATTTTTCACTCAAATAAGGATTTGCGTCTCCTTGTTGAATGGCACGGAAATATCCGTACACGCGATATCCAAAAAGCGTCGCTCCCCCGATAAAACTAATGAAGAGAAGAATACCAATCGTTTTCCAAAAACTGATATGGACTTCGCGCCCAAAAATCCGTGTATGCATTGAGAAAAGTATACCACGCCTACCCCTTATTTCGTAGTTCCCCGGATCATTGACGCCCCCCATCAAAAGAGCTAGTGTTTGCTCGTTATGCGAGACCTTATTTTCGCGATTGCCATCATCACCTTATCGGTGTTGCTTACCGCCACCATTCTTCTTCAGCAACGAGGCTCCGGCCTTGGAGCTACGTTTGGTGGTGATGGGAATGTCTTTCGCACAAAACGCGGACTTGAAAAAGTCCTCTTTTACGCAACGATTGCCCTCGCGGTCATCTTCCTGGCAACGGCCGTGCTCAACCTCCTTCTTGTCTAATCCCCATGTCACGCTGGATTAATCAGCTGCGGGCGGTTTGGCAACGAATTTTCTTTTGGCAAAAACTGTCTGGACCGTCGGCCGCAATGCAACCAGAAACGCACGATGACCATGCTCTGGTTTTAGCTGTGTCCGGATCAGCGAAGACTTCTTTGTTTAAGCGGCTTTGGTTTCTTCCGCGCGTCCTTCCAGCAACGGAATGGCGCATTTTTTGGATAGCCGGACTCATTTTTATTGCAGGAATATTAGTTGGAACCATTGACCTCGCCCGTTTTAAGATTGTCCAGGTTCCCGCTCATGGTGGCGTTGCCACCGAAGCGCTTGTCGGATCTCCAAAACTCATCAATCCTCTTTATGCTTCTCTAAATGACGTCGACCGCGATATTGCGACGCTCGTTTATTCAAGCTTATTTCGATTAAATGACCATCTCGAACCTATTCCGGATCTCGCGGAAAGCTATCAATGGTCTGATGATGGAAAAACGCTTGAGGTGACTTTGCGACGCGATGTGAAGTTCCAGGACGAGATACCGCTTACGGCAGACGATGTAGCGTTCACGTATAACGCTATACAAAATCCCGCTTATCGCAGTCCTCTCGCACGCGTCTTTCGATCTGTCCACGTTGTTCTTGTTGATGATAAAACCATTCAATTTCAACTTGATGAGCCAAACCCAACTTTTTTAAATGATTTAACCATCGGCATTCTTCCTGCGCATATTTGGAGCAATATTCCCGAAGCGAGCGCTCAGCTCGCGGATGTTAATATTCGCCCTATTGGAAGCGGACCTTATAAAGTCGTGAGTTTTACACGAGACTCTAAAGGTCTTGTGATGAATTTTCGCTTGGAACAATTTGATCAATACTACGGGCTAAAACCTTATATTCATGAATGGCGCTTTCGTTTTTATGCGGACCGTCCGTCCGCTGAAGCCGCCTTTAAAAATGGTCTTGTTGATGCGCTTGCCTTCGCACCATGGGCAGAAGCTGAGCAAACAAAAAATGATAACAGCCACCCGATTCGTATCGAACTTCCCCAGAAAACGATTGCCTTTTTCAATACAAAAGATCCTTTGCTTAAAGACATCGACGTGCGTAAAGCTCTTACGCTCGCCATTGATTCAAGTGAAATCGCTAATGTCCTCGGTTCGGAAGTTCGTATCACAGACTCGCCGTTTCCTTTCGACGTCGCCACAACGGGAACGCCTGCAAACCTCGATGAATCCAGAAAACTCTTAGATTCCCTTGGCTGGAAATTGAATGAACCAGACGGACTTCGTTATGCAAAAGCAACCTCTACCGATGAGAATGCTTCTGGCACCGTCCTCTCTCTTATGATCACCGTTCCAAATCAACCGGATTTGGTAAAAGTAGCTGAGCTGCTTCAGAGACGCTGGTCTCTTGTTGGCGTAAAAGTTGATGTTCATTCGGATGACGCACAGCCTTTGCTTGAAGACGCTCTTAGCCATCGTACATATCAAGTACTTATTTGGAATGTTCTTCTCTCTCCGGAACAAGATCTGAATGCCTTTTGGAATAGTTCTCAAACCAAAAACGGTGGATTCAATTTCAGTAATATTGAAGATCGTGATCTTGACGCGGCCCTTAATAAAACGACGGCAGCCACTACAACCGAAATGCTGGCCGCCGCGCGCACGGAGCTTGCTCAAACAATTACGGAACGCTATCCCGCGCTTTTTCTCTTCGAGCCGTCCTACTCTTATCTTCTTTCAAAACGCATTCAAGGGGCCTCTGATCTCCGCATCGGAACCCCATCGGATCGGCTCTGGCAAGCAATGAGTTGGTACGTCAACACGCACTGGGCTTGGAAATAAAGCCATGTCTATTTCCATTTCCTTCATCATCCCTGCATACAACGAAGCTCCCCATCTTCAAGAAAAACTTGCTGTTGTAAATGCCTACGCGAAAAGTCGTGGGTTTTTTTATGAACTTATTCTTGTTGACGATGGCTCGACAGATGGAACATTGCGCCTCGCTCAAGAACTATCTCTGCCTGAATTACGCGTGCTCCAGCATCCTAAAAATCTCGGAAAGGGCGCCGCTGTGCAAACAGGAATGCTCGCAGCGACACATGAATACGCTCTCTTCCTTGACGCGGATCTCTCAACGCCGCCCGAAGCGTTTGATCGATTTATTCCCGCTCTTTCTATGGCGGACATGCTTATTGGATCAAGAAGCGTTTCCGGAAAGAAGCTCTTGCAGCGCCAGCCTCTTTGGCGCGTTGCTCTCGGGAAAAGTTTTAATTTTGTTTTGCGACTAGCGACGCCTCTTCCCTATCGCGATACGCAATGCGGTTTTAAATGTTTCAATCGAAATGCAAGAGTCTTGTTCAAAGAACAGATGCTACAAGGATGGTCATTCGATGCGGAAATTCTTCTACGCGCTCGCCTGCATGGTTTTTCTGTAAAAGAAATTGGTGTGCCCTGGTCACACCAAAATGGAAGCCGTGTGCAGCTCGCGCATATAAAGACTGTCCTTCACGAATTAACATTCTTGCATCAGCTCGCTCGAAGGCGCTAAAATGCGTCTTTATCTACAAAAAAAGAGCGTCTTCCGCCCCTTCATTTAAATCCTGACGAAAAAATGTTTTCTCCAGATATTGGTTTTACAATCAAATGGTGCCGCGGGAGAGACTCGAACTCTCATGCCCTTGCGAGCGCTGGCACCTGAAGCCAGTGCGTCTACCAGTTCCGCCACCGCGGCATCATTTGATTGTAACTTCCGCTAAAAACTCTATTAGAATGCGGTGATTTTCGCTTTTCGTCAAGCAACTATTTACCTTGACCAAAAACCAACTTCCTGCTAGAATAGTTCCGTTCACGTTTTTCGCTTGGATATCGAGTCGCTCGAATGTAAACGAAAGTCGTGACAGCTTAAGATGTTACGAACCTGCAATGGAATTGTACTTCATTGCCAGAATAGAATAATTTCATTTAAACAAAAACAACGTATTTTACGTGTTTATCCTGTATTTCTAGCGAGCTATTCTCGATACGTTTTACGGATTCGAACAACTCAATATGAACCAAACAAAACGTTCTCCGCGGGGAGGATCCTCTTCCGGATCCAAGCATTCAAACGCGAAAGGACAAAAACCCACTCCCCTCGCAGGTGCAAAACCCGTGCCAGCGGCATTCAAAGGGAGCTCTTCGACTTTTAAAAAGTCAGGGTCTTATAATCCAAAAGACAGCCTCAAAAAAGGATTTTCAAAAGAAGAAGGTGGCCATGGGAAACGTGGACCCTCTGATAAGTATGAGGTAAACAAGAACCGCAAACGCGGGAAATTCGGTCCTGCCTTTGAGGCAAAACCGCGCATGCACACCTATAAAAACGAGCCCCAATTTAAAACGGGGTCCGATAAAGATCTTCTTGAAAAAGATGGCGAGCGCGTCCGCGTCATGGTCGTCGGCGGCAACGAAGAAGTCGGCCGCAACTGTACAGTGATGGAATATGGAAATGACATTATCATCATCGACCTCGGTCTCCAGTTCCCGGATGAAGATATGCCGGGTGTGGATTATATTATTCCGAATCTTTCCTGTTTAAAGGGAAAAGAAAAAAATATTCGCGGCGTTATTATTACGCATGCGCATTACGATCATATCGGAGGCATCCCGCATCTTATACCTATGCTTGGAAACCCGCCGCTTTTTGCGACGGATCTTACCTGCGGCATCATTGCGAAAAGACAGGAAGACCACCGCGACAAACCAAAACTCAACTTGTACTCCATTAAATCGGATGATGTTTTGCAGCTTGGCGTTTTCAAAGTCGAATTCTTCGGCGTCGCACACTCTGTCCCATCGTCGCTTGGCGTTATTGTCACAACGCCAGCCGGAATTATCGTCCACACGGGCGACTTTAAACTTGATTCAGGGCCGGGCGCTCAAAGCGTTCAAGAAACGGAAAAGATTAAAGCGCTTGCAGATCGTGATGTACTCGCACTCATGATTGACTCCACGAATGCTTCCAAGCCGGGAAGACAGCTTGCGGAAGTTGATATTCAAACAAATATTGATGAAATCATTAAAAATGCGAAGGGCCGCATTATTATCGGAACCTTTGCATCCATGATTTCGCGTGTTCAGCAGATTATCAGAGCCTGTGAACGTCAAGGACGAAAAGTCGCCGTTGAGGGCTTCTCCATGCGTTCAAACGTTCTCATTGCTCAACAACTTGGCTATATCCAAGTGGAAAAAGGGACGTTGATCGACACGAAAGACATCCACAAATATCCGCGCGAAAAAACCGCTGTTATTTGTACCGGTGCTCAAGGAGAAGAGCGTGCCGTGCTGATGCGCATCGCAAATCATGAGCACCGACTCATTAAGCTTGAGCCGGGCGACACCATCGTTTTCTCTTCTTCGGTTATTCCGGGAAACGAACGCTCCGTTCAGCGCGTAAAGGATACGCTCTATCGTGAAGGCGCCGAGGTTATCCATTACAAGATGATGGATGTTCATGCCGGTGGCCATGCACAACAAGACGACTTGGTTGAGATGCATAACATGATCAAGCCAAAATATATTATTCCGATTGAGGGGCATTATTCTTTCTTGTGCGAACATGCAAAGGCGGCCGTTGCAAACGGATTCAACTCAGACAATATCTTTATTGCTGACAATGGACAGATTATGGAATTCGACAAAGGCCGTAACGGCATGTTAACGAACAAGAAAGTTGATACGAGCTATGTCTTTGTGGACGGTCTCGGCGTTGGTAATACAAACCAAATCATTCTGCGCGATCGCCAGCATCTTTCTGGAGATGGCGTCGTTATCGTTGTTGCTGTTCTTGATGGAAAAACGGGGAACCCAGAAGCCTTGCCGGATATCATTTCCCGCGGCTTTGTCTTTATGAAAGAACACCAGGAGCTGGTTTCACAGACGCGACGAAAGGCGGACGCTATTCTCAAAAATCATGGAGCAAAGGCGGCTCCGGATATGAGCTATATCAAAGACAAACTTCGTGATGAAGTCGGCGAGTTTCTCTATGTAAAAACAGAGCTTCGCCCGATGATTATTCCCGTCATTGTCGAAGTATAAAGCAAAAAAACACCCTCCGATCGGGGGGTGTTTTTTTATTGTCCTATTCGACAATCGCCCTATTTTCGGCTATGCTTCGCGCAGAAGCTTATGAAAGACCTTGTTTTTTCCGGCATTCAGCCGACGCATGAATTACATATCGGGAACTATATCGCCGCACTAAAACAGTGGGCGGAGCTGCAACACAAAAAGTGCTGTTTCTTTTGCATTGTCGATTTACATGCCATCACGGTTCCGCAAGATCCGAAAAAATTACGGGCGAATATTCTGGAAGCAGCCGCTGTCTATCTTGCCGCTGGTATCGATCCGACAAAATGCAGCATATACATCCAAAGTGAAGTCGCCGAACATACGGAGCTTGCTTGGATTTTGGGGACGATCGGAAAAGTAAGCGAACTTGAGCGTATGACGCAGTTCAAGGATAAATCCAAAAAACAGACGCAAGGCGTAAGTGCCGGCCTCTTCACGTATCCTATTTTAATGGCAGCTGACATTCTTCTCTATGACGCAAATCAAGTTCCGGTCGGGGAAGACCAAATGCAGCACCTGGAACTTGCACGCGTGATCGCACGCCGCTTTAACGAACGTTTCGGTGAAACCTTCACCATTCCGCAGCCGCTTATTCAAAAAGTCGGTGCGCGTATTATGAGTCTGCAAGATCCGGAGAAAAAAATGTCCAAAAGTGATCCGGCGGAATCGAGCAAGATTCTTCTCTCCGATAAACCGGAAATTATCCGTAAAAAGATTATGCGCGCGGTGACGGATACGGAAGGCTCCGTTCATTTTGATCCGGAAAAAAAGCCCGCCGTTTCAAATCTCATGACGCTCTATCATCATACGTCAGGGCTTAGCCTCAAAGAAATTGAATCTGAGTTTAAAGGAAAGGGATATGGAGATTTCAAGAAGGCACTTGCGGAAGCGGTTATCGCTGAACTTAGCCCCATCCGCGAAAAGATCGAAAGTTATCGATCAAACTCATCTGAGCTGGAGCGTATTCTTGATGAAGGTCGCGACACAGCGAAGGAAATAGCTGCGCGAAAAATGAAATTGGTCCGAGAACGCGTTGGTCTTGGACGCGCCTAATACAAGCAAATTAAAAAGAACATCCTGTAGCGGATGTTCTTTTTTTTATTTCTTTGTCATGACCCAAGCGCCATTCCAATCGACGGGGGGAGGCGTTGTTTGATAGATTTCGCAGCGATTTTTTAAGTGTTTCGCCGGCATATCTTCTGGCCAAACAAGGAGAATTTGTTCGCACAAACGCGCCGCTTCTTCAAAATTCCTTTCAAAGTACTGCTCCATCGCTTTATCAAACTCCGTAGCAAGTTTTTGCCTCGCATCATCAATATTTGAAACGAGCCCCATAACTTCGTAGATGGCAACCGGCTCCTTTTTTCCTTTTACAGCGACGGTATCGAGTTGGCGTGTGACAATTGTTTCATCAAGCTCGTCTCGCGTGTGTTTGGTGATAATGATTTCTACGCCGTATTCCTTACAAAGTCCTTCTGTCCGGCTGGCGAGATTCACACTGTCCCCGATTACCGTGTAATCGTAACGGCGCTCACCGCCGATATTTCCAACGATCATTTCACCCGTATTGATACCAATGCCTATTTTTAATTGGAGACCTTTTGCAAAAGATCCTTCACGATTCATTTCTTCAAGACGATCTTGCATGCGAATAGCTGCGCGTACAGAGCGCATCGCGTGATCGCTCTGATCAAAGGGTGCATTCCAAAAAGCCATGATGGCGTCTCCAATATATTTATCGAGCACACCCCCCTCTTCAAAGACAATATCTGTCATCTTGTCCAAGTATTTGTTCAGCAATTCCACAAGCGCTTCCGGTGCCATTCCTTCCGATAAAGAAGTGAAGCCGCGTATATCAGAAAATAAAACGCTCATATTGCGGCGATCTCCGCCAAGCTTCAGCCGATCAATATTCTTCATGATCGCCTCAACGACGCTTACGGAAACATACTGGCTAAAGGCGCTTCGAATTTTTCTACGCTCGCGCTCCGTGGAAATCCATCGCTCAAGAAGCAGGGCTGCGTACGTAAAAATAATAAGCAGCGTCGGCCAAACAATATCGAGAATCCAGCCACGATCAAAAGCGAGAAAGGCCGCCAGTACCCAGCCGAACCAGAGGGAAAATGCCAGAAGCGCCCCGCTACGCGCTCGCGACCTTGGAATAACCAGGCCCAAAAGCAGTCCAGCTAACAAGAGGGCTAAGGCCTGCCAAAGTTTTGAAACCTCTACCAACCAGCGATGATTCACTAACGTGTCATACAACGAGGCGTGAATTTCTATTCCACTCATGGGTTGATTGCGCGACGTGGCTGTGTTCTGCGCATCATGCAAATCCGCTGCCGTCGCACCAATAAATACCGTTGTGCCAACGAACTGAGACATGTCCGCCTTGCCCTCCAAAACATCTGCTGCGGATACAAAAGGAAATGCTTTTCCGGAGCTCCCCGGAAAATTCACAATAACGCGCCCAAACGCATCTGTTGGAATTTCGTTTCTATCCGGTGCACGACCAGCCAGCTCAGCGGCCGCATACGCAAAAGACTCTACGGTTCCGCCGCTTTTTCCGGACACGGTTAACGGAATTCTGCGTACGACGCCGTCGGCATCAAGAGGCGTATTAGAAAAACCGACGCGCTTTGCCATGCGCTGAATCTCTGCAATGGGCTGAACGCTTTTCGAAGCATCAAATGTGAGTTTTTGATTATGAAGCTCCAAAGAAAGCTCGAGCGGCAGTACGACATGCCCGGAATCTTTGATTGCTTGTGCGAGCGCTGCATCTTCTCGCGCGGTTGAGACTTCCGGGAAATTTACATCAAGCGCAATAACCTTTGCACCACCTTCTGTGAGACGTTGGACGAGGTCTCCCTGAACACTTCGATCCCATGGCCAACGCCCAATACGCGCAAGCGAAGCATCATCAATCGCAACGATAACGGTTTTTGGATCCGTTGCATGTGGCAAAAAAAAGCGATCCGTCGTTGAATGGCTCCAGGTATCAAATACCCCAAACAGGAGACCGAAAGCCGCGAGAATTCCTACGGCTAAGCCGATGAACAAGGCATCTAATGTATATCGTTTTTTCATATTATGGAGCTTGAATAGTTACCGTTGCACTCGCCCGAACGTTTACACCTTGATCTGTAAATGTCCCCGTGATCTGCACGACGCCTGGGAGTTGATAGGTTGTAAATATTGATCCGTTTTGAATACCCATTCTCTCATCACTTGATTGAAAAGCGGTTTCTTTTGTTACATCTCTTATGTCTCCGTTCGTATACCGTGCACGCGTTTGGAAGCTTATCGGCTGCAAGAAAGAACGCGTTCCTTGGCTTGGACTAATCTCAAGCGACACAGGAAGGTTCGGAGTATTCACCGACAAGTCCATGCTCCCGGTGAGCGTTTCTTGTCCGCATGAAGCGGTCGCCTCAATGTGCGACGAGCCTGCCTGAGCCGCGATGAACACGTTCCCTTGCAAAGCTCCGCTCATACCGATTGTTTTAATCGAACTATCTTTTGTTATATCTGCCGTGTGTCCATCAGCATAGACGGCTTGCACGGTTATAACTGATTCGGTTCCGACGGAAACAGGATTCGGTGAAGCCGAAACACGTAAAGCAAGGCAGGCTCCCGTTTGCGGTTCGGTTGTTGTTGTTGTTGTTGTTGTTGTTGAAAGCAACATGTCCGTACTTGTAACAAAAATCGGCGACGGAAGCACCGGCATTTGCGCTTTCTTTTTCTGTTCTTGAATACGCTGTAAAAGCGCTTCCGTTCGAACGCGATAAGCGAGTAAAACACGCATCAGCTTTGATTGAACGCCGGCGTCTATCTTCGCCACCGGAAGCTCTCTGGAGAGATTCTCCAGCGCGGTTTTTGCCACGCGAGCCGTGCTCTTCGCCGCGGAAAAATTATTTCCATCAAATAGCTGCGCGCTTTCATCAAGCCGCGCCTTCACGCCAATAAACCGCGCTGTAAATTCACTCTCGGAATCATCTGACAATTGAACGATGAGATCCTCAAGCTGCTGCTTTAACCGATAGGCGGGATCCTCCGGCAGGACATCAATAAATAGCCGATGCGCTTCCACCAGAACTTTTCGGACCTGTTTGGCGTCTGCCGTATTTTTCACTTTTGTTTGAATGGTATTTTCAAAGCGCGTGTACTCGCGAAGAGCCGCTCCCGTATTCCCGTCTAAAACGTCCCGACGGATAATCGCGAGCTTTCGGAGCAGGTATCGTAGCTTTAACGCTTCACGACTTGCTTGCGATGCAAGCCTTTCCCGCAGCAGCTCGGAAGAGCGAACAACATCCTTTAATAAACCCGCTTTAGGAACACGATTAAGTGCTAAAGATTCTGTGAGGCGATTTCTATTGTCGTCCTGAAAAGTTTTGTCTGCAGCGCGGTTTGTGTGAAACCAATCGCTTTCAACAATACTGTTCCCAAGTCGCTGTGTTCCGGTTGTTGAAGATGATCCCTTTCCAAATTCAGCTGAATATCCCTCTGCAACAAAAACGGCGTTTTCATTGCCAGCGGAAGAAGCGTCAACAACCGATTCGGCAACCCAGAGTTTTGTTTTTTCTGACGGAAGCTTTTCAAGATCGAATGATGTTCCGCGTACCGTAGCGACTACATCGCTTGTTTCCGCCACGAACTGTCCATCGAGATCAAATATCTGAAGAACGCGAGACCAGACGCGGCCCGCTTCCAAACGCACGCGAACTTGCATGGGCTCATCCCCGTTCGCGCCTCCATTATTTGATTCAAGAATGGTGTACTCTGTATTTTCATCAAGTTTTGATTCCGCTTTGTTAAAAAATTGAATAAGCGCGGAACTTGTTGGTCCGGTTTTTACTGTATCGCCGGCATGCAATTCTTCTCCAGACGTTGCCGATGAAAAAGATGCTGCATCCGCAGCCTTTACTTGTACCTCGCCCGTGATTTCTCCAAGTGTTGTAACCGGCACCACAATGGCCGGAAGCGCGCCAAGGGACCAAAACCAGACGCCGACGAGTACGACGAAAAAAACGAAAGCAGCGAGAATCCACCTTTTCATACAATCCTTTCGATTGTAGCAGGTTTTCTCTCTTCGAACAGCCCATTCTCATTGACATTTTAGGTAAAATAGGCTATTCTCCGATCGCTTGGGCAGGACAGATGACTGCTTCGACATCCTGTCGGAGAGGAAAGTCCGAGCACCCAAAGCCTCTAGCGTTTTGCGTCTAGAGAGCGGACAAGAAGAGCGGCTAACGGCCGCCGGGATATAGCGTCAATCAACGAACGGACACGTGCCCAACGTTTATGCGTAAACCCAGGGAAAGTGCCACAGAGACAATACTATCTTCCCCTAGCTTCACGCGAAGGAAGAGAAAGGTGAAAAGTGTGATGAGGTGGTTATCTCCGACTTCGTTTCGGAGCAATGTTCTGCCACATCGCTCCTCCGTCGGTAACGGCGGAGCGTGGTAAACCCTCTTCGGTGCAAGAGCAAGCGATTCGACAATCGTCGGATCAATGGTCGCTCGCTTGAGGCTTCCTGCAAATGAAGTCCCAGAGAGATAGTCATCCCTCCAGCGATATGTTGGAGCGACAGAACTCGGCTTACCGTTCCGCCCCAGCAAAGATCAAAAACCCTCCGGGAATTCCGGAGGGTTTTTGTGAAACGAAAAAAGGATGCGCCATATGCGCATCCTTTAGATAAAAAGTTTGACTGCCTCGTTCCGAGGATCACCTCTCTATTTTCTGCAAAGAAATCTCCCTATGCCTCAAGGCGTTCCCGCTCTGAGTGGCTCACGTAGAGCTCAACAAATCGCGTTTTCGATTCTTCCACCAGTCGATTCACCGTCAGACCCTGCTGATGAACGAAACGAAAAAACCACCATTTTCTCATCACTGTTCAGAGGAAGAAAAATGCGAAATGTTGTTGGCTCTCGAAAACAGATGCCTCTTTGTCGCTCTAATTGCTCTACCTTTCTTGCAGCGCCTACTGGATACCCCATTCTTTTACGAAGGCATATCTCCTGTCAAAACTGTTTTATGTTCATTTGTCAATATTCCCTACTCCTATTGACAAAATGTGCATTTTTCTTAAAGCTGTAGGCGCACCTTTGGAAAAGGAAAGACAATGACAGAAAAAGAACAGAGCGGTTCCGTACTCACCGAAAGCCACGAGCGTTGGCTCTCGAACTTCATCCAGGAGGCCCGAAGGGCCGAGGTCATCTCGAATGATGACCTTCTCAAGACCTACCCGCCCTCGAAGATCTTCGAAGGCTACACGGAGGAGCCCGACTCTCGGGCTAAGCTCCTCAGCGCGATCTTCCACTTCGGTGAGGCCACGGCGAAGAACCTCGATGGACAGACCTGCACCACCCTGTTCGACAAGGCACTCGAAGCGAAGGACCTCACGGCTGACCAGATCTTCGAGGTCGTGACGGCCGACGAGATTGTCCGCGTGCTCGATCAGAAGGCCGTCTGGGGTCTCGTCCGCGATACGCACTGGTTCGAGCGGAAGCCCGACGAGAAGAAGCGTGCGCTCATGGAGCATGCGCTGAGCAGCATGATCAAGGAGGGTCTCGGCGGAGAAGGGAGCGGCAAGTGGTCGTTCCTTGTCGAGGCTTTCGGCCTCGAAGCCTTCATGGCCGACTACATGCCAAGCGAATTGAGGACGAAGATCCTCATGCATGCCTACACCATGGGTAAGCGAGGCGTGATGCTCACGGCAGATGTCATCCTCGATGAGGACGCCGCGCCTCCGAGCGTGCTCGTGAAGCATGTGCCTCTGGATGTGCTCCACAAGGCGCTCGATGCGGCAGCCGACAAGTTCGACTGGATCGAGTCCGAACAAGTGGCCACCGAGCCTCATCCGGCAGAGGAGGACTCCTCTCCGGAGAAGCCAGCCGAGTCTGCGCCGCCACCCAAGATCCCTACGCCTGTCACACCGAAGGCAGGGCCTCTCATGCTCGAAGACGATGATGATGGGCCCGAGCTCGTCATCGGAGGAGGCGACGAGACCCTTGTCGGAGATGTCCCTGATCTCGCCGAGAAGGACGAGGGATACGACGATAAGGCCGAGGCCAAGCCGAAGAAGCGCGGTGGCAGCTTGAAGCCGCCGCCACTCCCCAACAAGTCCAAGTAGTTCTTTCCATACAGCAACTCTTCCAAAAGACGCGATCCTCCTGGATCGCGTCTTTCTATTTTATTGAATAAATACGTTTTTCTCCGTTCCTGATGTGGTACTACCAACTTCCACCACCGCCACCGCCAAAACCGCCGCCGGAGCCGCCGGAAGAAAAGCCGGAGCCGCCGGAGCCAGCCGAACTTTGCGTTCGATACATGGTTGTGGTTGATGCCTGATGGAATGAATCCACCATGCCCACATAGCTCAGTGCTGACCAATTCTGTGTCCGCCCCTCTAAATATCTTGGATGGACATCAAGGCCTTCAAAGTGTTTTGCCCAGCGTTCTTCGGCACCAAATGCAATAGCTGCTGGCAATAATTCTCCAAATTGTTCCGGACGTTTTTCCGGCGCATTGTGAAAGGCAATGCGATCTTTTTCCGCAACGGATAAATAGAGTTTAAAGCCCTCTATTTTTTCACGCATAAGCGCGCCTTTTTGCGTCATCCTCGGCATATTCCAGCCAAAGCCCGCCACGATTGCTCCGGATATGACTAAGGCTAAAAGCGCGAGTGGGCCGTAAATATCGAGAAAGAAAGGGAAGGCCATGAATATCGCAAGGCCCGGCCACACAAGCCAAAGCCCTCGAACGAGGCTTGGATTTTTCCCAAAAAGGTCTCTATCTCGCAGTTCTTCAAAAAGCTTTTTACGCGCTTTTGTAATAGCGGCCGCGAGCTGGTAATTTGCCTCGGTGATATCCACTTCATCTTCCTTGGCGAATAAGCCGTCGAAGATTTCCTGCTCATAAGGAAGCAGGCCCTCCGGTTCACGAAGTTTTTTCAATACAAACTTAGGTTTCTTTTTAAACCAACGGGTTTTATCCGCTTCTTCATCTTCAAAAACAACTTTTAAAAAGTTTCTCCTTCCTAAATCTAAAATCGTTGCCGTGATTGCCTGCAAGGAAACGCGCTGATCAAGGAGGCCGGCCATAAGTCCGGGCGTTAATCCTTCCGGCGCTTCATATTGAGCGATGATTGTACCTGTCCCCTTCGGCTCTTTTCCAAAACGCCACCAAAGACTGAACATGGCTATCAGAACAATGACCGGAATAAAGGCCCAGACATTATCAAAAAGAAAGTTCACGATGTTTTGCCACAACGACACCGGCTGAATATTTTCCGCAGGAAAACGAATAGCCAGCGTCAAACCTTCGCCAGCAGCTAAGGCTCGCGTGGCTTCAACCTGAACGGTCTGAGATTCGCCGCCTGTAATTTTACAGTCTTGCGCTTGGCTCCCGGCAAATCCTGTAAAACAAATCGTCTTTGAATGATTCGGCCCGGTAAAAGTTGTCGAAGTTTTCTCAATAGGTACGCTCCAACCATTTCCGGTAATATTCCAATAGAGTTCCGATTCTCCTTCATCAGGAAAATCATTGATCGCCCGATTTGTTTCATACGTGATCGTATAAACATGTTTTCCTGTAACCAAGATTTTTGGATTACCGAGCCTTACCTTAATATTATTTGCTTCATGCGATACCTGTGTTTGAACAGATTTCCCATCCACGGTCGCATCAAGTACATGAAGCCAAAGGCGATAGGTTGCCCCGTTTCTTGCATATCGTTCTGGAATAAGACGAAAGAGACCATGCCGCGAGGCATCACCAAAATCATAATTAATGGTTTCCGTCACCGTCAGCAGGCGATTGGATTTGAGCGTCGCATCCACGTGGAAAGAATTGATCGTTTCCGCGAAAGCAGGCATTGCAAATACACTAATCGCTAAAGCAAAAAATGCCCCAAAAATTCGTTTTTTCATGCAAAGAAAAGCATAGCAGAAAATCAGATAGAAAAAGAGCGTCCCATCAATGAAGATGAGACGCTCAGACACAGATAGACTGTGCTTAGTTGGCGAGCCCCTTAAGCACCGCCTCGCGAAGTTCGTCGCGTTGTCGCAACTTCACCTCACACTCCAAGGCCTTGCCATCTGCGACAAAGGCACCCATCAAGAGAATGGCGCCACTTGCGCACAGAATTGCGCCCAGCGGGGCATGTGTCAGCAGGCTCAAGAGGAAGCATGCTGCAGCGAGTGCAATCTGCACGTACATCCAACGAAGGAAGGACGTGAGCTTGGCTTCGACGCTGATATTCTTCGGCGCCTTTGCCTTAGGAACGACGACGCGTCGGGTGACTCGTCGATTTTTCTTGCGTGCTTTCACAGAGCCTCCAGCTTTGGTTCGCGACGAGCATGTCACGAATCCAAGAAGAGTGCTGACAGAGTACGGCGTGTCAGCTTCGCCGAAAGTATTTTACCCTACTTCTTGGGTTTGCCGAGGTGCGCTTCGACGGCAGCGGTTGCGCGGGCGAGTTCATCGAAGGATGACACCTTCACGAACTGCTGCGAACCGTGCACGGGCCCGCTCATCGGTCGGCCCATGCAGTCTTCCCAGTCTGAGAACAAGAAGTTCTCGAGGCCGAGCGACTCGCGAATGGTGCCGATGAAAAAGAGGCCGGACCTATACTGGACGCCCCAATCATAGCCGCCCGCGATATAGGCGCCCTGGAGACCACCGTCACGGATGACGAACGGAACCCCTCGAATCTCTTCGAAGGCGGTCGCCATGATGCCGAGTTCCCTCTTCGCGGCGGCGAGGCGTGCATGCGCGTGCTCGGCGAGATGCACGGCTTCGTGCAGCTGCACTACGAAGCGGTTCTCGTCGACTAACTTGTCCTCGACGCAGAGCGAGCTCATGGCGAGCCACCAGCAAGTCTCCGAATCGGAGGTGAGATCGATGATCTCGTGACGAACCTGTTCGACAGCCTTCATGGTGTAGGCCGCGTGCAGGATCGTGGAGAGCCTCTGCTTGTTACGCGGGATGAGATCCAGCGCGCACGCGAGACCCGCATCGAGACCTTCACCTCGACCAGCTTCCCGCGGAATGCGTCCGAGAATGGACATCCCCCCATCCACGTATACCGGCCATTGGCCGAGCTTCTGGAGCCGCGCGATGGCATCGCGCGCCTTCTCACGGATCTCCGTGAGATCCTTTTCGAAATTCGCCCCTAGCGTACTTTGAATGTGCATCTTTCCTCCAGCTTTGGTCCGCGACGAAACTGTCACGAATCCAAGAAGAGTGCTGACAGAGTGCGGCGTGTCAGCTTCGCCGGAAACAGAAATCGTTTCAAGATTGAATCAGCTTCGACCAGTTCTCTTTTGCCTTGCGGGAAGAGCTGTCGGTGAGGCGTAGCTCGATCGTGCCATTTTCTTCCTGCGCGATAACAAGTCTCGAGTAACCCCCATCGCCGAGATAGACGACAACAAAGGGTCAACGACGGTCCGTATTGAGCGAGGTCAGGGAGTCCTGAATTTCCTGCCTTACCTGAGGAACGCTCGCGTCAGGACGATCTGAGAACGTTCCGAGCAAGGCCCTCGTGAGAATTTTGTCGATCTGCTTCAGCAGATCGAATGTGCGCACGGCATCTCTTTCGAGAATCGCACTTATCAACCGGCTTTGAAGGTTCATTTGCTCTCCTAGTTTTTTCGTATTTTGTTCGCAACGCACTCGTCACTGAACAAAGTAATATAGCACAAAAAAACAACTTTGTCAAGGTAATTATTACACTATTAATCGCTTACATTAGCCAAATTAACGGCTGACACTATCAAAATAAGCATATTTTTTCAATAAATTCGGTTCCCAAATACATAACACATCACTTCCCCGCTTCATGTTGCGGCGTGAATAGCATAGAATAGGCCTATGAAATACGATGTGATCACGATAGGTTCGGCAACGCAAGACGTTTTTATTCGAAGCAAAGCTCTCGAAGAACAAAAAGATCCTCTCGTGCCTGACGGCATAGACGTCTGCGTTCCACTTGGTTCAAAAATCGGCATAGATGAACTCACCTTTTCAACGGGCGGTGGCGCAACAAATGCAGCGACGACTTTTTCTCGCCTCGGTCTTAAAACAGCGTGTATCGCGCGCATCGGTAAAGATGTTATTGGCCAAGCTATTAAAGCTGAGATTAAAAAAGAAAAAATTGATACAAAGTTTCTTCAAATAGACCCGAAAGAAAAAACGGGCTATTCGGTTGTTCTTCTTGATCGAACGGGACGTCGCGGTATTTTGACGCATCGCGGTGCTGCACAGAATCTTCAGGCAAAGGAACTTCCATTAAAGAAAACAACCTGCCGGTGGCTCTATCTCACGAGCTTTGGCGGTGACACAAAACTTGCAAAGGAGGTTATCACTTCTGGAAAACGCATTGGAGCCAAAATTTCCTGGAATCCGGGCGGGAAGGAACTCGCGAAAGGACTCAGAGCCCTTCGTCCTCTTATTAAAGAAATTGATGTTCTCCATGTTAATCGAGAAGAAGCGGCGCAACTTACCGAGCTCCCCCCGCGCCATCTGCAAGATGTGATTAAAAAACTCGCGGGATTTTTTCACGGCATTCTCGTTGTCACAGATGGGTCTCATGGCGCCTATGTGCATGCAGATGGAAAAACATTTTTTGTTGGAACGCTTAAAGGAAAACCCATAAACACCACGGGCGCGGGCGATGCATTTGGAAGCGGGTTTATCGCAGCGCTCGCAAAAGGAAAGGATTTAGAAACAGCTTTGCGCATTGCGGCGCTAAATGCAGATGGCGTTGTAAAATCCATGGGCGCAAAGGCTGGAATTTTGAGAAGCCTCCCCAAAAAAAATGCCGTGGAAAAAATAAAGGTTACGCAGGTTCGCGCAGAGATTAAAAAACGATAGACTCCTTTGTATGCAGATTTGGCAACACATAAAAAAGATTCTCATTGAAAATCAGATTACAGCGATTTTAGTAGCCTTCATTGTCGGCATGGCGTTTCCGGAATTTTTTCGTCCATTGAATACGTATTCAACCCAGCTTTTGATTTTAGTTTTCTTCTTTTCCAGCCTTCGTCTGGAGTTGAAGGAAATTTTCGATTATTCAAAAGATTGGCGCATGCTTGCAATTATTGCTGTGTATATGCTGGTTATTATGCCGTTTGCGCTTTTTCTCCCCGCGCTTCCTTTTTCGTATGAATGGGCTGTTGCCCTTCTCATCCTTGGAGCAACGCCTACTGGAATGACGATTGCTCTCATGGCGGAATTCTTTGGTGGAAAAACCTCACTCGCTCTTGTGATTACAACCGTCACTTCTCTCCTTGCTCCTTTTACGATTCCGCTTGTAACAAAGATTGCTCTAGGACGCGCCGTGCCAATTCCCGTGTTGCAAATGTTTTGGTCGCTTTTTCTTACGATCGTCGCTCCCTTCATGTTGGCGATGCTTGTAAAACGCGCGGCGCCAAAACGCGTCAATAAATATGATGCCTGGTGGCGAAATATTTCCGTTCTTGCTTTTGCCTTGCTCATCGCCGGCATTGTTGCCAATACCGCCGGAGGAACGCCTATTCGCATCGGGCGCATTGATACTGCCATGATGTTCTATAGCGCTCTTTTATTCGGTTCTCTTATTTTTGCGTCTTATTTTCTCGTGCGCTGGCGTACGCCGGGTGAACGCATTACCATTTCACTTTGCATGCTCTATTTAAATAATACGCTTGCCTTGTTCGTCGGAGATAAATTCTTCGGCCAGCTCGGTGTTGTCCCGAAACAGATTATGCTTCTTGTTGTTGTAAATGCTATTCTTCCATTTATGAAGCTCGCTGCTGCAAAAATTGTTCATCCGAAAATGAAGTTTCGATTGAAAGATTTACTTACTTAAATCCTGTATCCGTGAAAACGGAAATACCTATTTCTTCTATGGCAAAACCCAAAGTATTTATCACACGGCTCATTCCCGATGAAGGTATTAAAGCCTTAAAGAAAAAAGGCTATCTCGTAGACGTCTACGAAAAAGATCGCGTGATCCCAAGGCAAGAATTATTAAAACGCGTACAAGGCGTTGACGCCATTCTCTCGCTCCTTACGGATAAAATCGATGGAGCCGTTTTGGACGCCGCAGGAAAACAATTGCAGATTGTCGCGAACTACGCGGTTGGCTTCGATAATATTGATTTACCGGCCGCCAAAAGCCGCCATATCCCCGTGACGAATACACCTGCGCCGGAAGTATCGGAAGCCGTCGCGGAACATGTTTTTGCGCTTATGCTTGGTCTCGCTCATCGCATTGTTGAAGCGGATAAATATGCGCGTGCGGAAAAATACAAAGGCTGGGCGCCCAATCTTCTTCTCGGAACGGATTTACATGGAAAAACACTTGGCATCGTTGGTCTTGGCCATATTGGAACCGCCGTTGCCAAACGCGCTGTAAATGGATTTGGCATGAAATGTCTCTATACAGATCTCAAGCCGAATAAGGCATTTGAAAAAGAATTTGGAGCGAAGTTCGTCAAAAAAGAAGTGCTGCTAAAGAAAGCAGACTTCATTACACTTCATATACCGCTCTTCCCTTCGACGAGACATTATCTCTCCACGAAGGAATTTAATTTGATGAAGAAAACCGCGTTCATTGTGAATACGTCTCGAGGACCCGTTGTTGATGAGAAAGCCTTATTGAAAGCACTCAAGGCAAAGAAGATCGCCAGCGCCGGGATCGACGTGTATGAATGCGAGCCGGCCATCGACTGCGATATTCGCGACAATCTTGAACTGAAGAGTTTTGATACTGTCATTCTGACGCCGCATATCGCAAGCGGGACGATCGAAGCGCGGCAAGCCATGTCGCTTCTTGCGGCAAAAAATATTATTGCTGTTCTTTCCGGAAAAAAACCTTTGACTCCCGCGAAATAAAAACTTTTCGATTTTATAAAACGCCCCGATCCGCATCGGGGCGTTGTGCTAAAGTAGTCGTCAGACTTCATCCTCGTCAGTGGCTCGTGAAATCATTTCTGAAATGATTTCACGAACAGTAAAAAGATCGCTCGTCATGTCTACGAGTGTATACGTCGTGAGATAGGCGTAAATGATGTCTGTTGTGAATGAACCTGTCGGTCTTCCAAACTTGGGCATGACCACAAAGATTAGCGGCACCGACAAAAGGAACGAGACAAAGCTCGGCCAAAGGAGCTTTGCCCATCGAAAGCGCTTCTCTTGAAGTCTCTTGAGCGTACCAATGCCCATCTTGTATCCCAGGGCGCATGCCGTACCAAGGACATAGGCCCAGGTGAAAGAGAGTTCATCCGGCGTCGAGACCTGCTGCGCAAACACGCGCGGGACAACGATGAGGCCGACGAGAAAAATGCCGGTTGAAACCAGCAAATGAACAAGAAGGCTTCTGCTTTTACCATGTGCCATGTAGCACCTCCGCTTTGACCTGACCATAAACTGCCGAGAAATGCAAACATAAGGTCTTATTTCATACAGCACGGCGAGAAGAGCCTCTCCAGCCTTCGGCTTGCCTTTTGATGCGTTTTCGGTTAAATTGCGTTGGCAACGAGGGCCGTTAGCTCAGCTGGCTAGAGCACCGCCTTTGCAAGGCGGGGGTCGTGGGTTCGAATCCCACACGGTCCACCAAACGAAAACACCCCTGAACGGGGTGTTTTCGTTTTTGAGATTTATCCTGCAACTACAAATGTATTCATGCTTTGATCCAGCGTTGCTTCGTATATCGCTTCATCAAATTGTGCGCAGAAAGAGTCGCCAACCGACAAAACGATTTTTCCATGGCAGGACACGTCGTCATACATATCTCCATTCACAAGATGTTTTGTGAAGGTGAATAGAACACGCGTTCCGGCGACGTTCGCGAGATAGTAATCAGAATAATAATGCTGGCCCGCTCCCGGGTCATCCGTCTTTGTGTGACAGAAAGATGTTCCGTTTACTGAGAGCATACTTTGCGTTCCGCGTGAGCTTCCATTGCCGGTGTAACAATCGCCGGAAAGATTTGTATCGTCGGTGGCGATATAAGAAACTTCCCACTCGGGAGCATAACGTCCTCGTGTCGGATAGCGAAAGCTGAATGTTCCTGCACGGTTTGTGTAGCTTCCCCATGTGTCATCAATGGCGGCAAGATCCACGTGTTCCGTCATTTCTGCGGTCATGCCTTCCGTCGTTTCTTCTCCCATCATTCCTTCTCCTGTTGTTTGATCAGAAGAAGGCGTATTCGATTCGCCTGTATTCATCATGTCTCCTCCCATCATATTCTCGGTATTCGTTTGCACCTCTTGTTTCGGCTGTTCAGCCGGCAAGGGCGAGGTTTCGGGCTGGGCCGAAGGCAAGCATCCCGAGCCCAGAAGGGCTGCGGACGTAAAAAGAGTTGCTGCAGATATAAGGTATTTCATATATTCCCCAGCTTACGTTACTACACCCACTCCTTGCAAATAGAACCGTCTGATATGATGGGGCGCATATGACCGCTGCCCCACATACCATCATGGAATATTCGAAGATTGAAGATCAAATCTATATCGGCACAAATGCCTGTTGTATGCTGCACTTCAAACAAGAGCTTCTTGATCAAGGCGTTACCTGTGACATTTCCGTTGAAGGAGAAGCTCTTGATCAGCCCATTGGCGTAGATTGTTATCTCTGGCTCCCCACGGAGGATCATACGGCTCCTTCCCTGCATAATACGCTTGTCGGGATTGAAGCTCTGGATGAAATGCTTCGACAGGGACGAAACATTTATGTTCACTGCAAAAACGGTCATGGCCGCTCCCCAACTTTTTTTGCCGCCTATCTTATAAAGAAGCGCGGGCTTTCCCTTCAGGACGCTCTTGCTCGCATCGTCGCAAAACGTCCGGAAATTCATCTTGAACAAGTCCAAATGGACTTTTTGCAAAGCCTTTAATTTCTCTTGACAGGCGTTTCGGAATTTTAAATACGTCTGCTACACTTAACACGGTTATTTTAACCTTAACTATTTTGTAGTATGAAAAATCTTTTTAATGCGTCCTATCCGATGAAATGCAGATCATGGGGGTTGCTCGTCCTTCGCATTGTAGCGGGAATTATTTTTGTCCTTCATGGATATGGAAAGCTCACCGGAAACCCTTCCTTGGAACTGTTTTCCGGCATGGTAGCGGGAATCGGTTTTCCTGCCCCGATGTTCTTTGCCTGGGTCGTGGCTCTTACGGAACTCCTCGGCGGTATTGCTCTGTTGCTCGGAATCTTTGTTAAGCCAGCAACCTTCTTACTCGGCATTGTTATGATCATTGCGTTCACCGCCATAAAAAAGTTTCAGCTTCCTATGGGAGATCCGGACCTCGCTTTGCTAGGTGTCGTTATTGCGCTCTATTCCATGGGCCCAGGACGATTCTCCATTGAAGCGCACATGTGTAAAAAGGATGACAAAACCTGTGCCGGTGGCTGCTGTCAATCAGAAACGGAAAGGGCTTAGACAAAAAGCTCACTAAAAAAACCACAGATGCATTTCTGCGGTTTTTTTATTTTACAGACGGCCAAATGTTTTAAGGACTTTATAAAGCAATGGCTGCAGCGGGATATCGTAGGTTCCAACATATTCAAGCCGCTCTCCACCCCAGCGTTCTTTAAAGCGAGAAATTCCCTTCCATGAAGATTTAAAATCGAGCTCAGTTTCATCTGCGGGATTCGCTCCCCAAAAATCATAACTTACGAGCCCTTCTTTTTTTGCGGCTTTCATTGCTTCCCAGTGAAGAAGATAAGGCGCCATAACATTTCGATTTTTGCCGGAACTTGCTCCATACAAATAGGTTAATGTTCCCGCAAAAGCAATCTCCAAATTTGCCGCAAGAAGCTCTCCCTCCTGTTCTGCAACGCGTATGCATGCCATGCCTTCCTTTTGCAAAGCTTCGTATGTAGAGCGCAGATAGTCTCCTTCGTGCTGGCGAAAGCCATCTCGCCCTGCCGTTTCCTGCATGAGTTTTAAAAAGAGGGGCAAATCCTGTTCCGTACCGAGACGCGTTATTACCCCGTGCCGTTTCGCAATGCGAATATTGTAACGCGTTTTTTGATGCATGTGCTCAAGCAATTCTTCTTCCGATTGCGTAAGGTCTACACAGTACGTTGTGGATGGGTTATAGGCTCGATGGCGTTTCCATTTCTTTGGCAAAGTAAATCTTTGCTGAGAAGCTAATTCCGGCTCCACCCGAACAAACATCGTTTTTTCTTTTAGCGTCTCTTCCAAAAGCTTTCCAAGCTTCGTGAAATCCGCATGCAATTCATCAAAAAATACCGGGCCTTTCGGGGCAATCCAATATCCGCTAAAAGGCTTACGCTCTTCGCGGATAAGAGAAATTAAACCGAGTTTTTTTTCCCCTCCTTCCAGAGAAAAACGTCGCAGCTCTTTTCCTAAGCTCGTTTGCAAAACGCCCCATTCCCAACTTTGCAAAAAAGAGGGGTTCTTTCCGCGTTCGAGCAAATCGCTCCAATCTTTTTTCTCCGTTATTTCGATGAGTTTCATGACTTTGAGAGAAGACGCAATGCTTCCCGAATACGTTCGGAAGGATCCGCCATTTCTTGAGGAATGTATTTCATTACATCCCGCGCTTGATTTGCGGAATAGCCAAGCCCCATGAGTGCGTCGAAAAGATCTGTGTCTCCGGGCGCAGCTTGTTCTTCTTCCACAATCTGGCCTTTGAGTTCGAGAATGATTTTTTGCGCCATCTTTTTTCCAACGCCCGGAACGCTTGTCAGTGTAGAAAGATTTCCGCTCATGATGGCTTTTTTAATCGTGTCAGCTGAACCAATGGAAAGGATCGTAAGAGCAACTTTTGGCCCAATACCGGAAATAGCTAAGAGCCGTTCAAATAATTCAAGATCATGCAGAGAAAGAAATCCGAAGAGTTCTTCTGCATCCTCGCGAATGTGGTGATAGGTATAAATAAAGACTTCCTCACCTCCGCGAATAGTCGTTAATACAGCGGGTGAAGCTTTTATGCGATAGCCGATGCCCCCGACTTCAAGAAGAAGCCATAGGGCGCTTTTTTCAATAACATTGCCGCGAAGAGAAGCGATCATAGACTTCTAGGAGCTTAGCGCAAAGCGAGCCAGCTGACAAAAGATTGGTAAGGTTTTCATATGTTTTTTATCCCATGAAAAAACATCCCGATCTTGTCATCGGGATGTTTTTTATTAGACGAAGGTTACGCTTGAAACGAGATCATCTTTCTCTTTGAAGCGCATGAGACGAACGCCCTGCGTATCACGCCCGAGTGAAGGAACGTTCTTGAATGGCGTACGTACCACGATTCCTTTTTTGGAAATCATGACAAGATCGGAATCATCTTCTTTTGAAGAAATATATGCCGCGACCACCTTTCCGGTTTTTGGCGTTACCTTTGCCGTGCGAATTCCGGATCCTCCGCGGCCTTGCTGCTTATATTCTTTTAAGCTGGTCCGCTTTCCCATGCCATTTTCTGTAATAGTGAAGAGCTCGATGTCGCCTTTATTCGCTTTTTTCGGATCGATAATGTCCATGCCGACAACTACATCATTCTTTTTCAATTTGAGTCCGCGTACACCGGCAGCTGTGCGGCCCATTGCGCGCACGCCTTTTTCACTAAATCGGATAGATTGTCCTTGCGACGTGACGATAGAAATATCATCTGTTCCCGTTGATGGTTTTACGCGAAGTAAATCATCACCTTCTCGAAGATTGAGCGCGATGAGACCAGAGCGGCGAACATTGTCGAATTCATCGAGTGCCGTCTTCTTGATCGTACCCGATGCGGTTACCATCACAAGAAATTTTGCATCTTCTACGTCATCTTTTGGAAGAATAACGGATACACGCTCTCCCGGTGCGAGCTGAAGGAAGTTCACGATCGCCTGTCCTTTTGATGTTCGGCTCCCCTGTGGAAGCTCGTAAGCCTTCAATCGGAACACACGTCCGCGGTTTGTGAAGAACAAGATTTCCGAATGCGTATTCGCCATAAACATGCGTTTTACGCGATCTTCTTCCTTTGTTGCTAAGCCTACGACGCCTTTGCCGCCACGGCCCTGCGTGCGGAAGGTATCTGGTGGAAGTCGCTTGATATAGCCGTCCATCGTCATCATAACGAGTGTTTCTTCTTCCGGTACAAGATCTTCCATAGAGAATTCCCCAACGGGTCCCGGGATGATCTTTGTGCGACGTGCATCTCCGTATTTTTCTTGAATCTCTTCTACTTCTTCGCGGATGATGGCGAGAATCTTCTTCGCGGATTTCAGAATGGCTTCAAGCTCGGCAACAAGTTTTGTTTTCTCCGCATGTTCCTGTTCAACTTTTAAGCGCTCAAGGTTCGCGAGAGACTGAAGACGCATATCCAGAATTGCCTGCGCTTGAATTTCAGAGAGCTTGAATTTCTTCATCAAGTTTTCTTTAGCCTCTTCTTTATCTTTCGATTTTTTGATGGTCTCAATAATTTTATCGATGTGAAGCAAGGCAATTCTGAGTCCATCAAGAATATGCAATCGATCTTTCGCGCGATCCAATTCATATTGTGTGCGACGTCGTACGACTTCCTGACGATGTTTCAAATATTCTTCTAAGTGGTTTTTCAGCGTCAAAACGCGCGGCTGAATTCCATCGATTAAACACAGCGAGTTTACATGGAACGTGTCTTGAAGCTGCGTCATCTTAAAGAGCGTATTCAATACTTTTTTCGGATACGCGTCTTTTTTCAAATCGACGACCATGCGAATGCCCTCTTTGTTTGATTCGTCGCGCAAATCACGAATGCCCTCGATCTTCTTCTCATTCACGAGCATGGCAATTTTCTCAAGCAGGGTTGCTTTGTTTACCTGATATGGCAATTCGCTCACGATAATCTGAAAATGCCCTGCTTTTTCTTCAATAATTTCCGTCTTGGCGCGCATTACGATTCCGCCTCTCCCCGTTGCATAGGCCTGCTTAATCGCACTTTTATCATAAATAATTCCACCTGTCGGCAAATCCGGACCGGGAATAATTTCACAAAGCTCGTCGATGGTAATATCCGGATTCTCAATGAGCGCCACGATCCCGTTACAGAGTTCCGTTAAGTTGTGCGGAGGGATATTTGTCGCCATGCCAACAGCAATACCGAGTGTTCCATTGAGAAGCAGGTTTGGAATTTTTGCTGGAAGCACTCTTGGCTCTTGATGCGAACCATCATAGTTCGGACGGAAATCAACTGTATTCTTTTCAATATCAAAAAGCATTTCCTCCGCAATAGCGGTGAGCTTCGCTTCCGTATATCGATAAGCGGCCGCGCTGTCACCATCGATGGAACCAAAGTTTCCTTGTCCGCGTACGAGCGGATAGCGAAGTGAAAAGTCCTGTGCCATGCGAACCAAAGACTCATACACGGCGCTATCACCATGCGGGTGATATTTTCCGAGCACGTCTCCAACAACCGTTGCACATTTACGAAATTTTGCCGTTGCACGAAGTCCTTCCCGCCACATGGAATACAGAATACGTCGATGCACCGGCTTCATGCCGTCGCGCACATCTGGCAGAGCACGATCGACGATGACAGACATGGCATAATCCAAAAAGGCCGTCTGTACTTCTTCGACAAGAGATACCTCTGTAGGTCCGATAACGGACGGTGTTTGTTCGTTCTTTTCTGGTGTTTCGGGCATAGGAATTTTTGATTAGTGTACGTTTACCGTTTCGGGCGTAGACGTCGCGCTGGCTTTTACCGCCTGCTGTAATGAATCACTGGCTTCATGCACCGTCTCCTTTATCCCCTGCGACTGCTTCTCAAGACCCGCTTTCAGCTGCTGGGTAGCTTCTTTAAAAGCCTCTACGGCTGGATCGGGCTGCTGGGATGCGTTAGCGTTAATTGTGATTCCAAGAGTCATCCACCAGCCGACTATCACGGCGAGACTGGAAGCTACAATAGCGATGTAGAATCCCGGTCCAGGGCTCTTTTGTCCGTCTTGCCGCGCCTCTGTGTGGGCGAGAATAAGCTCGCGCTTTTCTTCTTCTGAAAGAAGGTGCCTGTCTTCGTTGGACGCCGAGCTCGCAGCGCGCGAGGTTTTGCTTTTGGATGGGCTCCGACGAATAGGCTTTTTCATATATAGGAACTACGGTGCATGTTTGCTCAGGCTCTTTCCAAAACCGTAACAACAAGATCTTCTGCTGGGAGATCTCGTTTTGTAATTTTAATTTTATTCGCGTCTTGTCGCTGACACACCAACTCTTTACAAAAGGCGTCTGCGGTTCCCAACTGTTCCTTCATACCTTCTACATGATGCGCGAGCGGAATAACCATGCGCGGCTCAATCAGGGAAATTGTTTCGACGGCTTGTTTTGCATTTGCCCAATTTCCTCCTCCGACCGGCAGAAATAATATATCAATATTTCCAAGCGCCTCGACTTCAGCTTCTGTTACCGCGCGATGGAGGCCTCCGAGAAAACCCAGGGACACTCCTTCTGTCTCAAAACGATACATAATACCTCGGCGTGTTTTTGTTTCCGCATCTTCAAAAGGAATCGCGTAAGCAAAAATGCCCTGCACTTCAAACTCGCCCGGCATATTTATAATGAAGGGTTTGTTTGTGAAGCTCTCGAGATTAAAGCGCTTCACATCTTGATTTGAGAGCGCCACAACATCCGGAGCGAGCGTGCGTGGAAAACGTAAACCTTGGTTTGATTCGTATGGATCTGTAACAAGCGTCGCTTGGCGATCGCCATGGCTTGCTTCTATCCGAATACAAGTGAATCCGTGCCAGAAAATCTGCATAAATTAGCGTAAAAATGGACCAGTTCGTCCAGGGCTATTTTAGCAGGTTTTGTGACACAAAACAAGAAAGAATCAAGGCCTAATTCAGGCGTTTTGCGAGGGTTGCTCCAACAATCGCGATGGCTAAAGCGTCCGCTATATCGTCGGGTTTTGGCACGCTTGTAAGCTTCAATAAACGAACCACCATTTCCTGGACCTGCTTCTTGTCCGCGGCTCCATATCCCGTTAATCCCTGCTTTACTTGGCCCGGCGTAAGCTCCACGAGAGGAAGTCCCGCATCTGCGATCGCGAGCAGAATTACGCCGCGAGCCATGCCAACCTTTATAGCTGTTTTTACATTGGTTTGAAAAAAAATATGCTCGACTGCTACAGCTTCCGGCGTATATTTTTTCATAACGACAGAAAGTTCATCACGCACGATCTGCAGTCGTTCGCTAAATGCCTGATCGGCGGAAGTCTGAACACACCCGCAGGCAATTTGAGTCAGTTTACCCCCCTGATCTTCAATTAAACCCCAACCTGTCCGATCAAAACCTGGATCAATTCCGAGAATACGCATGCTGCTATCTTACGCTAAATTACAAAACACGCGACTCACATCATCATTTTCTTCAAGCTTTTCAATTAAACCCGCAACAGCCATACCAATTTCTTCATTTGTTTCAATCAAGGTCTGTGGAATCCACTGGAACTCAACCGTGTCCGCTTCAAGCGAGGCTTGAGCGGTAGCATCGGCGACCTGTGCAAGATCCTTCGGATCACAGTGAATTTCAATGGCTCCTTCGTCATTTTGAATGTCGGTTGCGCCGGAATCAATCAACGCCAACTCAACTTCTGGAGAAAGCGGGTTTGCTTGCGCGACTTTTTCCGGAATGCGCACAACGCCCACATGATCAAAGAGGTATGTTACCGCTCCACTTGCGGCAAGCGTTGCTCCATTTTTTGTAAGCATGTGCTTTACGTCGCTTGCGGTTCGATTTCGATTATCCGTTAGACATTCGATGATCAGCGCCGTTCCCCCGGGGGCATAGGCTTCATATGTGAGCGTTTCAATCTCCCCTTCCTCACCACCGCCCGCACCGCGCGTAATGGCGCGTTCAATATTGTCCTTCGGCATTGAAGCCTCCTTCGCCCTTGTAATTGCCGCACGAAGGCGCGTATTCATATCGGGGTCAGAGCCTTTTTCACGTGCCGCAACCGTAATTTCACGCGCAAGCCTGGTAAAAGAAGCTGCGCGCTTCGCATCGATCGCGCCTTTAAATTGTCTGACTTTGTGCCATTTAGAGTGACCGGACATATTTCATAGATAGTTAACAGCATGCAACAAACCGCTGCAAGTTATCAATATTTTTTCCTTACAAAAAACTCCCCACGCGGAGGAGTTTTTTGTTTGCGTATTTTACGCTCTACGCATTTTCACTTTCAGGAGGCTCTTCTTCCTCATTATCTCCGGAGAGATCTGCGCCAAATCCTGTTCCGGCAGGCGTTAGACGTCCGATGATAACGTTTTCTTTCAAACCTTCCAGGTGGTCTACCTTTCCGGTAACAGACGCGTTGATGAGGACGCGCGCCGTTTCCATGAAGGAAGCCGCCGAAAGGAAAGACTCCGTTGAAAGGGCCACTTTCGTGATACCCATGAACAGTGAATCGACGGTAGCCAATTCCCCTTTCTTCAATTCGCCAACACGTGCGTTTTCTATATCGGCACGAGATTTCTCAATGATCTGTCCAGGGAGAAGATCTGTGTCGCCGACTTCCTGTACATAGACACGTGAGAACATTTGTCGAACGATAATTTCAATATGCTTTGCGTTAAGCTTCTGACCTTGAGATGCATAAATGGCAAGAATTTCTTTCAAAACATAGCGCATAACATCGTCGCGACCGCGAAGACGGAAAAGCTCCTGCAGATCAAGCTGACCTTCCGTTAGAATATCGCCGGATTGAATTTCATCGCCGTCTTTCACATGAAGCGTATAACCGGAAGGAACTTCCATTTCAACAACCGCCGGCGCCTCAAAGACAATGGTAATAGTCGTATCCATTACCTTTGTTGTGCCATTGTGTGGGCTCTTTAGCTCTTCTCCCGTCGATTTTATGAGAAGGACTTGTCCTTCTTTTACTTTTTTCCCGTCTTGAACTTTTACATCGTCCTTCTTGCGTAGCTTAAGCGTTTCTTCCTGCATTTCCGTGAAATGAATTTGGAGCGTCTTTGCACCTGCACGGGAATCAACAAGCTTCTGTCCTTTTGCCGTTTGAAGGATGCGTCCTTCGCCTTCCAAAATCTTTGCCGTTCCGGCAACAGGAGCAATAAGCGCTTTGCGCTTAGGAATGCGCGCCTCAAACAGTTCTTCAACACGCGGAAGACCTTGCGTAATATCCGCGGCAGCGGCACCACCGGAGTGGAATGTTCGCATGGTCAGCTGCGTACCTGGCTCACCGATAGACTGAGCGGCAATGATACCGACGGCTGTCCCGACTTTTACAAGCGCATTGTATGCAAGATCATATCCATAACACTTTTGACAGAGACCTCGCTTCAGTTTACATGTCAGAACGGAGCGTACATGCGCCTCTTCGATATGATGTTTTGTGAGCTCGCGGATATGCTCTTCGTTGATGAGCGCACCCTTTTTCACGATCGTTGCTTTCGTATCCGCGTCTTTCAAATCTTTAAGCAGCACGCGACCAAGCAAACGCGTCAAAATCGGCTCACCAATTTCATCACATTCTTCCGCCAATAACGTCACACCATCGGAATCTCCACAGTCCTCTTCTTGAATAATGACATCTTGTGCAACGTCTACAAGACGACGCGTCAGATATCCGGCGTTTGCCGTACGAAGAGCCGTATCCGTCAAACCCTTTCGAACACCGTGCGAAGAAATAAAGTATTCAAGCACGTCGAGCCCCTCACGTAGAGAAGATTTAATCGGGAGCTCAATAATATCACCAGCTGGGTTTGAAACGAGACCCTTGGTACCGATCACGTTGGTCAACTGACCAACAGATCCACGAGCACCGGAATCGATCATCGCGAATACGGAGCCTTCCTTTTCAAGCGAATCTTTTGAAATACGCTGCACCTGATCTTTCACATCTGACCAAACGCGAATAATTTGGTTGTATCGCTCTTTTTTGGTCAGCAAACCCTCTTTGTACTGATCTTCAATTTCTACGATTTTTTCTTCACCAGCCGTCATGATTTTTGTCTTATCAATTTTCGGCAAGTCGCCCATTCCGTAGCTGAAGCCAGACTTCGTCGCGTAGAAAAAGCCGATATTTTTCACTTCATCCAAGAAACGCGCTGTGCGCTCAAAACCACGAAGCTTAATTGTCGTGCGCACAATTTCTCCAAGCTGTTTTGTTCCGATCACTTCATTGCGGAATCCGATTTCTTTCGGGAACAGCTGGTTAAGCAGAATGCGTCCGATGGTTGTTTCTGTCAGCTCTTTGCTTGCCGGTAAGCGAATTTTGATTTTGTCTCGAATATCCAGTTTTCCCATTTGGAAAACATAGAGTGCTTCTGCGACAGAACCAAAAGCTTTTACCTTTTCGTCCTCGGAGGCGCGCATGGTTGTCATGTAGTAGCAGCCCCAGGCAATATCTTTATCCGGTTTTGCAATTGGCTGGCCGGTTGCAGGCTTCAGCAAGTTCTTAGTCGCCAACATGAGATTCTTCGCTTCCCAACGAGCTTCCTCCGTAAGAGGAACGTGAACCGCCATTTGGTCCCCATCGAAGTCGGCGTTAAAACCAGGACAGACCATCGGGTGAATTTGAATGGCTTTTCCTTCAATGAGTTTCGGCTGGAATCCAAGGATACCAAGACGGTGAAGCGTTGGAGCACGGTTCAAGAGTACAACGGAATCTTGCGCGATAAGTTCGAGAATATCCCACACTTCCGGGTGATCCGATTCAATAAAGCGATTTGCACTTCGAATATTATGTACCAATTCTCGCTTAATAAGCTGTGCAATCACGAATGGCTTGAAGAGTTCAAGTGCCATTGTTTTTGGCAAACCACATTGATGCAATTCAAGCGATGGACCGACGACAATAACGGAACGTCCGGAATAGTCGATACGCTTTCCGAGCAAGTTCTGACGGAAACGTCCTTGCTTTCCTTTCAGAATGTCCGCAAGGGATTTCAACTGACGCTTTTTTCCGGTCGCGGCGATAACCGTTTTCGAGTGGCGCGCGCTGTTGTCGATCAACGAGTCAACCGCTTCCTGAAGCATGCGCTTTTCGTTGCGCACAATAACTTCCGGCGCGCTCAATTCCAGCAAGCGCTTCAAACGATTATTACGGTTGATGACGCGGCGATACAAGTCGTTCAAGTCAGATGTCGCGAAGCGTCCACCGTCGAGTGCAACCATTGGGCGCAAGTCCGGCGGAATAATTGGGATGACTTTCAGAATCATCCAGGAAGGAATGAGCTCATTTGCTTCAAGCGCTTTCAAAAGCTTTAAGCGACGAATAATGCGATCGTGCTTTGCGCGCGAGGCACCTTCTAAGTCCGCTTCCAATTCTTTTACCGTTGCGGAAATATCAATTTTTTCAAGCAAGACATTCAAGGCTTCCGCTCCGATCATCGCTTCGAACATGTGTCCGTATTTAAGCGACAATTCATGATAATCGGTTTCGCTCAAGAGCTTCATCATCTTCATGTCTTTCAGCTCTTTGTCGGCCTGCTCAAAATCCGCATCCAACTCATCGAGTCTGTGCTGTTTGTTTGCTTCGACTTTATCTAACTCTTTCGCTTCTTGATCCGGCTTCCATCCTTTTTCTTGGGATGTTTTCTTTGCCCGTTCGTTTTCACGCGCAGACTCGGATTCAATTGCTTTACGCTTTCCTTTATATTCCGTGCGTATTTGTTCAACGGTCTGTTTGCGCAAATCTTCATCAACATGGGTTACGATAAATGCACTGAAATAAATAACTTTTTCCAGTGATTGAATCGACATATCGAGAACCGTTCCGACTTTTGACGGAACGCTTCGCAAGAACCAGATATGCGAGACAGGAGCCGCAAGTTCGATATGGCCCATGCGTTCGCGACGAACGAGGCTATGCGTAACTTCTACACCACACTTGTCACAGATAATGCCTTTGTAACGAATTTTTTTGTACTTTCCACACGCACATTCCCAGTCCTTTGCTGGACCAAAAATTTCTTCAGCAAAAAGTCCGCTGCGTTCTGGCTTTTGCGTGCGATAGTTAATCGTTTCCGGTTTCGTCACCTCACCGTAGGACCAGGCGCGAATGATATCCGGCGACGCGAGCTTCAAGCGAATGGCGTCGAAGTCGGTCGTTTTGATGTTCTCCGTTTGGAAGAATGCCATAGTATGTTGGTCTAGGTGAGTTAGGTTGATTTAGGTGTTGCCCAAGCTTCATCATCCGGAGCTACGCTTGCGGTCTTAAATTGCGCGGGGCGATTTGGAGCTTCATCAATACGCGTTCCATTTTTCAAAAGCTCCACATCAAGACAAAGACCCTTCAACTCACGAACAAGCACGTTGAATGATTCTGGTACGTTCACTTTTTTAATGGGCTCTCCTTTAATAATAGCTTCGTAGGCTTTCGAACGTCCTGGAACGTCATCTGACTTAATCGTCAAAATCTCTTGAAGCGTATGCGCTGCGCCATAAGCCTCAAGCGCCCAAACTTCCATTTCTCCAAAACGCTGACCACCAAATTGAGCCTTTCCTCCAAGCGGCTGCTGCGTAATCAAGGAGTACGGACCAATGGAGCGTTGGTGAATCTTGTCTTCCACCATGTGGTTCAGTTTTAACATGTAGACATAACCGACCGTTGGGTCATGGTCATATCGTTCTCCGGTGCGACCATCGTAAAGCGCGATCTTACCATCTTCTGAATATCCTGCGCTCTTCAACTCGGCACGGATCGTGTCTTCCGGAACGCCATCAAACACCGGCGTTGCAACAATATAGCCAAGCGCGTTTGCGGCAAGACCAAGATGCGTTTCCAGAATTTGTCCGAGGTTCATACGTGAAACCACACCAAGCGGAGAAAGGATAATGTCTACCGGTGTTCCATCCTCAAGGAAAGGCATGTCTTCAATCGGAACGATTCTGGAGATAACACCTTTGTTTCCGTGACGTCCTGCAAGTTTGTCTCCCACCTGAATCTTTCGAAGGTCTGCAACAGAGACAACAATTTGCTGCAAGACACCCGGCTGAAGTTTGTCTCCCGCTTCACGCGAGAAGATTTTTACGTCAACAACTTTTCCTTTTTCTCCATGCTCCAGATATAAGGAAGAGTCACGTACATCGCGAGCCTTTTCGCCAAAAATTGCGCGAAGGAGTTTTTCTTCCGCAGACAAATCCGTTTCTCCCTTCGGCGTAATCTTTCCGCAAAGAATGTCACCGGATTTTACTTCGGCTCCGATGCGGACAATGCCTCTTTCATCGAGGTTGCGAAGCTTTTCTTCCGAAACATTCGGGATGTCGGATGTTACGACTTCTTCGCCAAGCTTTGTGTCTCTCACATCGAGCGTGTGATGCTCAATGTGAATGGAAGTGAAGCGATCTTGGTGCACAAGGCGTTCCGAAAGAATAATGGCGTCTTCATAGTTGTATCCATCCCAAGAAAGGAAGGAACACAACAGGTTTTGTCCGAGGGCAAGTTCTCCGTGCTGAACGCTTGTTCCGTCAACAAGAACTTCGCCGGCGTAGACCTTTTGTCCTTTATCCACGGTCGGATGAAAGTTGATACAGGTTGAGTGGTTTGATCGCTGAAACTTTATGAGATCATAGCGGCGCATTTCTCCCGAAGCCGTTTGAAACTCAACATGATTTCCGGATACGGAAACAACAACACCATCTTCCGGCGCAATGAGCGCATGGCCCGAGTCGATGGCGACGCGGCGTTCAACACCGGTTCCGACAATAGGAGCATCCGGTTTGATACACGGCACCGCCTGACGTTGCATGTTCGTTCCCATGAGAGCGCGGTGACCATCATCGTGTTCGACGAATGGAATGAGCGAAGTTCCAATGGAAAGAATTTGTTTGGAAGAAACATCGACGTAATCGATTTCATGTACGTCTACAATTGTTGGCTCTCCGTTTTTTCTGGCGCTGGAGCGCTTCACAGTAAAGTTTCCATCTTTGTCGATCGGCGTTGTTGCCGGAGCCGTTGTTCCCTTCTCTTCCGTAAAGGCATTCAGATAAACAATCTCGCTTGTGACATAGGCTTGGATCGGCAACTTATCGATTGGAAGCTTTGCCATTTTTTCCGCGAGCTTCTTATCAACTTTTGTTGCAGCTTTTGCGATCAGCTTCCCTTCACCGTCGCTAACATCTACACGAAGTGTGTCTCCCACTGCATCTTTTCCGTCATTCTTTGCCCAGTTTTTTACTCTTCGAAATGGTGTTTCAATAAAACCGTAGTCATTGATACGGCCATAGGAAGCCAAGTGTCCTACCAAACCAATGTTCGGACCTTCCGGAGAAGCAATCGGACAAATGCGTCCATAATGTGTTCGATGCACGTCACGAACGTCGAAGCCCGCGCGTTCTCGCGTCAAACCTCCCGGACCCATCGCGGACAGACGGCGCTTGTGTTCAAGCTCGGAAAGCGGGTTGGTCTGATCCATGAACTGGGACAACTGCGAACTCATGAAGAATTCGCGAAGCGCACCAATCACCGGTCGAGCATTGATAAGCTTTGCCGGATTGATAGAGGTAATATCCATCGTCGACATACGGTCTTTTACGATGCGTTCCATGCGCGCAAGACCAATGCGGAAACGATTTTGTACGAGTTCACCAACGCCACGTACGCGACGGTTTCCAAGGTGATCAACGTCATCTGCTTCTTCCTGAGAAACGTTCAAACGAATGAGCTCGCGCAAAAGATGCACAAGGTCTTCCTTTGTCAGAATGCGATTTTCTTCCTTTGAAACAAAATCGTGTTCAGTCTCAAGATCAAAGCGTTTGTTAAATTTGTATCGTCCAACGGTTCCAAGATCGTATCGATCGAAGTTGAAGAACATCGAGTGAATAAGCGATCTGGCATTGTCGGTTGCCGCAAGATCTCCCGGGCGAATACGCTTATAAACTTCTGTGTATCCTTCTTCCTCATTGTTCGCAACATCTTTTGCAAGTGTTGATTCAATGTATTTGTTGAGCGGATGGATATCGATATCTTCGAAGAGCCTCAGGATTTCTTCATCCGAGCCAATACCAAAAGCACGCAGAAGCGACGTTGCGGCCACTTTGCGTTTTCGATCAATCTTTACCCACAACACATTGTTTGTGTCCGTTTCAAACTCGAGCCACGCACCACGGTTCGGAATAATTTTTGCTCCGTAGTAACGGCGGCCATGCGTCATGCTTGCTGTAAAAAATGCACCGGCACTTCGTACGAGCTGCGTGACAACAACACGTTCAATTCCGTTGATGATGTATGTTCCGCGATCCGTCATGAGCGGCACATCACCAAGATATACTTCTTGTTCTTTTTCCTGATTCGTCCGTTTGTTTGTAAGCTTGAGCTTTACACGAAGCGGCGCTTCGTAGTTTACGTGTTTTTCTTTTGACGTTTTCTCATCGAACTTTGGTTCGTCGAGAAAATAGTCAACCACGTAGAGCTCAAGATCTCGGCCGATAAAATCTTTGATCGGCGAAATTTCATTAAAGAGTTCACGAATTCCTTCTTCAAGGAACCAGCGATAAGACGTCTTCTGAACCTCAATGAGGTCAGGAAGGGCCATAGCATCACGAGCGGCCGTAAAATAACGACGCTCGCGGTCCTTCGGTTGAAGGCGACGAAACTGCATCGCAGACATGGACGATAGGGTCTACCCGTTTTTCCTTTTTGTCTCGCGGGACCGAAGACAAGAGACACGGCAGCCGGGGGCATCGGTTGCCACGGAACAAAAAGGCGGGCGGGAGAATAAGTTGTACACGCGATTCCTTCCAAAAAATCAAAATACCTCCCGACAGGGAACTCGGGAGGGGCTTCGACTACTTTTGGAGGGAAAACATGGACAAAATGACAGAGTTCATGACAAAAGACGTGGATTATCCTTTGTCAAGTCGCGTGGTTACTGGCGAAATCTATCATTGTTTTGTAAAGGCGTCAAGCTTTTTCGATAAAAATGTTTTTGTCAAAAAATGCTTTGATTAGCCAAAATATTACCTTGCTTTGCATTTCTCTTCTTTTTTATCCATACCTTATCCACAATTTTGCTAAGTTGAGAGCATTTTGCGCATACATACATTACAGTTTTGTTATTAAAGCGCTAGTTTTGGCTTATTTTAGTAATTTTACTGTAAATATCTTGTCTAGTTACTCTTGACAAAAGATAAAAGACATGTTATATTACTTCGTTCGATAATCGGAGATCCTCCGAGTCGGAACCCTTACAACAGAAGAATACGTCTCGAAAAAGAGTGAAGCTTTCGGATAAATACTCACCAAAATGACAACTTGCCCCACGAACAGCTTTTTATCGAGACGTAATCAACATAAACAACAATTCTTTTTACATTCTTGCAAAGGTATTGGGGGAGGAGCGCTCTGACTTTGGTCGGAGCAAGGTATGCGCTCGAACGACCTGATCTGGCTTCGGCTGGAACATCTCGTTTGAAGCATCTCTGGATTCGCAGGTCTTCTGACCATTACGAACCACTCGCCTCCAACACCTTTGCCGGAATTTCTCATATCAAACAGAGAGATGTGGAGGAGGACCCTTGCTCGCAACCCAAACATGGGAAGTAAGCAGGCGAAGTCTGAAGTCAGGTTCGGCGGCTTTGGCTGCCACCCCTGATAGGTAGGGCTTCACTCATTAAGCTTCCGCTTGCGGGATCACTTAATTTTCACCTTCACATCTTTCCGTTTGAATCGGTGCTCTTTTATCTAAACGTGTTTCATCGAACCGATAGCGTTCCTCTATCGGACATCGATCCAAGGAGCAAACCCGTTTTGCTTCTTCGATCGGTCAGGTGACCGATAATAGTGTAACCAACCCAAACAAAGGAAAGAACGGTGTCTAATGCATAAGCGTTAACACCAACAGTACACTTGGTGGTTGTCCCCGTTTTACCACCCGGCGAAAAATGGAGAGCCTTGAGGAAGCAGATCCTCATTCCAAACTTTGTTCTTTACTAGAGACTCCGGGTGCTGCTCGAGCTCGGCTCACTTGCACCCAAAAAAAGAGAGTCTCACCGCGTCCGGCGGATCCGGACTCCACGCACATGGGAGTGTCCTGATGACATACCCCCGAGGTCGCGCCGTTCTGGACGACGTCTGATCTCAGCCTGGCGGAGAACGATCGTAAATCGTTCTCCGCCGCCCACTTCGCTTGTTGACTTGATCAACAAGCGAAGTAGGTGCCATCCGAAGACAGTATCGTCTTCTATGCGTGCCGAAAGGACATTCCACAATGGACAAGGCTTTCATTCTCGATCTCATCAGTCGTCTCGAGACGCTCATTCGTCTGTTCGCCTACAAGGACAAGACCGCTGTGCCGGTAACCGCTGCGCGCTGGCAGCTTCGTTTCGAGTTCCTCTTCACCGAGAAGGAGCTCATCAAGGCCTTCGGCGTGAAGTCGAAGCAGGATCTCTCCAAGACCGCGCGGAAGGCCATCGAGGTCGTCGCGCGCATCCACAAGGGGCGAGACAGCTACGGCGTCATCCTTGCCAAGGCCGAGAAGCTCTCCAAGCTTCTCCAGCAGAAGCGTCGCAACATCATCGAGACCGAAGAGCGCGAGGCAGCCATGAACGAACTCACGGCACTCGACCCCGAGTCCGTGATTCCGTCTGACACGAGCGCCATCCGGTGCGCCGCAAGCGAGCTCCGCGAGGAGCTTCGCGCGGGCTGTGTTCATCTCCTCAGTGAGGTGAACGCCTTGCATCGACGCCTCGAACGAGAGGTCGTCACCTGCGACGATCCACTCATGCTCGACGGCGAAGAACTCGCCAGGCTGCATGAGAAGCTCGCTGATTTGCACGAAGAAGCCGATGAGGCCTTCGCCGCACAAGAAAAGGTGCGCGAGCCGCTTCGCGAGGAGTGCGTCGCGCTCCAGCACGAGATCTTCAAGATCGAAAAGTGGCTGCGGCTTCGACCGACGGAGATGGCGTTTCTTCCGAAGGGCTTCAAGTCCCTGAATGAGGAGAAGCTCGAAGAGCTTCAAGCGTCCTACGCGCAGATCCTGCGCCATCGCAACCGCGAGCTCCAGCAGAAGGAGCGCCAAGACAGGATCAACCAGGCGCGGCGTACCGGCTACCTGCCCACCATGAGGAAGCGCGCTGCTGGCTGAGTTTGTTCCCAACGCGAGGAGAGGGGCCAATAACCGGTCCCTCTCCTCGCCCCTCCTACCCGCCCTTTTTCTTTGCCTGATTTCTTCTGAAATTGGGCACCCATTTTGCCGCTTCGACATGTTCGGAGCATCAAAATGGGTGATCTTCCAAAGCTATCTTGCTTTGCATGTATCCCCCAAAGGACTTTTCCATGAGACAGAATCCGTTCGTGGTCTCCATTCTCGCGCAGACATCTCTCATTGTCGGCAACGTTTTGGACGGTATGCAGCCGATCGAGATCGAAGGGCGAGCCGCCCGTACAAGTTCCTTCGAGGAGCTTTTGCGCGGTGAGCTCTCCCATCTAGGCCTTCTCCAAGAAGCGCCCGTCGAACTCTCGGAGGCACTCGAAGGAGTGGATCCGGAAATGCTCGCGGCACAACGCGACACGGAAGAGCTCTCTTGGGGAGAGCTCTTCGCGAGAGGATGAGACTCATGAAAGGCATCGGCGCTTTTCTCGGCCTACTCGCAATCGCGCTCATTCTCGGAATGCTCCTACGCCCGCTTCTCAAAGATGCGAGCTCAGGCAAAGCAGACCCGAGAGCAGCGCGCTACGCACTCACCGTCGAGGTGAACTTCAGCGCCAACCGCCAGGATATGATGCCAAACATCTATCCGGTGGTCAGCGGCGTTGGAGCCGGTGCAGAATCCTCTACGATGCCCGTCTGTCACAGCGACTGGAATCATCGCGACTGCGGCACGGGAGGCGATTGGCGCAACGAGGTTCTCGTGATCGATGGGATGCAAGTCATTCACGTCGAACTCAGGAACTGGCCCCTTGGAACTGAACGGTTTGAGGGAGACTTCCCTCTTGGCGCCCAGCTCCGCAACGGATTCGTTCAGCGTATCAATGGCGGCACACTCACTGTGCGCAGCCTCGGTTTCCGCCGACTCTGAATCCTTCTTCTCGGCTCTCGCACTTCGCGAGAGCCGATCACCATTGGCAAGAACTTGCTTCTTGTCAGCGGCGATCTTTCCACATAAAATCCCGCTCCGGTTTCCGGAAACGCGTGGAGGTTACAAAGATGGATGCGTGCAAAATTGTTCTCCGGCAAAGCTGGACCGCGATGTAGACACGATTTTCTTCTCCGAGCGCCGAAAGGTTTCTTCCTCTTGGCGCTCATCTCCATACGCTTCCGGAAACCGCCCCCTACATTTGCCCTTCAGACTGGAGTTTAAATGCAGGGGACATCATTCCCTGAGGAGGTTTCTATGACTACTCCTACGAAATGGGAGCGAGACAAACAGTTCTATGAAAACATGGGGTTTCCCCACTTCATTGCGACTCCTGAAATTCTGGAGCTGGATGAAGACGAGCGACTCTATGAAGGAGTTCGCCCATGCACTTGCCGTGAAGAGCAGATGCTTCTCGCGGCGCTTGGCGCCGAATCCGTCAGCGCAGATGCACTTGATGACACCAAAAGCGATGCCGAGGAGTTCGCGGACAATCTCTCCGAGCTTCTCCAAACGCTCAACCGCCGCAAAGAAGTTCTGCTTCAGAAACAGCGGGAAGAGCCCTACTCTCACGAGATCAGCTTCTCTGACCGAACACTGCTCCGACGAGTGGCAAAGCTTGGAGGCTTTCCAAGCTTCGTGTCCGAAGAGAGCGCTGACTGGATCGAGGCGACACAAGGAACTCTCGAGGGAATTCATTCCATCGAGGAGAAGCTTGAGGAGCTCTCCACCAAAAAGGAGCGTCTCCGCAGAGAGCTCGACCAAAAGGGATTCTTTGTCCTTTCGCGGCTGAATAAACAGCTCGATAGTCTTGCCGAAATGCCCGCGGGCAACTTCAGCGCGCTCATGGATAAACTTCAGGACAAGGGGCTTGGTGAGCGCGTTGCGTTTAACGACGTCATTGCGCTCGCCCTCAAAGCGAGAAACGTAAAGCCCAAAAAGCAGGAGCCGGAGTCAACCGGCTTTGGTTCCCTGTTCGAAGGAATTCTTGAGGATGACGTCGACCTCGATCTCGATCCGAGCTTCCAGCTTGCTTCGCTTGTCCGCGTCAGACTCGAGACACTTCGTTTGATCGCAAAGCAATACTTCGCGATCGACAAGGCGTGCTTCGAACGACTTCACGTAAAAAAGGCGCAGCTCGAACGGCGCCTTCTTCCGAAGCCCTGTACTCCGGAAACACACACTCGACGATGAGCCCTTACCGGCTCTCGTCCCTAGGATCTCCTTTTGGAGGTCCTTCCCTATGCCCGTATCACAAACCGTGGTACGCACATAGGGGAGAACCGCATAAGCGGTAGAAGACTTTATCCGAGGTCGTCAGCGGATCATCCGCGGATTAACCCTCAATCTATTTTTATCTTTCGAAACATCTCCCCCAAACCTGTTCGTACGTTCGACAACCAAAGATCTGGCTAAGGCATACTGCTAAAGCCCAATTCATTTAGAGAAAAGAAAAGGAGGGCCATCGTGTCCGAAAAAGAAGAAAAGAAAGTCACCGCTCCCAGCAAGCCGTCCGTTCCCAGAGTCTGGCTCCGCTTACCGCCCCCCTCCAACGTTCCCTCTGAACTGATCACGGATCGGTACGCCATCTCCATCACCAACGCGCTCATCGCGGGAGTGATTCCCCTGAACCTCCACATTCGGCTTCAGCCCAATGAGGCCAACACGGAAGCGTTCATGAAGGCGGTCGCGCCCACCGGCGACCAGGAAATGTTGAGCGAGCGGCTGGAACCGCAAATCCTCAGCGCCCTTCAGGGGGTTCACCTCAATCCGGATGGAAGCAAGGTAGCGATGATGACGAAGGGGCGAGGCAAGGAACCCAAGCCTGTGAAGATGCAGGGCTTCGTGCCCAGCTTCAAGACGTCCTTCGGCCCCAACAAGGGACAGTCGAGACCACTGGAACTCACCATCCCGTACTACAGGCTAAGCGCAGTGATGAACTCGCCCGGCCTTACCATCAGCTACCGAGCTGGAAAGAAGTACACCGCGTTTCTCACGAGCTTCGTGGTGGGATCTCAACGAGTTGGCAAAGATGCCGCTGTCGCTGTCATTGTCGGTCTCATGCCGTGCTACAACGCGAACAGCGCCACGTTCGAAACGGGCGGCACCGTTGCCCTGCTCGACCCTCGGTTCGTGCGCATTCTCTGCAAGCTGCATGCAACGCTGCAGACGATTCTCCGAAAGGCCTTCACGCCCGGGGAGATTTTCTTCGAACTCTACGGACTTCATGAGAAGCGTGGAGAACGCAGCGTTGGATTGCCGAGTCAACAAATCAGCGCTCCCGAGCCTGAGCTCGAATCCGAATCCGTCGCGTCGGAGGAAGAAGTCACCGAGACACTCCTCGATGAAGTCGCCGAGGACGCAGAAGTTCTCAACGACACGGCCGACGACCCGCCGTCCGATCAGGTTGAAGCCTGATCACCACACAAGGCTCTCTCGCAACTAAAAGCGAGATCGAGCCATCCCTGACCCTCATTTGTCGAAAGACGAATGAGGGTCTTGTACTATCTGGACAAATTCTTCCAAACTGCTACCTTTAGCCTTCTGGGAAGGAATCCTATGAAAAGTAAAAAAGGGCTAAAAACAAAGCCCGTGCGTAAAAATAAAAAGAGGCCAAGTAAGAAGCCTCAACCCCGAACATACACTGACCAAGATCTGAAAACCTTGGACAAAATGCGCAAAATCGCGGGCATCGACACGCTTCCGCCAAAAGCGAAGCCCACGGAGTCCGAATGAAGCCGCGCAAACCATTTAGGACATACCGCCCTTTCCCCTCACAAAGCCTTTTAACAGCTCGCCCGATGCAAGCTGTTATCCCACTAGACTCACGACATATCGTGAGTTTTTTATTTCTTTATTTTACTCCAGAAGGAGCCGGTTCTGTTTGCCCGGGCAATGGAGGAAGTTCGCGCTCGTAAATTACGCGTCTTGTGATACTGGCTTCGTCGCCATAACGCCTTCTCGCCGTCACATGAACTTCCGTTGTTCCCCTTGAGATGTAAAGTGTTTTTTCAAATGTTCCATCTGGATGCACGATGGCTGGTTGATCATTGATGCGAACCGTTGCTTCGGGCAATGTTTTCCCACGAACGATAATCGTCGGATCTTCATATCGCGTACCTTCTACGGGCTCGATAACTTCAAGTGATGGCGGTGCAGCGATCGTGCGAACTTGGTAATACACATATCCGCCAAGCAAAATAACAAAAACACCGAAACCCGCTATTGCAAGAAGACGTGGTGTCACTAAAAGGTCTTTTGCACGCAATCGAATGGGGCGCGGCAGAGATTCGTTTTTTGATTGAATAATGCCTCTTGTTTCAAGACACTCTCGATATTTGTGGAGATAATAAGAAACGTTTCCTCCGAGCTGCGCTACATACGTTCTTAATAAGCGCTCGGAATATACTGGGTCCGGAATATCTTCCAGTCGTTCATTTTCGAGCGACTGAATAAATGATGGAGTAATTTTTGTCTGCTGAGAGGCCTCGGCAATCGTTAAGCCAGCTCGTTCTCTAAGCTCAATAAGATCCGGACCGAGACATTCGCTCCCATGCACCCGTTTCATTACGAAAGCCATAAGATTTTAGTATTCTCCCTCTTCCTCATCTTCAGCCCCCTCCTCAGTGTCTTCATATTCTCCCTCTTCCTCATCTTCCATTTCTTCCTCATCTTCAATATCCCTCTCTGTTTGTAAAATTTCTCGAGGTTTTGCTCCGTCCGACGGACCAATAAACCCTTCTTCTTCAAGGATGTCTAAAATTCTAGCGGCGCGCGCGTATCCAACCTTCAAACGGCGCTGAAGCAGTGAAGCTGAAGCTTTGCCCGCACGCAGAATTTCATCCTTCGCATCGGAAAGAAGCGGGTCCGTGTCCGCATCTCCATCGAGACCGCCGCCCCCACTAAACCTTGTTCCGCCTGCTCCTTGTTTTTCCGTAATGGAGTGGTCGTAATCCGCTGGCTCGTATGTTGATTTAATGAATTCAACCACACGCTGAATTTCCGGCTCGGAAACAAAAGAACCCTGTATGCGTTTAAGCATAGCCATTTCCGCTGTGGAATACAGCATGTCTCCACGACCGAGAAGTTTCTCCGCTCCTTGTTGATCCAAAATTGTTCGGGAGTCCGTTGTGGATGCGACGGAAAAAGCGATACGACCTGGAATGTTTGCTTTGATCAAACCTGTAATAACGTCGACGCTTGGTCGCTGCGTGGCCAACACAAGATGGATACCCACTGCACGAGACATTTGTGCTAAACGCACGATTGGTCCTTCAACCTCTGAAGCGGAAGTCGCCATAAGATCCGCGAGCTCATCAATAAAAATAATGAGGTACGGCAATTTTTCTTCCACGCGCCCGTTATAAGTCGACAAGTCCCTCGATCCGAACTTTGCTAACAAGTCATAACGACGATCCATTTCGCGCAGAGCCCATTTTAACGCGTTCACCGTTTCCGGAACTCTTGTAATAACCGGCGTCACAAGATGCGGAATACCGTTGTACACTTGCAACTCAACGCGCTTCGGGTCAACCATAATAAATTTCACTTCATCCGGACTTCTCGTATAGAGAAAGGACATGATGATTGTGTTCAAACAAACGGACTTACCGGAACCCGTTGCTCCCGCAACGAGTAAGTGCGGCATTTTTGCCAGATCACTCACCCATGGTTTGCCCGCGACATCTTTTCCTAAAACGAAGGAGAGCATGCCTTTACTATCACGGAACTCTTTTGTTTCCAACATTTCGCGCAAACCAACGGTTGCAACGGATTGATTTGGAACCTCAACTCCTACGAGTGATTTTCCTGGGATTGGCGCTTCGATACGAATTGGGTGCGCCGCAAGTGAAAGGGCGAGGTCATTATGCAATCCTGTGATACGTGAAAGTTTTACGCCTTCCGCTGGTTTGAGCGCGAACTGGGTTACCGTCGGACCAACGGCTACTTCTGACATTTCTACATTGATACCAAAGGTTTCAAATGTTCTTCGAATGACTTCACGATTGTGAAGAATATCACCGGACGTTGGCCGCTGATCGCGGCGATCAAGCAAATCAAATGGAATATCAATTTTTGGATAACGCCTTTTTCGTTTTTTAGGACGCGCAGGCTGGGCATCTTCTTCGTCAGAATCTTCTTCCTCTTCCTCGTCTTCTTCAAAATATTCTCCCTCAGAAAATTCGCCTTCTTCCTCTTCCTCGTCTTCTTCATCCTCGCCTTCTATTTCATGAAGCGCTAGCGGTTTGGACTGATTTCGTTTTTCCATTAAACGCCGAATTGGCATGAGAAGTCCTCTTGCAAAAACGGCTAAGGCTTTCCACGTTATATCAAGCACAAAAAGAACTTGACGAAGCGTGGCATTAAACATGAGTAAGAGCGCCATGACAAAGATCGCTGAAAGAATGGTTGCAGCGCCCGCCATGCCAAGCATGTTTACCAATGGAATCGAAATAACTTCACCGAGCTTACCTCCTGCTGTTTGTAGAGCCGCTTCTCCGACTTGGAGATTACCTGCAAATGTCACCGCGTGTACCAATGGATTTAACGTAAGAAAAAACAAGAGAAACCCAATTGTATTTGAAAACTTTAGTGGCAGTCGCTCCGGCGCCAGAATATGATATGCCCAAGCGATAAGAAAAAACGGTAGCAGTAATCTGTCCCAACCAAAAACGTATGAAACGGCCGCATCAAGAGCCTGCCCAAGCGCTCCAGCGAGACCAAAAATACCAAGGAGCATGAGCACAGAAAACGCAAACAAAAAGACGATACCCACTCCCTTACGGGTTTCAGGGTCTACAGAAAAATCGACTGCTACTTTTCTACGTCGTCTTGCCATGCCTCGTTTAGCTCATTATAGCGCGCTTGCTCGCTCCTGGCGAGAAGAAGAAGTGCACCCTTAGGCGACTTCTTCTTCACTCGCTTTTATTGCGGGGGCTTTGGGCTTTGTAACACCATTCGCCACATCTTCACGGCTTTGCCACTCATCTAAGCAATTTTGCCGCAGCTCCTTCATGAGGTCAGGACGTTCCCGCAGGCTCGCTTTTGCGTTTTCTCTCCCTACACCAAGCTTTTCCCCTTTGTAGGAATAGCTATTCCCTGCTTTTTGAAGCGTCCCGAGTTCAAGCCCCGTATCAAGAAGGTCTCCTGCTAAAGAGATACCCTCGTTATACATAATGTCGAATTCACATGTACGGAACGGTGCGGCAACTTTATTTTTTACAATTTTAGCCTTCACGCGATTCCCCATGACCTTATCTCCCATTTTGATTTGCGCGCTGCGGCGTACCTCAATGCGCACAGACGAATAAAACTTTAATGCATTTCCACCTGGCGTTGTTTCCGGATTGCCGAAGACAACACCAATTTTCATACGAATCTGGTTGATAAAAATAACAGTTGTCTTCGAACGTGAAATAACACTTGTTAGTTTACGAAGTGCCTGGCTCATAAGTCGCGCCTGCAAACCCATATGCGAGTCGCCCATCTCTCCGTCGATTTCCGCTTTTGGCGTTAATGCGGCGACTGAGTCCACGACAACAACATCAATTGCATTTGAGCGAACAAGGGTTTCCACAATTTCGAGCGCTTGTTCTCCCGTGTCCGGCTGAGAAATAAGCATTTCATCTACATTCACACCAATCTTGCGTGCGTAGTCAGGATCGAGTGCGTGCTCCGCGTCCACGAATGCCGCAATGCCTCCCATCTTCTGCGCTTCCGCAATAATGTGCTGAGCTAAGGTTGTTTTTCCGGAAGACTCATGTCCATAAATTTCGACAACGCGCCCTCTTGGAACGCCGAGAATGCCAAGTGAAAGATCAAGAGAAAGACATCCGGTTGGAATAGATTCGACATGCATTTTTCTCGCTTCTCCGAGTTTCATAATGGAACCTTCTCCAAATTTCTCTTGAATTTGATCAATCGCACTTTGCACGGCAATTTTGCGTCCGCTGTTTTCTTCTTGCGTAGTTTTTTTGGCCATAGAGGTATATAAGTTTGCTGTTCTATTTATGTTCGCTATCGACCTTATCATGTCTACAGAATAATGTGGAGTCATCGTCAAGAGATTTTGGCCTGTCAGAGGCGACCCGTGGTCGGGCGGGTCGCCTCTGACAATTCTGAAACGTGGCTTTTTCGGTGATTCACATGAAGGTCTTCCGTCGGTTTTCGCAAGCCGCTCATAGGCCTTGACCTTGTTTGCGCTTAACAAATACACGAGTCACATATGATGGAGAAACGAGGGGTTCGCCCAGGGCCGAGGCACCACACAGAAATATCCACATGGCCGTGCGGTCTCCGAGCCGGTTCACCCGGAGTGCACGCTTCTTTCAAACCTTGCTTCGTCCTACCGATTTCTTTTTTCTGGTCTCGCGACCTGATTTAACCCTATAATTTAGCTAAGGTTGGGTCAATTTTTCTGTTTGTTTCTTCTAACATAACAAAAGGCGTTCGCTGAATTTTGTTTTATTTTCTTTCATTTGCTCTTCTTTTTTCGTTCAAAAATCCTGACGTTTTCTTTTTATGACAGAAATAAGCGTTTTTCTTCTTCATTCCTGTGTATAACTCTGTTTTTTCGCTGAACTTCGCGCCAAAAATAAAGAATAAGCGTGTAAGAGGTTAATAAAAGGATGTAGCTGAAGGTCACATTGTTCCACGTGCCAAATGAAAGACGCTCTGGCAGACGGCTGATTTCTAGAATAATTGAAAGGAAGCCCTTTGCTGGCAATACCGCCCAGGAAAAACTTGGCATGAGCAGAACGCCGAGACTGGAGATCGTTACCCACGGTGTAAGCGGAACGGCAAAAAGGTTTGCGATGATGCCGATCAAACTTACTTGTCCAAATGCCCATGCAATATAAGGAGCGGTCATGAGCGTTGCTCCGAATGTTGCTCCGGTAATTTCACGCATTGTTTTCCAAGGAAAATATTTTTGAAAATATTCATCAAACCACGTTCCCCAAGTTAATAGCCCGATGGTCGCGAGAAAGGAAAGAGCAAAGCTCGCATCAAAAAGAAGTGCCGCCGGATGCACCAGTGTAAATGCCACTGCTGCAACAAGTAAGAGTCTCGATGCTCTCACCAGTCGACCGACGAGCGGTGCAAGTTCAATCAGTAACCCCATAATAGCTGCGCGTACAACGGAGGCCTGCGGTCCAACAAAACCAACAAAGAGAACCACCGAGATTGCAAGCGCGAAAAAACTTTTGCGCCGATCTAATCCAATGCCGAGAAGAATGCGCATCAAAATAACAACAAGTATTGTAATATTTGATCCGCTTACGGCTATCAGGTGTGTGAGGCCCGCGCTTTGAAAGCGTGTCTTCGCTTCTTTGGAGAGACCACGTTCTCCGTAAAGCATTCCCGCGAGTAAAGCGCCTTCGTCACCGGGCAGAGCCGTGTTAATTTGCCGTGTGAGGTTTGAACGTATGTTTTGCAAATAAACCTCCACCGCATTTGTGGGCTTGCTAACTGTCCAAGAGTGAATGAGTCCAGCTGAATCAAGTGCACGCAATCCTGTGGGAAGCGATGGGATCGCGACATCGAAACGCCAAAGGCCCGCCGCAAGAAAAAGAGCAATAAGCCCCGCTATTTTTAGATTTTTCGATGAACACACAATGGCTCCAAGACTTCCGGCAACCGTCAGAATCAGCACAAAAATTCCCAGCGATCGATAGGGCTGAAAACTATGAATGGCAATCCCACACAAGAAAGCGCCTCCGGCCAATGTGACCCTGTCAAAACGCCCGCGGGATTCCATACTTCCTATGCGCGTCCAATGCGAAAATAACGAAATCCTATTTTTTGCGCTTCCTCTGGTTGTAGAAGATTGCGCGCATCCATAACAACATCTCCTTTCATGAGCGTCTTGAGCCTCGCAAGATCAAGCGACCGAAACTCGTCCCATTCTGTTGCAATGACAAGCGCATCCGCGTCTTGTGCGGCTGCGTATGGATCCAGGGCGCGTTCGAATATTTCAAACAAAGTCTCTTCTTGAATTTTTGCTTCCGGATCATAGGCGCGAACGCGCGCGCCTTTTTCTGCCATCCGTTTCATAATTTCAATAGCTGCGGATTCACGCGTGTCGTCCGTATTATTTTTAAAAGACAATCCAAGAAGAGAAATGTTTTTGTCTTGAAAAGAGCCGAGCGCGTTTTCCAGTCTCTCGACCACGCGCGTTTTGGCGCGCGCATTCATCTCAATAGCTGCGCGAACAATCGGCATTTCCTGTTGAACCGTTGAAGCTGTATGCAAAATTGCACGTACATCTTTCGGAAAACAAGATCCACCCCAACCGAGTCCGGCACGAAGGAAGTCACGACCGATTCGAGGGTCCGCGCCGATGCCTGACGCAACCTCCTCAACATCCGCCCCGAGTTCTTCGGCGAGATGTGCGATTTCATTAATGTAGCTAATTTTGGTCGCGAGAAAGGCATTCGCGGCATATTTTGTAAGCTCCGCTGAACGCGGGCTCATAACAAGCTTCGGACAGTCAAGAAATGCGTATAATTTGAGCATTATTTCGCTCGCCCTCTTGTTGTTCGCGCCGATAATGATGCGTGTTGGGTTCATGAAGTCTGTAATAGCATGGCCTTCACGAAGGATCTCCGGATTCGAAACCACATCAAACTCTCCGCTATAAATTGCCCCGATAACTTCTGTGACTTCTTCTGAAGTTCCTACCGGCACCGTGCTCTTGTCCGCGATCACGGTATAGGATTGCAAATGACGTGCTATTTGCTCTGCGGCCGCATACACAAAAGACAGGTCTGCTGAACCATCGGGCGCCGATGGCGTGCCGACGGCAATTGAGACAACGTCAGCGGTCGGAACGGCTTCCGCGTATTCCGTTGTAAAACGAAGTCGGCCGGATGCTTCATTGCGTTTGACGAGCTCTTCAAGTCCCGGCTCAAAGATCGGCATAATGCCATTCTTCAAACGCTCAACTTTTTCCGCGTCCGTGTCGACGCACGTTACATGATGCCCAAGCTCTGCGAGACAAGATCCCGACACAAGCCCAACATATCCTGTTCCAATAACGGCGACGTTCATAATAAAAGTAAATATCCTGCAAGAAAGATGATTGGTCAAGAAAAATATTGACGTCGCGTTTCTATCCGTTTATGCGAAAGTAACAAACGTCTCCGTCTTTAACAATATATTCTTTTCCTTCGATGCGTGTTTTTCCCTTTTCACGCGAGCCGGCTTCGCCTCCGTAAGCGACATAGTCATCGTATACCGTGACTTCAACGCGAATAAATTGTTTTTCGAAGTCGGAGTGAATCTTCCCCGCAGCTTCCGGTGCTTTTGCGCCGCGTTTTACCGTCCAGGCGCGCGTTTCCTGCGCTCCGCTTGTTAAAAATGTAATGAGCCCAAGCAAATCATAGGCTTCCCGAATAAGCCGATCCAAGCCGGATTCACTTTGGCCTGTCATCTCTAAATATTCTTTACGCTCTTCATTATTCATCCCAACAAGATCTGCTTCCATTTTAATACAAACTGGAACATGCTTTCCTTTTAAATTTTCCACGCGCGTTTTCCATGAACCGTCTTGAAGCTGTGCTTCGCTCACATTCACAACATAGAGCATCGGCTTCATCGTAAGCAGATTGAGTGGCTTTAAACTTTTTCGTTCATCATCTTCCCACTCCACATTGCGCAGCATTGTTTCTGCACTTATGGAAACAATCGCGCGCGCGACAGCTGCTTGCTCTGCTTCAAGCTCTTTTGTTTTTCCTGATTTTAAACTTCGCTCGATACTTTCTTTTCGTTTCGTCAGCAGTTCAAGATCTGCAAGCGCAAGTTCCGTGTTAATTGTTTCCGCATCGCGTACAGGATCGATGGAGCCGTCCACGTGCATAATGTTTGTATCTTCAAATGCGCGAACCACTTGCGCGATGGCATCCGTCTCGCGGATGTTTGAAAGAAATTTATTTCCAAGACCTTCGCCTTCCGCTGCGCCTTTTACAAGACCGGCAATATCAACAAACTCAACAACTGTAGGCACGATTCGTTCTGTTTTATTTAAATCGCCAAGAACCTTGAGCCTTGGGTCCGGTACTTCCACGACGCCGACATTTGGATCAATCGTGCAAAACGGATAGTTTGCACAATCAACCTGCTTTTTTGTGATCGCGGAAAATAATGTGGATTTCCCAACATTTGGAAGCCCGACGATGCCTATTTGGAGTGCCATAATGCGGCCAGCCTACGGGAAAATGGAAATGTCATCAAGGCTTAAACCGATATCGGATCTTTTCAAGAATCATTGACGAAATGCATGATTTCACGTAGGTTCTAACCCTAATATGGCTACACATACAATTACAAAACTTCCAAAGTCGGAAGTGAAAATCGAATTTGAAGTTACTTGGGACGAGGCAAAGCCTTATCTGAATGAAGCGGTTCGCGATCTTACACAATCAAAGCCGATCCCTGGATTTCGTCCGGGAAAGGCAAGTTATGAGGACGCAAAGCGCCATTATGGAGAAATGAAAATTCTCGAAACAGCCATTGAGCGCATTATTCGCTCTACTTACGTAAAAACGGTTCTTGCCGAGCAGCTTGAAACCATCGGGGCCCCTTCCATCGAGGTTGGACAGCTTGTTCCGGGACAGGTGATTAAATTCACCACGACCAGTTCTCTCCTCCCGGGCATCACAACCTTCCCGGATTTTGCTAAATGTGCTGTAAAAACAAAGAAGGTGGCTGTTGGCGATGAACAAGTTAATCAAGCAATTGAGGAAATGCGCCGCATGCGCAGAGCAGAAGCGCTTGTTGACCGCCCTGCTACGAATGATGATCTCGTCATCATTGATCTTGAAATGAAGAATGAAGGTGTGTCCGTAGAAGGCGGGAGCGGCCAAGATTTTCGCGTATATTTGTCGGAGCCGCAGTATATCCCCGGCCTTGCCAAAGAGCTGGAGGGCATCAAGGCAAATGAAGAGCGTCGTTTTAAGCTTCCTTTTCCTGCAGACCATTTTCAAAAACAGCTTGCCGGTAAAGAAATTGATTTTTACGCAAAAGCAAAAGGCATCTATGCGCTTACACTTCCAGAGGCGGACGATCATTTTGCGAAAGGCGTCGGACTTGAGTCGATAAAATTACTTCACGAGAAGCTGGCAGAAAACTTGCACAGCGAAGAAGAAGCAAAAGTAAAAGAAGCAGTAGAAATTGAAATGCTTGAAAAGCTGACGGACGCAACAGCCTATTCTGAAATTCCTGAAATTCTTGTGAACGAAGAAGTGCGCCGAATGATTCACGAACTCCAGCATGGCGTTGAAGAGCAGGGCATGAAGTGGCCGGACTATCTTTCGTCCATCAAAAAAACACCGGACGATTTAAAGCTGGATTTTATTCCTCAGGCTTTGCGTCGCATTAAGACAGCTGTGCTCATCAAAGAGCTCGCTAAAAAAGAAAACATTAAACCAACAGATGAAGAGATTGATGCTGAAGTTGATCGCATTCTCACACAGGTTCCTCCTAAAGACAGTGAAACGCGCGAGCGCGTGTCTTCTCCAGACTATCGAGACTATGTCGCTTCTCTCATGCGTAATCGAAAAGTCCTTGAGTGGCTCAAGCAACAATGCGTGAGCTAAGAAATAAAAATCCCCGCTCTTCCAGCGAGGATTTTTATCATCTCGCTTTTTTTCTCAACTGTGAGAGAATACTTTTATGAAACTCTCCGTCAAAGTCCTCCCAAATGCAAAGCGATCAGAAATTGTTGGGTGGCTTGGATCGGCCTTAAAAATCAAGCTTTCTGCACCGCCAATGGAAGGGCGAGCAAATAATGAGCTCATTAACTTTCTTTCAGACTTCATTCATTGTTCAAAGTCTGAGGTAACTATCGAGCGCGGGCTTTCTGGAAAATTAAAACGCATCACGCTCCCGATTGATCGCGAGGAACTCGACAACCTTTTACGGGCTTACTTTTCCGGAACGGGATCATGACCGCCCATGCTCCACGGATGACAACGTGAGACGCGCTTCACCGCAAGCAGACCTCCTTTTAGAACGCCATAGCGATCAATGGCTTGGTATCCGTATTCGGAACACGTTGGATGGAACTTGCAGGCACCGTGTGGCGCCATGAGTTGTAATGGTCCGTGATCAAACGAGAGCGTTTTTTGATAAACGCGAATGAATTTTTTTACGATGGTTTTTGGAATACTTAAGACGCGCTTCATACGCTCGGCTTTTGTTTAAAGACAATAGAGGATGGTTTTTTCGCACGTGGTGTTCGTTTCTTTGGCGGCTTTTTCATCGTCTCTGGTATTTTAACAAAGGTCTGTCTTACCGCCTCTTTTAATTCTGCGAACGCAACACTCATGACTTCGCGTTTTATAATAAACAATAAATCAAATCCTTCGGGCCACTCGCCCTGAAGTCCGGCGAGCGCCGCTCGCATGCGACGCTTCACGCGATTTCGATCAACCGCTTTTTTAAAAACTTTTTTTGATGCAACAAATCCAACTCTGGAATCCGCCCCGCTCTTGCGCAGGCGTAACGTAAACAATGGATTATAAATAGCGCGGCCATGCTGTGAGAGCAGGGCAAAATCTTTTGCTTTACGCAAACGAAGATATTGTTTCAACATGGAAATAAAAAACGGCCCGGAGGGGCCGCCTCTTTTCTATTATGCCACGGATTAACGCTTTGCGCGCTTCCTTTTCGTTGCGACTTCCACCGAATGTCGGCCCTTGCTGCGACGGCGAGAAATAGTATTTCGCCCGGCGCGTGTGCTCATACGCTTAAGAAAGCCATGCACACGTGCACGATGTCGCTTTTTTGGCTGATATGTACGCTTTGTTGCCATAGGATAATTCGGAAAAAGTATAATTGTTTTTTCTATTTTTGACAAGGGGCTGGTATTTTATCCACTTTTCTTCCACAATGTTTGACATGGAGGCGCGCGCTTGAAAATATCAAACAACTCTTCTTTCCTTTATTCGATACTTTTGCTTTTTACCGCTTTATGGATCTCCAAGCCCTTTGGCAGGCCTCTCTGGGAGAGCTTGAACTCACGCTCTCAAAAGCCAACTTCACCACTTGGTTTAAAAATACGTTTCTTGGTCAAATCGAGGACAACAAAGCGGTTGTTTGCGTTCCAAATACATTCACAAAAGCCTGGTTAGAAAAAAAGTATCATGACGCCATACTCAAGGCGCTGCGCAATGCTTCAAATCTTCCTCTTCGCGAAATCGCGTATCGAGTTGAGGTGCGAAATACCACCGTTCTTCCTCTTGATGACGCAGAACTGGCCGCTGTCGCAGATGACGCCCAGCCCTATGCCTCTATTCCGGAGCAAACCGAACCCGCCTCAACGGAATTCGGCCTTAATCCGCGTTATCATTTTCAAAATTTTATCGTAGGAAAAAGCAATGAGCTCGCGCATGCGGCCTGTATGGCGGCGGCGGCAAAGCTCGGTGAAGTTTATAATCCTCTTTTTCTTTATGGCGGCGCTGGAATGGGAAAAACCCATCTTTTACAGGCCATTGGACATCATGTGCTCGAAAAAAATCCGCAAGCGCGTATCCGATATGTTACTTGTGAACGCTTCACAAATGAGTTTATTCAATCCGTTCGCGGTGGGCGTATCAATGAATTTAAAGACAATTATCGCATGGCGGACGTGCTTTTAATTGATGATATTCAATTTTTAACCGGTAAAGAAGGTACGCAGGAGGAGTTTTTTCACACGTTTAATGCGCTTCACCAAAACAATAAACAGATTGTTATCACGTCGGATCGCCCACCAAAAGACATTCAGTCGCTAGAGAGCCGTCTTTTGTCCAGATTTGAATGGGGCATGATGGCGGATATTTCAAAACCGGATTTTGAAACACGTGTTGCCATTCTACAATCCAAGTCGAAGGAAAAGAACTATCCCCTTTCCACGGAAATTCTTCACGCTATTGCGGGTGCCATTCAGTCTAATGTACGTGAGCTTGAGGGCGCTCTTAATAAAATTGTTGCCTATCATCAATTTAAGAATTGTCCGCCAACGCTTGAGTCTGTTCAACCCCTCCTTCAGAGTTTTAGCCCAACGCTTACAAAGCGAAGTCTTACTCCGCGTGTTCTCTTAGAAGCCGTCATGTCTTATTACGAAATCTCCATGGAGGAGATTATTGGAAAAAGCCGTGAAAGGCGCCTCGCTTTTCCAAGGCAAGTCGCCATGTACCTGCTTCGAGAGGAGGCAAAGTGCTCTTTTCCGGCCATCGGCGAACACCTGGGCGGGCGAGATCATACAACCGCTATGCACGCCTGCAAAAAGGTCTCCGGCTTATTAAAGGGAAATGATCAGCTAAAGCGCGATTTAAGCATTATTCGAGAACGCCTTTATAGTCAGCCTCATTCCATGCGTTCCTAGGTGGATAACCCTGTGTATAAACGAAGCTCTTCTGGGTACAACATGGTCTCTCTTCTCCAGATATCTTTCGTGGCAAATTTCCTCCACAAAAGGATCCCCTGCCTTCCCCAGGTAACCGTGGACAAAACGAGCCACAAAACCACTGGTACGTAGGGTCCATCTAGACTTATCAACTTCATACACAGCCCTTACTACTACTACTAGTTATATCTATATACTTGATTCATCCATAAGGCTGTGCGAACATTCGATTAAATCTCTTCTCTATGCATGTAGCTTGTACCCAAGAAAATCTTCTTCAAGGACTCTCACTCGTTAGTCATATAGCGGGTAAGAATTCCAACCTCCCTATTCTTTCCCATGTCCTGTTAAAGACGGATGGTGGAGGACTTAAATTATCAGCAACTAACTTAGAGATGGCCGTGTCAGCTCAGGTTCGTGGAAAGATCGAGGCGACCGGTGAATTCACAGTTCCTGTAAAACTCTTACAGGACTACATCACGCTCCTTCCTTCCGGGAAGGTGGAGCTTGTTGTGCAGGATGATGTGTTAGAGATTGTTTCCGATGGAAAAAAGACGACGATTAAAGGAATGCCTTCATCCGAGTTTCCGCTTCTTCCAAAGCTTGTTGGTGATGGAGGATATAAGATTGAAGCGGAAGTTCTTCGTGAGGCTATCGATCAGGTCGCCTTTGCCGTTTCTTCTTCCGAGTCTCGTCCTGAGCTTGGGGGCGTAGCGTGTTATTTTAATGTGTTTGGACCGGGAGCCCTTGTTATGGCCGCAACGGACTCCTATCGGCTTACAGAGCGCATTGTGAAGCTTGCTGCGGGCAATCCTACTGGGGAACTTCGCTGTATCGTTCCTGCGAAGGCTATGCAGGAAGCTGCGCGCATTCTTTCTATCTATAAAGACGAGGTTGCGACACCTGAGGAAGTCGTTTGGACGATGAATGAAAGTCAGTTGGTGATGAACTATGGCTCCGTTGAACTTATTAGCCGACTTATTGAAGGCTCATTTCCGGATTATCGCCAAATCATCCCAACGGAGACGGCTACAACCGCTGTTGTTGCTCGCAGGGAGCTCGCAAAAGCCATTCGCGCCGCAGCCTTGTTTGCGCGCCAGGGAATTTTTGATGTGCATCTTGAGGTATTGGCTGACGGCCGTCTTAAGATCGCTTCGTCGGACTCCGGCACGGGAACACACTCTGACGCGATTCAGGCTTCTGTGGACGGTGGTGAGAACGCGGTAACGGTGAACTTTAAGTACATGATGGATGGCCTTTCTGCCTTACGAGGAAACGAAGTGGTTATTAAATTAATTGATGCGATGAATCCGGTGCTTCTTCAGGAAAAGGATGGTGAAGATTATCGTTATATCGTCATGCCAATTAGACAATAATAAATATAAAAAAACACCCGGTCGTCACAGGGTGTTTTTTTTATTATGGCACGATGGTTATAGGGACGCTTGCTTCGACTGAACTCCCGTCAGGATGAAAGCCCTTGATTACCAGGCGGTAGCTCCCCTGTGGTGGTCCGAGCGTTGTGTGAATGGACGCCGTGGGTTCACTTGGGTTTTCAATGAAGCCTATGAGTCGGTCAACGCCATCCGAACCGATGAAGCTGACATTCACTCGGTTATAGCTGCTCGGATTGTCCATTCTGAACTGAATGTCTTTTGGAAACTCAGTTCGTGACCAGATGGTATTCGCACTAGGTGAGACAACCTCTATATTTGGAATGTCTACACGCGGATCGGCGGTGAGGTTTATCTGAATACTTTCTTCACGCTGATTCCCAATGTCGTCATAGGCTTTTACCGTAAGCGTTCGAAACCCTTTTTCAATCCAGTTTGGTGCGGAAGCTTGAATGGTCCAAGGAGCATTGTAGGAAGTGCCAATAAGTTGATTCTCAAGATAGGCGTCTACATGCGCGAGAGGACGCTGCGCGGATACCTCTACAGAAATGGGGAAAAGACGGTTTGTGACAACGCTATCATTTGTTGGGAAAAGAATGCGGAGGCTCGGTTTGAACTCATCGCTATACTGGTTGTCCACTTCGGTTGGAACGGTACTTGTTGTATGCCATTCTTTTTCTTGCACCCAAGCTTGCACGGCGCTTTCCCAATTTGAGAACTGTGGATCTGCAGCCGGGTTTGTTGGAGGCGGGCCGAGCGGATCTTCCTTATCAATGTAATAGAGGATGTTGTGTGCTACATACCCTGTTCGATCTTCGATTAATTCCGGTGGCGTATTTGGGCCGGCTAATTTTCCCGTAAGGCGATTCACTTGTACGGTCTGTTCATTTGCATTTCCCAGAAGGACAGGTTTCGTTGTGCTGGATGGGCTCGGTTTTTGGAAGTTTTCTACCGGCATGTCTTTTGTTGCGCGCTTCATGTAGTTCTGCCAAATAGGGCTCGCTACAATAGAGCCATCTGCCCCCGATTTCATTTTTGTATTGTCATTATTTCCCACCCAAACCACGCTCACGAGATTTGGTGTATAACCGGCCACCCAGGCATCATGGAAATCATTTGTCGTTCCGGTTTTTGCGGCGACGGGACGATCCGGAAGGGTTAGACGATTGTTTGAGCCAAAGATATATGCGCGCGCATTGTTGTCCGAAAGAACATCGTTGAGCAGTTGGGCGACTTGAGGCTCAAGCACCTGTTGGCCTTCGGGCTTCTGCCATTCTTCAAGCACGTTTCCATCCGGATCCGTTACTTTCAAAATGGATGCGGTTGGAACACGCACGCCGTTGTTTGCGAAAACGCCAAAGGCGGAGGCGTGTTCAATTGGTTTTACTTCGCCCCCACCCAGTACAAGAGAAAGTCCGAAGCGACTTCGGTCTTGCAGGGTTGTGTAGCCCAGCTGTTCGGCAAGATCGAGCGTGCGCCCGATACCGACGAGATAAAGCATTTTTACAGCAGGGATGTTTAGCGATCCGGCCAGAGCCTGGCGAATACTCACGGGTCCGATTTCTTTTAAGCTGTAATCTCTCGGTGTGTAGTTGGCGGCATCCGTTTTAAAAACGGTGGTTACATCCCAGAGCGTTGTTGAGGGAAGGTATCCTCGTGCAAAACCCGCGGCATACACAATTGGTTTAAAGCTTGAGCCCGGCTGTCGAGGACGAAGCGTGACATTTACTTGCCCATCGTTTTCATTGTCGAAGAAATCTTTTGATCCCACCATGGCAAGAACTTCACCCGTCTTTGGATCAAGTGATATGAGTGCGGCATTGGAAAAACCATAGCGCTCGCCTCGATCCTCTACTCCTTTCGCAACCTCTTCTTCCGCAGCGGCCTGTTTGTCATAGTCGAGCGTTGTAATGACATTAAGTCCACCTTGTTCAACAGCCTTTTGTCCGTATTTTTCTACAAGCTGTGAGCGAACATACATAACGAAGTGTGGCGCATGAATATCGCCGATGGTTCGCGGGAGAATTTTTTTAATCGTGTCTACTTGTTTTGCGGCGTCTGCTTCTTCTTGGGTTACATGGCCCTGCTCAGCGAGCAGATCAAGATCGTGATGCTGGCGTGCAACAAGCGCGTCGCGATTATCGCCGTAATAGCCGGTTCCATACGGGTTGAAAAATTCCGGTTGTTGCGGAATGGAAGCGAGTAGCGCGGCTTCGTCGAGCGTGAGATCTTTGGCAGATTTTCCAAAATAGGTTTGAGAAGCTGCTTCAATTCCATAAAGCGTTGAGCCATATGGAATCTCATTCATGTAGAGCTGAAGGATTTGGTCTTTGGTAAAGCGTCGCTCAATTTGCAAAGAAAGAATGAGTTCACGAATTTTTCTATCCAGTGTTCGTTCGTTTGTCAGAAGAGCATTCTTCACAAGTTGTTGTGTGAGCGTGGAGGTTCCTTGAATGCGCTGACCTTTTAGAACAGACATCACAACAGCGCGAATAAGACCGCGCCAATAAATACCATGATGCTCGTAGAATTGTCGGTCCTCCAGGGCGATGGTCGCCCATTTCGCATAATCGGGGATGTCTTCAATTTTTATAAGCGTCCGCTTTTCATCGCCATGGATCTCGTAAAGAAGTTTTGTGCCTGTTCGATCGTAGATTTTTGTTGATTGGGCCACATCGCGCGTTAAGAGCACGTTTGGGTCAGGCAAATCCCGGCTCACGTAGGCCGCGTAAAGGGTAAAAGCAAAAAATCCAACGACGATAAGCCCGAGGCCTATAAGCACGCCTGACTGAAGCCAGGGTTTGCTGGATTTGAAGAATCGCCCAAATCGGGCGCTTTTTTGTTTCATGGTAGTAAGTACTTTTTGGCTAAAGTTAGCGATTTTCTGCATAAATTCCCTTGACAAAACTCTTGATTCATGATATCTTTTTGCGTTAAAAACACAACCCACCACCATGACCAACTACGCCAAGCACAAACTTCAAGGCCAGTTCGTTCGCTACGGAGCGGTCGCTCTTCTCGCGATTCTTCTTGTGGTAGCCATAAAAGCTCCTCCTGCGAATGCCGAAGCCGCGATATTTGACGCCCTCTTCGGCAAAGCGACTGTTTTGACCGGTCCGGATGCATCGGTAACGGAATCGTTTGATATTGCTGAGGCCACACCGCGCCCAGAAGCCGTTAAGGTTATGCGTGTGGATGCAACTGCTTATACAAGCCGTCCTCAAGAAACGGATGGAAGCCCCTTTATCACCGCCGACGGTTCTGTCGTTCGTGACGGTGTTATTGCGACAAATGTTCTTCCGTTTGGAACCAAGGTTCGTATTCCTTCCGTTTACGGTGACAAGATCTTTGAGGTGCATGATCGCATGAACGCACGTTATACAAATCGTATTGACGTGTGGATGGACGATGTTCATACGATGAACCAGTTTGGCATCAAGCGCAATATTCAGCTCGAAGTTATTGAGTGGGGCGACGGTACAAAACAGTGGGACCAGTGGAAGGGACGCTCCGCGGAGTATTTCCGTATTGGAAAGTATGGTCCGCCGGATCCCCCGCTTCCGCAGCCATATGCGGAACTCGCAACAGCTAATGAAGTCTAATAACTAGCCGCCCAAAAGGCGGCTTTAGGCTGCTTCCCTTTTTGTGTAATCATTGTTACGATCGCAACCGCCACTAAACAACAGGGCGTGGTAGCCAAGTGGTAAGGCAGGGGTCTGCAAAACCCTTATTCGCGGGTTCGATTCCCGCCCACGCCTCCATAAAAAAACCTCGTTATATAACGAGGTTTTTTGTATCCACAAGGCGGGGGGCTTGACGTTAAATTTGTTCTCACGTACCATCCTGCCTTGCGAGCGGGTAGAGACTCTATCCGTTGCACGTTCCCAAAAGAAAACCCGGCGTATAACGCCACCTGAACCTGATGGAGTGACCACGTGAAGAAGAACATCCTTGTGACCGAGCAGGCGCAGCCTGCCAACCTCTCCTCGATCTTCAAGGGCAAGGTGATCGATGAGATCGCTGGCCTGACGATCGATCCGACCAAGAAGCGCAACGGGGTGAAGGTCTACATGACCCCGGCCAACCTCAAGGGCATGACCATGTTGTCGCCCATTAAGTTCGACCCACCGAAGGACGTCGTCGTCATGCGGAACTACCTCCGTGTGGGTGAGAAGGAGACGCTCACCATCCTGGTGGGCTCGCCTGAGCTCATCGGCCTCCAGGGGAACGAGGGGCTTCTTGACCACCTGGTCGAGTCCTTCGAGGCCATGAACGAGCGTCCCGACACGCTGGTCATGCTGGGTCTCGGCGACACCGTCGCCATCGCCCAGTACGGCAAGAACACCCCGTGGCAGACTCTCGAGGAGTATCTGCCCTTCGCCGTCAACGCGAAGACCAACACGGTCTACGCCTTCGGCCTCCAGAACGGGTCCACGAAGAAGGACATCTTCGCCGGCGCCTGGAACGAGACCAAGTCTCAACTGAGCTGGAAACGCATCGCCAAGACGAAGGGTGCGCTCCACGGAGCTGGGCGTGCGCTTCACAGCGAGGGGCGCGTCATGGTCGACATCGCCTTCTCCGGCGGCGAGAGTCGGATGCTCACCATCGAGCACAACGGCAAGACCGACTGGGATAAGAGCCGCGGCGATCGTGCGATGATC
>Ga0210033_1000046_pt1 | contig 89897 bp, 69 predicted proteins | sample CryGeymeta201501_FD_185465 | JGI IMG/M metagenome (GOLD analysis project Ga0210033, IMG submission 185465) | Groundwater microbial communities from Crystal Geyser aquifers in Utah, USA - Crystal Geyser metaG 2015-01 (SPAdes) (version 2) | ecosystem: Environmental > Aquatic > Deep subsurface >... | reverse complement strand
TTGCAGGTCTCGCTGGTGGCGACGCACCCATCCGGTCCGGCGTCGGGTCCGGCGTCCGGCATGGCCCCGTCGCTGTCCGACAAAGCCGGCGGCGTGCCGGTCCACGGCAGGAGCTCGCTCGGATCGAGCGTCTCCACTCGACACCCTCCGGCGGCGCAGGTCTCCCCCGCAGCGCACGACACGCCCACGCACTCTCGCAGCAGTTCGATGCGGATCATGCGCGTCTGACCGGAGACGAAGGCCGCGCTGGCCCGACGCTCGACCACGGGCGCCGATGCGTGCAGCCCGCGCGCCACGATCGTGACCGGACCCAGCGCGCCGCCGGAGTGGAGGAGCACCAGCGTGCGAGGCAGGTCCTCACCCGCGCTCAAGGAGACCTGTGCGTCGTGCGTGGTTCCGTCGGGCGCCGTCACCTCGAGCGCGACCGAGTCGAGCTCCCCCGGAACGCGCATGTCGCTGTCGACCAGGATCACGAGCTGCGTCGGGTCCGCCGCACAGGCGACGAAGAGCAGGACGAGGACGGCCAGGACGCGACGATTCATAGCTCGATGCGTCCAGGCATGAAGTCGCCGTTCAAGACCGGCGCGCCGGAGTGGTTGTTCACGACGACGGCCGTCACGACTCCACCGGCGAGGACCACCCCCACGACAGTCCAGAACCAAGGCGAGCGCAGCACACCACCTTGTCGAGCAGGCTGGTCGTCCTCGGGTCGATGCTGCAACGCGGCGGTGTCGACCTGGGCTCCGTCGACGCGGGTCGGCCCCGCACCCGACGTCTCGCCCACCGCCTCTGGAATGGACAACGTCAGCGAGCGCTCCTCGCCCGCGGTGAGCTCCAACGCCAACGCCGCGACTTCGACGCCGTCGCGCGTCGCCCAGAGTCGATGCGCTCCGGGATCGACCGGCATGGCCACGCCCCAGGTGGCGGCAGGCAAGGAACGCCCATCGAGCTGCACCTCGGCGCCGGCAGGATCGCCTTCGACCTGGAGCGTGACGCGAGCGGTCTCGCGCTGCGCGCGTTCGAGCAGCGGACCCGCCGCGTCGCGCACGGCCTGGGGAACCGACTCCGTGCGACCGATGCGCACGAGGAGCTCCGACGCCTCGACCGCGTGCCCGCACTGCATCAGGGCCTGGGCCAGATTGAACTCGACCTGCGGCGTGTCGCGCAGCTCGATCACACGTCGGTAGCGCTCGACCGCGTCCTCCCAGCGCCCTTCGCTGCTCGCAGTCAGGGCCTGATGGAAGAGATCCCGAGCCAGCGCCGTCGTCGCGGCGCCTTCGTCCGCCTGGCCCCGCACGGAAGCGCCAGGCGTAGCGAGCAAGAGGGCCGCCACGAGGCAGACGCTGACGTTCTCCAGAATGCGCACGATCGTCGGCGCATGCTACCACAGTGCGCCGCGGGTCGCGCCCAGCACCACGGTCGGGACGAGTCTTCTGTGGGCCCGCCGCGGACGCTCGTGCGGGCTGCGCCGCGCACCCCTGGATCGTGGGCGTCCCGTTTCGGTCGTGCGTCGCCTTGTGCAACCGGCCTGCCATCGGCTAGATCACCGCCCGCGTGCGACGCCGAAGTCGCACAGAAGGCGATTCCCATGTCCTCTCCCGATCCCCGCCCCTATCTGGTGGTCACGTCCATCCTCGATTCGGTGGCGCGCGCCGCCGCCGCCACCCTCTCCCACGCGGACGCGCTCGAGCGCGCTCAGGCCGCCGCCGAAGGCCTCGAGGTCGCCGGCATCGACGTCGTCGAGCTGCCCGTGGCGCCCCACGTCTTCGCCGCCCTGCGCAAGCACGTAGGCGGGCCGCAGGAGCAGGTCGGGCTGTACGATGTGTTCCCGCTCGCCAGCCACCTCGACCTCGAGATGCGCAAGGTCGCCGGACAGTTCCTGGCCGCAGACGCCCTCTGGACGCTCGAGAGCCAGCAGCTGCTGGGCGGGATCCCGCTGAACCTGCACATCGACTTGCCGAAGGGTTGGGACAACGACCCCAAGAAGGTGCACGAACGGCTGATGGGCGCCGGCGCCCTCGACCTCAGCGCCGACGGCATCGAGACTTTCAAGACGGTGAAGCAGAAGTGGGACGCCAAGGTGATTCCCATGGCCCAGACCGCTTGACACGATTCCGACGTCCGGCTAAGTAGCGCGCTCGCCGCGGCGTGACACCATTCGGGGATCGTCTAATGGCAGGACACCAGATTCTGGTTCTGGTTATCTAGGTTCGAGTCCTAGTCCCCGAGCAAATGCTCTCGGTAACCAGTGGTGCCAGATCTTCGGATCTGGTTGACAACACCCAGGCCCCATCGTCTAGCGGTTAGGACATCGGCCTCTCACGCCGGTAACGGGGGTTCAAGTCCCCCTGGGGTCACTACGCCAGCTCGCACTTCGCGGGCTGGCGTTTTTCTTTCCGCCTGCGCCGAGGCTTCTGGGCCCGTGGCTGCTTCTGGGCCCGTGGCTGCTTCTGCGCCCGTGGCTGCTGCTGCGCCCGTGGCTGCTGCTGCGCCCGCGGGACGGTGGGGACAGCTGCGGCCGGACGGGCGCGGCTATACAAGCACCATATTACTCGTGTATACTATCGGCAATACCACCGCGTTATGCTGTGAAACTTCAGTTCTGGCACTTGACCCATGGGAAACTCCACCGCATGCTTCGATCGTCCCGAACGCCGGAGCGCGCGCATGACAATTCAGACGTGGAAACAGGCCCTCACAGGTCGCATTGCGAGCGATTTGGCCGACGAGATCGACGCCTTCGAGGGCCAGATCGAGCTCAAGAAGCAGGGGCGTGTGGGCGACAAGCTCTTCGCCGAGACCCGGCTGCGGCGCGGCGCCTACGGGCAACGCTACGACAACGGCCTGCGCCACGACGGAACCGGACAGAAGACCCTGACCTTCCCGTCGGGCGAGATCACCAAGGGACCGGGGACGTTCTGGGACGCGCCCGGCATGATGCGCGTGAAGATCCCCTTCGGGGCCGTCAGTCCTGAGCAGCTCGAGGTGTTGGCCGACCTGGCGGAGGAGTACTCCGACGACATCCTGCACGTGACGACCCGGCAGGACATTCAGCTGCATTTCGTCCACATCGAGGACACGCCCGACCTGATGCGGCGCCTCGGAGCCGTCGGCATCACGACGCGCGAAGCCTGCGGCAACGCCGTGCGCAACGTCTCGGCCTGTCCCTACGCCGGCACCTGCCACACGGAGAGCTTCGACGTCACGCCCCACGCGCAGGCGCTGGCGGACTTCCTGCTCGGCCACCCGGACACCCAGGACTTCGGGCGCAAGTTCAAGGCCGCCTTCAGCGGCTGCGCGGACGAACCCTGTGGGCTCACGCGCTTCCACGATCTGGGCCTGGTCGCGCGTGAGCGCACGCAGGACGGCGTGGCCGTGCGCGGCTTCCTCGTCCTGGTCGGCGGTGGCCTCGGCGCGGTGCCCGTGCAGGCCAAGGTGTTGACGGAGTTCTGCCCCGAGCAGGAGCTCCTGCCCACGGCCCAAGCCCTGTGCCGCGTCTTCGCCCAGCATGGCGAGCGCGAGAGCCGCGCCCGCGCGCGCCTGAAGTTCCTGGTGCAGAAGCTGGGCATCGAGGCTCTGCGCGAGCTCGTCGCGCAGGAGCGCAGCCAGCTGCTGGAGGATCCGCGCTGGACGGCCCATCTCGACGCTGCACCGGCGGACCCAGATCCACGCAGCGCGCCCTCGCCTTTGGCCGAGCCGGGCTCGAGGGCAGAACGGAGCTGGCAGGGGACCAACGTGCGGACCCAGGCGCAGGATGGCTATCACGTCGTGAGCGTCAGCCTGCCCCTGGGAGACTTCACGGCCGAGCAGGCGCGCGGCGTGGCCGACCTGGGTCGTCGCTTCAGCCACGAAGCCCTGCGCTTCACCGTGGAGCAGAACGTGGTGCTGCGCTGGGTCGCGGGTGCGGACGTCCCCGCTCTCTACGCCGCCCTCGACGCGCTCGGGCTGGGTGAGGACGGCGCGGACGGGCTGCTCGATCCGACGTCCTGCCCCGGCACCGACACCTGCAAGCTCGGCATCGCCTCCAGCCGCGGTCTGGCCAAGGAGCTACGGCGCTCCCTGCGCGTCGTGGCCGACGATCTCGACCCTGCGGTGAAGCGCCTGCGCGTGAAGATGAGCGGCTGCTTCAACTCCTGCAGTCAGCACCACGTGGCGGACCTGGGCTTCCTGGGCGTGAGTCGCAGCGTGGGGGGCCGGCGTGTACCGCACTTCAACCTGGTCCTGGGCGGTCGCTACCGCGACAACGGCGGCGCCTACGGGGTGGTCGTCGGCGCCGTACCCGCGCGCAACGCGCCCGAGGCCGTGCGCCTGATCACGAACAAATACGCCGCCGAACGGCAGGAAGACGAGAGCCTCGAGGCCTTCGTCGAGCGGCTGGGCAAGGCGGCCATCCGCACCCTGCTCGCGCCCATCTCCAAGCCTCCCCCCTACGAGGTCGACCCCAGCTACTACCGCGACTTCGGCGATCCGCGCGAGTACACGCTGGGCGACATGGGCATCGGCGAGTGCGCTGGCGAGCTGGTGCCGGCCGTCGAGTTCGCGCTCTCGGCCGCCGAGCAGAAGCTCTGGGGAGCCCAGGACGAGCTCGAATCCGGAGCTGCCGCGGGCGCCGCCGGCAACGCCTACCAAGCCATGCTCGTGGCCGCGGCGGGCCTGGTGCGCCACCTCGGCGGACAGGTTCGAGACGAACCCGACGAGGTCGTGGCGGCCTTCCGCCAGCACGTCTACGCGCCCGGGCATTTCCATGATCCCTTCGCCAAGGACAAGTTCGGCCGCTACCTCTTCTCGCTGCACGACTCCAAGGCCCACGAGGGCGCCTCCGTGGAGACGGCGCACCGCATCCTCGACGAGGCCCGCCTGTTCCTGGAGGCCGCCTACGCCTGCACCGAGCGCCTGCTCGAGGCGGGTTCCCAGGCGTCCGCGAGCGCGGAGACCGCCATCCCTAGCTCGGGAGAACGCGCATGATTCCGCAACGTATTCGTGTGAAGCTCTACGCCGAGGACACTTCTCAGACGGACGTCGAGCCCTTCGTCGCGCTCTTCCATGGCTTCATCCGAGAGGCGCGCTTGCCCGGTCTGTGGATCGACGTCGTGGACTACGGTCATGTGCGGCGCGGCCCGGGTGCGTTGCTCGTCGGCCACGAGGCGGACCTGAGCTGGGACCTCCTCGATGGCCGCCCCGGCCTCTCCTACACGCGCAAGCGCGGGGAAGCGCCCTCGCTCGAACAGGCCCTGCGCGAGACGCTCGAGCACGCCCTCGAGGCGGCGGCAGCGGTGGAGGCGCGGTCCGGCCTGCGCCTGCAGCGCCAAGGTCTGAGCGTGACCTTGATCGATCGCTTGCGTGCTCCTCGGGAGCCCGGTCGCATCGAGCAATTGCGGCTTGCGCTGGGTGCGGCGGCGGAACCGCTCCTCGGCAGCCGGCATGCGTCCGTCGACGAGGTGTCCCCGGACGACGTCGCGACCGACCGTGGCGACGCCCGCGCAGCGGTCACGCTGCGCCTCTAGCGGCGCTTCAGCGCGCGGGCGCTGCCTGTTCGAGCTCGCGCAGGCGCGGGATCAGCGGCGCGTCGGCGGGCGGCAGCGCGCGCGAGTGGAGCTCGTCGATCGGGCACCACTCGTGATCGGCGATCTCGAGGTGGCGGATCTCGCCTGATACGAGCCGACAATCGTAGAAGAGCAGGAGCACGTCGCGGTCGTCGTAGGCGTGGAAGACGACCTCGACGATGCGCCCGACCTCGAGCTCGACGCCGCACTCTTCGCGGCATTCGCGTCGAAGCGCCTGCTCCGGGGACTCGCCCGCTTCGAGCTTGCCGCCCGGAAACTCCCAGAGTCCCGCCAGATGCGTGCCTTCGGGGCGCTGGGTCAGGAGCACCCTGCCCTCGCGACGTATGATCGCGGCCACCACCACGAGCCTCGGGACGACCGACGCCGCGTCGCTCACACCACCGCGAGATCGCCACCGAGGGCCCAATCCTCACGCTGCCGCACGGCGTCGCTCGGGCCGGCCAGGGTCACCTGCGTGTGCTCGTCGCGATTGGCGGTCGAGTCGGCCGGGCTCTCCAGCAGCACCAGCAAGCGCCCCTCGAACAGCCCCACGGCGCGCAGGTTCAGCCAGGGCAGCGAGCGCTTGTGGAGGTCGCCGAAGCGGGGCGCGAAGTCCGCTGGCGAGCGCAAGCTCATGCGTGCGGCGACACCTCGGGCGACGCCACGCGCGTCCAACAGGCGCACACCGTCGAATTCGGGGCAGTCATCGAGGGACTGCACCCACGACACCAACTCGGCCAGACGCTCATCAAAAATGTCCATGAGGGCTCCTCGGGGCGGCCCCCATACGGTGCTCCCCGAGCATGGAGGCCACAAGGGCACGGACCTCTGGGCTTTGAGAGTGCTCACGCCCCCCGGCAGGCATGGTCGAAGTTCCATCGCCCACGCAGACATAGGTTTGACCCGGCCTGGCGCGCGCCGTAATTCACGCGCCATGACACACGCGTTCAAGGTCGCCGTGCTCGGGGCCAGCGGCTTGGTCGGTCGCACGATGCTTCAGATTCTCGAACAGCGGCGCTTCCCCGTGAGCGAGCTCGTGCCCCTCGCCTCGCCGCGCAGCGCCGGTCGCAAGGTGACCTTCGCCGGGCGTGAATACACCGTGAAGGCGGTCTCCAAGGAGGCCTTCGAGGGTGTGGATCTGGCTCTGTTCAGCGCGGGTGGTGGACCCTCACGACAGTGGGCGCCCGTCGCGGCGGCCGCGGGTGCGCTCGTGGTCGACAACTCCTCGGCCTTCCGCATGGATCCCGACGTTCCACTGTGCGTGCCCGAGGTGAACCTGGAGCAGGCGCGTCGTCCGCCCAAGGGCATCGTCGCCAACCCCAACTGCTCGACCATCCAGCTCTTGGTCGCGCTGGCGCCGCTGCATCGAGAGATCCCGATCCGCCGCATCGTCGTCTCGAGTTACCAGGCCGTGAGCGGCGCGGGGTCGAGGGCGAGCGAATGCCTGGTCGCGCAGAGGCGCGCTCTGGCCGCGGACGAGGTGCCCGAGCCCGGTGCCATCGGTGCGGTGCTCGAGGGGGATCTGCTGATGCAGTGGACGCCGGATCCCGTGACGGGCTACCAGGAGGAGGAGCTGAAGCTCATCCACGAGAGCCGGAAGATCCTGGGCATGCCGGAGCTGATGGTGTCGCCGACCTGTGTCCGCGTCCCCGTCGACACGGGCCACGCCGAGGCCGTGTGCGTGGAGTTCGAAGCGCCGATGACGCCCGAACGCGCACGTGCGTTGCTGAAGGCGGCGCCTGGCGTCGAGGTGATCGACGACCTGCCCGCCGGCGTCTACCCCAAGCCCTCCATGGCTGCGGGGCGCGACCCCGTGCTCGTCGGGCGCATCCGAGAGGACCTCGGCCTGGCTGGAGGGATCTGCCTCTACGTGGTCGCGGACAACCTGCGCAAAGGCGCGGCACTCAACGCCATCCAGATCGCGGAAAGCCTGCTGCTCTCATGAGCAGGCACCGCGCGCTCGGCCTGACCAATTGTCAACGTGGACGCTGGGCGCGAGCCGCCGTTGCCAGTTTGTCGAGGCAGGTTGACTCGACGTGGAATGCGGCGGGACTTTCGACATGGACTGAACTTTGCTTGAATGGAAGACCATGACGCGAACCGTCCTCCTTCTCCTCGCGGTGTTCGTCCTCGAGTTGGCTCCGCGCCCTGCGGCAGCGCAGCTCACGAGCGGCAACATCGCCCTGTCCATGTACCAAGTGACCGAGGGCGGCGTGGTGACGCGCACCACCGCCACGGACCTGGGAAAGGCGCTGAACGCGGCGCAGTGCGCCGACGCCGCGAACGTGGACGTGGGCTTCACGACCACCAACGCGCCGAGCGGCATCCTGTTCGTGGATCTGTGGGTCGGCACGCCCTCGGAGGATTGCTCCACCGCGGTGTCCCGCGTCCCCGGTGACATGCGCATCTGCACGCACCTGACGCCCGATCCCACGCTCGACGCCACCGACGGATCCTTCACCGTCTCGCTCGCCGATCTGATCGCGGGCTCGACCGCGTGCACGACCGGCGGCAGCGAGGTGAGCTTGAATCTCTGGGCGCTGGCCACGGGCGAGACCGAGACCACCGGCACCATCACCGCGGATCAATTCGGCTACATCCAGTTCTCGGTGGACCCGACGGCGCCCGCGGCCCCGGTGCCCAACCAGACGACAGCCAGCGGCGACACCGGCATCTCGATCACGTGGCCCGCTGCCGCGGAGACGGACGTGACCTATCGAGCCTACGTCGACAGCGCCTCGGGCAGCTGCGATACGGGCACGCTGACGGCAGGCGCCGCCGCGCCCGTGGGTGACCCGACCATCCCCAGCCAGAGCACGGGCTCGGACGCGAGCGGCATCACCCTCAGCGCCGCCGACTTCGGCCTGGAAGACGGCCAGAGCGCCTTGGTCGCGATCACGTCCGTGGACGCCAACGACAACGAGAGCGTTCTCTCCCAGACCGTCTGCGTGACACGAGTTCCCAGCGCCGGCTTCTGCGACGTCTACGCGGCTGACTCGGGCGAGCCCTGCCCCCAGGGCTGCGCCGTCAGCCAGCCGGGCGCCGGCGGCTCGCCGCTGCCGCTCCTTCCCCTGCTCGCCCTCGTCCTCGGCCTCGCACGCCGTCGGAGCCGTCGATGATCAAGCCCGCCTTCGCCTGTGCTCTCGCCTGTTCGGCGGTCCTGGCATGCGCCCTCTCCTTCGCACCTGTCGCACGGGCGCAGGACTTCGGCGCCTCGACCTGGTCCGATCAGGACCTCGAGGATCACGCCTCGCCGGAGCACTTCACCTGGGAGCTGCGCCTCGGGACCTACACACCCAACACCGGCGGCAGCGCCTTCACCCAGGTCTTCCCCGGAGACTCGGGGCCGATGGTGGCGCTGGAGCTGGACGCCCATATCGTGCGCATCCCGTACGTGGGCATCCTTGGCCTGGGCGTCTCGGCCGGCTGGGCGCGCTACAGCGGCCGGTCCTGCACCACCTCGGGAGGTACACTCGTCTGCCCGACGGGCAGCGCGGCGGACAGCTCGGGCGAGAAGGCCAAACTCTCGCTCTTCCCCATCTCCACCATGGCCGTGCTCCGGATCGATGCCCTGGCGCGCGAGCTCGACATCCCCTTCGTGTTCACCGGCAAGCTCGGTCTCGACACCATCTTCTTTCACTCGACCACGGGCAGCCGCACGGACGGCAAGGGGCACAGCCTCGGTCTGCGCTGGGGCGTGCAGGTGGCGCTCGAGCTCGACTTCCTGGACATGCACGCGGCTCGCGCGCTGGACGAGGACTGGGGCATCAACCACAGCTTCCTCTTCTTCGAGCTCTACGGCTCCACGGCCAACTCCACGCTGCCTCTAGGCGACCGCACCTTCGCGGCCGGCCTGGGCATGACGTTCTGATCCCGCCCCGTGGCCACGCCCCGTTTCCCCCATTGGGTTCGCCTACAGCTGGCCTACGACGGGACGGACTTCGCGGGTTGGCAGTCGCAGCCCGGTCAGCGCACGGTTCAAGGAGAGCTGCACAGCGCCCTCGATCGCGTGGGTATCCCGCACTCGGATAGCTACGGCGCCAGTCGCACGGACGCGGGCGTGCACGCCGAAGCGCAGATGGTCTCCTTCGGCTCGACCCACGTGCTGGCGCCGGCGAGCTGGATCTTGGCCATCAACGGCGAGCTTCCCCCGGACATCGCGGTGCGCGCCGCGTTCCCCGCGCCCTACCGCTACAACCCTCGCCACGACGCCTTGGAGAAAACCTATCGCTACCTGGCGCAGCTGGGCCCCACGCGGGATCCCCTCTGGCGACGCCGCGCGATCTGGGTCGGCCCGCGTCTCTCGCGCCACGATCTGCGCGTGCGACGCCCCGAGGTGCGCGATTGGCTCCACCTCGACGCCATGCAGGACGCCTGCCGCAGACTCGAAGGCGAGCACGACTTTCGCGCCTTTCGTTCCTATCGGGACCAACGCGAGCAGACCCATCGCACGCTCTTCGAGGTCGCCGTCGAACCGGACCTGCTCGGCCAAGCGGGGCTGCTCGGCATCCGCGTCCGGGGCAACGGCTTCATGCACAACATGGTGCGCATCCTCGCCGGCACCTTGCTCGACATCGGACGGGGACGCTGCCGCCCCGAGGCCATCGACACCATGTTGGGCCCCGACGCCAAGCGCAGCACGGTGGGCCCGACGGCTCCCGCCCGTGGCCTGACGCTCGTGTCCATGACCCTCGGCGTGGCGAGCGTGCCTCGGGCGACGCGTTGACGCATCATGCCGACATGCGCGTCCCGCTGAAGTCCTTCGCCCTGGCGTTGCCCCTGCTCTGCCTGAGCGTGGGAGCACAGGCCCAGCGCACGCCCAAGGTCGCCGTGGTGGTCGCGGGGGATCCCGAAGACGAGCTGTTGGCGTTGGCGAACACCTTGAACGAAGCCATCGACGCGGCGCCGGAGCTGAGGCTGCCGGCCGATCGTGCGACCCTGGCCGCCATGGCAGGGGCGCCCGCGCCCGCGGAAGACGACGGCCTCGGGCGCATCCGAAGCCTCCGACGCAGGCTCGCGTGGGAAGGCCCGAACGACCCCGAGATCTTGCACACACTGGGGCGCGGCGTGGGCACCAGCGCCTTGGTCGTGCTGCGCGCGGCCGATGGCGCCGTGAGCCTCGAGGTCTTCGACGTGGGCGCCCGCCAGTACTACGACGAGCTGACCCGCGTGGACATGGCGAACCCCGAGGCGAGCTTGCCCTTCATCGTGTCGCGCGCGCAGGCCGCGTGGCGACGCGCACGGAGCGCGCCCAGCGATCCCGAGGCCACAGCCCCCGCACAGGCCGCCGCGCGCGACGACGCCCACGCCGCTGCCCCCGCGAACGCTGACGCCGCCGTTGGAGCCGAGCCGAGCCCGGCGCGTGCAGCGCATCCCGCGCGCGTCTGGATGCGAAAGAACTGGGCCTATTTCGTGGCCGGCGCCTTGCTGGTGGGGGCGGCCGTGGCGATCGGGCTCTCGGCGCGCAACAACAGCGCCTCCTCCGAGCTCAGCCTGCGTTTCCGCCCCGGTGGAAGCTAGGGCGCTTTGGGGTCAAGCTAGGACCCATGGGCCTGGTCGCACTCGCAACTTCCGCACGTCGACGTGGCGCCCTCGCCCTGGTCGCGTTCGTCTTCTGCGTCGCGCTCGCGCCTCTCGCTAGCCACGCGCAGGCACCCGTGGACGTCTCCGTCGAGTCCCAGCCCACGACTCAGCTGCCCGGGGCGCCCGAAGGTTACGAGGCCGTGGCCGACTCGCGCGCGAGCTGGGTCTATCCAACCGCCGCCAGCTCGGAGGTGCGCGAACTGCGAGACGCCCTGCCCGGGCTGAGGCACGAGATCGGAGCGGCCCTGGGCGCCACCGACTCGGCCCCGCTCTTCCTACGCGTCGCGACCGGCCCCGAGACGCTGCAGCTGTTGGCGCCCGCCGACGCACCACCGCCTGCCTACGCGACCGGCGTGGCCTATCCGGCGCGCGGCCTGATCCTGCTCAGCCTGACCGCGCCCGAGAGCGGCGTGCGCCCCGACATGCGCTCGCTGCTGCTGCACGAGCTGGCTCATGTCGCGCTCCACCGACGCGTGCGCGGCGCCAGCGTGCCGCGCTGGTTCACCGAGGGCCTCGCCGTACAGCTCGCGGGTGAACAGAACCTGGAGCGAATCCGCACGCTCTGGGGCGCCTCCTCCGGCGACAACCTGTTGCCGCTGTCGGCGCTCTCGAACTCGTTCCCGTCCCGCGCCTCCGAAGTGAACTTGGCCTACGCCCAGAGCGCCGACCTGGTCGGCTACCTGATGCGGCGCCCGGACGGTCGCGCGGACCTGTCCGCGGCCTTCGACGAGATGGCGCGGGGCACGTCCTTCGACGACGCCATCGAGCACGCCTACGGCATGTCTCTGGGCGCCCTCGACGCGCACTGGCGCTCCAACCTCCGGGAGCGCTACCAGTCGTGGCCGCTGGCCCTCGGTGGAGGCAGCGTCTGGCTGCTCGCCATCGTGGTGTTGGTCGTCGGCTTCTTCCGCAAGCGACGACGAGACCAGAAGAAGCTCGCCGGCTGGGCTGTGCAGGAAGCGGCGCTCGACAGCGCCGTGGCGGCGGTCGACCGAGAGCTACTCGAACTCTTGCCCCCGCCCCCACTGGACGCGAGCGTGCCCACGGTCGAACACGAGGGTCGGCGTCACACGCTGCATTGAGCGTGTGAGCTTCCCCCGTGTGCGCCGGCGCTAGGCCTTCTTTTCGGGGTCGATCGGGAAGGCGGGCGTGCTGCCCTTCTTCGCGAGCTTCTTCTTACGATCCTGCCCCGCCTTGCGACGCTTGTTGAGGCGCTGAACTTTGGTCGAGCTGTTGCCGAACATGATGCACTCCGAGGATGGAGACTGAGTTGTCCCATGCCCACCCGCTGTCGCGGACGATGGCCGAGCGAACTCGGCGAGCCATGGGGGAGCGTTCCTAGCCCGTAAGCGCCCGAGCGTCAATCGCCAGGTGGTCCAGAATGGCTGTCTTCGGTGCCGAAACCACCTCCCTGGACCAGCTGCCGGAAGGCCTCGTGCAGGCGGCGGGTGATCGGACCGGGGCGACCGTCAGCGAGCGTCAGACCGTCGGCGCGGACCACGGGGACGACCTCGCGCAGACTCGAGGTCAGGAAAAACTCCTCCGCGGCGTAGGCATCGGAGGCGAAGAGGACGTCCTCGAGGATGGCGATCCCCGAGCGTCGAGCGGCCTCGAAGACCCCCGCCCGCGTGACGCCCGCCAGGATGCCCGACTCCGGTCGCGGCGTGACAACCTGGCCCCCGCGCACAACGAAGACATTGGACGTCGCCCCTTCGCGCAGCTCGCCGGCGGGACCCACCAGGATGGCCTCGTAGGCGCCACGCTGCGTCGCCTCGTGGGCCGCGAGCAGGTTGGCCAGGTAGTTGCCCGCCTTCGCGCCGGCCGCCGGGCTACCCGGGAGCGCACCTCCGGGCAGCAGCGCGACCTCGACCCCATCGCGGTAGAGCTCGGCAGGCTGGCCGGCCAGGGGCGTGACGATGACCAGCCGTGTGGCCTTCCCCGCGGTGGTCGGATCGAGGGAGAGCGGGCCCTCACCGCGGGTCACGACGAGGCGAATCTTGACCTCGTCGGCCTCGGACGCCGCGAGCGCCTCGAGCACCTCGCGTTCGAGCTGGGCCAGAGGGACGGGCAAGGCGATGCCCACGCGCTCGGCGGAGCGACCCAGCCGCTCCATGTGCAGCGACATGGCGAAGACGCGCCCCCCGTAGGTGCGCATCACCTCGAACACGCCGTCACCGTAGAGAAAACCGCGGTCGAAGACCGAGACGCTTGCCTGGCTGGGAGCCACCTGCTGCCCATCGAGCCAGACGATGTGGCTCATCCGCCCGAGAGCTCCGCCAGCTTCGCCGCTGCCAGCGCGTGATCGCGGTCCTCGGCGACGGCGCGCTCGAGCATGGAGCGCGCCTTGCGCGGGTCGCCCTCGCTCGCCGCGATGTCACCGAGGTAGTAGTAGACGTCCGCCTTGGTGATGCCGTCCTCGGGCTTCAGCTTCTGCAGCAACAGCGCGCGGAAGGTCTTCTGTGCGCCCGCGAAGTCACCCCGCTCGTGTCTGATGCGGCCGAGGTCGCGCAGAATGGGCACACTCGTGAGGTCGATGCGGAAGGCCGCCTCGAGGTGCTTCATCGCGCCGTCCGCGTCGCCCATGCCCTCGAGGGCTCGGCCGAGGCGGTGATGGTACTGCGCCAACTCCTTGTGGCGGCGACCTCCGAAGGACTCGATGATCTGCTCGAGCACGGGCACCGCGTCGGCCTGGCGCCCCGCGGCGATGTACAGATCGCAGAGGGGAAGGAGGATCTCGCGGTCGCCCTCTTGCAAGCTCGCTGCTTGCTCGAGGTAGTGGGCCGCGGTCGCCGGATCCTCGAGGCTGTTCGAGTAGAGGTGGCTGACGCGCTTCAGCAACTCGACCTTGTCGGCGACCTCCAGTGCGCTCTCGACGCCCGCCGCGAGCAACTCGGCCAGCTTGCGCTTCTCGCCGTGGCGTTCGTAGTGCGCCAGGAGCAGCGCCCCCGTCTGCGACGCGCCACCGGTCGAAGCCGACCCTTCGAGCCCGTGCGCGCGCAGCAGCGCCGCCTCGGCCCGAGCCGGGTCTTTCAGCTTCTCTTCAGCCACCTGCGCGAGCGTCAGGGCGGTCTGCACCGCCTCGTCACCCGTCTGCAGCGCGAGCAGACGTTCGAGCACGTCGGCCTCCGCGCTGGCATCGGCCGCCTCGCGGTGGAGCGCGAGCAGGGCCTCCAGAGTGGGCCGATGATCGGCCTCGAGGGTCAGGATGCGCTCGTAGGTGGCGCGGGCCGCGGCGGCGTCCTTGCGGCGCGTCAGGTGCAGCTCGGCCAGGCGCGCGAGGTAGGTCATCGCCTGATCGGGTTCGCGCTCCGCGCGCGCGGAGAGGGTCTCCGCCAGGTCGTCCCAGCGCTGAAGCGCGCTCAGCAGCCGCAGCAGTTCGTCCTGGGCTTCCACGTGGGTCGGGTCGAGGCTGAGGATCTCCTGGAGTTGATGCAGCGCCTCTTCGGGACGCCCGAAGGCCTTCTCGGAGAGCGAGGCGAGGCGCACTCGGAGCGCGATGCGCACGTCGTCCTGGGACGACTCTGCCAGGCGTGTCTCGAGCAACTCGCGCAGATCCTCCCAGCGCTCGGCGTCCTCGTACAGCTGTTCGAGGGCGTCTTGCGCGGAGGCGTCACCCGGCTCCGCTTCCAGCACGTCGAGGTAGGTCGCGATGGCGGTGGCAACGTCGCCCAGCGGCCCGCGATAGAGGTCGGCGAGGCGTCGCAGCAGCGCGACGCGTTCGTCCGCCGAGTCCTCGACCTCGATGCGGCGAGTGAGCAGCTCGGCCACTTCGGAGAAGCGACCTTGGCCTTCCCGCAGCCGAGCGAGCTCCTCGAGCGCGTAGGGATCCTGGGGATCCACGGCGAGCGCCCCGTCGAGACACTCGGCCGCCGCGTGCACGTCGCCCAGGGCAGACTCGGCCAGACGCGCCGCCGCCAAGAGGCGCGCCTTCTTGGTCTCGGGATCGATCTCCACCGCCGCCCAGGCGCGCTGCGCCGCGAGCAGCTCGGCCTCCCGGCCAGCCGCGGCGAGCAGGTCCACCAGGGCCTCGTGACCCGCCGACGCATCGGGGTCGGCTTCGATGGCCTCGCGTAGGCAAGCCTCCGCGGCGGCCGCGTCCGCGAGCCTATCGCGATACCATCCAGCCGCGCGCATGTTCAGATCGCGGCGAAGATCACGGTCGACCTCGCTGCGGGCGCCCGCTTCCTTCACCAGTCCGCGCAGGGACTCCCATTCGCCCGAGGCCTCGGCCAGGCGCTCGAGCTCGTCCAGCAGATCCGTCTCGCGGGGATCCTCCGAGAAGGCCTTGCGCAAGCAGGCCAACGCCTTGCCGAGATCCCCGATCTCGCGCTCCCAGAGGGCGGCGGCTTCGCGTAGCAGGTGCACGCGCTCGCCATCGCTCTCGGCCATCTCGATGCGCACGTCGTAGAGCCCCACGACCTTGTCGGCGGCGCCCACGTCGCGATAGGCGCGGTCGAGCACCTCGACCACTTCCAGCGCCAGCTCGGGACTGGCGGTCAGCCCTTCGAGCGCGCTCAGAGCGCGCAGATCGTTGGGATCGCGTTCGAGCACCTCCTGGAACGCGGCGAAGGCCCCGCGCAGATCCTGGAAGTGCTCCTGCCTCAGCCGGCCCAAGCGGATGGTCAGCTCGCTGCCCATGCTCGGATCCGTGCTGAGCTGAATGCGCCGTTCGAGCACCTCCGCCAGCTCCGAATAGCTCTGGGCGGTCGCGTAGAGTCGGTCGAGGGCGGCGAGGATCTCCTCGTCGTCGCCCACCTGTTCAGCGGCGCGCACGTAGGCCTCGATGGCACGGGCAGGGTCCGCGAGCTTCTCTTCCGCGAGCTCCGCCAGGCGCATGTAGAGGCTGCGCGAGACCATCGGATCCATGCACGAGGTGGCGCGGGTGTGGAGCGCGTCGGCAAGCTCCGACTGCGCGTCGAGGGCGTTGGCGAGGCGCGCGAGGCCCACCAGGATCTCTTCGTCCGAGGCGTCTTCGGCCAAGGCTCGGAGCAGCGCCTGGAAGGCGGCGCGATCGTCCTGGCAGCCGTCTTCGCGGATCTGCGCCAGGCGCTTGAGCTGTGCGGCGCGTTTGAGCGGATCCGTGGTCGACTCGGCGCGACGTTGCACCAAGCCCGCGAGATCGTCCCAGCGCTCCTGCACGAGCACGAGCGGCTCGAGGATGTCCGAGACGGACTCTCGGTAGTCCTCGAGCTGACTGATGCGAATCAGGGCCGCGACCGCCGGCTCGAAGTGACTGTCGAGTTCCAGAGCTTGGCGGTAGCGCTCGATGGCCTCCGGCACGTCGTCCAGATCGCGCTCGAGCAGCTCGCCCATGCGATGCATGAAGCCCACGCGTCCGGCGACCGTCTCCGCCATGCCCGCCGAGAACTCCAGGTTCTCGAGCAGTTCGGGCCACATCGCCTGGCGCTCGTACAGCCGCCCGAGGCCCTCGACCGCTTCCGGCCTACCGGGCGAGCGCGCGAGCACCTGGGTGAGCGCGTCGATGGCGTCGTGCGGACGACCGAGCTGCGTCTCGAGCAACGCGGCCAGGCGCAGACCGACCTCCACCTGCGTGTCGACGTCCTCCTCGACCTCGATGCGCCGACCGAGCACCTCGGCCAGCTCCTCGCGGCGACCTTGCTCGGAGTAGAGCCGGTCGAGCGCCTCGTAGGCGATGGCGTCGGTGTCGTCCTCCTCCGTGGCGCGACGGTAGGTCTCGACCGCGGCCTCGGGGTCACCCAAGAGCTCCTCGAGCACGGACCCGGCTCTGCGCAGCAGCTCGGCCCGCTCCGTGGGGTCGAAGCAGCGCTCGGTCTTGCGACGCAAGACGTCCACCAGGCCACGCCAATCGCCGACCATGGTGTGCAGCGCATCGAGCATGTCGAGCCCGCTGGTGTCGTCGGGATCGAGCTCCACCAGGCGCTCGTAGGTCGTGATCGCCGCGCGCGGATCGCCCCGATGTTCGTCGTGCACGCGCGCCATGGCCGAGAGCAGCGCCGCTCCGAGCGACGGATCGTCGAGCCCCGCGAGGGCCTCTTCGTAGGTACGAATCCAGCCATCCCAGGCTTCGAGGGAGGCGGCCAGGCGATCGATCTCGCCTCGCACGACCTCGTCGTGCGGCTCGGCGACGAAGGCTCGCGAGTAGGCATCCAGGGCGCGCTCGGGGTCCGAGCCGCGCTCCTCGTGCATGCGCCCGACCTCCGCCAGGAGCTGGGCGCGCTCGGCCGGATCCGAAGCCAGCTCCGCCTGTGCCTCGAGCACGGCGACGAGCTTCCGCCATTGATCGGCGGCGCGATAGAGCGGTTCGAGCAGGCGCGTGATGCGCAGCCGATGATCCTCGCCGACCACGAGCTTCTCGAGCAGCTCGATGGCCTGGGCGTGATCGGGATCGGCTTGCACGATCTCTTCGAGCAGATCGATGGCGCCGGACTCGTCCGCGAGCCGTGTGGCCATCAACTCCGCGAGCGTGAACTTGAGACCGAGCACCTCGATTTGGCTCTCCGTCTCGTCCACGCGGATGGCGAGGTGCTCGGCGAGCTCCTCCCAACGCTCCGCCGCCGCCAACAAGCGACCTCGGGCCTCGGCGGCCTCGCGCGAGCTCGGCTCCACCTCGAGCGCTTCGCGCCAAGTGTCGATGGCACCCTCGGCGTCGCCCAGGCGCTCCTCCTGCAGCTGCGCCGCACGACGGAGCAGGGCGCCGCGCTCCGTATCCGACTCCGCGACCTGAGCGCGCTCTCGATAGAGCGCGAGCAGAGCGTCCCATTGATTCGTGCGTTCGAGCACCTCGCGCAATGCGTCGAAGGCGGCCGTGTCGGTGGGATCGAAGGAGAGCACGCTCCGGTAGAGGGGAGCCGCTCGCCGCGGATCGCCGCCCTTCTCGTCGAACAGGCGCGCCGCCGTGAAGGCGAGCTTCGCCGTCTCCGGATCGTCCACGCCGATCTCCCCGAGCGCGGCGGCATAGATGTCCGCCAGCCGGACCCAACGGTCGAGCACACGCGCGAGGCGGGAGAGCGTCTCCCAGACATCGGGATCGCGCGGGTCCTCGTGGAAGAGCCGAGCATAGGTCTCGAGCGCCCCTTCCAGATCCTCGAGGTAGTCCTCGTGGATCTCACCCAGCCTCTGCAAGAGCAGCTTGCGCCCGTCGAGCGAGGTCTCGGCCAGAAGCCGCGCCTCGAGCGCGCCGGTGACGTTGGGCCAGTCCATCTTCGCCAGGAAGACGCCTTCGAGGATCTCGGCCGCTGCGCCGCGATGCTCGTCCGTCGCCATCAACTCCTGCAGCGCCGCGATGCTCTCGGCGTGACCGGGATCGCGCGCCAACGCCGCACGGAAATCGTCCACGGCGGCGTAGGCGTCGTCGAGGTGCTCGACGCGCAGTCGGCCCAGGGCGTAGCGCAGCGCGGCCTCGTCGCCGCCTCCCTGGGACCCGAGCTCGTCGAGTTGCCGCTCGTAGAGTGCGGCGAGTTCGGTCCACTGCTCGGTCTTGGTGTAGAGGCGCGCGAGGGCCACGTAGGCGTCCGCGCGCGGTCCGTCCACGAGCACCTCTTCCAGCGCCTCGATCGCCTCGCGAGGCGAGTCCGTGTGCTGCTCGCAGATCTCCGCCTGGCGCATCAAGAGGTTGGCGCGCTCCTGGGCGGAGTCGCTGATCTCTCCTTGGCGGCGAAGCACGCGAAGCAAGGCGGCGTAGTCTCCGCTCGCCGTGTGAAGCGCTTCGAGGGCGTCGAGGGCGGGACGATGATCGGGACGCGTCTCGAGCACCTTCTCCAGGAATTCACGCGCCGCCGCCGGATCCTCCAGGCGATCGCGCGAGACCTCGGCCAGGCCCATCAGGACCTCGGTCTGGACGTCCGCGTCGTAGATCCCAGGGCAGATCTCGCGCAGCCGCGCCACGTAGGCGGCGTGCTTCTCCGACAGCTGCGCCAAGCGCCGATAGTCGGCGAGCAGCGTCGCCAGGTCGGGCTCGCCCATGGCCGAGGGCAACGCCTCGCCCAGAAGCTCGAAGGCCCGAGCGCTGTCCTCCAGACCCATCTCGGCCACCTCGGCGGCGCGACGCAGGGCGTTGAGGCGCTCGACCGTATCCTGACCCTCGGCCTGGACCTCGAGCGCGTCGATGAGCTCGCTCCACGCGGTCCGACCTTCGTACAGCGGCACCAGCACGCGGGCGGCGGCGGAGCGGAACTCGCCGTCGGGCTCCGTGAGGATCTCCTCGAGCGCGTTGACCGCGCCGGTGTGATCCATGCGCACCGCCAGCACTTCGCCGTAGGTCTCGATCGCGCGCTCGACGTCACCCGTGTGCAGGCGCATCAGCTCGGCGGCGGAGAAGCGCAGCTCGGCCGCTTCGTCGGCCTCTTCCGTCTGCTCGATGCGGGTCTCGAGGACCTCCAGGAGATCGTACCAGCGCTCGCTCTTGCGATAGAGGCGCCCCAACGCGTCGAGGGTCTCGGCGTCCGCGCCAAAGCGCCCCAGTACCTCGTTGTAGGCGACGATGGCGTTCTCGACGTCGCCCAGGCGCTGCTCGAAGACGGTGCCGACTCGTCGGCAAAGTCGACGCTGTTCGTCCACTTCGTCCGAGGCTTGCTCCATGGACGACAGCACGCCGATCAGCTTCTGCCACTGCTCGCCTCGCGTGTAGAGGCGCTCGAGGGCCGTCAGCGCGGCGACGTCCGTCGGGTCGTCATCCAGCCGGCGGCGATGCGCCGCGATGGCGTGATCGATGTCGTCGAGCGTGCTCTCGTACAGCTCCGCGAGCCGCAGCAAGAGTCCACCGCGCGCCTCGGGCTCCGGCTCGAAGCGCGCTTGTCGTTCGAGGTCGTCCGCCAGCGCGTCATAGCGCTCCGCGGCGAGATGCAACCGTTCGAGGGCACGGGACGCCGCGACCACGGGCTCCGCGTTGTCGGGATCGACCGCGATCAAGCGGGTGTAGGCGCTCTCGGCCTTGGCCGCGTCGCCCACCGAGTCGTCCCACACGCGCGCCAGCTCGAGCAAGAGCTCCGCGGCGACGTAGGGCGAGTCTTCGACGGACTTCACCGCGCGCTCCAGGACCTCGGCGCGCTCGCGCTGACTGTCGCGAATGGCGGCCAGCCGGGCCAGCTCTTCGCGCGGTCCGGGATCCGCCGGATCCCCTGTGAGGGCGCTGGCCACGGCGGCGAACGCCCCATCGAGGTCGTGCAGTCGATCCTCGCGCAAGCGCGCGATGCGCATCGACAGACCCACACGGGTACCCACGTCCGAGACGTCCTCGAGCTGGATCTCGAGCATGCGCGAGAGCTCCGCCCACGCCCCCTGCCCGTCGTACAAGGGCTCGAGGATGGAGGCGATGCGCTGCCGTTGGCTGGGCTCGGACGAGAGACGCTCGAGCGCCTCCTGGGAGCGAAGATGGGTCGGGTTGGTCTCGAGCACACGCTCGTAGCAGTCCACCGCCTGCCTCGGATCCGCGAGACGCTGCTCGTAGATCTCGCCCAGCGCGAACGTGATCTCGAGGGCGTCCTGGCCCTCGACGCGCTCGAGCTCTTGCCCCATCAGCGCCACCAGGTCACGGAAGCGCTGTGTCCGGCGATACAGCCGGTCCAGAGCGCGCCGACTCGCCGCGTGCTCGGGATCGAGCTGGAGCACATCCTGATACGAGCGGATGGCCAGCTCAGGATCGTCGAGCAGCTCCTCGAACAGGAAGCAGACCTGCAGCAACAGGTCGAGCTTCTGGTCGCCGTCCAAGGTCTCGGCGATGCGGTTGCGGTAGAGCAGCTGCAGCTCGTCCCAGCGCTCGCCCTCGGTGTAGAGCTCCTTCAACGCGAGGAAGGCGCGCTCATCCAGCGGGTCCGCGGCCAGCGCGATCTTGTGGTAGGGCTCCGCCGCGGCGCTCTTGCCGAGCACGACGTCGTAGATCTCGGCCAGGCGACGCGCGAGCTCGGCTCGCATGCGGTCCGACAGATCGCCGGCCTCGATCGCGGTCGCAAAGGCCGTGGCCAGCGCCTGGTGCATCTCGGCCGCGTCCGCCGCGATCGACAGGCGCCCCCAGATGCTGTCGTCCTCCGGTCGATCCAAGAAGGCCGACTCCAGCGCCGCGTAGGCGGCCGCGGGATCGCCAAGCTCGGTGGCGGCGAGGTCCGCCAGGCGCAGGTTGAGATCGCGCTTCTCCTCTTCGTCCGTGGTCGCGAGCAGTCGAGCTGCGAGCAACTCCGAGAGCTTCCCGTACTCGAGGCGCGCTTCGTAGGCGGGCTCGAGGATGCGTCCGATCGCGTCGGCGCGACTCGGATCCGCCGCGCGCAGCCCTTCCAGTCCTGCGGCTGCCTCCGCGTTCGCCGGCTCCGCTTCGAGCAACGCCGCGTAGCAAGCCTCCGCGCCCACTCCGTCCTCGAGCCGCGTGGCGAGCACGTCGGCGAGGCCCAACCGCAGGGCCACGGCCTCACTCCCGGACGCGAGCTCCACGCGTCGGCGGAGCACGCTCCCGAGCTCGTCCCAGCGGCCGGCTTCACGCGCCAAGCGGTCGAGCGCCGAGAGCGCCTCCGAGTCCGTCGAGTCGAGCTGCAGCAGAGCGCGATAGGCGTCGGCCGCACCGTCGGGATCGGCGAGCATCGACTCGCGCAGCTCGGAGAGTTCGCGCAGGAGCGCCCGACGCGTGTCGCGATCCTTCGATTGTTCGAGCTGGCGTGAGAGCAATGTCGAGAGCGGCTCGAACTGGCCCTCGGAGCGATAGATGCCCGCGAGCGAGCGCGCGGTCTCCGCGTCCCCCGGAGACTGGATGAGGATGGCCTCGAGCTGGGCGGCGGCTTCGGCGGGCTTGCCGAGCCTGTCGGCGGCCACCGTGGCCATGCGTCGGCGCAGGCTCGTGCGCTCTTCGTCATCCTCGGTGGCGTCCACGCGACCACGCAGCACCTGCATGAAGGGCTCCCACGCACCCGCCTGCGCGGCGACAGCCTCGAGCCGCGCGAGCACTGTCGGATCCGTCGGTGCGATCGCGTAGGCGCTGCGAGCCCAACCAAAGGCCGCACCCGCGTCGCCCAGACGCGTGAGACAGAGATCGCTCAAACGGTAGAGATGTTCGAGCCGCTCTGCCATCGGCGTGTCTTCGGTCTGACCGGCAAGGAGGACCTCGTACAATCCGACCAATCGCGACCACTTCTCGTCGCGTTCGTAGATCGGGATCAGGGCTCGCGTCGCGTCCTGGTTCTTGGGCTCGACCGAGAGGATGCGTTCGTAGTTCCGGAACGCCCGATGGGCTTCTCCGATGCGCTCGCGGTAGATGTCGGCGGCACGGAAGGACAGCTGCACCTTGAGCGCGTTGTCCTCCGTTCGCTCGGCCGCCGTCCCGAGCACGTCGACCAGCCCCTCCCAATCGTCGCGCTCGGCGTAGAGCGCCTCCAGCGAGGCGAAGTCCCCGGCGGCGACGTAGGCTTCGCGCAGGGTGCGCATGGCGCGACCGTTCTTCGGATCCACCGCCAGGATGCGCTGGAAGGCCGAGGCCGCACGCTCGGGCGCGTCGAGCTGCTCGGCGTAGATGCCGCCGAGCTTGGTCAATTCGCGCACGCGCTCCTTGGGATCCGCCTCGTCCTTCACGCGGACCTCGAGCGCGCGAGCCAGGCTGGGCCAGTCCTTCTCGCGTTCGGCGAGCTTCTCGAGGGACGCGAGGGCGCCTTCCGTCTCGGGCGCCTCGTCGACGATCTCGGCCCAGAGCGCGATCGCGTCGGCTTGGCGATGGAGCCTGTCGCCCGCGAGCCGGGCCAACTCCACCTTCAACTCCAGCGCGGCGGCCGGATCCGTGGCCAGGGCGAGCTCCTTCTCGAGCACGCCATAGAGCGGCTGGTACGCGCGCTTCTTGCTGTAGATCGTGCGCAGCTGAGCCAGCGCGTTCAGGTTGTCCGGCTGCACCTCGAGGATCGCCTCGAGGGGCTTCGTCGCCTGGTTGTAGTTGGCGAATCGCTCCAGCCAGATGTGGGCGACGCGCTCGAGCAACTCGACCTTCTCGGCGGTGTCCTCGGTCGCGTCGGCGCGACGCATCAACACCTGGATCAGATCGTTGTGGCGACCCATCGCCTCGTATGTCTCGCCGAGCACGGCCAGGGCCGAGAGGTCGTCGGGAGCGAGCTCGAGGATGGCGTTGTAGGTGTGGACGACCATCGTCTCGAGCGCGAGATGATCACGGTAGATCGGGACGAGCTCGCGCAGCAGCACCACCTTGCGCTCCGCCTCGTCGTCGCCGAGGGCGTCGATCTCGGCGCGCATGACCTCGACCAGCGCGTTCCACTTCTCGGCGCGACGGTACAGGTCCGTCAGAGCCGCGCGCGCTTCGAGGTTGTTCGCGTCGATGCGCTGCACCGCCTTCCAGGCGTCGATGGCGCGCTCGACGGTGGCGTCGGTCTCTGACGCTTGACGCGCGAGCTCGATAGCCAAGGTCAACTTCTCGTCGGCCCCGCCTGCGGCGCGCTGGGCGTCGGCCAGGATGGTCAACAGCCGCGGGCGCTGATCGTCCGTGGACAGGTACTCGCGGTAGAACGCGAGCATGCCGGCGTTGCCGGGATCGATCTTGCGCAGCCTGCCGAAGTACGGCTCGGCGGCGTCGGGCTGCTGCCGGATGCGCCAATGGACCATGCCGAGCTGAAGCAAGATGCCGCGCTCCTGCTCCAACTTCTGGCGTGAGCGCAGCGCGTCCTCGTACAGACCGACCAGGCTGTCCCAGTCCTCCGCCTCCGTGTAGTGCGCGACCAAGAAGCTCATCGCTTCGTCGTGGCCCGGCGCGAACTCCAGCACGCGGCGATAGGCTTGGGCTGCGTTGTCGGGTTGTTCGAGCTTCCTGCTGTAGAGGCGCGCCGCCGCCAGGTAGAGGTTGAGCTTGTCGTCGCGACCTCGCGCCGCGTCCGCCGTCTGGCTGAGCACTCCGGCCTCGTCCTTGGCCTTGTCGCGAGCGCGCAGCGTCACGCAGTAGAGGCGCGCCGCGCGCACGTCCCCCGGATCGGAGCGAAGCGCGTCGCGAAAGAGCTTGTCGGCCTCGCGCGCCTTGCCCTTGGCGCGATACTCCCAGACGAGGCAGCCGGCGCGCACCAGGAACGAGGTGCGGACGGTGGCGTCCGAGGCATCCTGGGCCTCCTCCACGAAGCGATCGGCGATCTGTCGCCAGCGCTCGGACATCTGCTCGAGCTCCTCGAGCGCCTGCTCCACGCCCGCGTCCCCCGGACGCACCTCGAGCGCCATTCGGTAGGCTTCGGTCGCCGCTTCGGGCTCCAGCAGCTCTTCCCGACGCAAGCGCCCGAGCTCTTTGAGCAGCGCGAAGCGGAAGTCGGGATCGTCGTGACTTATCGCTTGTTGGAGTTCGATCAGCCAGGCGACCGCCTGGGCCTCGCCACGACGTTCGTGCTTGGCGCGCGCGGCCTCGAGCAAACGCAGCGGGGATTCACCCGTGCGCTCGGCATCGCCGCTCTGGATTGCCTCGGATAGCCCATCGAATGCGGCGCGATCGAGCGGATCGCGCTGCAGCATGCCAAGGTAGTGGGAGACCGTCAGTGACGCCATCGTTGCACCTGCCGTCCCGGGACCCACGGCGGGGCGAGCGAGCGCGCTCGGATCGAGCCGTTTTGCCGGACGTAAATGACCGGAAAAAGACAAGAATTACGAAGTCTAGGGCGCGCCCATGACCGGGCCGAGCGATGGTACCGGCGCGCGCCTGGGGCGATCAAGGGAAGACTTGAACGATCGCCCCCCGCAGCCCTAGAAGGCCATCAAATAGCCCGACCAGCCGAGGGCCGCGAAGGTGACGACTCCCGCCGCGAGGTGCGCGGTCGAGAGCGCACGCAGGGCGTCGTAGTGGTTGGCGCGGTCCATGCCGAAGCGAGGCCCGTTGGCGATGACGACGCCGAGAGCCATCTGCGCGACCATGCCGATGAGGTGCACCCAGCGCAGCGCCTTGTGCAGCCTGAGGCGTCGCGCGAACACGCCGTTGCCTTCGTCGAGCCCACCGGGATCGGGCATCGCCACCGCGAGGCTGAAGGTCGTCGTGTACAGCGCGAAGGTGGTCACACCGGAGATCAGGTGCAGCCAAGGCACGCCCGAGCATTGGCCTTGTCCGAAGGTGGCCGTGCCACGCGCGCAGGGATTGCCCCCGCGATTGTCCCAGGCTCCATAGAGGTTGCGATACTGGATGGCTCCGAGGGCCAAGGTGGCGCCCATGGCCGCGAAGGTCGTGATGCCCATGATCTTGTGCACGCTCGCCACGCTCTGACGTCGCGACATCCGCTCGCCGTAGGACGGCTCCGCGGGCGCGGGGGTCGCTGTCTCGGTCGGCGCGGGGGTCGCTGCGGCGGGCTGGGTCGTGCCGTCATCGGAGGGCTCGAGCAAGTCGAGCTGCTCCGCGGATTCGACCTGCAACGGAGGCAAGGTCATGTCCGCGAATGCCGGGTCGACATGGAGGGAGAGGCCGAAGAAAGGGGTCGCCCAAAGGAGGGCTACGTGGAGCATGCGCGCATGATTCCACGCGACCCACGCATCTTCCAGTCCAACCATGCACTTTCGGATGCACGGCCCTAGCCGGGGCCGCGAGGGCGACGCGGAGCGCCCTAATGGGTGAGCGAGCGCACGCCGGCGGTGTGGACCTTGCCCGGCAGCTTCCTGCCCACCAGAGCCTCGGCGACCTGTCCGGCTTGCCACAGCTGTTCGAGGTCGACGCCCGTCTCGATGCCCATTCCGTCCAGGCAGTAGACGAGGTCCTCGGTGGCCAGATTGCCGGCCGCGCCGGGCGCGTAGGGACAGCCACCGAGACCTCCGACGGCCGCGTCGAAGGTGGTGATGCCCATGCTCAGGCCCACCAGCACATTCGCCAGGGCCGTGCCGCGTGTATCGTGCAGATGAAGCGCGATGCGCTCGGGCGGGATCTCGGCCAGCATGGCGTCGAGGATGCGCCGAGTCTGCAGCGGGGTACCGACGCCGATGGTGTCGCCCAGGGAGACCTGGTAGCAGCCGCGAGCCAGGAGCGTCTTGGCCAGGCGCAGCGAGTCCGCCACGGCCACATCACCCTCATAGGGACAGCCCCAGACGGTCGAGACGTAGCCCCGCACGCGATCGCCCGCCGCCACCGCCGGCTCGATCACACGATCGAAGGCCGTCAGCGTCTGCTCGATGGTCTTGTTCACGTTCTTGAGGTTGTGCGTCTGGCTGGCGCTCAAGAAGACCGCCACTTCGCCCAACCCGGCCTTCTGCGCACGCACGAGGCCCGTGCCGTTGGGCACCAGCGCGCTGAAGGTGACGCCTTCGGGCGCCTCCGCCATGTGCGCGACCTGATCGGCGTCGGCCATCTGGGGCACCCACTTGGGCGACACGAAGCTCGTGATCTCGATGCGCTTCAGACCCGAACGCACCAGCGCCTCGATCAGGCGAACCTTGGAGTGGGTCGCGACCTGCGCGGCCTCGTTCTGAAGGCCATCGCGAGGCGAGACTTCGTAGATGGAGACCCGGGAGGGGAGATGGTCGAGGATCTTCATGCCTGCCCTCCGCGGGAGGATGGTTGCACGTCAGAAATCATGGGCCACTCGTCGGCGACAGCTCCCCATGTTCGCATTGGTAGCGGTGCATGGAGACCTCGCGGCCGATGGGTGTGGCCACCAAGAGAGCGCGTCCCGTCCATAGGGCCCTGGCCCCTCGAGGCGCAATCGCGTCGGGCAAGAGCGCCTCCAGATGGGCCACGCTGCCGCCGAGGGCCATGGTGAAGGCGCCCGCGTGCAGGACGGGATGGGCCCCAGTGCAATCGACCTCGGGGGTGAAGTCGCCGACGACCTCGAGCACGCGCCCGGCCTCGCGAATCCGCACCAGTCGACGGGCGGCGCCACAGCGACCCACGGCCAGCGCCGCGTCGGCCGCGGCCATCAGGCCCATGGGCTCACAGCCCTCCAGGATGCGCTGGGACTGGGCGTAGCTGAGCGCGAAGTCCACGCCCAGCACGGTGGTCGCGGGTTGGCCGCCGGTCCGGTCACAGACACCGAAGTACCAGACGCCCTGGGCGTAGGTCGCGCCCGCGATGGGGAAGGTGCACGAGTCGGGCAGAGCCCGCGGCAGATCCTCGCGACCGGTCGCGTCGCCGCCGAGTCGAGCCCCGCGCACCAGAGCGCAGCGCGCGCGCGAGCCCTCGTCACAGCGGCCGTCGGGCGCTCTCCAGCGCACCTCGGAGACGCCTGCCTCGGACACGGCGACCCCGACCTGCCCTCTGCCGCCCACCGTTCGCAGGGGGGTCGGGCCCAAGGTCGTCACGGGACCGAACGCAGACCCCGTCGCGTCACCGACCGCGGCGACCGCCGAGAAGACACCGTTGTTTCTGGCGACCCAGACCACGGCCAGACGCCCTCCCCCGGCCGCCGCTTCCACCTCCACGGCGTCGACTGGCACGAAGGGCCCCTCGAACCCCGCCGGGCGCTGCGACGCGAAGAGCTCCGGGTCCTGACCGCGATGGCTGCCGAGCGCGTCCATGACCGCGAGACGCACGCCCCCTCCGTCGCTCGAAGCCGGCGAGAAGATCAGCCCGGCGCCGCCCTCGAGAGCCACGAGATCGAAGGCACTCGCGGTGGCGATGGGCCGCGGCGAGAGCAGCGGCGGACGCACGATCGGGACGACGGGCGGCAACACCAGGGGCGGCGGCTCGTCCTCGCAGGCGGTCAGCAACGCCAGACAGAGCAGCAACGGCGTAGCCAGCCGATGAGAGCGCCGGAGCAGGACCATCTCGGCATCTTGCCAAAGATGCGCAAGGAAGGCGATCGAGCGATGCACGCGAGCGTCGAACTCGATCGGCGCGCGGGCGGACGTGTGGGCGATCCCCGCGCCAGGTCAGACCAGATCGAAGTCCTTGCAGAAGAGCAGCGGGGCTTCGGGATCGTCGTAGCGCGCGGCGTGATGCTTGACCGTGGGGTAGCCGTGGGCGCAGCCACGCGCCGGATCGAAGAGCACGCAATCCTCGCAGTTGAAGCGCAGCTGAAAGCGCTCGCGCTGCTCTCGGAAGCGGGCGTCCTGCTCGACGATCACAAAGCCGCTCTCAATCCGCGGTCGGGTCGCTGGCGGGCTCGATCTTGGCCACGCGGCGCGCGTGTCGTCCGCCCTCGAAGGCGGTGGCGAGGAAGACGGAGAGGATCTCCTCGGCCAGGCCCGCACCAACCACTCGCGCGCCCATGCACAGAACGTTGGCGTCGTTGTGCATGCGGGCCATGCGCGCGCTGAAGGGCTCGGCGCAGAGCGCCGCGCGGATGCCCAGATGGCGATTCGCGGCCATGGACATACCCAGGCCCGTCCCGCAGACGAGCAGCCCCAGCTCGCTATGCCCCGACGTCACGTCCGCACAGACGGCGTGGGCGAAGTCCGGATAGTCGACGGAGCCGTGGCCCGATGTGCCGCGGTCCTCGACGTCGAAGCCACGCTCACGCAGCAGCGCCGCGAGCTCGTCCTTCAGATCGACGCCCGCATGATCGGCGCCGACGGCGACGCGTCGGCTCATCACGAACGCTCGGCGTAGCTCGGACCACCCAGGACCAGGGTGGCGTTGGTGCCGCCGAAGCCGAAGGAGTTGGTCATGGCGACCTCGATCTTCGCCTCCCGCGCGCCGTGGGGCACGAGGTCGAAGCCCTCGCTGGCCGGATCGGGATCCGTCAGGTTCACGGTCGGCGGGACGACTCCGTCGCGGAGCGCGAGGGCACAGATGGCCGCTTCGAGTCCGCCCGCCGCGCCCAGGAGATGACCGGTGACGCTCTTGGTGCTCGAGACGAGCAGACCCTTCGTCACGTGATCGCCGAAGACCGCGCGCATGGCCTGAAGCTCTTGGACGTCGCCCGTGGGCGTGGACGTGCCGTGAGCGTTCACGTAGCTGACGTCCTCCGGCTGGAGGCCCGCGTCGACCAGCGCCGCGCGCATGGCGCGTTGGGCGCCTTCGCCACCGGGCGAGGGTTGGGTCAGGTGATAAGCGTCCGACGACGCGCCGTAGCCCAGGACCTCGCCCAGGATGGTCGCGCCTCGAGCGATGGCTCGCTCGCGCTCCTCGAGGATCACGATGCCCGCGCCCTCGCCGACGACGAAACCGTCGCGTCCGGCGTCGAAGGGCCGGCTGGCCTCCTGTGGCGCGTCGTTGCGCGTGGACAGGGCGCGCATCTGCGCGAAGCCGCCGACACCCAGAGGGGTGACCGCCGCCTCTGCGCCGCCCGCCACGGCCGCGTCGATGCCGCCGCGCCGGATCCACTCCGTCGCCTCGCCGATGGCGTGGGCGCCCGAAGAGCAAGCACTCGCCGTGGCGAAGCTCGGACCCTTGAAGCCCCAGCGCATGGAGACCTGCCCCGGAGCGAGGTTCGAGATGGTCGCGGGGATGAAGTAGGGACTGATGCGTCGAGGGCCCTTCTCGAACAGCTTTCGCGCGGTCTCCTCGAAGTACTCGATGCCGCAGAAGCCGACGCCGATGAACGTGCCCACGCGCTCGAGCGCCTCGCCCTCGGGGGCGAAGTTCGCCGCCGCGATGGCGTCCTCGGTCGCTGCCAACGCGAGATGGATGAAGCGCGCGGCCTCGCGGACGCGCTTCTTCTCCACGTAGCGCAGCGGATCGAAGCCCGTGCACTCTCCGGCGATCTTCACCGCGAAGTCTTCGGTGTCGAAGGCTTCGATTCTGCCTACGCCACTGCGCCCGGCTTGGACATTGGCCCAAGTCGACGCGGCGTCGAGGCCGCAGGGACTGACCGCCCCCACGCCGGTGATGACGACCCTACGCGGGGCCGTTCTAGCCACTCTAGGTCTCGGCACGAACGGACTCAGCCCGCGGCCTTTTCCGAGATGTAGCTCACGGCATCACCCACGGTGCGGATCTTCTCCGTGTCTTCGTCGGGGATGTCGATGTCGAACTGCTCCTCGAAAGCGAGGACCAGCTCCACGATGGCCAGCGAGTCAGCCCCGAGGTCATCGATGAACGAAGCCTCCGGCTTGATCGCGTCGCCATCGACGTCGAGCTGCTGCGAGATGATGTCGGCGACCTTTTCCGCAATATCCATTGCGTTCCTCCAAGGGCGACCTTGTCGCCCGTCACCCGCGAGCGCGGGTCAGATGTACATGCCCCCGTTTACACGGAGCACTTGACCGGTCACATAACCGGCCTCTTGACTGGCCAGATAGAGCACGGCCGCGGCAATTTCTTCGGGGCGCCCGACGCGTCCCAAGGGTGTCTGGTCGACGATGGCCTGACGAACTTCTTCGTTCAGGGCGTCGGTCATGTCGGTCTCGATGTAGCCTGGTGCGACGGCATTCACCGTGACCCCGCGCGACGCATACTCACGCGCCAAGGTCTTGGTCAACCCGATCAACGCGGCCTTCGACGCGGCGTATACGGCCTGACCGGGATTGCCCGTCTCGCCCACGACGCTCGAGAGGTGGATGATCCGGCCCCAGCGCTTGCGCATCATCGGGCGAATCGCCGCCTTGGCGCACCAAATCGCGCCCTCGACGTTCGTGGCGAAGGTGCGAGCCACCTCTTCTGGCTTCACGCGAAGCAACAATTGATCGATGGCGATTCCCGCATTGCTGACGAGAATGTCCAGGCGACCGTGCTGCTTGACGATCGCATCGACGGCCTGAGCGACGTCTTCCATCACGCTGACGTCGAAGCCCATCGCCTCGGCGTGGCCACCGGCGGCCTCGATGGCCGCAACGGTCTCCGCCGCAGCGGCCTCGCCCGAGCGATAGTTGACCACGACGAACGCACCGGCGCCCGCGAGCGCCTCGGCGCATGCACGACCGATCCCGCGGGAGCCCCCGGTCACGAGGGCGACCCTGTCGTTCAGCTCAAACACAATCAATCAGATCGAGCACGAGACGCTCAAGCGAGGGTCTCGTCCTCGCCATCGATGATCTTGCGGCCATTGTAGTGGCCGCAGCTCGGGCAGACGCGATGAGGAACCATCACATCACCGCAGGTGGGGCAAGGAACGAGGTTCGGAGCCTCGACCTTGTCGTGGTGTGCGCGACGCTGATCGCGTCGGGCGCGGCTCTTGCGGCGCTTCGGGACAGCCATGGCTCAATCCTTACCTTCGGTCAGCTTCCGCTGACCCATGAGAGGGGTGTCCAGCTTCTGCTGGAGATTCATCAGGGGGGACAGACGGGGATCGACCTCGCGACCGGATCCGTCGGCATGCAATACGCGCGGGCCCCGCACATGCTCCGGAATTTCGATGCCGGGGCATTCGGGATCACAGAGGGGCTTCATCGGGCACTCGAGCAGGATCTGCTCTCGCACCATGGAATCGAAGATGATCTTGTCGCCCGAGAGGGCCTCGCGCAGGGGCGCGTCGGGACCGATCTCGTCCTCGCCCAGATCCTCGGGGATGGGATCCTTGGTGAGCAGGGTGCGGCTTCGGATGTCCATCTCGAGGGACGCATCCTCGAGGCAGCGCGCGCATGCGGCGACCACGGAGGCGCGCACTCGCGTCTCGGCGAAGACGTCGTCGCCCAGCCTGGTGAGCCGCACGTCGAAGATGGCGTCGACCGAGTCCAGCTCGGGGGCCGAGAGTTCGCTGCCCTCGAGTGCGGTCGCAAGCCATGCGCGCGGAATGGGAAATGCCCATTCCTTCGGCTGTTCTTCGACTTCGTCGAGCTCAATCGTGAACTCGTGGGCTGCTGCTGAGGACATATGGAGGACCCAAATCCGCGGCTCGGGGGCGGGACGGGCAACCATAGCCGCGGCCGGTCCTCTGTCAAGGCGGGTTGCGTCGGAAGCGCGCTGCTGACGCGAGCTTCGCGGGCCCGCCAAGCCGCGGGCACAAGACCCGCAGTTTGAGTAGGCTGAGGCCCCATGAGCTCCACCAGGCGCATCCACTTCCGCACCTGCACCCTATGTGAGGCCATGTGTGGCCTCCGGCTCACGCTCGAAGACGAGCGGGTCGTGGACCTTCGAGGCGACCCGCTCGATCCTGGCAGTCAGGGACACATCTGCCCCAAGGCCTGGGCGCTGGTGGATCTGCAGGACGATCCCGACCGCATCGCGCGGCCTCTGCGGCGCAAAGGCCGTGATTTCGAGCAGGTGCCCTGGGACGAGGCGCTGGACGAGGCCGCCGAGCGGCTCGACGCCCTCAGGGTCGCACACGGGCCCAACAGCCGCGCCATCTACCTGGGCAATCCCACCATCCACAACCTGGGTGCCATGGCCTTCGGGCCGGCGCTGATGCGCGCGCTCGGCACCCAGAACCGCTTCAGCGCCACCTCGGTCGACCAGCTGCCGCACATGGTGGTGGCCCAGCAGATGTGGGGCCATCCGCTGCTCCTGCCCGTGCCCGACCTGGACCGCACGGATCTACTGGTGATCATGGGCGCCAACCCCGCCGTCTCCGCGGGCAGCTTGATGGGCGCGCCGGGCTTTCCGAAGCGCATGCGCGCGTTGCGCGAACGAGGCGGGCGCCTCTGGGTCTTCGATCCGCGGCACAGCGAGACCGCCCGCCTGGCCGACGTGCACCATTTCGTGAAGCCCGGGAGCGACGGCTGGCTGTTGCTCGCGATCCTGCGTCGACTGATCGCCCGGGGCGCGCAGCCGCCGCGCATGGGACTGCCGGTCGACGGCCTCACGACGCTGCAGGCGGCTCTGGCGGAGCTCGCTGACTTCGACCTCTTTGCGCGCACGGGCGTGCCCCAGTCCGTGGCCGACGAAGTGGCAGACGCCCTGCGCGACACGCCCAAAGCCGCGCTCTACGGTCGCATGGGCCTGTCGACGCAGCGCTTCGGGACTCTGTGTCAGTGGTTGATCAACTTGATCAACCTCTTCGCCGGACAGCTCGACCGTGAGGGAGGCGTCCTCTTCAGCGCACCGGCGGTGGAGACGCGCGACGCGCCGAGGGGCATGGGGGTGAGCCGCGCTGGCTTCGGGCGCTTCACGAGTCGCGTGCGCGGGCTGCCCGCCTTCGGTGGTGAGCTCCCCGTCGCATGTCTGGCGGAGGAGATCCTCACGCCGGGAGACGGCCAGGTACGCGGACTCGTGACCTTCGCCGGCAACCCCGTGCTCTCCACGCCGAACGGACGACGGCTCGACGAGGCGCTGGCGTCCCTCGACTTCATGCTCTCCATCGACCTCTACCTGAACGAGACCACGCGGCACGCCCACCTGATCCTGCCGCCCGCCCCTCCCCTCGCGCGCAGCCACTACGACCTCGCGCTGCACCTCTTGGCCACCCGGGACACGGCCAAGTACTCGCCGCCCTGCTTCGACAAAGACGCTGGCGCAAAGGACGATTGGCAGATCCTCAGCGGTCTGGCGCGACGCCTCTTGCGACGCTCGGGCGCGCCTCGATCCGTGCGGGCGACCGCCGCGGCGCTCCACGCGCTGGGCCCGGAGGGCATCCTCGGTCTCGGCCTGAGGCTGGGCCCCCACGGCGTGCGCGCGTGGCCGCCGAGGCGCGGCTTGAGTCTGGCGAAGCTGCGCGAACGGCCCCACGGCGTCGACCTGGGTCCGAGACGCGCGGGCACGTTGCCGGAGCGCGTCCCCAAGGGCACGCACCTGAACCTCGCGCCAGAGCGCTTGCTCGCGGACCTGAAACGATTGGCGAGCGAGGCGCGCAGCAGCGCGGAGGACGGCGCGCAGAGCTTGGCCTTGATCGGTCGACGTCAGCTCCGAAGCAACAATTCCTGGCTGCACAACAGCGAGCGCCTGATGCGCGGCGGCGATCGATGCAGCGTGATGGTGCATCCGGACGACGCGACCCGGCTCGGGCTCACGCACGGTGGACGAGCCGAGATCCGCACGGAGGTCGGCGCGGTGATCGCGCTCGTGGAGGTCACGGCGGAGATGATGCCCGGCGTCGTGAGCCTGCCCCACGGCTTCGGACACGATCGAGACGGCGCGCGCCTTCGGGTGGCGAGTCGCGCGCCCGGTGTGAGCCTGAACGATCTGAGCTCCGAGCTCCGACTGGACGAGGCGTCGGGCAACGCCGCCTTCAGTGGGCAGCCGGTTCAGCTGCGTCCGTCGGACTGACGGGCGAGAGCCCCGCCGAGCCTAGCTGGAGCATGAGAGGGTGGTCGGGGAGCACGGCGCCGTCTGCGGATCGCGCGTGGGGCGCACCCAACGCGCCCGCGAGCGCCGAGAGCTGACCGCCCTGCCCGCTCATGACCGCCCCCGCTCGGAACGCCGGCCAGGCGGAGACGCTCCCGAGCAGGTGCGCTCCCGCGATGAACTCGGTCAGCGAGGGTTCGCCCGCCTGCACGCCATCGAAGCCCAGGGCGAGGTCGGAGGCAGGCGACGCCCAGGAGATCAGGTAGCGCGGTCCTGTGTCGGGCACGCTGTCGCCCAGCGCGTCGAGGTCGTCCGAGCCGAAGCCGCACGCGTCGTCCGTGCGCGCGTAGCGCCCCTCGGGCGCACCCGAGAGCAGCATCAGCGAGGTCGTGCCCATGTGCACCACGCGCAATCCGCGTGCGTCGACCACACCCTTGGCGTCGTCGCCCAGAGCCTCGAAGGCCTGGCTGAGCGTCGCCGCCTCGTCGCGACCTCCGCCGAGCACGAAACACGGGCGTTCGGTCGCGGCCAACGCGCGCAGCGTTCGCTCGGCCGCGGCCTCGTCGTCGCCCACGCCACCAAGCACGAACAAGACGTCCGCGCCCTGACCGACCAGGGCCGTGAGCCCGACGGCGAGGTCGCTCGCGTGGGGGGCAGGCCCACGCAGGAAGGCGACGTGCTGCGGCGATGGAGCGAAGCGCAGCTCACGTCCGTCGACCTGAAAGGAGACCCCGCCGACGCTGCGGCTGCCCGCCGCCGGTGGGGGCAGCTCGGCGCAGCGCACGTAGGGCGAGTCTCCACCGACGCGCAGGTCGCCCACGGGATCGCAGGGATGGCACGCAAGCGCGCTCACGGAGAGCAGGAGAACAGGGAGGAAACGACCGCGCATGCTTGGCCATACCCTCCCTGGAACGCGGCGCCAAGCCTCGGATCGGCGAGCGCGGTCCCGGGCGCGCGGGCGGCTCGAGGCAGCCGCGCGTGCTAGGGTCTCTGCCCCCTTCGCACGCGACGCGAAGCCACGGAGCCCCGATGAACCCAGACTTCCGAAGTTTCCGAGGAACCGACTCCTACCTCACGAGCGAGGGCCTCGAAGCCGCCGTGGATTGCGCGCTGACTCTGGAGCGACCGCTCTTGGTGCGGGGCGAGCCCGGCACGGGCAAGACGCTCCTGGCCGAAGCCGTCAGCCAAGCGCTGGGCCTGCCGCTGATCCGCTGGCAGGTGAAGAGCACCACGCGCGCGCAGGACGGACTCTACGTCTACGACACCGTGCAGCGGCTCTACGACTCGCGCTTCGACGATCGCGCGGTGGACGACATCTCGCACTACATCAAGCTCGGTGCCATGGGTCAGGCCTTCGACGCCAAGGAGCGCGTCGTCCTTCTGATCGACGAGATCGACAAGGCGGACGTGGAGTTCCCCAACGATCTGTTGAACGAGCTCGACCGCATGCGCTTCCGCATCGACGAGACGCAGCGCGAAGTGGTGGCCGTGCATCGGCCCTTCGTGCTGATCACGAGCAACGCGGAGAAGGAGCTACCGGACGCTTTCCTGCGTCGCTGCGTGTTCCACTTCATCGACTTTCCCGAGCGCGAGCTGATGCGCCGCATCGTGGACGTGCACCATCCGAACGTGAACGAGGCGTTGGTGGAACAGGCCCTCGAAGCCTTCTACGGCATTCGCGGCATGCGCCGCCTGCGCAAGCCACCGAGCACGAGCGAGCTCATCGACTGGGTCACCGTGCTGCTTCAGGCCGGCATCGGCGAGGTCAGGCTCGCCCAGGAGCTGCCCTTCCTCGGCACCTTGCTGAAGAAGGAGCAGGACCTCGCGTCCTTCGCTGATCAACTCGCCGGCGGTCGTCGCTTCCGCTCATGAGCGCCGCGCTCGTCGTCCCCTTCCTGTATGCGCTGCGAAGCCGCGGTGTGCCCGTCGGTGCGCAGGAGGCCGTGGCCCTGGCCGAGGCGCTGGGCCATGGCTTGCACAACAGCTCCCTCGATCGCTTCTATCACGTGGCGCGCGCGGTGATGGTGCACTCCGAGCGACACCTCGACGCCTTCGATCAGGCGTTCTCGGCGCATTTCCGTGGCGTGGACGTCCCGGCCGCCGCGATCCACGACGAGCTGCTCGAGTGGTTGAAGCAGGCGGCGGGCCAGCGCCCCGAGCTGACGGATGAAGAGCGCGCTCTCTTCGACGCCATGGATCCGGAGGAGATCGAGCGCCTGTTGCGGGAACGACTCGAGAACCAGAAGGAGCGCCACGACGGAGGCAGCCGCCACATCGGCACCGGGGGCAAGTCGCCCTTCGGTCACTCGGGTGCCGCGCGCAAGGGCATCCGCATCGGCGGCAGAAGCGGAGGCCGCAGCGCGATCCGGGTCGCCGACGCGCGGCTCTATCAGGGCTACCGCGAAGACCTCGTGCTCGACGTGCGGCAGATGCAGGTGGCGCTGCGCAAGCTGCGCGCCTTCAACCGCGAAGGCGGCGAACGCGAGCTCGACATCGAGGGCACCATCGACGCCACGGCCTCGAACGCGGGAGAGCTCGAGGTGATCACGCGGCCGCCGCGGCGCCCTGACACGCGCTTGATCCTGCTGATGGACGTCGGCGGATCCATGGATCCCTACGCCCACCTGGTGTCGAGGCTGTTCAGCGCCGCCAAGAAGTCGACGCACTTCAAGGAGCTGCACACCTACTACTTCCACAACTGCGTGTACGGACGCGTGTACGGGACCGAGAACTTCGACCAACCGAAGCTGGTGCCCGATCTGCTGCACGAGTGTGGCCCCCACTTCAAGCTCGTCCTCGTGGGCGACGCCTTGATGGCGCCCTACGAGTTGATGGCGGAGGGTGGCTTCCGCGACATCGAGGGCGACGAGCGCACGTCCGGACTCGCCTGGCTGATGCGCCTGCGCGAACACTTCCACCGCAGCGTCTGGCTGAATCCGGAGCCCAAGCGCATGTGGCGCGGCAACACCATCGAGACCTTGGCTGAGGTCTATCCCATGTTTCCCCTCACGCTCGAAGGGCTCGGCGAAGGCATGTCGCACCTGGTGCGCGTCGGTCGCGGCTGAAGCTCGCGCTCGCTGGGCTTGCCCGGATGGCGGCTTGCGGCTAATCGCAGGGCATGACGAAGCTCCGCTCCGTGAAGGGGATGAACGACATCTTGCCCGAGGAGATGCCTCGCTGGCATCGGCTCGAGCGCGAGCTCACGCGTGTGTTCGCGCTCCACGGCTACGCCGAAGTGCGAACGCCCGTGCTGGAGAAGACGGCGCTCTTCACCCACTCCATCGGCGAGGCGACCGACATCGTCAACAAGGAGATGTACACCTTCGTCGACAAGGGCGAGGAGTCGTTGACGCTGCGCCCCGAGGGCACGGCGTCCTGTGCGCGCGCCTATCTGGAGCACTCCGCGGGCGAGCGACAGCCGGTCAACAAGTGGTTCTACGTCGGCCCGATGTACCGCCGCGAACGCCCCGCGCGAGGCCGCTACCGCCAGTTCTATCAGGCGGGCGTGGAGTGCTACGGCGATCCCGGGCCCTACGTGGATGCTGAGATGATCGACATGAGCGTCTCGCTGCTCGCGGCCCTCGGCATCACGGAGGTGCGCGTTCTGCTCAACTCCCTCGGCGGCAAGGAGACGCGCGCGCGCTATCGCGAGGCACTCAAGGCCTTCTTCGAACCGCATCGCGAGGCACTGAGCGCCGAGAGCCAGACCCGGCTCGAGCTGAACCCACTGCGCATCCTCGACAGCAAGTCGCTCACGGATCAGGAGATCTGCCAGGGCGCGCCGCCGATCCTGGACTTCCTCGGCCCCGAGGACGTCGAGCACTTCGACGGCCTGCGCGCCGCCCTCGACGCGCTCGGCACACCCTACGAAGTCGACCCCTCGCTGGTGCGCGGCCTCGACTACTACACGCGCACGCTCTTCGAAGTGCAGACGACCAGCGACGAATTGGGCGCTCAGAGCGCGCTGCTCGGAGGCGGTCGCTACGACGGCATGACCGAAGAGCTCGGCGGCAAGGCCACACCCTCGGTGGGCTTCGCCATGGGCCTGGAGCGTCTGCTCTTGATGATGCCCGTGACCGAAGAGCCGACCACGCTCGACGCCTTCATGATCACGGCGGGATCGGAGCTGCGCAGCCAGACCCTGGTCCTGGCCAAGGAGCTGCGCGCGGCGGGGCTCCGAGTCGACGCCGATCTGCGCGGCGGCTCGGTCAAGAGCCAGCTGCGGCGCGCGAGCAAGACCGGCGCACGCTTCGCGCTCCTGCTGGGTGAGGGCGAGGTCGCCCGTGGCGTGGTGCAGCTGAAGGACCTCGTGGCCCACGAGCAGCGCGATCTGCCCCTCGCCGAAGTCGCACGCGAGCTGGCAGCGCTCGTGGCCGCGGGCTGATTCGCGGACGCTAGTTCTCGGACTGGCCGAGGTCGGGCGGGCGCTCCCGGTCCGTCTGCTGCTGCACGGGGCCTCGCGGCTGGGCAGCCGCCGGCGCTTGCGGAGCCGCGGGCTGAAGCTCCGCAGGCAGCCAGTTGCCCGCCGGGAACTCCACGAAGAGGAAGGTGTAACCGCCCGGTCCCGGCTGCGTGTAGACGCGCGGCGTAGCCTGGGCGCGAAGGTCGAAGGCGAACACCAGGTCGTGACGGCCTCGGCGCTCGACGCGAGCCCGCGTGACGGGCGTGTCGAAGAAGCGCGTCTCCAGCGGCCTGGTGGTGTTGCGCAGATGCGTGCGCGTGTTCTGCAACGTCACCTCGAAGCCGCCGTCGGTGGCCCGGGTCTGGAACTGAACGGTCTGGGAGAGTTGCAGGAAGAAGCGGGATCCACCGTTGGGCATCGCCTCGAAGCCTGGCCAGGTGACCAACCGGCTGTGCGCGCGGCGCACGCGCGCTTCGGCGGGAGGGGATCCCGACTCGGGCGTCACGCCCTGATAGGCGGTCGCGTCGGGGGCAGCGGCCACGGGCGCGTCCTGACCGAAGGCCACCGACGTGGCTAGGGCCAGAGGAAGGAGGCTCGAGACGAAATATCGGGTCACGTCCGAATCGTAGTGCCTGGGACGGGGCGACTGCAAAGAAGTGCGGAGAGCAGCGGCGTCCGACCCGTCCCGTTCAGGCGCAGCGGAAGCCACGCACGACCCTCAGAGTCCCCTTGGCGTGGCCTTGGCCAATCGCGACCAGGCTGCCGTCCGGTCCCAGCAAGGCGAGGGGCTGATCGCCGACCCGCACCGCCTGGGACGTGTAGTCCGCGGCGCGCACGAGCCGTCCGTGGAAGGCGTCGTTGGCCCCGGCGGCGCTCAGCTCCACCTGAGGCAGATGCGCGACGGCGTCCGCGAGGGAGAGCAGGGACGAGGCCAGGCGTTCGGGACCATCGGTCGCCAGCAAGGCGTCCAAGGGGACGGCGTCACGCAGCTCGAGCGCGCCGCTCGCCTCACGCCTCAAGGCCTCGAGGTGGCCGCGGGTACCGAGCGCGAGCCCCAGGTCGCGGGCCAGAGAGCGCACGTAGTAGCCCTTGGCGACACCGACCCGGAGCGTGACGAGCCCATCCGCGTAGGTGAGCCCATCGAACCAGCGCATGCGAACGGCGCGAATCGGCGCCTCGACCTCTTCGCCGCGCCGATAGCGCTCGTGCAGCGCGCGCCCGTTCACCTTCAACGCGCTGACCACGGGAGCGCGTTGCTGCTGCGGCCCGAGGAACGACTCCACGACGCGACGCACGCCGCCCACGTCGAGCGCCGGCACAGGAGCGCGCTCCACGACCTCGCCCTCCGCATCCAGAGTGTCGGTCTCGCTGCCCAGCCGAATCGCGGCGCGGTAGACCTTGTCGTCCGCCGTCAGATAGGAGGCCAGCTTCGTGCCCTCGCCCAGGAGCACGACCAACACCCCCGTGGCCATGGGATCGAGCGTCCCCGCGTGGCCGACGCTGCGCTGTCCAGCGACGCGGCGGACGCGGGCGACGACGTCGTGAGACGACAAGCCACCGGGCTTGTCCACCACCAGTACGCCGTTCATCGCGACAGCAAGGGCAGAACCTCAGCCCGCAGACGCTCGACCGTGGCTTCCAGCGAGAGCGTCGACAGAGCGCCTGCCGCGGCAGGATGCCCTCCCCCGCCGAAGGCCAACGCCACTTGCGAGACGTCGAGGTGCCCGTTGGAGCGCAGGCTCAGCTTGGTCGCCGCTCGTCCCTCCTCCGCCGGCCACTCCCAGAAGAGCGCGGAGACCTCCACGCCGTGGAGCATTCGCCCGTAGTTGACCAGGCCATCGACCATGTCGTCGGCGGCGCCCGTCGCGCGCATCAGCTCGCGGGAGACGCGCAAGATCGCGAGTCGTCCGTCGAACTCCAGACTCAGCCCTTCGACGAGCGCGCCCAGGAGCCGAAGTCGACCCAGCGGCCAGTCCTCGAAGAGGTGCCGTGACACGGTCCAGGCGTCCGCGCCTGCGTCCAGAAGCTCGGCCCCGAGCCGCATGGTCGCGGCGCTGGTGCCCAGGTAGCGGAAGCCCCCCGTGTCGGCCGCCAAGGCCGCGTAGAGCGGGGTCGCGGCGTCCCTCGGCAGTGGGTGCACGTCGAGCTCGCGAGCCAGGCGCACGACCAGCACGGCGGTGGCGCTCGCCGCGGGATCACGCAGCGCCAGGTCCCCGAAATCCGTGTGGGTCGCGTGGTGATCGAGCACGACCAACGCCCCTCGGCGATCCGCGCCAGGCATTCCGTCGGGCAGCAGCTCGGGGCTCGCCGTGTCGAGGACGAAGGTGGCGTCGAAGCGAGCGTCCGGCGCGAGCTCGTGCGCGAGGTGGCCCGCCTGTGCCAGGAAGGTCAACGAGCGAGGTGGCCCGCTGGGCACGAAGAGCGTCGCCCGCTTGCCCAGGGCTCGCAGGATCGAAGCCAGTCCCAGAGACGAGCCGAGCGCGTCCGCGTCAGGGCGCCGATGAGGCACGACGAGGAAGTCCTCGCCTTCACGAACCAGACGCGCGACCTCGGCCAGACTCAAGCATCCTCCTCGGGATCGGTAGGTGTCGGCGGCGCGGGCGCGGCCTCTGGCGCGATCTCCATCAGCAGCTCCTCCATCCGCATTCCGGAGTCCACGACGTCGTCCCAATGGAACGTGAGCTCGGGCGTGCGCCTCAAGCCGAGGCGACCGCCCAGCGCTCTGCGCAGATGACCGCGCGCGCTCTCGAGGGCCACGAGCAACGCCCCCTGACGCTCGGTACGTACACCGGGCCCAGCCGGGACGACGGGCTCATCGCTGCCCTCGTGACGCGCCCGAATCGCATGCCGAGGGTCGAGGCCATCGTCGAGTAGCCGCACGTAGATGCGCGCAAGGGAGAGGTCCGCAGTCACGCGAACGGCGGACACGATCACGCCCCGTGCCCGCGGATCGCGAACCGCACCGCGAAGGAACATCTCCGACAACTCGGCGCGGATTCGCTCCGCGACACGATCGGCGCGTTTGGCTTCGCGTTGCATCATGGATCCATGTCCCGTCTGGAGGTCTGCGGCGAGGCTCGCCGCCAGGCGTCACTCGTCTTCGAGCGTCGCCTGGACCTCTTCGATTTCGTAGAGCTCGATCACGTCGCGCTCCTTCATGTCGTTGTAGCCGGAGAGGCCGATGCCGCATTCGTAGCCAGCGGCCACCTCGCGGACATCCTCCTTGAAGCGTCGCAGCGAGCTGAGGCCACCCTCCCACACGACGATGCCGTCGCGCACGAGGCGGGCCTTGCCTGCGCGTGTGATCTTGCCCTCGGTGACGAAGCTGCCGGCGATGGTCCCACCCTTGGGGATGGGGAACGTCTGCCGAACTTCGGCCTTGCCGAGCTCCTTCTCCACCAGCTTTGGAGCGAGCAAGCCGGCCATGGCGGCCTTCACCTCGTCGATGGCCTCGTAGATCACGCTGTAGGTGCGGATCTCGATGCCCTCCTTCTTCGCCGTACGACCCGCCTTGCCTTGCGGGCGCACGTTGAAGCCGAGGACGATGGCGCCGGAGGCGCTGGCCAACATCACGTCGTTCTCCGTGATGGCGCCGACGCCGGTGTGGATGACGCGCACCTTGACCTTGTCGGTGGAGAGGTCGACGAGCGACTTCTGAAGCGCTTCGACCGATCCCTGAACGTCGGCCTTCACCACCAGCTCGAGCTCCCGCTGCTCCCCCTGTTGGATGAGCTGCTGGAGTTGATCGAGACCGCGAGCGACGGTCGGGGCGAACAAGCCCTGACCCGCCGCGCCACGCCGGCCCTCGGCCACGGTCTGCGCCTTCTTGGCGTCCGTGACCTGGTAGACGCTGTCGCCAGCGGCCGGCAGATCGCTCAGACCCAGCACCTCGACCGGAGTCGCGGGCAGCGCTTCCTTCACCTGCTTGCCGCGGTCGTCCGTCATCGCGCGGACACGCCCCCAGGCGCCTCCAGCCACGATGAAGTCACCGGTGCGTAGCGTTCCGTCACGCACGAGCACGTTGGCCACCGGACCACGACCGCGGTCGAGGTAGGCCTCGAGCACGACGCCCGCTGCCGGGATGTTCGGGTTGGCGGTCAGCTCGAGCACCTCGGCCTGAAGCACGACGGCGTTGAGCAGCTCGTCGACGCCTTGTCCCGTGACGGCGCTGCACTCGATGTACATCGTGTCGCCACCCCAGACCTCGGGCGTCAACCCGAGCGCCGCGAGCTCGTTCATCACCTTCTCGGAGTTGGCGTCCGGGCGATCGATCTTGTTGACCGCGACCACCATGGGCACGCCGGCTGCCTTGGAGTGGTTCACGGCCTCCAGGGTCTGCGGCATGACGCCGTCGTCGGCGGCCACCACCAGGATGACGATGTCGGTCGTCTGGGCGCCACGAGCACGCATGGCCGTGAAGGCCTCATGTCCGGGCGTGTCGAGGAAGACGACCGTGCCCCGAGCCGTGTCGACACGATAGGCGCCGATGTGCTGGGTGATGCCGCCGGCCTCGCCCGAGGCGACGTCCTCCTTGCGGATGCGATCGAGCAAGGAGGTCTTGCCGTGGTCGACGTGACCCATGACCGTGACGATGGGCGGGCGATGCGCGCGCAAGTCGTCGTCGTCCTCGAACTCGCCTCGCGCGTCTCCGACGATCTCGTCTTCGGTGCGCGCCACGTTCTCGAGCTCGTAGCCGAACTCCTCCGCGAGCAGAGCGGCCGTGTCGGCGTCCAGCGTGCTGTTGATGTGCACGCCCGAGACGCCCATCTGCATCAGCTTCATCAAGACCTCGACGGCCTTCAGGCTCATGCGTCCCGCCAACTCCTGGAGCTGGATCTGATCCTCGATACGGATCAGGCGCTTCTTCGCGCTCGGAACCGTGATCTCGGTCGCCTTGCCCTTCTTGCCGTGGGCCAGGCGCTTCTTGCCGCGCTGTGCCGGTCGACGTCCGGGCGGACCGAGCCCCGCACCGCTGCGAATCTCACGACGCTTGCGTGGACCGCCCTGCTGGTTGGTGTGCTCGTTGACGATGCGCAGGCGCTCCTCGTCGGAGAGCGGGATGGCGCCCGGCACCTCGGTCTTGCCGCGGCGCGTGACGCCGGGAGCGAGATAGGGCTGGGAGAATCGATCGTCCGCGGGCGGAGCCGCCGAGGCCGATGCGACCTGATAGCCGCTCTCTTCTGCGCGCGGGGCCGGCTCAGCGGCAACCTCTGGCTCGGGCTCTCGCACGACCGGGGGCTTCGCTGTGGGCGTGGCCGCCGCGACGGGGACCTGCACCTCGGGAGCGGGCTCGGCCGCGGGAGGAGGCGCCACCGCCGGGCGCGCGACCACGGGCTCGGCCGCGATGGGCTCGGGCGCGACAGCCAGCTTGGGCTCCTCGACCTTCACGGGCTTGGGAGCCTTGGGCTTGGCCACGCGCGCCTTGGGAGGCGCCACAAGAGGGCGCGCGACCACGGGCTCGGGCACGACGACCGCGGCGACCGGCTTCGGCTTCGCGCGTCGGCGGACCACCGTGGGACGGATGTGCTCCTCCACGACGGCGCCTGCGCGCGCCTTGTCGATCGAGCGCTTCAGTCGGCTGACCTCGAGAGGATCCAACACACTCATGCGGTTGCGCACCTGGATGCCCAACCCGGCCATGCGCTGCATGAGCTCGCGGTGGTCGAGACCCAACTCTCGGGCCACTTCATAGACCCGTACCTTGCTCATGCGTCCTCCGCGAATCGATTCATGCCGTCCAACGATGCGATGCTGTCAGTCGCGTCGCGGAGAGCCTCCGCCATGCCCTCGTCCCGGACGCCCATGATGGCGACCTCGGCGCGACCGAAGAATTTCCCCAATTGGGCGCGCTCGCCCCAAACCACTGCGGCGATGTTCGCCGCCTCTGCCAACGCCAAGAGCTCCGCCTTGCGACCGCGTGCGTCCTCGGCGATGGCCAGCAGGTGAACGCTTCGCGCGCCGATGGCGTCTGCGACGGCGTCCGTCCCGATCACCAGATGACCCGCACGGCGAGCCGCGAGCAGGAGCCCGGCCACACGCGCTTCGTACTGGGCGCGCAGGCTCTCGATCAGGGTCTCGACCCCGGCCGACGCGCCAAGCGCCCGCGTGAGCCCGCCGCGGCGCACGGCCGCTTCGACGCACTTCAGGTTCGGATGCACGGACGCGCCACGCCCAGGCAGCCGGCGCCGAAGATCCACCACCACGCTGCCGCCATCGGGCTCGCGAACGACACGGGCCAACGCGTCGCGCCGGTCGTGCTGCCGACAGCCGACGCACATCCGCGTCGCCGTCTGGCGCTCACTTGTCGTCTGTTTGTCGTCGAGAGCCAAGAATCAGCCTTCCTGCTCCGCCTCGGGCTCGCCAGCTGGCGCGTCCGCGGGGGCCTCGGGGGTCGTGTCGTCGTCGGCGACGGCGGCGTCTGCTTCCGCTTCCGCTGCCTTGGCGGCGTCGACGTCCGCCTCGGCCTTCAAGGTGCTCAGGGACTTGCGAATGGCGGCGGCCACGGGCGGCCAATCCTGCTCCAGGAAGCGCTTGGCGCCTTCGCAGATGGCGCGGGCCTTGGCCTGATCGACGCGCGCACGGGTCGCCAGACGATCCGCGTCGGGCTCCTTCAGCAGCGCCTCGGGCGAGCCGTAGCCGGCCTTCTCGAGCAGGTCGAGCAGGCGCTCCGTCACACCCGGAACCCAGGAGAGTCGCTCCCGATCGCTGGGCATGTCGACGCGCGAACGTGCAGCCTCGAGCCGCTCCAGGCGGTCCTCCTCGGCGGCCGCGGTGGCGCGCTCGCGCACCCAGGCGACGCGCTCCTCGCCGATGCCGTCGATCTCGGCCAGCTCCTCGGAGCTGGCCTCGACCACCTCGTCGAGACCACGGAAGCCCATGCGGTAGAGGTCCTTCGCCACGCCCTCTTCGCCGTCGATGCGCGCGAGGCGACGAAGCGCCTCGTCCTCGAGCTGACGAAAGCGGGACTCGCTGACGATGTCGAGTCGCCAGCCCGTGAGCTGCGACGCGAGGCGAACGTTCTGTCCGCGGCGACCGATGGCCAAGGAGAGCTTGGCGTCCGGCACCACGAGCTCCATCGTCGCGTGACTCTCGTCGATCACGACGCGCACGACCTCGGCGGGGGCGATGGCGTTGCACACGAAGCGGGCCGGATCGCGATCGAAGGGCACGATGTCGATCTTCTCGCCTCGAAGCTCCTGAACCACGGCCTGGACTCGCGAGCCCTTCATGCCGACGCAGGCGCCCACCGGATCGACGTCCTGATCACGGCTGCTGACCGCGATCTTCGAGCGAGCGCCAGGCTCACGGCCGGCGGCGACGATGCGCACGATGCCCTCGTAGATCTCGGGGACCTCCATCTCGAAGAGCTTCACGAGCAGACCCACATCCGTGCGCGAGAGCACGATCTGCGGACCACGCGCTTCGCGGTCGATCTTCTTGAGCAGCGCGACGATGCGGTCGCCGGGACGATAGCTCTCACGCGGCGTCTGCTCGCGTGACGGGAGGATGGCCTCCACGCCCTGACCGAGGTCGACGATGATGCTCGAGCCGCGCTCGAAGCGACGGACGACGCCGGTGATGATCTCGCCCAGGCGATCCTTGAAGTCGTTGAAGACTCGCTCGCGCTCGGCATCCCGGACGCGCTGGATGATGACCTGCTTGGCGGTCTGGGCCGCGATGCGACCAAAGCCGTTTCGGGCCTGCTGAATCCCCAGCAGCTCACCGAATTCCTTGTCCTGCTGACGCGCCCGCTCCGCGTCTCCAGGCATGTAGAAGATCTGGAAACCCAGCTCTTCGCCTTCGTCAGCCTCGAGCCCGTGACGCGCGGCGTCCTCGAGCGAGACCTCGGCGTCGGGGTTGTCCACCTCTTGGACCACCGTCATGTACTGGAACAAGTCGACAGCACCGCTCTCGACGTTGAAGCGTGCCTCGAGCTCGCGGTCAACACCGAAGGTTCGCTTGGCCGCCGTGAGGATGGCCTGCTCGGTCGCCTCGACCAGGATCTTGGCGTCGATGCCCTTCTCTTGGCTGACCTGCTCGATGACGTGATGTAGTGAAAGCGTGCCCTGCGGCATGGGATTCGCCTTTGCTAGAGAGAAAGCTTGCTAGAGAGAAAGCTCGAGGAATGCACAGAGAGTGGGGAAAGAAACAGGATCAGAAGAGACAGGATCGGAAGAGAGCGACAACGAGAGGGCGTTCCCGAGGGGTTCGCGCAGAGTTCACGTCTCATCGACGAGATGAGCGCGGGTGATGAGATCGAAGGGGATGGCGATCGGGCTGCCATCCAGGTCGAGCTGGACTTCTTCGTCGACCAGCCCCAGGAGTTTGCCTTGAAAGCGACGCTGAGCGGCCACCGGCATCTGCGTCCGCACCATGACTTGGCGCCCCGTGAAGCGCTCGAAGTCGTCGCGCCGAACCAGGGGGCGCTCCGGACCGGGCGAGCTGACCTCAAGTCGATACGCGCCGCTCAGCAGATCATCGCGCACGTCGAGCGCGGCCGATGCGTCCCGGCTGACAGCCGTGCAATCCTCGAGCGTGATGCCGCTACCTTCGCCACCGTCGGGGCGCGGGCGATCGAGGATGATCCTCAGGATGGCTCCCGCGGGCTCTCGCAGCTTGCGCACGTCGACCAGCTCCACGCCGTGGGCGTGGCAGATGGGTGCGAGCAACTCTTCGAGGGGCGTTCCGAGGGCGGTGTCCATGATATTTCTAATACTTTCGGCAACGTTTTGCCGATCCGAGGCTCGCGGTAGAGACAAAAAAGGGCGGGCCGAGAGACCCACCCGAACGGTCAACCGACGAGTTGGACGGCTCTCCTAGCACAGCGCATCCGGGCCAGCAAGTGGCTTCAAGCCAGGGCCGGAGCGGCGTCGGGCGAGACCGCCGTGACGAGAAAACGGGCGCGCGGGAGGCGGGGCGCACGGCCCAGCGCTCAGCTCTCGAGCTTCGCCAGGCCGGTGAGCTCGTCGTGGTAGCGGTCCGCGTAATAGGTGAGCACATCCACCGCGTCGCGGAACTCCGAGGTATCGAGCTCGGCCGTCGGGTACTCCACCGACAGCACCACGTCGAGGTCGTCGTCGATGGAGAACTTGGCCATCAACAGGCCGTGGTTCAGTTCGAGCAACCTGCGGTAGAGGCGCGCGCTCGCGGCCTTGGACTCGGGCGAGGTCGTGAAGGGCACGACGGCGAAGCTGATGAATCCCTCGCGATCGAGGTGGATCAGGAACGGGAAGGAACCCGCCATGCCGCGCGCCCGACTGCGCCAGGTGGTCTCGGCGATGCGCTCGCACGGCCACTCTCTGGCGTTCAGGAGGGCCTCGACGGTGGCGGGATCGATGTGGAGATGCTTCATGGGGTCGCGGGTCTCATCGGGCAGCGGGCACTACGGGCGGCCTCGCTCGGGCCATCGGAAGGGGCGCGGTTCGGCGCGCGCCGGAGAGACCGACAACGTGAGCGTCATCAAGGCCAGCCCGAGCGCGATCCGAAGAGCCATCGGGAGAAAGTAGAGCATGGGCCCACACTTCTCTCAACTAGGCCGTGCGCCCGCGGGCCCGACATGGTGCCACGTCCGGCTGCACACGCTGCACATCTCCAGCAGGCGCAGCAAGGGTACGTTGACTTCATATCTGGGCCTCTGATAACTGATTCACCGCTCGCGCCCATCGATGGCGCATTGGAGGGCGGTATGAGGACCATGGTTCGATTGGGGCGGGGGATTGGTTTCGAAGGCAGCGCGGGCTTCGTCAGCGCGCTCACGGCGACGCTCGTCGCCATGGCGGTCGGCGGTTGCGGAGAGAGCCGCCAGGGAGCGTGGGACACCACGCCCACGGCCTCCAACGGCGCCGTCGAGCAGAGCTCCACTTCGCACCACGACGAGCTCGTGGCCGCGGGCGAGGCCGCCTGGGCGCAGCGCGACGAGCTCGCGCAGGTCGACACGGCGATCCAGCAGTTTCAGGCAGCCGTCGAGGCCGAGCCGGGCGACCACGAGTCGTGGGTGAAGCTCTCGCGGGCGCTCTACTTCAAGTCCGATTGTCATCTGCGCTTCCAGGACGGCGCCGACGAGCAGTTCTTGGCCAGCTTCGAGCAGGGCACGCAGGCGGCGGAGCACGCCCTGGTCGCGCTGAGCGCGGACTTCGGCGAGCGCATGCGCGCGGGGACGCGCATCGAGGAGGCGGTGGACACGTTGGACGCCTCGGCCGTGCCGGCGCTCTACTGGCGCTCGAGCAACCTGGGCAAGTGGGCCTCGGCCAAGGGCTTCGCCACGCTGCTCTCCTACAAGGACGAGATCCGCGCGATCATGCAGCGCTGCCTGGACCTCGACCCGACCTACAACCACTACGGCCCGGACCGCTACTTCGGCGTGTTCTACGGGCGCGCGCCCTCCTTCGCCGGCGGTGACCTCGAGCAGAGCCGAGAGCACTTCGAGACCTCGATGGAGCACGAGCCCAACTACTTCGCCACCCACGTGCTGATGGCGCAGGACTACGCGATCAAGGCTCAGGATCGCGCGCTCTTCGATCAGCAGCTGCAGTGGGTGCTGAGCCATGATCCCGAGTCCATGCCCGAGCTCGCGCCCGAGAACCGCTGCGAGCAGCGCAAGGCCCGTGAGCTGCTCGAGAACGCGGACGAGCACTTCGAGTAGTCGGTCGCGACCGCGCGGTCGCTCGCCCTGCCGCCAACCCTCTGGGCGGCGTCCACTGAATACCTCCCCCTACGCCTCGTCTGGTCGAGGTAGCCCCGTGGAGCGGACATGAACCTGAAGAAGCATCTTCCCCTGTATCTGGCGGCGCTCTCTGCCGCGATCTGCGCGCTCGTGCTGAGCCTCGGCGGAGGCGTGGGCGCCCAGGAGCGCATCGTCATGAAGGTGGCGACTGTCGCGCCCGAAGGCACGCCCTGGGAGCAGCAGCTCCGACGCTTCAAGCATTACGTCGAAGAGGGCACGGGCGGACGCGTGCAGGTGAAGATGTTCATGGGTGGCTCCCTCGGTGGCGAGAAGGCCCTCGTCCGACGCACGGCCCAGGGCAGCATCCAGGTCTTCGCGGGCTCGACCGCGGCGCTCGGTTCGCTCGTCCAGGAGATGAACGTCGTCGAGTCGCCTTATCTCTTCGCCGACGGCGCCGCCGCGGACACCGCCCTCGACAACGAAGCGGTCAAGGCGCAGGTGCGGACGCTGGTGGCGCGCCGAGGCTTCACCTTCGGCTTCTGGGCGGAGAATGGCTTCCGCTCCTGGTTCACGAAGGATCGCCCGATCCGCACACCGTCGGACCTCTCGGGCCTGCGCATGCGCTCTCAGGAGGCGCTCGTGCACCTCGAGACCTACCGCGCCCTGGGCGCGAGCCCCGTGCCCATCGACGTGACCAACGTGCTGACGAGCCTGCAGACGGGCGTGGTGGACGGCTTCGACAACACGCCCCTCTTCGCCTTCGCGACCAGCTGGTACCAGGCGGCGCATCACCTCGCGCTGAGTCGTCACGCCTATCAGCCCGGCATCATCGTCTACTCGAAGCGTTGGTTCGACGGGCTCCCGGCCGACATCCAGGAGGTTCTGCGCAATGTGCCTCAGGACATGGTGCAGGAAGGACGCACCAACGTGCGGCGCATGGACCCGATCCTGATCCGCAACCTCGAGCGCTATGGGCTCGAAGTCCACGAGCCCTCCAGCGCCGAGCGCGCGAGCTTCGCCGCGGCGACCCACACCGTGGCCGATCGTGTGGCGACGAAGGTCGGCCCCGGCGGCCGCGACCTGCTCCGCGCCATTCGCGCCGCGCACTAACTTCTGGAGAGTCTGTCCGCAGACCCTGCCCCGCGGCGGGCGGCCGCAGCGGGCCACATCACGCCTCGGCGGGACGAAGGGTGCGTGCCGTTCACGTCCACGCGTCGCGCTGTACGCGGCCCGACGAGCGTGGCCCTACTGGCCGACGCGTCGCGCGGTCGGGGTGGCTAGGCGCCAGCCGCCATCTGCGCCGCGGGCAGGTGCCCGGGGACACGCAGGCGATCGCCGTAGCGCGAGATGAGCTTCTCCGCGATCTGATGCGCGAGGGGGGTGTCGACGTCGATCCAGGTCGCGTCGCCCACGTCCGCCACCCGCATCTTGCCGGCCGCGGCCAGCGCCCCGACGCCCTGCGAGAGAGAGACGCCCTCGGGTCCATCCGCGCGGTCGAGCGCCTCGATCAGCGCCGGCGTGATGCGGAAGACGCCCGTGTCGATCACGTCGTAGTCCGTGAGCTCCTTGCCGATGCCCACGACCCGATCGCCTTCGATGCGCACCTTCGTGGCGTCCTCGAGGTCGAAGCAACGATCGATGCGGCGATCCACGCCCAGCACGGCCTCGTCGTCCGCGAGCGGATAGGCGGCCACGCGACTGAAGAGCTCGTCGCTCCAGAGGTGATCGCTCATCATCAGATACGTCGGCCCGGTCACAAGCTCGCGTGCCTTGAGCAGCGAGGTGCCGTTGGGCTTGTCGTATTCGTCGTTCTGGATGAAGCGCAGCGTCAGGCGGAAGTGATAGCGCTCGAGTCCACGAATCAGCTCCTCACCGAGGTAGCCGACCACGATCCCGACCTCGTCGACGCCCGCGCGCTCGAGGCTCCGTAGCACACGCACGATCAGCGGAACGCCACCGACCCGCTTCAGCGGCTTCGGAAAGTCGAAGCCCTTCACGAGTCGTGTGCCCTTGCCCGCTGCCAGTATGATTGCTCGGTTCATCTCAGCTCCGGTCACTCGAAGGTCGTCTCTTGGTCCACGAGCCCAGTCATTCGTTGCAGGAAATCCACACGAGTGAATGGGAGCAACGGAGGGAGGGCAAGAATTCGGAGAATCCGAGCCGACCGGCCGTCTTCGTAGCTGCAAAGCAGGATCCGTGCCGAGGCCGTGTCCTCGTTTGGGGCCGGTCCCCGGGCGCCTTCGAACTCCATGGAGTGCGGGAAATGGCGGGCAATCCGAGATCGAGCCCGCCTCGCGGCTCGACCCATGTCACGCGCAGCCACACGGGAGCGTGCCGCCCGGCAACACTTCTGGCCACTGGTGTATCCAGTCCACCACGACCTTCCGGCAAACTCCGCAGCAAAATTCCGGCCGGGCAGCCGGCACGATGTTTGCGAGTGACTTTTGCAACGCTCGGTCCTAGGGAGCGACGTGAAATCGACGCGGGCATGTGCTACGCCCGCCCATCGCCGCCTCGCTGACGGCAAAAAATCGACGCGGTGAAGGCCGCAGGAGTGCGCTCATGAAGAAGCCCGTGAAAATCCCCAAGGCCGAAGGCCGTTTAGGCGTTCTACTGCCCGGCATGGGAGCCGTCGGCACGACGTTCATCGCGGGCTGCCTGCTCGCGCGCAAAGGCCTGGCCGAGCCCATCGGTTCCCTGACCCAGATGGGCACGATCCGCCTGGGCAAGCGCACCGATGGACGCAGCCCGAAGATCTCCGAGCTCGTCTCCCTGGCGAAGCTCGACGATCTCGTCTTCGGCGGCTGGGACCTCTTCCCCGTGAGCGCCTACGAGGCCGCCAAGGAGGCGGACGTGCTCAAGCGCGAGCATCTCGACGCCATCAAGGACGAGCTCGAGGCCATTCGCCCCATGCCCGCGGTCTTCTTCCCCGAGTTCGTGAAGCGCTTGCGCGGCGAGAACGTGAAGACCCAGACCAACAAGATGGAGCTGGGCGAAGCGGTTCGTCAGGACATCCGCGACTTCATCAAGAACAACGGCCTCGATCGTGCCGTCGCCGTCTGGTGTGGCTCGACCGAGGTCTATCGTGAGCCCACCGAGGTCCACGCGAGCCTCTCGGCCTTCGAGCAGGGCCTGCGCGACAGCAGCCCCGACATCAGCCCCTCGCAGGTCTACGCCTGGGCGTGTCTGAAGGAGGGCGTGCCCTACACCAACGGCGCTCCTCATCTGACGACGGAAGCGGACGCCCTGCTGGAGCTGGCGCGTGAGACGCGCACGCCCGTCTGCGGCAAGGACTTCAAGACGGGCCAGACCCTGATGAAGACGCTGATCGCCCCCGGCCTGCGCGCACGCATGATCGGCATCCAGGGTTGGTTCTCGACCAACATCCTCGGCAATCGCGACGGCGAAGTCCTCGACGATCCCGACAGCTTCAAGTCCAAAGAGGTCAGCAAGCTCGGAGTCTTGGAGACGATCCTTCAGCCGGAGCTTCATCCGAAGCTCTATGGCAACATGTACCACAAGGTCCGCATCAACTATTACCCGCCGCGCGGAGACCAGAAGGAGGGCTGGGACAACATCGACATCTTCGGTTGGCTCGGCTATCCGATGCAGATCAAGGTCGACTTCCTGTGTCGCGACTCCATCTTGGCGGCGCCGCTGGTGCTCGACCTCGCGCTCTTCATGGACCTGGCCAAGCGCGCGGAGATGAGCGGCATCCAGGAGTGGCTGTCCTTCTACTTCAAGGCGCCCATGACGGCGCCCGGGCTGTACCCGGAGAACGATCTCTTCGTACAGTTGATGAAGATGAAGAACATGCTTCGCTGGATGAACAACGAAGACCTCATCACGCACCTCGGCCACGAATACTACGACTGAGCTCGAGCCCCGAGCCTGTCGCTCATATCGAGACGCCCCGTGGATCGAAGGGTCCCGGGGCGTTTCGTTTGCGACCGCTTCCTGTCCGACTGGTGGGACTAGTGGGGCGTCTCGCCGCGAATGCGCACCACGGTCGCTTGCTGGTCCGCCGTCGGATAGACGCCGTGCCAGCCCTGGGGCATCGGTGGACTGGCCCAGCCGAAGATCTGGTGCGCGTCGGGAGGCGACATGTTGATGCAGCCGTGGCTCTTGGGACGCCCGAACGCGTTGTGCCAGAAGGCCGAGTGCAAGGCGTAGGCGAGCTGGAAGTACATGACGTAGGGGACGTCATCGATGGAGTACGGGCCGTCGATGGCGTTGTCGCCGTCCATCGTGTGCGTGAGGTGCTTGGACGAGATCGTGAACACGCCCGTCGGGGTGCGGTGGTCACGCGAGGGGTCGTCCTCGCGCTCGATACGACCGCTGGAGATCAGCGTGGTGAAGACGGGAACTGTGCCCTCGTAGGCGACGAGCACCTGCCGCGACAGATCGACGTCGATCCACTTCTGCCCAGCGGCGACCTCGGAGGGAGGGTCCGAGCGCTCCGCGAGCACGACGTCGGAGTCCCGGTAGAGATGGCCTTCGGGATCGCGGAAGTAGGTGTGACCGCCCTGTTCGACCCGGCCCGCGACGCGAAAGGCGTAGTGATAGCCTGGCGCTCCTCGTCCACGATGAACCCGTCCGTTGACGGTCTCGGCGTAGAAGCCGGTCCGACTCGAGAGCACCCAGCCCACGGGCAAGCGCCAGGCGTCGTCCGTCGCGACCGCGGCGTCCCGAGCCGCGTCCGGGCCCGCGTCGCCTGGGGCAGGAGCCACCGCCGTGGGCTCCCGTGGCGGCGCGAGATCGACGCCGTGGAAGTCGCTTCCCTCACGCACGACCACCGCGTTGTAGGGCACGAAGCCGTTGGATTGGGTGCGCCAGTAGCGGCGCGCGCCGCGACGGAAGTCGCGATCGAGGCTGACGAAGAACCCGCGCGTCACCCAGCGCATCACGACGCTGTCCGAGTCCGCGCTCAGCCCCTCGAGGGTCTCCACGCCGGCGTCGGTCGGTTCGGTCGAGTCGTCGTCCGCCGAGGGCGTGGCGAGCCCGTCGCCGGATGCGCTCGGCGCGGGGTCGCCGGCGGCGGTGCGGGCCACCGCGCTGTTGCCAGCGGAACCACCGTCACCGGCCGTCTCAGCGCCACCGGGACCCGCATCGGGCGGGGCTTGGCCTGGGATGTGATAGCCCTCGAACTCGGCGGCCTCCTCGTCGGTGGGCATGCGGCGATACATGGGGACGCGCCGGCGGATGAGCCCGTATTCGTAGGGTAAGGGCCGATCGAAGCGGGGCTGGCGCGCGCGGATGGCCGGCAGGCGCCTGCCGTCGAAGGCGATCACGTCGCGCCCGTTGCACACGAAGCCGCCCACGGTGAGCTCGTACCAACCGCCACGGCAGCCCTCGAAACCCAGGGGCTCACCCAGCGTCGCGGTGAAGACCGAGCCCGCGCGCAGGTAGCCGCCGCGAGTGGCGTCGGGGCTCGCGCCGTTGCGCACGTTGACCACGAAGCGCTTGGTGAAGATGCGCTTGGGCGGCAGCGTGGGATCCGGATGCACGGTGTCGCGCCGTGCGTCGCGAGCGTCACGCTGCGGCGGGCTCGCGTCTCGGGCGGGCGCGGGAGCGGGATCGGGATCGGCGCTACCGCAGCCGACGAGCGCGAGCAGTCCGAGGCCGAGCGGCCACAGAAGGCGTCCGCGAGTCGGACGGTGAATCCCCCGCGAATCCTGAACCGAGTCCGTGGGCAGGTGTGCTGGGCGTAGCGCGAGCAACTGCATCGGGTTCTGATTTCATGCGCCTTCCGCCACGTCAACCCGCGCCTGGCCAAGTTCGCGCGTCGAATGGTAGGAGCCCGCGGGCGTCACGCCCTGTCGCGAGTACTCTAGGACTTCCCTTCTTCCATGACCTCCGCACCCAAGCCGCACTCGAAAGCCATGGATGGCGAGCCCCATGATTCGTGGCGGCGCCTCGACTCGCGCCGAGCCGCCTGGGCCGCCGGTCTGTCCCTGCTGGCGCACGTGCTGGGAGTCTTCGCCCTCTCGGCCGTGGCCGCGCGGCCGCAGATCGACATCAGCTTCGAGCTGCCAGCGGAGGTCGAGTTCGGGATGACGGACGGCATGAGCGCCGACTCGGCCCAGGGGCCCCTGTCGCAGCCCGAGGCCGCCCCCATGCCCAACGCGGGCGGAGATGGCGTCGAGGGCGCGGGAATGGACGCAGGGACGCCCCACGACGCGGGACAGCCCCACGACGCGGGCAGACGGCGCAGGCACCATGACGCCGGAGCGCCCGACGACGCGGGGAGGCCTGGCGACGCGAGCGCCCACGCAGCGGGAGACGCGGCGATGGCGGACGCGGGGCGACGGGACGCGGGGGCCGCCACGGGTGACGGCGGTCAGGGCCGGGATGGCGGGCCCGGTGGACCAGGAGGAGCGGACGGCGCCGGCCGGATTCCGCCGGGCGCGCAGCTGGCGATCCGCCTGAACATGGAGCGCATCCGCCAGTCGCCCCTGGCACCCGAGGTCCGGCGCCTGCTGATGGCGATCCCCGACTGGCACGCGCTGCTCGACGGATCGGGCATCGATCCCATGGCGGATCTGGATCGTCTGCTCTTGGCGTCGCCGAACCTGCAGCGAGAGCGGCTCGTGCTCGCGGGACGACATCATCGCGATCAGGCCTACGCCGAAGCCGCCGCCGAGCGCCTGGCCACGAGCCAGCACACGACCACCGCCTTCCACGCGCGGGACGGCGTGCGTGTCGCGCCGTGGCGCAACCCGGACAGCACGGCCCGCGTGGTGGCGCTGCTGGGCGATCACCACTTCATCATCTGCCGCCCGGAGGATCTGCCGCGCGTGCTGGCCCTGATGCACGTACGCGCCGAGGACCAGCGGCTCGACGCGGGCGTCCCCGCCATGGCCGCCGCGGACGCCCTGCTGGCCATGGGCGACGACGAGGTGATGAGCTTCGAGATCGAAGGCGCGCGCCGCTTCGTCCGCGCGGGGCGTGTGGACGCGATGCCTCTGAGCGGTCGACTCTCGGTGCGTGAGACCGCGGGCGACACGGTGCAGCTCGCGGGGCAGGCTCGCTTCGAGGACGCGGCCCAGGCCCGCGGCGCCAAGGAATTCTGGGCAGCGCAGCTCGCCCAGCTCGCGCGCAGCCCGATGGTGTCTCTGGTCGGGCTGTCCACGCCTTTGCGCAGGCTGACCTTCCGGGTCGAGGCCGAGCAGGTCTACTTCGAGACCTCCCTGGGCGCGGGGCAGGTGCGCCTCTTGCTCGGCTACCTCGAGGGCATGCTGGTTCAGTACCGTCGTGACCGCGAGCCACGGAACCAGGGCACGCCGGGGCCCAACACGCGCGCTCCGACGGCGCCTCCTGCGCATCCCGACGCGGGCGCAGGCGGCTAGCAGGCTGCCGGGCCGCGGGGCTGCGAGCCATCGTCGCGGCCCAACACCGTCGCGGCCCAACACCGTCGCGGCCCAACACCGTCGCGGCCCAACACCGTCGCGGCCCAACACCGTCGCGGCCCAACACCGTCGCGGCCACAATGCAGAAAGGGCACGCCCCCGAAGGTGCGTGCCCTCTCTGAGCTGGCGTTCGGCACCACCCGAAGGTGGGACCGAACTAGAGGCTCAGTTCACGAGGTCCTTGAGCTTCTTCAGCGGCGTCGCCCGCACCTTCTTGGAGGCCGGCTTCGCGTCCCGCATCACGTCCTGGCCCGTGAAGGGGTTCTTCGCCATGCCGGCCTTGCGGGCCGGCACCTTCTTGACCTTGAGCTTGAGAAGATCCGGGATGACGAACTCCCCCGGACCGCGCTTCCCCAGCTCCTTCTTGATCAGATCACGGAGTCCTTCGAAGACTGCGCCGACTTCCTTCTTGGTCAGCTGCGTCTTGTCAGAGATCTCGCCGATGATCTGGGCCTTCGTCATCCGCTTGGTGGTTGGCATGGTCACCGTCCTGTTCCGCTATCGCCTGCGGTATCGTGGAAAAAGGCCTGAAATTAGCGCCCCCCGCAGACAAGAGACGTCTATGCCCGCACTCTCGGGCCATGACAAGAGCTTTTTTGGGCAAATGTGCACGAAAATCGCCAGAGGCCGCGGCCCCCCAACCGGCGGGGACGCCTGCCGGGCGCGTCACGGCCGGCGAAACCGGGCGCGACGAATCGGGCGCGAAGACGCCGTGGGTCCTCCTCCAAAGCGCGCCGCAAAACCCGCAAATGCACGCGAAACGTCGTGGATCTACCTGATATTGCAGGATTTGGCGCATTTGCGAAATGGCGCCGAATCGGGCCCGAGGCGCCCCCCCTGCAGCCCCGCGAGGCACGTTTTGGGCCCCGCTAGGAGCGCGCCGCGGCGCACAGCACGCGCGTCTTTTCGAGCATCACGCGCTCCTCTTCGGCGTCGCGATGGTCGTAGCCCAAAAGGTGCAAAAGTCCGTGAGCGACCAGCATCGTGACCTCGAATGAGATCGTCTTGCCGCTGGCGTGCGCCTGTTTCGCTGCCGTGGGCAGGGAGACCACGACGTCCCCGAGTAGGTCTGGAGAGAGCTCGGCGCCCTCCCCCTCGGACATGGCGAAGGCGAGGACGTCCGTAGGTCGATCGACGCCGCGATAGTCGCGGTTGAGCTCATGAATCACCGCGTCATCGCACAGTAGGATCGACAGCTCGGCCTGACTTCGCCCCAGGGACGCCAGCATGAGGTCGGCGCGCTCGCGCAGCCGTCGGGGAGAGATGGGGCGGACGCGGAGACCGCGCGTGTGCACATAGGCGGGCATCGAGAGAGGCTCATGTCGCAGCGCCTTCGGGTCAAGCTGCTATGCTCCGCCGCCATGATCGAAAGCGTGTTGATAGCGGAGCGGGGCGAAGCCGCCGCACGGGTCGCCAGGAGCTGCAAGCGCCTCGGCATTCGGGTCGTCGGGTTGCGTGGAGACGACTCTTCGTCGGGGGTCCATGTGGCCGCCTGCGACGAGACGCTCACCGTCGCCACCGGCGCGGACGGCAGGATCCCAGCGGAAGCCGTGGCCGCCGCGGCGATCGAGGCGAAGGTGCAGGTGGTGCATCCGGGACACGCGGGCGCCCGCGGCCAGCTCGCGCTGGCGAAGGCCCTGGCGGAGACGTCCATCGGTCTCGTGGGTCCCTCCCTCGAGAGCCTCGCGCGTCTGGCTTCTCCATCCTCCGTGCGCGAGGCCATCGCCGAGGCGGGCCTCACCCAACCGGCCTGCTCGGAACCCTTCGGCGGTGACGACGATCCCCGCCCCTTCGCCGCCCAGCTGCCCGCGCCGTGGACCGTGCGCGCAGCCGACGCCGAGACGGATCCGTTCGCGACGCCGCTCGTGGACGAAGACGATCTCTTCGCCGAGGTGGTCAAGAGGACGCGCGGCAACGACGTCGCCTTGGTGGTCGAGCAGGCGTATCACCGCTCCCGCGTGCTCGAGGTTCCCGTGCTCGTGGACCAGGCCGGCACGCAAGAGCCGCTGCCCGAGCGCGAATGCAGCATCACGGTCAGCGGCCAGCGCCTGCTCGAAGAGAGCCCGAGCCCGGCGCTCGTCTTCCACGGCGAAGGCGAGGCCATCCGTGGCTTCTTGCTCGAGGCGGCCTGCGCCGTCACGCGGGCTCTGGGCGCCACGGGCTTGCTGCTCGTGCGCTTCGCCCTGGACGCCGATGGCCGCTTGGCCGTGATCGGGGTGCGCCCTGGCCTGCCGGTGCAGGACGCGATCACGGGCATGACGACCGGCCTCGACCTGGTCGAGTTCCAGCTCGAGATCGCCGCGGGACGCCCGCTGCCGGCGCGCGTGACCGAGGTGGAGCCCACGGGTCATGGCTGCGGCGCTTGGCTCGTCGCTCCGTCGAACGAGACCTTCGACGCGGTGGTGGAGGAGCTGCGTTGGCCGCCCTTCCCCCAAGGCAAAGTGCGCACCGAGCCCTCCGCCAGCGTGGGCAGCACCGTGCCTCCAGACGATCGCCCCCGCATCGCCAAGATCACGACCTACGCGCCGACGCGACATCAGGCGCTGCTCCTGCTCGACCGCGTGCTGACCGAGAGCCGGGTCGCGCCCTACCAGACGAACCAACGTCTGCTCGGCCAGATCATCGGCGACGAGGCCTTCCGCGCCGGACGTTACGACACCGAATTCGTGCGTCGCCTGCTCACGACGCCTCCCTGAGCGTCCGGCGCGAAATGTTACTGGCCTTCCTGCGCCGATCCATCCCCGCTCGCGGCGTTGCTCGTCGCTCACATACCCCCGGTATGCTCGCTCCTCGCGCCTTGCGAGCGGGGCGCCTCGACGCAGGAAGGCGATCAGTTTATTTCCCTTCGGACGCTGAGCGGGCTCTCGAGCGCTCCGTCGCATCGCCTCGCACGGCAACCTTGCGCTCTGGCTGTGAATCGCGAGAATGCTGTCATGAGCACGCGCGAACCCGTGGAGGCCCTGCGTACGGCCTTGGGAGAGCTGCTCCCGCATGACCTGGGCGCCCAGCTCCTGTTCGAGGCGTTGAGGTCCGTGCCCAGCTTGCCGCGCAGCGACGAGGAAGTGGAGGCGCTGGTGCAGGGCAGCCTGCGGGCAGCGCTCATCCGCAAAACCGGCGCGGACCGCGGGGCGGCCTTGGCGGAGAACCTGGCCCAACACATTCGCAAGGAACGCCCTCGGCGAGACGCTGACGCCACGCGCAGCATGCCGACGCTGCGGCGCCCGGTTCCCGTGATGGTGCTGGGCGCGAGCGACCGCTTCTCGGAGCGGCTGTCGGCGGTGCTCGGTCCCAAGCGGGTCGAGACTCTGCCCTGCCACGACCTGGACCAGTTCCAGCGCGCGATGCACCGGCAGGAGATCTCCCTGGCCGTGATCGACGCCAGCGACTTCGCCCCGGTCGAGCCGAAGGAGTTGGCGAAGACGCTGGCCGAGCTGCGCGCCACGACCGCGCGAGTCGTGTGGTGCGCGAGCCTGCCCTACGGCAGCACGCTGCTCTGCTGCATGGGCGATCAGTCGGTCGTCAGCCTCGAGGCCGAAGAGGGCATCGAGCCGCTCCTCGACCTCATCCGATCACGCCACGGCCGCTGAGCCGCAGCGGTTCCGAAGCGCAGCGCCGCTGAGCCACGCGCGTTCCGAAGCGCAGCGCCGCTGAGCCACGCGCGTTCCGAAGCGCAGCGCCGCTGAGCCGGTTCCGCAGCACGTGGCCGCCTGATCACACCGGCGCTGGCGCCGGGTGAGGAGGCGAGCCGCGCTTCAGTGACTGCCGCGGAAGGTGCTCTTGCCCGCGAAGACCGCGCCGTCGCCCAGCTGCTCTTCGATGCGCAGGAGCTGGTTGTACTTGGCGATGCGCTCCGAGCGCGAAGCCGAGCCCGTCTTGATCTGTCCGACGCCCGTGGCCACCGCGAGGTCCGCGATGAAGGTGTCTTCCGTCTCTCCGCTGCGATGGGAGATGACGGCGGAGTAGCCGTGCCGGGCGCCGAGGCGAATCGCCTCGAGCGTCTCCGTGACCGAGCCGATCTGGTTCACCTTGATCAGCACGGAGTTGGCGATGCCCTTGTGAATGCCCTTGGACAGGCGCTCGACGTTGGTGACGAACAGATCGTCTCCAACGAGCTGCACGCGGCCACCGAGCTCCTTGGTCTGGAGCGCCCAGCCGGCCCAGTCGTCCTCGGCCAGTCCGTCCTCGATGCTGATGATCGCGTATTTCTCGCAGTACCCAGCGTAGACGCGCGTGAGCTCCGCGGCGTCGACGAGCTTGCCCTCGAAGCGATAGCCACCGGCGTCGCTGTCGTAGAACTCGCTGGCGGCGGCGTCCATGGCCAGGCCGATGTCCTTGCCGGGCTTGTAGCCCGCGGCCTCGATGGCGCGAGTGATGAACGCGAGCGCGTCCTCGTTCTTCTCGAGCCGAGGCGCGAAGCCGCCCTCGTCACCGACGCTGGTCGATTGACCGTCCGCGGCGAGCAGCTTCTTGAGGTGGTGGAAGGTCTCGGCGCCCGCGCGCAGAGCCTCTTTGAAGGTCGGCGCGCCGTAGGGCACGATCATGAATTCCTGGATGTCGAGGCCGCTGTCGGCGTGCTGTCCGCCGTTGATCACGTTCATCTGCGGACACGGCAGGATGCGCGCCTGGGCGCCTCCGAGGTAGCGCCAGAGGGGCAGCCCGATGGCGTCCGCGGCGGCGCGCGACGCGGCCATGGAGATGCCGAGGATGGCGTTGGCGCCGACCTTCGACTTGGTCTTGGTGCCGTCGAAGGCGGTCATCGCCTGGTCGAGGGTGGCCTGCTCCAGCGCGTCCATGCCCACGACCACGTCGGCGAGCTCGTTCTTCACGTGCTCCACGGCCGTGAGCACGCCCTTGCCCAGGTAGCGCGCGGCGTCGCCATCGCGCAGCTCGAGCGCTTCGTGCTCGCCCGTCGAGGCTCCGGAGGGCACGGCGGCGCGGCCAAAGGCGCCACAGGAGAGCTGGACATCCACCTCGACGGTGGGGTTGCCACGCGAATCGAGGATCTCACGGGCGCTGACGGCGATGATTTCGGTCATGATGGGCTCGGCGTACTCCCCGCCTCCGAGAGTGTCAACGGCGCCCGGAGGCCGAGGCTCCCGCGTCGTTCCGACCTGCCCGCGGCCGCTCAGAAGTCGGCGGGCGTGAAGGGCGAGTCGATGCCCTGGACGCTGTCGCCGATGAACATGCTGCCGGGCGTCATGTCCACGTGGAAGTGGTTCCGATGGTCGGCGTTGTAGTTCGGGGTGAGCACGATCTCGAACACCCGGTCCCTGTACAGCGAGCACGCCAGCTCGTGCAGCTCACGGTCGGCGTCGTCGACCGGCGCTCCGGGACAGGTGGCGCCAGCGCTGATCACCCAATCCGTCTCGACCGACTCGAAGATGCTGTGATCCGCCATGCCGATGCCGGCGATGTCGATGGCGTCGGCGCGAGCGTGTTGGCTCGGCGTGCAGCCGTCGGTGTCCGGGTTGCCACCACCGATGCAGCGGTAGTTGTAGATGCCGATGTGGAGGATCTCGTCGTAGCCGTAGGCGGACACGAGCTGCGCCAGCTCGTACAGGCGCGGCGCCAGGCGGCAGTCCATGAAGAGCGCCCGCGGCACGTCATCGTAGTAGTAGCGAAAGCCGACGCCGGCGATGTAGGGCTGCACGCGCACGGGATCGGCGACACCGGGCGCGGCGGCCGCAGGTGCCCAGTCGAGACCCAGCGCGTCCAGCATGGCGTGGCAATCGCCCAGAGTGGGCGGCGCGATGGTGAAGGAGACCTCGTCGCGCACGAGCTCGGTTCCATCGACGTCGAGTCCACGCGCGACCACGCTGCGCGGGCCCTCAGCTCGAAAACGTGCGAGCAGCTCCCAGGACGGGGCCGTCGCGTCGCCCAGGAGCAGCGAGTCCTCGGCCCAGTACTCGACCTTGGCCACACCCTCGGCCGTGACGCGCAGCGGGACCTCGGCGGCCCACTCGTGCCCGAGGACTCCGTCGCGGGGCAGCGTGGATCCGTCGAGCGGCGAGACGAAGGCGATGCTGGGCAGGACGGGCGCGGCGTCGAGCGCGGCGTCGAGCGCGGCGTCCTCGGGCGCAGCGTCCGGCAGGCCGCCGTCGCTGGGCGCCGGGCGACTCTCGTGCACGCTGACCGAGCCATCGGGGCTGGCCGCGTGGCTGGGCGAGAGATCGGCGTTGAAGCCGCAGCCCGAGAACGAGAGCAGGCCGAGACCGAGCGCGCAGAGGGAGAACCGCATCCGACGCATCTTGACGGCCATACGTCCCCGGGGGCAAGGCGGGTCATGCTCGACCTGTTCAGCAAGCTCTCCGAACTGGGCGCGCCCAGGGCCTTCTTCTTCAGCGATCCGGCCTCGGGCCTGCGCTGCGTGCTGGTGATCGACGACGTCAGGCTCGGGCCAGCCGCGGGCGGCGTGCGCACGCGTGCCTATGCGAGCGTCGAGACGGCGCTCGAGGACGCCGCGTCGCTCGCGCGGAGCATGACGCTGAAGTGCGCGCTCGGCGGGCTCGACGCCGGCGGCGCCAAGGCGGTTGTGATGAACCACCCGGGCCTCGACCGGAAGCGGGCCTTTCGTGTGCTGGGACGACGCGTCCAGGAGCTCGCGGGGCTGTTTCGAACCGCGGGGGATCTGGGCACCACGGCCGACGATCTGCAGCAGATGGCGCTCGAGACCGAGTACGTGCACACGGACGAAGGCGGCCTGGCCGAGTCGGTGGCGCGTGGGCATCTGAGGTGCGTGGAGGCGCTGGCCGCGCGCAGGGGCCGCGAGGTCGCGGGGCTACGCGTGGCCGTGCAAGGCGTGGGCGCCGTCGGTGCGGCCGTGACGCGCGCCCTGGTCCATGCGGGAGCCGAGGTGCGGGTGGCGGACCTCGAGCCGAGCCGCGTGTGCGCGCTGGCGCAGGAGCTGGCTGTCGAGGTCGTGTCCGACCCGGCCGCACTGCTGATGGCGGACGTGGACGTGCTCGCGCCCTGCGCCGTGGGCCAGGTGATCGACACCGCGCTCGCGGGCCGAATCCATGCCTGGGGCGTGTGTGGCGCGGCGAACGGCGTGCTGGCCAGCGAGGACGCGGGACGCGTCCTGCACGAACGCGGCGTGCTGCTCGTGCCGGACGTGGTGGCCTCCGCGGGCGCCGTAGTGGATGGCATCGGGCGCAGCGTGATGGAGCTCGAGGACCGTCGCCCGCGGATCGACCAGCTGGGCGTGCTCGCGGGGCGCATCCTCGAGCGCTCGGAGATCGAAGACCGTCCGAGCACCGAGGTCGCCGAGGCGTTGGCCCACGAGCGGCTCGACCACTCGGAGCGGGAAGCCTGAAATCTTGCCTCGTTCTTCCCGCCGAAGGCCTTAGAGCGCGAGGCCCATTGGAGGCAGGGATGAGCTCGCGTCGCGAGCGGTTCGAACTCTGTCTCGATGGCTCGAAGACAGGTTCCATCCCCTGTCGGAGCGAGCGGGGCAGAGAGCGGGCCGCTCCCGGCGCGAGATCGCCTTGCAGACAAGGTGATCCGCGCTCTAGGCTGCGCCCCCGTGAACATGCTTCTCTTCCTGCCTTGGTTCCGACTCGAGCCATGGAACATCCCCATCGGCCCGTACACGTTGCCGATTCAACCCTTCGGCGTGCTGGTCGCCTGCGCCGTGCTTCTGGGCGCGCGCATGGCCGAGTGGTTCGCGCGTCGCCAAAGGGTGGACCCGGCGCTGGTCGCCGACTTCGTCACCCACGTCGTCGTGGGCGGCTTCATCTTCGGCATCGTGCTGAACGCCTTGTTCTACGAGTGGACCTCCGTGGTCGACTCCTGGAACACGGGCCACTGGTTCAAGTGGTTCGGCATGTCCTCCTTCGGTGGCTTCATTGGCGGCATGGTCGGGCTCCTGGTCTGGAAGTACCGGCGAGGCTTGCCCGTGATGCAGGCCGCGGACGCCACCCTCTTCGCCTTCCCCTTCGGCTGGATCTTTGGGCGCAGCGGCTGCTTCGTGGTGCACGATCACCCCGGACGCGTGACGGACTTCTTCCTGGCCGTGGGTGACTACCACTTCGGCAATCCACCCTACGCGCCACGGCACGACCTCGGCTTCTACGAGATCCTGTGGAGCATCGCCGTCTCGGGCCTCTTCCTCTATCTGTCGCGGAAGAAGCGCGCCACGGGCTTCTACCTGGCCCTCGCGCCCCTGCTCTACGCGCCCGTGCGCTTCTTCCTGGATTTCCTGCGTGTGCCCGAGGCGCTCGGAGGGGACACGCGTTTCTGGGGCCTGACACCCGCGCAATACGTCGCCATCGCGATGCTCGGCCTGGCCGCGTGGATGATGCACTACGTGCTGCACAACACACCCAAGTCGCTGCCCAAGGAGTTCATGCTGGGCGAGGATGGCGAGCCGCGGGTCAAGTCCGCGGCGGTGGCCGACAAGCCCGCGAAGACGCCCGTCGGCAAGAAGAAGAAGCGCCCCTGACGCTGGCGTCTCTGGGTTGCAAGTGAAACGAAGCGACGTTATCTTTCACTTGCAATGACCGCCGTACTCCTCGACTCCTCCCCCGATCCCAGCGCGGTGCTGACGGGCGCCGTGCTCCGCGCCAGCACCTTGCTCGGCTACAAGAAGCGCGAGCTCAGCCAGGTGCTGGGACTGAGCGAGGCCTCCGTGTCGCGCCTCGGCCGCAGCCGGATGCTGAACCTCGAGGCCAAGGAGACCGAACTCGGGGCGCTCTTCCTGCGCGCGTTCCGCAGCCTCGACGCCTTGGTGGGCGGCAACGACTCCAAGGCTCGCGCCTGGTTTCGAGCCCAGAACCACCACCTCGGCGGTGTGCCGGCGGAGCTCTGTCAGCGCGCCGAGGGGTTGGTCTCCGTGGTGCACTACCTCGACGCCATGCGGGGCACGCTCTGAGCTCGGGAGCTTCGGTCTCGGAGGCGCTCGCTCGGGTGCGCCGTGAGCTCGGACCCTTCGAGGCCCTGGGCATCCGCGCCGTAGAAGCGCAGCACCTGGTCTCCACGCGCAAGCTGGTCGACTCCGACGCCGCCCAGAGGCTGCTCGAGGAGCTGCTCGACGCGCACAAACCTCCACCTCCCCCCGAGGCCGCGGGCCTGCACTACCTGCTCTTCACGCCCTTCCGCTACCCACCGCTGGGCCATGGCTCGCGCTTCGGGCGACGCCACGAGCGCGGCCTCTTCTACGCCTCGCTCTCGTCGGCGACTTGCCTGGCGGAGGTCGCCTACTACCGGCTGCTCTTCCTCGAAGGCAGCGCTGCCATGCTCGCTCCGCTCGAGGTGGACCTGACGCTCTTCCGCGCCCGCGTCCGCAGCGAGCGCGGCGTCGACCTGGGATCGGACGCGTTCTCGCGCTGGCATCAGGCCCTGCGCTCCCCGAGCGACTACGGCTTCACCCAAGCCATGGGCAGCGAGATGCGCGAGGAGGGTGTCGAGGCCTTCCTGTTCACCTCGGCGCGCGATCCGCGGGCGGAGCGCAACCTGGGCGTGTTCTCACCCGCAGCGCTGGGTCGAGGACGTCCCCACGGCATGCAGACCTGGCACGCCTTCGCCACGCGCGGGGGCGTGGAGATGCGCCGAAAGGACTTCTTCCAGATCGAAGTGCTGAGCTTCCCGAGAGCGCTCTTCGAGGTCGACGGCGTCCTGCCCATGCCCGCCAGCTGAGCTCATGCCCAAACCAGGCTACACTGGAGGCCATGGTCCGTGACACGCGCGCCGGCCTGGCCTTCTTCCTGGCCTCGGTCGGTCTGCACCTGATCGCCGCGATGGCGATCTGGAACGTGCCGCGCCTGCCCGGCGTGGACCTGAGCGCCGTCGAGGTCGATCTGTGGACCGGCGCGCCGCGAGCTCCAGGAGAACCTCCCGGCATCGAACGACGGGGAGTCGCCCCTCTCGTGCTGGGAGGACTGCCGCAGGCGCAGAACCTCGACGCGCCCCATCGAGGCGCGCGCGGCGACGGACGCTCCGAGGGGATGGTCGTCTTGCTGATGCCGCGGGCGGATGGCGTCACGCTCTCGGACACGGCTCGGAGCAGCCTCGACCAGAGCCAGCTCTCACGCATCCGCACGGCGCGCGAGCGCGCCACGCAGGAGGACCGTCGCGCGACGCCCCACCCCTCGGACCAGCAGTTCCTGGCGACCGGCGCGGGGACCTACGCGCATCGGCGCACGCCGGCCACGACCCGGCCCGCCCTGGGCGCTCCCGGGGCGACCGACGCCAGTGAGCGTGGCGCCAGCGAGATCGCACAGCCGGGTCGTGATCTGAGCATGGAGGCGGCCGAAGTCACCAGCCCTCGAGGCCGAGGCGAGGATGAAGCCCGTGGCGCGGGCGTGGCGGCCCCGAGCCCAGGCCGTGGTCAGGTCGCTGGCACGGGGCAAGGACGCGAAGGCGCGGACGTGGCTCTGGGACGCCCGCCCGTGGACCGTGGCCCGGCGGCGACCGCCTCGGCGCGTCGCGAGATCCGCGTGCGTGACGATCGCGACGCCGAGCAGCTCGCGGCGAGCCTGGTGCAGTCCTTCGTCGACTCGACGACCCACGGCGGCGCGCACACCGGCGCGGGCGTCGGGGGCGTGGGCGGGGGCGGCGCTCCGGGCTCGGGCGGGGGCGAGGCCGAGGGCGGCCGCGCGCAGGCACCGGGTCGAGGCGGCGCGGGCAGCTTCCGCGAGGATCCGCGCTACCTGAGGTGGTATCTCGATCAGCGGCGACGCGTCGACGCGAGTCTGGTCTTTCCGCAGCAGCGTCAGCTGGCCATGGATCAGGGCACGACCGTCTTTCGCATCGTCGTGCGACGAGACGGAAGTCTGCGCTCGCCGCCGAGCTTGGTACGCTCGAGCGGCTACGCCGACCTCGACGAGGCCGCGCGCCGCGCCATCCTGAGCGCACAGCCCTTCGCGCCGCTGCCTCCCGAGCTCGCCCCCGGGCAGGAGCAGCTCGCCCTACGCCTGCCCATCGAGTTCCAGAACCCCATGGTGCATTGAACCCGAGCCGCGAGCTTGGCGGAGGGGCGCCGTCAGCGGCCAGCACCGCCCGTGAGGTTGGCCGAGGGGCGCGAGGGGCGGTACGGTGGGGCATGCTTTGCCTCCGCGCTCTCCCCCGGCACGCCTGGCTGCCCGTCCTCGTCCTGCTCTCCGCCTGCGCTTCGGGCGCGGCGCCTCGGCTCGAGCCTGTGGCGCCGGCCACGGTGGCGGTGAACGAGACCCTGCGCATCCCCCTGGTCGTCCACGACGGCACGGGCAGCCTCTCCTTTCGCGTCGAGGGGCCCGACCTGCCGGGCTTCGATCGCACGGCGGGCATCACGGGCGGCGCGGGCGGCGGGGAGTTCCATTGGACTCCGCTCTCCAATCACGTGGGCACGCACGAGGTGGCCTTCCTGTTGATGGATGGCAGTAGCGAGATCGATCGCCAGGCCACGGTCATCACCGTCACGCCGTCGGCCGACTCCGCGCCCGTCTTCCTCCGGCCCGGCGCGGGCGGCACCTACGACCTGACGCGCGACCCGTGCGTGCGCTTCGACGTCGAGGTGCGCGACGACGACTCCACGACCGTGGCGATCCGCGCACGCGATCCGCTGCCCGATGGGGCGAGCCTCACCTCCACGGGTGACAAGCGCGCCGCCTTCGAGTGGTGCCCTTCGCCGGATCAGGTCGCGTCCTCGGAGCGCTTCGCCGTCGCGCTCGAGGCGGACGACGGGGACCACCCGCCGACGCCCCACGACTACGTGATCGTGCTGCGCGCAGGCGCCAAGCCGGGCTGCCCGGGCGAGCCGCCCGTCATCACCGTGATCGCCCCGACCGAGGGCGAACGCGTCAACGCCGCGGCGGGCTACCAGGTGGCGGTCTCGGTGACGGACGACATGGGCCTGCGAGACGTGCCGCTGCTCTTCTGGACCACGACGGCCCCGGACGATCCCTCGGCGCCCGACATCACCTCCTTCGAGCAGGTGGAATTCACGCCCTCGGGCAGCAACTTCGTCGCGCGCGTGCCGAGCTTGGGCCTTGCGCCGGGCGCCACCCAGGACGTCTATCTGATCGTCAGCGCCACCGACAACGACGACGCGGCGGGCGCCACCTGCGATCATCACACGGACTCTCCGCTACGCACGTTCACCGCCGTCGGTTCGAGCACCTCGGGCGCGCTCTCGACCTGCGCGCCCTGCACGCAGAGTACGGACTGCGCCTCGGGCATCTGCACGGCCGAGTCCGGAGGCGTCTGCCTCGCCGCCTGCGACGCGAGCGGTGGCTGCAGCGCTGGACGCTGTGTGGACACGACAACGCGCGAGGGCGGCGTCGTGCGCGCCTGTGGCGGCGCCAGCGTGGCCTGCGGCGGGGGCGGGAGCTGCGTGGACGACGCGCGCGAAGACAACGACAGCCTGGCCACGGCGACGCCCTATGTCGCGCCCATCACGGACGGTCAGATCTGCAGCGGCGACGACGACTACTTCCGCATCCACGTGCCCGCCGGCATGCAAGTGAGCGTGATGGTGGACGGCTTCGTGCACGCCGCGGGCGACTTGGATCTCGCGCTGCTCGGAGCGAGCGGCAGCATCCTGGCCACCAGCGCGGGCACGACCAACGTGGAGACCGCGAGCCAATGCCTGGCCGCGGGCGGCGACGTCTACGCCCGGGTCACGGGCTTCGGCGGCGACGAGAACTCCTACCACCTGCGCGCGGACCTCGCTGCGGGCGCGTGCTGCCTCGACGATGCGGGCGAAGACGACGACACGCGGACGACGGCGCGCGCCCCCGCCCCCGACGGCAACTTCGACGGCACGGTCTGCCCCAGCGACGACGACTACATTCGTGTGAACGTCACGGGTCCGAGCACCATCGCCGCGACGATCGTCTTCACGCCGAGCGTGGGGGATCTCGATCTCGAGCTGCTCGATCCCACGGGCACGGTCATCGCCTCGTCGAACGGGGCGACGGACACGGAGAGCATCACCAAGGACGTGAACGACGTAGGCACCTATGTCCTGCGCGTCTTCGGCTTCCGCGACTCGCGGGGTGACTACCTCGGGGACGTCCACGTCACCGCGCGCACCAGCTGCACGACGAGCAACGAGTGCCCCAGCGATCAGGTGTGCGGCAGCAGCGGCTGCGTGGCGCGCAGTTGCACCACGGCCAGCACCTGTCCCAGCGGCTACGGCTGTCCCACGGCCGGTCCCTCGCCGGCCACGAGCGAATGCGGCGTGAGCTGCACCGTCAACTCGAACTGCCGGAGCACGGAGAGCTGCAAGCGCTTCCCCGAGGGCCGCTACTGCGCGCGCAACGGGGCGGGACTGAACGGCGACGCCTGCGCGAGCTTCACGGCCTGCGGCGGGCAACGCGCCTGCATGCCCTGGGCGGGCGGCTACTGCGCGCGTGCGGGCTGCACCAGCAACGCCGACTGCGAAGCGGGCACCTTCTGCGTCGTACAGGGCGGCACGCCCGTGTGCCTGCGCGACTGCTGGGACAGCGACGCCATCTGCCGCCTCGCGGAGGGCTACGTATGCGATCTCGTCACCGACCGAGCCGCGGAGCTGCAGTTCGCATGCGTCCCGCCCGCCTGATCCCGATCGCGCTCGCGTCCTTCGCGCTCGCCTGCGGAGGCGGGACTCCGCCGGTCACGCCCGACGCGCCGACCATCCTCGACGTCGTGAGCGCGGATCCGTTGGTCGAGGGCAGCGAGCTCTGGCTCACGCTCTCGGACGCCGAGCGCCTGGGCGCGACGCCCAGCCTGCGAGTCGCCGGCAGCCTGGGCGGGGTGAGCTTGCCGAACACGACGTCGGAGGGCTCGCAGCGCGCGTTCCGCGTGACCGCCGAGGCCATCGCCACCTTCGGCGCCAGCAGCGGAGACTTCCAGCTCTCCGTGAGCAGCGCCGCTCTACGCACGCCGGACTACGACGCGAGCCTGCACTTCGCCTCGAGCCTGCCTCTGAGCCTGAGCGCCGTGCCCAGTGGAGACGTCCACTACGAGGACGCGGTCTTGCTCTCGGGTGCGGGCTTCTTGGCGACGACGGAGGGAGACGTGGAGGCGCACCTGGTCGGTCGCTTCACGCCCGACGTGGGCGCAGCCGCCGACGTGGACGTGACCTTCCCCGTGTGGCCCGCCGAGCGCTTCGCCCGCGACCGCGGCTTGATGCGCCTGACCACCTCTCTGGGTGGCGGCGCCAGCGGCGCCTTCTCGGGCAACCTCGAGCTCAGCGCCACCGACGCCGCGGGGCGCATGCAGACGGTGGACGCCGGCGCTCTGACGCTGAGCGTTCGACCCGTGGAGCTCTTCGCCCTGTCGACGCCCGCAGCCTCGCTGGAGGAGCGCGTGAGCATCCTCGGGGCGGGCTTCCTGGGCGCGCCCGATCGAAGCGGCGAGACCACCCTGCTGCGCGTGGAGGGCACCTTCGCCAGCGAAAGCGGCGCCGCCCTGCCCTTCGGACCGGTGGAGATCGTGCCGCGCTTCGTCAGCGGCTCGGAGGTGGTGTGGACGCTGAACGCGGTCGAGCTCGACGGCGCGCTGGTGAGCGAAGCCTTCGGCGCAGCCTGGGGCCGACTCGAGGGGCTCGCCACCCCGATCACGATCGTGGGCACGACCGAGTACCCGGGCGCGGCCACACCCTTCGCCTTCGACCAGACGCCGACGAAGCAGGTGGTCTACATGCGCTTCTTGCCCAGCTTCTACACCAGCCTTCCGCGCTTCGGGCTGGGCGCGGCGGCGGGCCAGGTCGAGGAGCTCGTGGCCGAGCGCGTGCGCGGCATCTACGCGGACTACAACGTCGAGGTGCGCCTGGAGGAGCCCACGGATTACTCGCCCAACGGCTACGCGCGCGTGGACGTCGGCGGCACGGATCCGAACGGCATCGGGCTCTTCGGTTACGACAACACACCCGGCAAGGACGTGGGGAACGTGCGGCTCTTCGACGGCGTCGGCGGCACCAACGCCGAGACGCAGGCCGACGGCTACCCCGGCTACGGCGGCGTCTTCGTCGAGTCCTACCTGTACTGGTCGTCCCACCCCGAGCTGCCGGGCAGCGCGCCCACGGGTGCCCCACCCCCCGATCCGCTCTTCGACGAGATCTTCGATCCCGTGCGGGCACAATCGGCCAGCCTCGAGGAGGTGCGTGGAGAAGGCGATCCGGGCCGCGCGGCGCAGGTCAGGCGCGCGCTTCACGCCTTCGCCGACCTGGTGGGTGAGACGGTCGCCCACGAGCTCGGACACAGCCTCGGCCTGGCCGATCCCTACGGCAGCGCCACCAGCTTCCACAACCGCCTCGACGGAGAGGGATGCCTGATGGACTCGGGCTCCGCCCGTCCGCTGGCCGAGCGCATCCGCGAACCGGGCAGCACGCCGACGCACTTCTGCGGCGACGCGCCCGACTACCTCACGTTGATTCTCCCGCGCTGACGTCGGCCGGGGGCGGCGTGGAGGGGCGATGGGCCCAGAGCGCCCGGAGCACACGCGCCTGCGCGGGGCGCTTCATGGGACCCTCGTACAGCGCCAGGAGCTCTGTGAAGGTGACCTCGCAGCCGACCTCGCGATCGAGACGACGCCAGAGCAGCTTCTCGAGCGCCGCGTAGCGGTGGGCGCGCCGCATGGCCAGGGCGGCCACGCGAATGGACTCGGGATCGTCGGGCGCCGCCCGCGCGGCACGACGCGCGTAGCTCGCGGCGAGGTTGGGCCGGTGCAGGTCCTCGAGGGCGACCAAGGCGGCGTCGCGCAAGGCCTGAGCGCGCGCGCTCGGATCGTTCACGGCCGCGCGGGCGCGAGCCTTGGCCTCGGAGAATCGCGCGCGCGCCTCCCGCGCCCCTTCGTTGCCCGCCAGCGAGTAGCGGCTCTTGAGCAGCACGAAGACAGCGAACACGCCGGTGACGACCAGGATACCGATGGCCAATGGGTTCATGGGGACTCCTGCGCGAGCACGCTCTGCCCGACGTAGTTGGCGGGCACGGGCTCGCCGAAGAAGCGCATCGCCGTCGGGGCCAGGTCCACGATGCCGGGCTCGGCGACCAAAGCGCGGTTGCTCAGCAGGATGCCGGGCGTGTCACGCACATCACTGGCGGCATGATCGCCGGACCACTTGCGCGGATTGTCGGCGACCAGGCCCGCGGGCACGCCGCCCAGGATCGTCTCCCAGCTCGTGCGGTAGTACTCCTCGAAGGCGACCTGCAGATCTGGCGCGTCGCCGCTGCGGCCACCCTGAAAGACCTCCGAGCCCACGTAGACGTGGTGCACGATGGAGCGACCGCCGTGGCTCTCGTCCGTCAGCGCCTCGAGGCCCGTGCGAATCTGCTGGAGCAAGGTCGGCGCGTCCTCGGCCGAGACGATGCCATCACGCTCGCGTCCACGCTGGTTGATGTAGATCTGGCCGGTGCCGAGGGCGTAGGCCTTGGTCTGGCTCCAGTCGACGTCGAGCAGGAACTCGCGGGGCGAACTCTCGGCGCCACCCCTGAGGGTGAGCAGACCTTGTTGCCGCAGCCATTGGTTGACGTGCAGACCCCAGCGATAGTCGTGGAAGCCGTGGTCCGAGACGATCAGGAGAGTGTCGTCCGGCCGCAGCTGATCGAGCACGTGAGCCACGGTCGCGTCCATGCGCTGATACTCGTTCAGGATGGCGTCTCCATACTGGGCGGCCAGCGCTGCGTCGTAGCGCGGGTGCTCGGGATCGATCAGGCGATAGAACATGTGGGACACGCGATCGGTGCTGGTGCTCACCCACGCCAGCATACGCCAGTCGTCCTGGCCGAGGGCGGCGTCGAGCATGGCGCGCCGGTCGGCCTCGACCGCGTTCATCTCGCGCAGGAACTCGCCCTCGTCGATCACCTCGCCGTTGAGCGCGCTGGTGTCGTGATCCCAGCCGACGGTCTTGTACATGTGACCAAGCTCTTGGGCGACACGGGCGGCGTAGTCATTGGGGTAGCTGATGGGCGAGTAGGGACGCCGCGGATCGAAGGAGATGGGCGTGACGAAGACGCGCACCTGAGCGCCCGCCTCGAGGCAGAGGAACTGCGCGATGCCGTGGATCTCCGTCGTGCCCTCTCGGAAGACCAGGTCCACGAAGTCGCTCATCTGCCCGGGGGTGAGCGGATGCTCGTCCTGGCCGATCTTCAGGGTGAGTCCACCTTCGGGCTGGCCCACGCGCACGTCGACGCTGACCGACAGGCGATCGGGCGCGTGACCGGGCCGCGTCGGACCTTCGAGTTGGAACTGGCCGCGCCCGGCTTCCATGCGCAGGGGCAAGAGCACGCCGCCGCCCGGAGGATGGGCCGCGTGTTCGGGCGTGATGTCCGTGCCGACGTACACAAAGGTGCTGTTCGTCTCGCGCACGTCCGGCACGCCGAGGCCGCTGAGCATCACCCCGTTGCGCATCGGATCCGGCGGGAAGCTGTAGGGGACGTTGATGACCTCGACGTGTACTCCGCCATCCGAGAGCGTCTTCCAGAAGGGAACACCGGTGCGCAGGTTCGTGGCCACGGGCGGACCCGAGGGCTGGGGCTCGAAGCTGGTGGTCGCCGGGAAGGGCAGCACGGGCGGACCCTGGGGCGCGGAGATCAGGCGCCGACCGATGAAGTCGAAGATGCCGTGGTCGCCCGGGTTCATGCCGGTCGAGAAGGACGCCCAGGCCACGGGCGATTGGGGCGGGTTCGTGGAGCGCAGGGGACGAAAGTGCGTGCCCCCCGCCTCGGTCAGCATGGGCGCGAGATGGGGCAGCTTGCCCTCGTCGGCCCAACGCCTGAGCCAGCGCGGGTCCACGCCGTCGAAGCCCAGGATCACGAGGCGGCCCGTGTGCGCCGCGGGCGTGGCCGGGGCCGCATCCGCGACGGGCGCTCGTCCTTGTCCGCAGGAGCCGCAGCCCGCGAACAGAACCAGGCAGGGGAACGCGATCCGCCACAGGCGTGTATGTCTCGTCATCGGCGGCCACGTTAGGCTCCCGCCGAAAGAGGGTCAACGTGCGCAGCGAGCCGAGAGCGCCCCGCGTCGGGCATCTGCTAGGCTCGGCGGCGATGCGCCAGAACCTCCTGCTCGGCCTGTGCCTCGTGTCGCTGCTGTCGAGCTGCACCCAGACCGGGCCCGAGCCCACGGACCAGCCAGCCGCGCCAGCCGCTGCCGCCCCGGCCGAGAGCGCTACCATGGGCCCGGAGTACGCCTTCCCGCTGGGACAGCGGCTCTGGGATCTGTGGCGCACGGACGCCCCCCACGCGCGTCCGACCTCGAGCTTGCGCCGCGGTCAGCTCGCGCCGGGTCGCGCCGCAGAGAGCGTCGTCGTGCTCACCGGCGTGCGCTGCTACGAGATCTTGGCCGTGGTCGAGCACGCCGCTCCGGGGCTGCGTCTGACCCTCTTCGATCCCACGGGCGTGCCGCAAGTCCACGTCGACGGCGACTCCGACAGCCTCGCCCTCGGTCACGCGGAGCCGATCTGCCCGGGCGCTCCGGGCGCCTACCGCCTCCGTCTCGAGGCCGACGCCGACATGGCCTATGCCCTGCGCGTCTACGGCGCCACGAGCCTCTGAGCCCTCGCGTCTAGGGAGGCGTGAGCACGAAGGGCAGGCGGGCTTGGGGCCGCATTCCGTCGAGCCCGTCGAGGCCCGCGGCGATCGAGCCGAGGCCCGAGAGCACGCCGGAGAGCGGCGTACCGACCGAGGCGGAGTCTCCGCCGGAGCCCAGCAGATAGCCCATCAGCCCGTGGGGCCGCGACGGCGCGAAGACCATCTCGGCATCGCCGGGAAGATCGGCCAGCTCGCGGGCGCGCGCGACGGCGGTCACGAAGCCGCCGAGGCGGTCGACGAGGTGCGCCCTCAGCGCGCGGTCGCCGGAGTAGATGCGGCCCTGACCGAGGGCGTCGACCTGCTCGGGCGTCATGTCACGACCCGTGGCCACGCGGCGCACGAAGAGCTGGTAGAAGTACGTGATCTGAGCGCGCAGCGCCTCGCGCTCGTCGTCCGTGAAGGGCCGGAAGAGCGAGGTCGCGCCGGCGTGGCGACCGCGGGCGATCTGCTCGACGCCGACCCCGAGACGCTCGGCGAGCTGCGCGAAGTCGACCTTGCCGTAGAAGATGCCGATGGAGCCGGTCACGGTGGAGGGATCGGCCACGATCTCGTCCGCCGCGGAGGCGATGTAGTAGCCGCCGCTGGCCGCGACGGATCCCATGGACGCGATCACGGGCTTGTCGCGTCGCGCGCGACGCACGGCGCGCCAGATGCGATCCGAAGCCGAGGCGGAGCCGCCCGGGCTCTCCACGCGCAGCACGATGGCGGCGATGCTCGAGTCCCGCGCCATGCGCTCGATCGCGGCCACCGCCGTGCGCGCGCCCGTGGTGTGGATCTCGAGCAGCGGCACGTCCTGATTCTCCCCATCCGTCAGGGAACCATCGAGGACCACGACGCCCACCCGCGGCGCCACGCCAAAGCGACGACCCGGCCGCGGCGGCAGGGAGCTGCGCAAGCGTACCCCTGGTCCGAAGGCGCGACGCAGGAACTCGCCGCGGGCCTCCGAGTCCACCAGGGCGCTCACGAGGCCCGCGTGCACGGCGTCCTCCGGCGTGTAGGGGCCGTCGTCGATCAGACGCGCGGCGCGCTCGTCGCTGAGGCCCTGATCCGACGCGAAGTCGCTGCGCAGGCGACGCGCGACGTCGTCCAACAGAGTCTCGCGCTGCTCCCGCGCGGGCCCGCTCATCTCGCCGCGCATGAACTGCTCTGGCGCGCTCTTGTAGCGGCCGATGCGCACGAAGTCGGCGCGGATGCCGGCGCGATGAAGCACGTCGCCCAGAGAGAGCACGTCCGCCGAGGGACCGAGGAGGCGCACGTCGCCGGCCGGGTCGAGCATGGTGTGGGTCGCGGCCGAGCAGGCGTAGGCCTCGGAGCCCGTGGCGGTCGGCAGCTGGCAGACGACGACGCGTCCCGACCCGCGCAGCGCGTGGATGGCGAGCCGCAGCTCCTGCGCCGTGGCGACGCCCAGATCCGAATCCTCGAGCTCGAGCAGCACGCCCTTCACCCTGTCGTCGCTGCGCGCCGCGTCGAGTTGCGCGAGCACGCTCAGCAGGCGACGCGGATCCAGCGTGCCGCGGGCGTCCACTTCGAGCACGATCTTGGGCTCGGGGATGCCGAAGCCGCGCTCGGAGGACAGGCGAATGGCCGAGTACCAGGCCGGCGTTCGGCCGATGCCGTCCCCGACCAGCACACCGCCCTCGACCGACGAGCCGCCCCAATCGAGGGAGAGTCCGGCCAGGGCCCGCACGTCGGTGCGGTCACCCGTGACGTCGTTGACCTCGACCACGGCGTGGGCGCGGCCGATGTAGGGGATGCTCACCTCGCCGAAGGCGCGCACGCCGTAGTGGGACTCCGAGTCCGCCGCGAAGGCGGCCTCCACCGTGAATGCGTCGGTGCCGAAGGGACGGAAGGCGGCGGCGACCAGGAAGCTCGCGGGCAGGCGCACGCTCGACGACGCGAGGTCGAGGGGCCCGAGCAGGTTGCGACCCGTGAGCGAGAAGCCCAGGCGTGGGCTGGGCCGACAGCTCGCGCCGAGGTCGAGCGCCCGAGCGCCGCCGACGGCGCCGTCACGTGAGCCGAGGAAGCGATAGGTGAGGCCGAGGCCCAGGGTCTTCGAGGCGCGGAAGGCGGTGGTGAGCATCACCCCGGCGCGACGCGCGGCGCCGCTGCCCTGGGTGGGACGCACGCGCTCGATCTGAGCGCCGAGGGCCAGTCCATAGGGCAAGCGCGCGCCGATGGCTGCCGCGTCTCCCTGGGTGTCGAGTCGATCGCCCTCTGCGGCCTCGACGTGGATGAAGCTGGCCGAATACGCCGGACCCAGGGCCAGGGCGCCGGGATTGAGCACTACCGCGTCCGCCCCATCCGGTGCCACCAGCGAGGAGGGTGCCGGACCCACGCTCCGCAGGGGCTGCTCGAATTGGGCCGATGCCAAGCTGGCTTGGGCCCACAGGAAGGCGGCGAGCAGGCCGCCACGGAGAGCGCGCGAGGTCATGGCCTGGCGATAGCACGGTCCAGAGGGCGAGAGCCAATCGTCGAGGCTGGCGCAGGTCGAGAGCAGAAGGTAACGTCAGACCGGTGACAGGATCGAAGGCAGCAGGCAGTGGCCGTCGCTCGGGGCACGCTCGCCTCGGGGCGATGCTTGCGTTGTGCATCGCGCTCGCATCGACCGGGCACGCGCGCGCGCAGACGCGGCACGAGCCGCCGCCCGAGGCGCTGCAGTTCTTTCAGAGCGGACGCGATCACTACCAGCACGGTCGCTATCGCGAAGCCGCCATCGATCTCGAGCGCGCGCTGGCGCTGGATCCGGCGTCGCCCACGCTGCTCTACAACCTCGGCCGCGTCTACGAGCTGCTCGGTGACGCCGAACGGGCCGCCGGCTATTATCGCAGCTACGTGCGAGTTCTGCCCGAGGGAGAGGGGTCGGAAGACGAACGCGCCGAGGTCCAGGCGGCGATCACGCGCCTCGAAGGCGCCGCGGCCCACGGCGAGCTCGTGCAGCCACCGCCCGACGGCGACGACGCGCACGCGCCCGATCTCAGGCCGGCCTACGTGCGTGTGCGCGGCGTCGTGGATCTGCCCTTCTGGGTCACACTCGCGAGCGGCGGCGGGCTCCTGCTCGGAGGCGGCGCGCTCGGCATCGTGGCCCTCAGCAACCACAGCAACGCCACGGGGCTGGTGCTGCGCGCGCCCGGCGACGCCGACCGGCGCCAGTCCTTGCTCGACAAATCTCGTCACCTCGCGCTGGGCGCGGACCTCGTCATGGGCGTCGGCGTCGCAGCGTTGATCGCCTCGGGCCTGCTCTATCTGCTGCGACAGCGCACCGTCGAGGTGCTGCCCGGCACGACGGCGGATGGCCGCGGCGCGTCCTTGACCTTGAGGCTGACGCGATGAGGTGGGCTCTGGGTTCCGTCGCTTGCCTCGCGCTCGCGGCCATGACCAGCTGTTCGGCGATCGTCGCGGGCGACGGCACGATCCGCTGCGAGCGTGGCACGGGCGGGGACCCCTGCCCGAGCGGCCTGACGTGCAGCGCCGAGGGCGTGTGCGTCGGTGGAGACGCCTGCCAGGTCGACCGCGATCACGACGGCTTCAACGCCTGCAACGCGGAGGGCGTGACGCTCGACTGCGACGACGCCAACCCGCAGATCTTCCCGGGCGCGCCCGAGCAGTGCAACGGCAACGACGACAACTGCAACCTCAGCATCGACGAGGAGCAGCAGGATCTCGACGGCGACGGCTACACGCGCTGCGGCTCGCCGAGTCGGCCGCCCGACTGCGACGACGAAGACCCGGAGCGAAACCCCGGCGCGGCCGAGATCTGCGACAACGTGGACAACAACTGCAACGGACTCAGCGACGAGGATCCGGTGGGCACGGGTCTATGCGGCGCGGGCGCCCTCTGTGTCGCCGGCAGGGGCTGCGTGGCCCTGGGCTGCGCGGCACCGGGCGCTCCACCCTGCGCCAGCGGCAGTCACTGCGACACCTCCGTGAACCCCGCCACCTGCCTGAACGACAGCTGCACCACCACCTCGTGCACGGCCGGTCAGCGCTGCAACCGTGACACTGGCGCCTGCGAGTCGTTGGGCACGGTCGGAGCGGCCTGCGTCGCCGCGTCGGACTGCGCCAGCGGCGTGTGCACGCGCAGCGAGGCCCTCAACCTGCCCTCGTCCTCGACCACCACCATCCCGAGCAGCGTCTGCAGCCAGGCCTGCTGTCGATCGTCGGATTGCTCGAACGGCCAGATCTGCTGGGACGGTGGCCGAGGCGCACGCTCGTGCCTGCCGCCCGCGCTGGTGGGGACCTCGGTCGGACCCGGCGCGGCCACGGCCGCCTGCACCACAGGTGGCGACTGCGCTTCCGGGGTCTGTGCCACCGATGTGAGCCTGTGCGTCGCTGGCTGCAGCCTGGACGGCGACTGCGGGTCTCTCACCTGCGCGCCGGTGATGATAACGGCCGATCCCGGATCCGATCGAGGGCAGCTCGCCTGCACCGCGTCGAGCGGGGGCAAGCGGGGTGATTCGTGCGCCGGTGGCGCAGATTGCGCCGTCCGGATCTGCTTCCCGGCGTGGCCCTCCAACTTCTGCTCCGGCCCCTGCGGCACCAGCTCGGACTGCGGCTACAATCTGCTGAAGTGCAGCCTGGTCAACTACGGCTCGGACACCAGCTGGGCCCAGATCTGTCGTGCCAAGCAGACCATCGGTTTAGGGACCCAGGGGTCCAGCTGCACCGTGGACTCCGACTGCCACGACGAGCGCTGTGTCCGCGGGATCTGCGCCAACACCTGCTGCACCCAGGCGAACTGCCCCAGCGGCACGGTGTGCGCCGCGAGCCAGTCTGGCTCCCACTGGGAGATGCGCTGCGGGCCAGCTGCTGGCTGAGGGGCGCGTGACGGCCTCGGCCATGCTACCCTCGGCCCGCCCCGAAGATGCGCATTTGCCCCCATTGCCGGACCGCCTATCCAGCGGGTTCGTTGAGCTGTACTCGCGACGGGTCGCCGTTGGTGGACGCGCGCGAGTTCGCGGACGCCCAGGCCGACCCGCTCGTCGGCACGACGGTGGCAGGTCGCTATGAGGTGCTCGGGCGCATCGGTGTCGGAGGCATGGGCACGGTCTACCGCGCCAACCAGAAGGGCCTCGAGCGCGCCGTCGCGCTGAAGATCCTCAAGGAGGAGGTCAGCTGGGATCCGGACACGGTCACGCGCTTCCAGCGCGAAGCCAAGGCGATGAGCCTGCTGGTGCACCCGAACACGGTGCGCGTCTTCGACTTCGGCCAGACCACGGGCGGCATGCTCTACCTCGCCATGGAGCTGCTCGAGGGCGAGCTCTTGACCCAGCGCCTCGAGCGCATCGGATCCTTCGAGCCCGAAGACGCCTGCCGCGTCGCTCAGCAGATCTTGGCCTCGCTGCACGAAGCCCACGCCAAGGGCATCATCCATCGCGATCTCAAGCCCGACAACATCTTCCTCGCGCAGGTGGAGGGGCACGAGGAGCGCGTGGTGAAGGTGCTCGACTTCGGCATCGCCAAGGTCTTCGAAGGCGACAAGGCCCTCGACCAGCTCGAGACTCAGGCCGGCACCGTCTTCGGCACGCCGCGCTACATGTCCCCGGAGCAGGCCCAGGGGAAGAAGCTCGACCACCGCAGCGACCTCTACTCGGTGGGCGTCCTGCTCTATCAACTCCTGACTGGCGCGGCCCCCTTCGTGGACGACGACGCGGTCGTGGTGATGGCGAAGCACATCCGCGAGGAGGTGACGCCTCCGCGGCGAGCCTGCCCGGATCGCCCCATCCCCGCGAGCCTCGACCATCTCGTCAGCCGCACGCTCGAGAAGGATCCCGCGCGCCGCTTCGACTCCGCGGACGAGATGGTCAAGAGGCTCGAGCGCTGCATCGAGGACGTGGCCAGCGAGCGAGACCGCAACACGGGCGTGTTCGGCAAGTTCCGTCGCTCCTTGGTGGCAACTCCGCCCGTCGCGCTGTGGAGCAGCCTCGGGGTCCTGGGTCTCGCCGCGGGCTTCGGTGCCTTCATGCTGCTGCGCTCGCCGTCGGATGAGGCGGGGACCAACCTCGCCCAGGCGCCGAACGGCAGCCCGACCGAGTTCCGAACCGAGCCTGCTCCCGCGCAGACCGACGCCATCCTGGTCAGCGTGCCGGAAGGTGCCCGGGTCTACTACGGAGACGAGCTGCTCGGGCTCACGCCGCTGCGCCTGGACATGCGCCCGGGGGAACAGCGCAGCGTGCGGGTGGAGAAGGCGGGCTTCCTGACGGCGTCCGCACAGCTCGTCGCCGACGCCAGACCGCGCACGGTGATCCTCGCCTCCGCGCAGCCCGAACCCGAGCTCGACGCGCCCACGAAGCGACGGCCGATTCGTCGGCCTCCGCATACGGGAACGCACCACGTCTCGAACCCCAACAGGGACGACCCGTCCACCATGACCACCATGGCACCGGATCCCTACGAGCGCTTCCACTAGCTCCTTCAGCGCAGCGCGATCGAGGCTCAGCGCAGGTTGACGACCGTCAGCGCGTCACCACCGTCTTCGGGCGCACCAGGAGCGAAGCCTCTCACCGTCGGCAACCCGGCCGCGAGTCGCTCACGCAATGCGCGACGCAACGCGCCGGTGCCGTGGCCGTGCACCAGATAGGCGACTCGCGCGTCCTCGCCGTAGAGGCGATCGAGGAAGGTCTCGGCCAAGGACAGCGCGTCCTCGATGTTCAGCCCACGGAGATCGAGGCTGTTGCCATCCCCCCGAGGGGTGAGTTCATCCGCACGCAGGGGCTGGGGCCTGGGCCGCACGGCCCGTGACGCGCGCCCGGCGGCGGCTGCCGCGTCGATGTCCTGGCGCAGCCCCGCCGCGTCCACCCAGCACTTCAAGCTGCCCGCGACCACACGCACGCGACCGCGACTTCCCAACTCGACCACGACCGCGCCGCGCCGCAGCTCGGGGGCCCAAACGCGCGCGCCGATGACGAGCTCCGACGCCTCGAGGGGCTGACCCGCTTCGGGTGAGGAGGTCCCTTCGATGGCTGGCGGCGGAGCTTCGGGCAGGGTCCGCTCCGCCGCGGCCACGATCTCCGCCACGGCCTTCAGCGCGTTGTCGTCCGGCGCCTCGCGCAGGCGTCGTCGAGCGGCCTTCAACTCGGCGCGCGCGTCGCGGATCAAGCCACGCACGACCGCGAGCTCACTCTCCATGCCCGCCGCGGCCCGGGACCGCGCCTTGGCTTCGACCTCCACGGCTTGCTGCAACAGCGCCTCGGCGCGCACCGACGCCGCGCGCGCCTCGCGGCGATCCGCCATGGCCTCGTCGCGCAGACGCGCGAGCTCGAGCGCCAGCGTCTCCGCCGCGCGATGCGACTCGGGCAGACACGCCTGCGCTCGCTCGACCACGCGATCGGGGATGCCGAAGCGCCGCGCCACGGGCAGGGCACACGACGCCCCCGGCAGACCGAGCTCGAGGCGGAAGGTCGGACGCATGCCCTCGACGTCGAAGGCCACGGCGGCGTTCATCACGCGCTCGTCGCTGGCCCCCAGGGCCTTCAACGCCGGGTAATGGGTGGTGGCCACCGTGGCCGCGCCGCGCTCGCACAGCTCGAGCACGATGGCCGTCGCCAGCGCCGCGCCCTCCTCCGGATCCGTCCCCCCGGCGAGCTCGTCCAGGAGCACGAGCGCCCCGGGCGCCGCCTCGCGAAGGATCGACGCCACGTGGGAGACGTGCGCCGAGAAGGTGGAGAGGTTCTGCTGGGTCGACTGATGATCGCCCAGATCCGTGCGCACCGTGGGGAAGAACCCCACGCGGCTGCCCTCGTCGGCCGCGATGGGCAGGCCCGCGCGCGCCATCAGCGCGGCCAGGCCCAGAGTCTCGAGCGCCACGGTCTTGCCGCCGGCGTTGGGCCCGGAGAGCAGCAGCGCCGTGCCCGCGGAGACGCGCAGGGAGTTGGCCACGACCTCGACGCCGTCGAGGGCGAGCAGTGGATGGCGCGCCTCGCGCAGATCGAGCACGTCCTCTTCGTCGAGGGTCGGCACGAGGCCGTCGAGATCTACGGCCAGCTGCGCCGACGCCCGACGCAGATCCGCCTCGTCCAGAGCCTCGATGGCCTGCTCGAGTTCGGGGATCTGTTCGCGCACGGCCTTGGAGAGCGCGGCCAGGATGCGCGCCTCCTCCCGCTCCATCTCGCCCCGCGCCATCTTGAGGCGATTGCCCGCCTCGACGAGCTCCCGAGGCTCGATGTACAGGGTCGCGCCGCTCGCGCTGGTGGCGTGCAGGATGCCATGCAGGCGCTCGTGGGCGTCGGCGCGCACGGGCAACACGTAGCGCCCCTCGCGCTCGGTGTAGTAGCGCTCCTGCAGGATCGCCGCGCGCGACTCGAGCATGCCCTCGAGGCGACGCACGAGGCGGCCTCGAAGGTTCGCCACCTCGGTGCGCAGACGCGCGAGTTCGACGCTCGCCCGTGAGTCGACGCTGCCGTCGGGCTCGAGGGACGAGTTCAACATCTCCTCGAGAGGATCGAGGCCCGTGGACGTGAGCAGGCGCAGGCGCAGCACGGCGCTGCGTTCCCGATGACGTGACAGGAAGAGGCGCAGCACGCGCGCCGCGGCGAGGGTCTGCGCCACCTCCCGCAAGGCCATGCCGTCCAGATCGCCGTGTCGGATCAGGCGCGCCACGGAGCGCGTCACGTCCGGCCAACCCGAGAGCGGAAGGCGCTCCCCCATCCGAGCCAGCCTCAGCGCCTCGGCCGTGCCCTCGAGGGCCGCCTTGGCGAGCTCACGGCTGGCGTGGATGGGCACCTCCGGTCGATCGCGAAGTGGCCCCACCGCGCGCTGCGCCACGGCCTCGACGACGCGCGCCCACTCGAGCTCCGCGTCGCCCGAGCTCGAGGCCGAGTCGACGACGTTGGACGGTCCGCGTGAGTGCTCAGCGTCCATGGTCGGCATGCTCGCGATCCGTGGTGACCAATCCGGCGGAGCAACGCACGCGCACTGTGGCCGAGCGCGTCAATCAGCGGAAGATGTCGGGGATCTTGAGATCCCCATGACTGCTCATGTGGGACGAACCGCTCATGGTGGTCGTGGTTCCCATGGTCGTGGTTCCCATGGCCGTGGTTCCCATGGCCGTGGCGCTGGTGTCGGAGTGCCCGGAGCGACGCGCGCGGAGCGTGATACTGACGCTCCTGTCCGCGTCCGCGACCAGTGACTCGTTGCCGACGAAGCGGCCGCGACGCGCGTGGATCGCGAGCTGCGAGCCGCGGTCCACGGTGAGGGTGCAAGGCGTCGAGTCGCAGCCAGACCCCCCATCGACCGTGATCTGCGCGCCCGCCGGCCGGCTGGTGACGCGAACGCTGACGGACTCGGGCGTGGCCGCCCCGTGGACGCTGGGATCGCCTGCGACCGCGGGCGCATCGGCGTGGACGTCCGCGCCAGGCTCACCAGCGGCCGACCCTGCGGTCGGCGCGTTCGCCGTGGCCGCATTGCCTGGATCCGCGGGAGTGCCTGCGGCCCCTGCGGTCGGGGCCACTGCGGTCGGGTTCACTGTGCCCGGGTTCACTGTGCCCGGGTTCACTGTGCCCGGCACGGTGGGTCCATCCGGCGAGGGCGGCGTGGGCCCGGCGTTCGGCGGACCCGCGCTCTCGGGATGCCAATTCGGATCCGTCATCGGACCCCCGCTGTCGTCGGCGGGCGGAGTCGGCGGGCGACTGAGGCCGAATCCGAGCACACCGACCAACACGATCACGCCAACTCCGATGGCGAGCCAGATGCCGCGCCGCGAGCGCCGCGGTTCGAGCTGGAATTCGTCGGCCACCTCGGGCGCGACGGATCGCGCGCCACGGGCCGCGGGGCTGGCGCCGGAGCGGAAGCCCGTGAGGGTCGGCTCGGCGACGCGTCCCTGCATGGCCGCGTCGAGCGCCTCCGACAGCGCCTCCATCGAGCTGTAGCGTTCGTCGGGATCCTTCGCGAGCGCCCGGAGGATGACCATCTCGAGCTCGGGACTGACGACGACGTTGGGGTTCACCTCGTGCAGCGACGGAACCTCTTCGAACATGTGCTGCGTGAGGATGCCCATGAAGCTGTCGCCGACGAAGGGAGTGCGACCGGCCAGGCATTCGTAGAGGATCACGCCCAGGGCGTAGATGTCGACGCGACCATCCGCGGGCTTCCCGGCCGCCTGCTCGGGCGACATGTACTCGGGCGTGCCGAAGATCATGCCCGTCTTGGTCAGCTTGCGACCGGGCGCGCCCTCGGTCTCGATGTCGTTCATCTTCGCGATGCCGAAGTCGACGATGGTGACGAAGTCGGGGACCTCGTCGCGCGTGGTCAGGAAGATGTTCTCGGGCTTCATGTCGCGATGTACGACGCCCTTGCGTTGAGCGGCGCCGAGCGCTCGGCAACACTGCTGCACCAGGCCCACGGCGCGCGCCGCCGGCAGCGTGCTCTCGACCGCGAGCAAGTCCGCGAGGTCCTGCCCGTCGAGGTACTCCATCACGAAGTAGCTCGCGCCCGACGGCGTCTCGCCGAAGTCGGAGATGTCGATGATGTGAGCGTTGCCGATCTTCGACGCGCTCTTGGCCTCGAGCTGGAAGCGCTCGACCACCTCGGGTCGCTTGGAGAAGTCGTCGCGCAGCACCTTGATGGCCACGCGCTTCTCGATGCCGGTGTGCTCGGCTTCGTACACCAGGCCCATGCCGCCTTCGCCGATGCGCCGCTGCACGCGATAGCGGCCCGCCAAGATCGTACCGACCAAGGGATCGGTGGGATCGCTGTGCGCGCTGCTGACCTGGGACGGCGTGATCAAACGCGTCGCGTCCACGGGACAGAAGACCTCGCCCCCGGCGTAGGTCTCCCGACAGGCCGGGCATAGCTTGATGGCGAGAGCGGCGGTCACAAAAGCTGGACCCACGGTAGCATCGGGCCTTGGGAGGGTCAACGGTGTGCGGGGCCGGATCCGGGTCGATTTTCCATGGAACTTCAATGGGTTGCGGCATGTGAGAACGCCCGACCACAGAGTCTTCGATCCGGCTCACCTGCGTTGCACCCCAGCGGGGCGTCTGGTAGCGAGGGGCGTGCCCGCGCAGATACGCATCCTCGACGACGCGCTGGTGGACCAGATCGCCGCGGGAGAAGTGGTGGAACGGCCGGCCAGCGCGGTGCGCGAGCTGCTGGACAACGCCCTGGACGCGGGCGCGGGGCGCATCAGCGTCGAGGTCGAGGACGGCGGGCGCGAGGCCCTGAGGGTGGTGGACGACGGCGCGGGCATGTCCGCCGAGGACGCCCAGCTCGCGGTGCTGCGGCACGCCACGAGCAAGATCCGCACGCTGGAGGATCTCGAACGCGTGGCCAGCCTGGGCTTTCGCGGCGAAGCCCTGCCCTCCATGGCCTCGGTCTCGCGCTTCACGCTGACCACACGCCGGCGGGAGGACGTCGCCGGGACCCGTCTGCGCATCGAGGGTGGTGGCGAGGCGCAGCTGCGTGCGAGCGGCGCCCCCGAGGGCACGACCGTCGAGCTGCGCGATCTCTTCTACAACGTGCCCGCGAGGCGCAAGTTCCTGAAGGCGCGTCAGACCGAGACCGCCCATGTGCAGGACGTGTGCGTACGCGCGGCTCTGGGCCGACCCGACGTCGCCTTCAGCCTGCTGAGCAATCAGCGGCGCAGGCTGCACTTCGCGCCCGCCGCGAGCCTGCTCGAGCGAGCACGCGAAGCCCTTCACATGCCCAACCTCACGGAGCTCCGCTTCGAGCGCAGCGGGCTCACGGTCGAGGCCTGCCTCGGCGCGCCGGAGGAGGCCCGCACGGGCGCGCTTTCGCTCTACCTCTTCGTCAACGGTCGGGCCGTGCGCGATCGACGTCTCGCCGCCGCGGTGGCCTTCGCCTACGGCTCGGTGATGCCGCCCGGACGCTACCCGAAGGGCGTGGTCCATCTTCACATCGACCCCAGCGAGATCGACGTGAACGTGCATCCGCAGAAGACGGAAGTGCGCTTCGCGGGCGGCAAGGGCGTGCTCGACGAGCTCACGCGTGGGCTCGCGCGCGCCCTCGGGACCGTGGCCTGGGGACGAGGTCATGGTGGGGCCGACTCCCCACGGGCGCCGGACTTCTGGCAAGGCCGCCTGGCCGGAGCGCTCAGGACCCCTCCCGCGATCGCGCCCGCGTCGACGATCGAAGAGGTGCGCTCCGAGCCCGACGCCTGGGCGCCGCAGGGCGAAGTGCGCGACGGTCGGGCGACCTACACTTCAGCTGGCGGGCCCACGGCTGAGCTCGACGGCGCGGAGGCCGTGGACTCGAGCGCCCCCGCGCTGCTCGCGGCCCCCTCCTTCTTCGGCTCGCTGCACCTCCTGGGCCAGGCCCAGCGCCTGTACCTGGTGTGCGAAGGTCAGGACGGGCTCTACCTGCTCGACCAACACGCCGCCGACGAGCGCGTGCGCTACCACGGCCTGCGCGAGGCCTACGCGGCTCGACGCGTCACCACCCAACGACTGCTCTTCCCGGAGCGGGTGGAGTTGGCGGCGCAGGAGGCGGCGCTGATCTCGGAGCGATCCGATGAGCTGCTCGCCTTGGGCCTCGAGGTCAGTCTGCTCGGCGCCCACACGGCCGCGATCCACAGCGTCCCGACCCTGGTGAAGCGCGCGGCGCCCGAGCGCTTGCTGCGGGACGTGCTGGACGAGCTCAGCCTCGAAGGCGGGCGCGCCTTCGGTGACGCCATCGACACGGCGCTCGCGACCATGGCTTGTCATGGCGCGATCCGCGGCGGCGACGCGCTCTCACCCGAGGAGGGTCGCGCGCTGCTGATGGCGCTCGACGCGATCCCCGAATTCGCGGGGCATTGTCCGCACGGTCGACCCGTGATCCACCGACTCGGCTGGCGCGAGCTCGGCCACCGCCTGGGCCGATGACGACGCTCGAACAGCTGACTTCAGCGAGCCTCGGCGCGCGCATCGTGGTCATCGCCGGGCCCACAGCCACCGGCAAGACGGTTGCGGGCTTGAGGCTCGCGCGCGCGCTCGGTGGTGAGCTCGTGGGCGCGGACAGCGTGCAGGTCTATCGCGGCTTCGACCTGGGCTCGGCCAAACCGACCGCAGCAGAGCTCGGAGGCGTGCCCCATCACCTGATCGACGTGCTCGATCCCGAGGAGGAGATCGACGCGCAGCGCTTCGCGGATCTGGCCGACGCTTCGATCGCAAGAATCGTGGCCCGCGGCCGGCTGCCGATCGTGGTCGGCGGCACCGGCTTGTGGGTCCGCGCGCTGCTGCGCGGCCTGGTCGAGTTGCCCCCCGTCGACCGCGCCCTGCGGGCTCGGCTCGAGGAAGAGGTGCGCTCCCTGGGCTCCCCCGCGCTGCACGCGCGCCTGAGCGAGATCGATCCCCTGGCCGCGGGGAAGGTGCACGCGAACGACGCGCTGCGCATCGTGCGTGCGCTCGAGGTGAACGAGCAGACGGGCGTGCCCCTCGGGGAGCTGAGACGCCAACACGCCCTGGGCGCCGATCGCTACCAGGCTCTGTTCTGCGTGGTGGATTTGCCGCGAGACGAGCTCTCGGCGCGCATCGAAGCGCGCGCCAATCAGATGCTCGAGGCGGGCTGGGTCGAGGAGGTGCGGGAGCTGCTCGCGCGCCACGGCCCCACGACGCGCGCCCTCGGCGCCGTCGGCTACCGCGAGATCGTGACTCACCTCGAGCGCGGGGAGCCGATCGAGGAGACGCGCATGCACGTGGTCTCGGCCACGCGACGCTACGCCCGGCATCAGCGCACATGGTTCCGCGGCGAGCCCGGCGTGAACCTGCGCCTGACGTCGGAAGAGCTCACCCCCGAGCGCGTCGAGCGCGAGCTGTCGCCGTAGCGTACGGCCGCGACCATCCTGCGAGCAGGACCTCCGTTGACACACGCCCGGCGAATCGTGCCATACTGCGGCGGAATTCTTCCTGAATCATCCCTCGAAGCCTCACCCCGAGCCACATTTGCCGCAGGCCAACGCAACGGCGACCCCTCCGCCGCCCCCGATCCCCGCCGACGCCGTTCCTGAAGAGGAGATGCCGAAGCGCTTCGGGAAGTACACGCTGATCCGCCGTATCGCCCTCGGGGGCATGGCCGAGCTCTTCCTCGCGCTGCAGAAGTCGATGGCCGGCTTCGAGAAGCTGATCGTCGTCAAGCGCATCCTGCCGAAGCTCGCGAAGGACGAGGAGTTTATCCAGATGCTGCTCAGCGAGGCCCGCATCGCGGCCACGCTCAGCCACCCGAACATCGCCCACATCTACGACGTGGGCGTGTCGGAGGATCGCTACTACATCGCCATGGAGCACGTCCACGGCGAGGACCTGCGCTCCATCGTGCGCCAGATGAAGATCAAGGGCGTGCGCTCCTTCCCGCTCGAGCACACGCTGGCCATCGTGCTTGGCTGCGCCAAGGGCCTGGCGTACGCGCACGAGCGTCGCGACATGAACGGCGAGCCGATGCACATCGTGCACCGCGACGTCAGCCCGCAGAACGCGCTCGTCACCTTCACGGGTGACGTGAAGCTGGTGGACTTCGGCATCGCCAAGGCCGGCCAGGGCGTGGAAGACACCAAGGCCGGTCAGCTCAAGGGCAAGGTGCCCTACATGAGCCCGGAGCAGGCGCAGGGCCGCGAGCTCGACGCCCGCAGCGACATCTTCTCCCTGGGCGTGATGCTCTTCGAGCTGTGCACGGGCAAGCGACTGTTCCGCGGCACGAGCGAGTTCGAGACGCTCAAGAAGATCGTCGAAGGGCCCTACCCGGCCCCGCGCGACATCAACCCGAACCTCTCGCTGCGGCTCGAGCGCATCATCCTCAAGTCCCTCGAGCGCAATCCGGACGAGCGCTACGCCTCCGCGCGCGACATGCAGTCGGATCTCGAGGCCTACATCCGTGACGAGCAGCTGGCCGTCAGCACCCTCTCCCTCGGCGAGTGGATGCAGGATCTGTTCAAGGAGAAGCTC
>Ga0210033_1000044_pt1 | contig 90078 bp, 70 predicted proteins | sample CryGeymeta201501_FD_185465 | JGI IMG/M metagenome (GOLD analysis project Ga0210033, IMG submission 185465) | Groundwater microbial communities from Crystal Geyser aquifers in Utah, USA - Crystal Geyser metaG 2015-01 (SPAdes) (version 2) | ecosystem: Environmental > Aquatic > Deep subsurface >... | reverse complement strand
CCCGTCGGTCGTGGCCAGCGCGAGCTCATCATCGGCGACCGCCAGACCGGCAAGACCGCCGTCGCGATCGACACCATCATCGCCCAGCGCGAGTTCAAGGACGACCCTAAGCGTCGCGTGCACTGCTTCTACGTCGCCATCGGCCAGAAGCAGTCGACCGTCGCCCAGGTCGTCGAGAAGCTCAAGAAGTTCGGCGCGATGGAGTACACCACCGTCATCTCCGCGCCCGCGTCCGCGCCGGCCCCGCTGCAGTTCATCGCCCCGTTCACGGGCGTGACCATGGCTGAGTACTTCCGCGACAACGGCATGCACGCCCTCTGCGTGTACGACGACCTCTCCAAGCAGGCCGTCGCTTACCGTCAGCTCTCGCTGCTCCTCCGCCGCCCGCCGGGCCGCGAGGCGTACCCCGGCGACGTCTTCTACCTGCACAGCCGCTTGCTCGAGCGCGCTGCCAAGATGGCCGATCGCGACGGTGGCGGCTCGCTCACCGCGCTCCCGATCATCGAGACCCAGGCCGGTGACGTCTCCGCGTACATCCCGACCAACGTGATCTCGATCACCGACGGCCAGATCTTCTTGGAGACCGGCCTGTTCAACGCCGGCCAGCGCCCCGCCATCAACGTCGGTATCTCCGTGTCCCGCGTCGGCGGCGCCGCCCAGATCAAGCCGATGAAGGAGGTCGCGGGCTCGCTCCGCATCGACCTCGCGCAGTACCGCGAGCTCGCCGCCTTCTCGCAGTTCGCGTCGGACCTCGACGCCGGCACGCAGCAGCAGCTCCGCCGCGGCGCGCGCCTCACCGAGGTGCTCAAGCAGGGCCAGTACTCGCCGCTCCCCGCCGAGCAGCAGGTCGTGCAGATCCTCGCCGGTAACGAGGGCCTGTACGACAGCCTCGAGCTCCCGCAGGTGGTCCCCTTCGCCAACGACCTCACGGCCCACATGCTGAAGCACCACAGCAGCTTGTTGGACGAGATCGCCGCTCCCGGCGCCTCCCTCAAGGGCGGCCTCAAGGAACGCGTCGTCGAGCAGCTCAAGGCCTTCAAGGCCACCTACGCCGTCTAAGCGACTCCGCCGGCGGGTCCCCGTGCCCGCCGCCCGGTAAGGAGGGGCTGCTTTGCCCAACCTCAAAGAACTCAACATCCGCATCGGCGGGGTCAAGAAGACCAAGCAGATCACGTCCGCGATGAAGCTCGTCGCGGGCGCTAAGCTCAAGCGCGCCACCGAGCGCGCGAGCGCCGCGCAGCCGTACCAGGAGAAGCTGACCGAGACCCTGTCTCGCGTCGCCACCCGAGCCGGCTCGGAGATCGAGCACCCGCTCCTCTCCCCGCGCGAGACGATCTGCAAGATCCTGGTGGTGGTCATCACGTCCGACCGCGGCCTGTGTGGCCCGTTCAACAACGGGCTCATGCGCCGCGTCGTCGACTTCCGCGAAGAGCAGGTCGCCAAGGATATCCAGATGGACGTCCTCACGTACGGCCGAAAGAGCGCGGACTTCCTCAAAGGTCGTCGCCTCCAGTACAAGTCAGGCAAGATCGAGCTCGCCAAGCACGACAAGCTCGAGATGGTGCGCGAGCTCGCCGAGCTCGCGCTCCGCGAGTTCCAGGACGGCGCCTACGATCAGGTCTGGATCGCGTACAACCACTTCGTGAACACGCTGGTGCAGCGCCCCACCTTCGAGCAGGTGGTGCCCATCCGCGTCCCTACGGTCGACGCCGACCTCGGCGGCGGCTCGGTGGACTACCTGTACGAGCCCGCTCCCGTCGAGCTGCTCGGGAAGCTGCTGCCGCTCTACCTGCGCACGCAGCTGTTGCAGGCCTTCTTGGAGACCGAGGCTGGTGAGCACGCCGCGCGGATGACCGCGATGGAGAGCGCCACCAAGAACGCCACGGAGATCATCGGAAACCTCACCATTCAGTACAACCGCGCCCGCCAAGCCGCCATCACGACCGAGATCACCGAGATCGTGTCCGGCGCGGAAGCCCTTTAGGAGATTCGTCAAATGCAAGGCAACATCGGCCAGATCAAGCAGGTCATGGGACCGGTCGTCGACGTGCAGTTCGCACCCGGCCACCTGCCCGAGATCCTCTCCGCCCTGCGTCTCACCAACCCCTCCATCGACTCGCGCGAGGAGAACCTGGTCCTCGAGGTCGCGCAGCACCTTGGTGAGAACACCGTCCGCGCCATCGCGATGGACACCACCGACGGTCTCCGCCGCGGCATGGACGTGCGCAACACCGGCGGCCCGATTCAGGTCCCCGTCGGCAACGGCACGCTCGGCCGCATCCTGAACGTCATCGGCGAGCCCGTTGACGAGCTCGGGCCCGTCCTCACGCCCACCAAGGCGTCCATCCACCGCGAGCCCCCGGGCTTCACCGAGCAGTCGACCCAGGTCGAGATGTTCGAGACGGGCATCAAGGTCGTCGACCTGCTCGCTCCGTACGCTCGCGGCGGCAAGATTGGCCTGTTCGGCGGCGCTGGCGTCGGCAAGACCGTCCTCATCATGGAGCTCATCAACAACGTCGGCACGGGCCACGGCGGCTACTCCGTGCTCTGCGGCGTCGGCGAGCGCACCCGCGAGGGCAACGACCTCTGGTGGGAGATGATGGAGTCGAACGTCATCGCCACCGAGAAGGACGAGAAGGGCCACATCAAGATGCGCGCCGACGGCCTGCCTGCCATCGTCACCGAGGGCAGCAAGGTCACGCTCGTCTACGGCCAGATGAACGAGCCCCCGGGCGCCCGCGCTCGCGTCGCGCTCACCGGCCTCACCATCGCCGAGCACTTCCGCGATGAGCAGGGCCAGGACGTGCTCCTCTTCATCGACAACATCTTCCGCTTCACGCAAGCGGGCTCCGAGGTGTCCGCGCTCCTCGGCCGCATCCCGTCCGCCGTTGGTTACCAGCCGACGCTGGCCACGGAGATGGGCAACTTGCAGGAGCGCATCACCACCACGAGCAAGGGCTCCATCACCTCGGTTCAGGCCGTCTACGTCCCCGCCGACGACCTCACCGACCCGGCGCCTGCTACGACCTTCGCGCACTTGGACGCTACCACCGTTCTAAGCCGCAAGATCTCGGAGATGGGCATCTACCCCGCCGTGGACCCGCTCGACTCCTCATCGCGCATCCTCGACGCGCAGATCCTCGGCGAGGAGCACTACAACACCGCTCGCGCCGTGCAGTCCATCCTGCAGCGCTACAAGGAGCTCCAGGACATCATCGCCATCCTCGGCATGGACGAGCTCTCTGAGGACGACAAGAAGACCGTCGCCCGCGCGCGCAAGATTCAGAAGTTCTTGTCGCAGCCCTTCCACGTCGCCGAGGTCTTCACGGGCTCGCCCGGCAAGTACGTCAAGAAGGAAGACACCGTCCGCAGCTTCCGCGAGATCCTCGAAGGCAAGCACGACGACCTCCCCGAGAACGCCTTCTACATGGTCGGCGCCATCGAGGAAGCGGTCGAGAAGGCCAAGAAGCTCGCGGCCAGCGCCTAAGGCATCGGGAGACCCACCATGGCACTCAACGTCCACATCGTCACGCCGACGGCGGCCGTCTTCTCGGGCGAAGCCTCCAGCGTCCGCATTCAAGGTTGGGAAGGTGAGTTCGAGGTCCTCGAGGGCCACGACATCCTCCTCGCCCTCTTGCGCGGTGGCCTGACCGTGGTCACCACGCCGAGCGGGGTCAAGCGCTTCGTCACGGGCCGCGGCTTCGTCGAAGTTGGCCCCAACTCCGTCAACGTGCTCACCGACTCCTGCGAGCCGGCGGGCTCGGCCGACAAGGACGCCGCTCGCGACGCCCTCAAGGCCTCGGACGCGACCAAGCTCGGCACCACCATGGGCTCACCCGCCTGGGACACCGCCGAAGAGCAAGCTGAGCTCGCGCACGCGCGCCTCAGCGCCTAAGCAACACGCTCCTACGCCACTCCGGCCCGCCCCGCTCCACCGAGCGCGGCGGGCCGTTGTGCATGGGGGCGGGCGAACGGTGGCGCTGCGATCGCGCCGTGATACCTACTTAGGATCTACAGGAGTCTTCATGAACAGTGGGGAGCGAGTCGGCCCCTTCGAGCTCATCGAGCGCCTGCACGTCCCCGAAGCGGGCAGCTGGTACCGCGCCGAGCGCATCGGTGTGAGCAGTCGGCGCCCCGCTTTTGCGCTCGTCAAGCGCCTTGAAGGTGACGTCGGACCCAGCGAGCGCGAAGCGCTGCAGCGCGAGCACGCCACGCTCGTCGCCCTTCAAGACGACCCGCGCATCCCCACGCCCGTCGGGCACTACGACGGCGCTGGCGCCATCGCCTTCGAGCCCGTGAGCGGGCACTCGCTCGCCGCTTGGGCCGAGGTCCGCGGTGAAGACGGGCTCGGGATGAGCCGCGCCACGCTGCTCGACATCGCGATCGAGCTCGCCGAGGCCATCAAGAGCAGCCACCACCGCGGCCGCCATCACGGCCACATCGCGCCGGAGCTGGTCTGGCTCGACGAGACCGGCAAGCTCACGCTCTGGGGCTTCGGGCCCGGCCCGGACACCGCGCCACCCGACGCGTGGCTCGCCCCCGAGCGCGCGCGCGGCGAGCCCACCCGCGGCGCCACCGACCTCTGGTCGCTCGGGGCGCTGCTCGCCTTCCTCATCACCGGCAAGGCCGCGTGGGAGGGCGCCGACCTCGCGAGCGCCGCCCGCCGCGGTGACACTGGCGCGCTCATCGCCCCCGTTGCTGCGACTTGGCCCGCGATGGCTCGCTTGCTACGCCAGCTCTTGGACAATCGCCCACAGAACCGTCCCGCGTCCATTCATCCGGTCCAAAAGGAGCTGCTCGCGCTCTCGCGCAAAGAGGGCGTCGCCTCGGACCGCCACGACCTCGGCGCGCGCTTGGCCGAGCGCTTCGCCCCCCCCGAGCCCGAGCCCGAGCCCGAGCCCGAGCCCGAGTCGGTCCCCACGGCGATCGACGAGCCCGAGGAGCCCGAGCTCTCACACGACGACCCGACGGACGAGCCGCTGCCCTCGTTCGCGGTGGTGCGCCCCGCCGCTGCCGTCGCAGCTCAGCGCCCCCAGCGCACGCCGCTGCCGAACGAGGTCCTGCCCGTCGTGCGCATGCAGCCGCTCGTGTCGGTCGACCTCCCCAAGCCCACCGGCGCCAAAGAAGAAGACGAAGAAGAGACCGAGCAATTCACGGGCGACCTCGCTGGCGCGCTGAGCCTCGGCTCGATCTCGCTGTCGGACGGCGACCCCGTCGTCGAAGACGAGCCCGACGACGCGCTCGCCGAGGCGAGCGAGGACGAGGACGACGAGGCGAGCGAGGACCTCATCACCGACGACAGCCCAGTCCCGCTCACCATCGCAGGGCCCGGCGCCACCATGGTGCCGCGCTCCGCCGACCTGGTCGACGAGCCCGAGCCGAGCCCGCTCCCGATCGACGGCCCGGCGCTCGGCACCGCCGAGGAGCTGCCCGACCTGCTGCCCCCGCGCGCCAGCACCACCATCGAGCGGGTTGCCCCGGCGCTCGTGGTGCTCATGATCATCGCGATGCTGTTGACGGTGATCCTCTCATTGACGAGCTGAGCGATGCGCGTGCTCTCTCCAGGCCTGCGCGTGCTCCCGCTGCGCACGCCGACCTTGCCCCCCGCCACCCACACGAACACCTATGTGATCGGCCAGGGGGCGCTCACCGTCGTCGACCCGGGCTCCCCCTACCCCGACGATCTCGACGCGCTGCTGGCGGCGCTGAGACGCTGTGAACAAGCGGGTGAGCGCGTGGAGCGCGTCTTCCTCACCCACCACCACCACGACCACGTCGGCGGCGCCCGTGCCCTGCTCGACGCGTGGCCTACGCCGCTCACCGTCGCCGCGCACCCGGACAACCTGCCGCTCCTACCCGAGCTCGCGGTGGATGAGCTCCTGCACGACGGCGAGCTGCTCACCTGGGGCGGCGAGCCCTTTCAGGTCATCCACAGCCCCGGCCACGCCCCTGGCCACGTCGCCCTGCTGCACACCCGCAGCCGCGCGCTGGTCGCGGGAGATCTCGTCGCGGCGGTCGGCACCATCCTCATCTCGCCGGTCGATGGCCACCTGCAGACCTACCTCGACAGCTTGGCGCGGGTGCGCGCGCTGCGACCGTCGGTGCTCCACCCGTCCCACGGCGAGCCCATCCCCCAAGCCGACGCCATCTTGAGCGCCTACATCGCCCACCGCCACGCGCGCACCGACCAAGTGCGCGACGCCCTCGGCGAGCTCGGCCGCGCGATCCCCGAGGAGCTGGTGTCCTCGGTCTATGGCGCTTCGATCCCCAAAGAAGCGTGGGGGGTCGCCGGCGTGCAGCTCCACGCCCACCTGATCTGGCTCGCTGAGCGCGGCGAGGTCACCGAGCACGCCGACGGCGCCTGGAGCCTCTGCACATGAACCAGCCCAACGAGGTGCCCATCGAGCTCATCCTCGGCTTCGGGCTGCCGCTCTTCGCCACCCTCGTCTTCCTGCTCAGCCGCATCTTCGGCGGCCCTCGCATCGGCCAAGAGCCCACGAGCTACGCCGACGACGCCCTCGCGCCGGTACACCACGCGGCCCTGCGGGGCGACTGGCCGGCCATCGCGCGGGCGCTCGCGAGCGGCGTCGACCTGCACCTCCCAGTGGGCCCCGGCGTGGACGAGGAGGGCGCGAGCCCGCTGCACCTCGCCGCCGGCGCTGGGCACGCCGAGGTCGTGAGCTTGCTGCTGGAGCGCGGCGCCCAGGTGCACGCGCGCGACCAGCGCGGCCGTCAGCCGCTCCACCACGCCGCGATCCGCGGTCACGCGAGCTGCGTCGGCACGCTGCTCGCCCGCGGCGCCCCGGCGCACGGCGTCGACGACGCCGGGCTCACGGCGCTCACGCTCGCCGAGCGGGCCGGGCAGGCGCAGGTTGTGGAGCTGCTGCGGGCGCGCCTGCCGTCGTCGCCGACGTAGTCACGTCAGCGCCGGGAGCGGAGAGCGCCCCCGGCGGACAACAACGCTACGGCGTAGGCGTCACGGTGGCGGGCGCTTGATCCGCGGGCACCTCGATCACCTTGCGCTCTTGCTCAACGATGATGAACTGCACGCGGCGGTTCTGCGCCTTGTTCGCCTTGGTGGTGTTCGGGACCATGGGCTTGGTCTCGCCGTAGCCCTTCGCGAGGAGGCGCTCGCGCTCGACGCCCTTGCTCACGAGGAACTCCACGACCGAGTCCACGCGCCGCTGCGAGAGGTCCAGGTTGTACGCGTCGTTCCCGTCGGAGTCCGTGTGCCCCTGCACCTCGACCTTGTGGATCTGCGGGTTCGCGATGAGCACGGTGGCGACCTCGCTCAGCAGCTCGTCACTGACCGGCAGGATGTCGGCGCTCGCCTTTGCGAAGTTGACCTGCTGGAGGATTTGAATCTCCTCCGCCTGCATCTTCACGAGCGAGCGGTGCAGCTCGACCTGGAGGGTGGTGGTCTCACCGGACTGGATGACCGCCTCCATCGGGACCAAGCGGTAGCCTTCGGCGCCGACAAAGACGCTCCACTTTCCTCGTTTGACCTCGATCTTGGCGCCATCGGTCCCGAACGTCGACTCAGCAGGCGCGCCGGCAGCGTTGAACTGCAGCGTGCCCGACAGCGGGGCCTTGGTCTTCGCGTCGATGGCGCGAACGACCAGCGTGCCGGGGACCGGCGTGAGCTCGAGCGTAGCCGACTGGCTGCCCTCATGCAGGGTCACCGCGACCGCGCTGTTGTCGAGCAGCAGCGTCCCCGACCCGACGAGCGAGAGCGACGTCTCGGGCATGAGCTCGCGCAGGGTGAGCATGCCGTTGGCGTCGGTGGTGCCGAGGACCTTGTCGCCCGAGCGCACGGTGGCGCCGGCGACAGGACCGTCGGGGCTGACGACCTTAATCTCGATGGCGGCGAGCTCGTCCGGGCAGCCGTCCGTGTCCTTCCAGCTGTTGACGGTCTCGGGTGCGAGCGGGCAGCTGTCGTCCGGGTCCATCAGGCCGTCGCCGTCCGAGTCCTTGATCCAGCTCTTGGCGCCGGTGTAGCTGACGCCAGCGAACAGGCGGTACTGCGCCGCTCCAGCGCCGCGCGTGAGGCCCATCGAGGTCCCACCCATCAGCGCCAAGCCCTCCTCGCCAGCGCGGTGCCGCACGTTGAAGCCGAGCTCAGCCGGGGTGCCGGCGAAGGCGACGTCGTTGCTCGCGAGGCTAGGGTCAAAGCGACCTTCGACGCGCAGCGCGGTGGCGTTGTTGAGCAGGTAGGCCGCCGAGACGTCCGCCTGCACGTGGGTCCCGCCGACGCCGTTGTCCACGGTGACGTGCGACGCGCTCATGACGCCGACGTCGCCCGCGAAGAAGAGCGCGCCGGTGCCGAAAGACGCCGTGAGCACACCGCCCGCCGCCAAGCCGCCGTTGCCGAGCCACGCGGTAGCGCGCCCGGTGGGCAGGTCGAGCTGCGGCACCACCGCGACGCCGAGGCCCTCGCCCGTCTCGCTCGGGATCACGAGGCCCACCGGCACTGAGACGCGCAGGTCGCCCAGCGAGACGCCGTTGGAGCCATCGACACCCGTGGAGAGGAGCCACAGCGGCGCGCTCAGGCCCACCGCGACGCGCTCGTGCAGCGCGTACTGACCGCCGAGCGCCACGCCGAAGACGTTGTCCAGCAGCGGCTCGCGCGTGGTGGTGTCGCCTTCTTGCCAGACGCGAACGAGCGGAGCCTTGGCCCACTCAAGCGTGGCCTCGCCGCCGAAGGAGCCCGCGAGCTGACGCTCAGCGCGGTAGCCCCAGAGCGGATCGAGCGGGTCGCCATCCGAGGGCACGAGCGCGCGACCGTGAGCGTCCACGCCGCCGTCTTGCGCGAACGCCACGCCAAAGAGCGCGAGGAGCGCGATCATCGGGCCACCTCCTTGCGACGCAAGCCAAGCATGGCGAGCACCGCGAAGCCCAAGCTGCCCCAGCCGCTCTGGCCGGAGGTGTTGCAGCCGCCCTGCACCCACTGAGTGCGGTCGGCGCCGTTGCAGTCCTGATCGACGCCGTCATCGGCGATCTCGGCGGCGCCGGGGTTCACGCCCGCGTCGTCGTCGTTGCAGTCGTCACCGCCGCAGCTGGGCGCGAGGTAGCCGTCCGCGTCCGCGTCCGTCGTGCAGTCCGCGGGCTCGTCGCCGCCGACACAGTCCTGGTCGACGCCATCGCCCGGGATGTCCGTCGCGCCGGGGTGTACCGTCGCGTCGTCGTCGTTGCAGTCATCGCCGCCGCAGGCGCCCTCGGTCGCGTTGTGGCCGTCTCCGTCCACGTCGCACAGGTCGAAGGTGTCGCAGTCCTGGTCGATGCCATCGTACGGGATCTCCGCCGCGCCAGGGTAAGCGAGGGGGTCGGACTCGTCGCAGTCCTGACCGCCGCACTCGATGGCGAGGTAGCCGTCTTCGTCAGCGTCCGTGTAGCACGGGGGGATGCCGTCGACGCCGTCGCAGTTCTGGTCCAGGCCGTCCACGGTGTCGTCGACCGCGCCCGGGTAGGCAGAGTCGAGCTGATCGTCGCAGTCGGTGCCGCCGCAGGTGCCCTGCTCCGACGGGTAGCCGTCTCCGTCCACGTCGCACTGGTCGACGTTGTTGCAGTCCTGGTCGATGCCGTCGTACGGGATCTCGTCCGCGTTCGGGTGCACCTCGTACACGTCGTCGTTGCAGTCCGTGCCGCCGCAGAGCCCAGACATGCTGTCGTAGCCGTCGCCGTCCACGTCGCAGAGGTCCGCGCCGCTGCAGTCCTGGTCGATGCCGTCGTAGGGGACCTCAGCGACGCCCGGGTTGATGACGTAGACGCTGTCCATGCAGTCGTCGCCGCCGCAGCTCCCGTCGACCGCGAGGTAGCCGTCGCCGTCTACGTCGCAGAGGTCCGCGCCGTCGCAGTCCTGGTCGATGTCGTCGTAGGGGATCTCGGCCGCGCCGGGGTGCACCGAGGCGCTGTTGTCGTCGCAGTCCACATCCTGGGGGTATCCGTCAGTGTCGGCGTCGATCACCTCGATCTTGCACGACGGCGAGCAGCCGTCGTTGGCGGTGGTGTTGCCGTCATCGCACTCCTCCCACGTCTCCTTTTGCCCGTCGCCGCACTGCACGGTGCACTCCGAGCCGAGACCGAAGGCGTTCGGCAGGTTCACGAGCAGGCCGTCGGGGTTGAAGTTCGTGCCGAAGTCGTTGTACACCGCGACGGTCAGCGTGTTGACGCCCGCGTGGTACAGGCTGCTCGGCCAGTTTCCGAAGCTGACGCCAGGGCCGTTAAATCCGGCGCTACCAAGGTTTTGGCCAGTCGGAATGCCGTTCACGTAGACGTCGCGCACGGTGTTGTCCGCCCACAGCGTTCCCGAGAGCACGGTCTGCGAGGCCGCCTGGGACGACGCGAGCGGGAAGACCGCCGTGTAGTAGGTGACCGTGTCTTCGGGGGTGGTCTGCCCACAGCCGTAGCGATTCACCCAGTGTCCGTGCGTCGGCGCGTTGACCCACGCGCCAGGCGCGCAGTTGTCGGCGACGGTCGCGGGGGTGCGCGGGCCGCTCAGCGTCTCGGACCAGCTCCAGATCGGATCGTGCGACCCGACGACCGCGGGCGTGCCGTCCCAGGTCGAGCCCGTGTTGAGGTTCGGCGCGTTGGCGCAGGTGTAGCCCTGCTCGATCTCACACGCGGCGGAGCAGCCGTCGGCGTCCGCGTTGTTGCCGTCGTCGCACTGCTCCGTGTCGGCGTCCCAGCGACCGTCGCCGCAGACCGGCGGCAGCGGACAGCCGTCGTTCAGGTTTCCGTCGCAGTTCTCGTCGACCAGGTTGTCGCAGATCTCCGTCGCGTTCGGGTTGATCTCGCTGTCCGAGTCGTCGCAGTCGCCGCCCGTCTTGGTGAAGCCGTCGCCGTCGTGGTCCACGCCCTCGTCGACGCAGGTCGCGCTGCACCCGTCGTTGTCGGCGTTGTTGCCGTCGTCGCACTCCTCCCAGGTCTCCTTGACGTTGTCGCCACAGGTCTCCGAGCAGGTGGAGCCCACGCCGAAGGCGTTGGGGATGGTCACCAGCAGGCCGTCGGGGTTGGTCAGGAGGCCGAAGTCGTTGTACACGGCGACGGTGATCGTGTTCTTGCCGGCGCGGTACAAGCTGCTCGGCCAGTCGCCAAAGCTGACGCCCACGCCTTCGAAGCCACGCGGACCGAAGCTGATGCCCGTCGCGGCGCCGTTGACGTAGACGTTCTGCACCGAGTTGTCCGCCCAGAAGGTCCCCGACAGGACCGTTTGGGAGGCGACGCGCGCCGAGGCGAGGTCGAAGCTCGCGGTGTAGTAGGTGACCGTGTCCTCTGGTGTGGACTGGGCACATCCGTGACGGTTGATCCACCGGCCGTAGCTCGGGTCCGAGACCCAGGCGCCGAGCGCGCAGTTGCCCGCGACCGTGGCCGGCGTGGACACGCCATCGAGCGACGTCGACCAAGTCCACACCAGGTCGTTCGTGCCCAGATCGGCGCGAACGCCGGTCGGCGTCGAGCCCGTGTTGAGGTTCGGCGCGTTCGCGCAGGTGAACCCGGACTCGATGACACAGGAGGCGTCGCAGCCGTCGCCAGGGACGAGGTTCGCGTCGTCGCACTCCTCGGTGAGGGACTCCCACCGGCCGTCGCCGCAGGACGCTTGTGCGGCCGACGCGGTGGTCAGCAGCGCGAGGGTGAGCAAGACGGGCTTCCGCAGCCCAGACGAGGTTCGTGGGGTCATCAGTTCTCTCCATTCGTGGTGACGAGCGACAGTTCGCCCCCCTACGGGGTACGGTAATGCAACGACGGTGCCAGCAGGTCACGACGCTGAAACGCCAACTATTTCGCGTGCGGCGACCACATACAGGCCTCTGGACCGGTCCGAGGACCGGTCCGTATACCGGGCGAGTCCGTCAGTCCAGCCGGAGCCGCAAGCCTCGCGCCGACACACGCAGCTGGGACGCCGCCGCGTCCACGTCGCCGTTCGCCGCCGCGAGGGCGCGCTGAACCTCCTCCTCATCGACGTCCTTCGCCCGACGGATCTCAAGCGCCGCCATCCGACGCAGCAGCGCGTTGCGGCTGATGCCCAGCGCCCGCGCGGTCGGCAGGATCGCCCATTCGTGTCGCTCGAGCGCGTCCAACACGTCGCCCACGCGCTCGGTCACAGCGCCTGCGCCCGGCGCTTGCACGGCGACCGGCACGCTGGCTGGCGCGCGGAACGTCGGCAAGACCGCGACCTCACGCCGGGCGTTGGCCTCGACAAAGGCCTCTGCGGCGGCGCGCAGCTCGCGCACGTTCCCCGCCCACGGGTGCTCCAGTAAGCGGCCGACGAGCTCAACCGACATCCACGGCGTGCCGCTCCGCCCCGAGGCGCGCTCCGACGCGTCCATCGCCGCGAGCTGCTGCACGACGAAGTGAGTCCATAAGATGGGGATGTCGACGACGCGCTCGCCCAGCGAGGGCACGTCCACGGTCCGCTGCGCGAGGCGGAAGTACAGGCTGTCGCGGAAGCTCCGCGCGGCGACGAGGGCCTCGAGATCGACGTCCGAGGCCGTAATGACACGCACGTCTACCCGGCGCGTCGGACCGCCCACTGGCTGAATCTCGCCGCTCTCCAGCGCGCGCAGCAGCATCGGCTGCAGCGACGGCGGGAGGTCGCCGATCTCGTCCAAGAAGAGCGTGCCACCGTCCGCCTGGCCAAACCAGCCGTCGTGACGCGCATCTGCGCCGGTGAACGCGCCGCGAACGTGCCCAAAGAGCTGACTCACCGCGGTCTCGGCCGGCACCGCGGCGACGTTCACGGACACGAAGGGGCGACGGCTGCGCGCGCTCGCCGCGTGCAGGGCGCGCGCCACCCGCTCCTTGCCGACACCCGTCTGGCCCCGAATGAGCACCGGCGCGTTGGAGCGCCCCACGTCGTGAATCGTTCGCCGAAGGTCGTCCATGGCCGTGCTGACGCCCACGAGCTCGGCGCGCCCGACGTCCACCGTGAGCTCGCGCACGCGCTGCATCCACAGCGCCACCCGCCCGTTGAGGGTGAGGCGCACGCCAGCTTCTAGGCGTTCATTCGACAAATAGTGCTGTTCGACGATCGGAGCGTCATCCACCTCGACCCGAATCGTCGTCGCCGACGGACGCAGCGTCACGCCGCCGTTCACGACCGCGACCTCGATGGGCGCACGGCTCACGCCGCGATCCTCCAGCGGGCGAAACGCGCCAGCGCGGTCGCAGAACAGCGGCCCCGTGCGCCCCAACCCCCACGACGACCCCAGCACGGCCGACAGCCGCCCGAGGTCACCCACCCGCCGCAGGTCCGGGTGGTGCAGCACGACAAGGAGCAGCTCCCGGATGGGATCGCCCTTGTGGCGCTTGTCCGAGGGCACGTAATCCAAAGTGGTCTGATCGAAGGTGCCCACCAAGCCCTCGCGTAGGGGAGGCCGACGGCGACACACCGCAGCGCGTGCCTCCAGCGTGAAAGGCGCCGTCGTGCGGCCCGTTGCTAACACCTTGACCCGGAGCGCGCGCCTCGCATAGGCGCGGGCCATGCGCCCCCCCTCCACACCAAACCCAGTCTGCGCGAGCCGCATAAACAGCGGTCCAAAGCAGCTGCTATGCGCGCGATGTGGGCATCGGGTGGGCGTCGCGAAGCAGTACCAAGGCGCCCTCTACTACTGCGCTCCTGCGATGCTCCACGTCGACGAGCCAACCTGGCCGCTTCAAGGCGAGACCGATCGAGCGCCCACGTCGATGGGCGCGTACCACGTCGAGTACGAGCTCGGACGCGGGTCCTCCGGCGTCGTGTACGCCGCGCGCGACGAGCGCTCTGGAACGCGCGTCGCGCTCAAGGTGCTGCACGCGTCGCACTCAAGCCACGGCGGGGCGCGCGCGCGCTTTGAGCGCGAGGCCAACGCGCTCGCCGGCTCGAAGGTCGCCGGTGTCGTGCCCGCCATCGAAGCGGGCGCCTACGGGACAGGGCAGCTCTGGGTCGCGATGAAGCTCATAGAGGGCCCGTCGCTCGCGCAGGTGCTCGCGGAGCACGGCGCGCTGCCCGAAGACGAGGTGCTTCGCATCGGACAGGTCGTCGCGAAGACGCTCGGGGTCCTCCACGAGCAGCAGATCGTGCACCGCGACATCAAGCCTTCGAACGTGCTGATCGACGAGGATGGCCAGCCGCTGCTGGTTGACTTTGGCGTCGCGTCCTGCGCCGCCACCACCGACGCGGACCTGACGCGCACCGGACAGCTCTTAGGTACCCTGCCGTATATGGCGCCCGAGATCGTGCGCGGCGTTCACCCCGACGTGCGCTGGGACCTGGCCGAGCAGTGGTCCTTTGGCGCCTTGTTGTACGAGCTCGCGACCGGCCAGCGACCGCTTGGTTCGCCGCCCGACACCTCGCGCGCACCTCCGCGGGTGCGCAGCGTCGTGCGCCAGCTGTTGGAGGTCGTGCCAACGCGCCGCTACCCGTCGATGGCCACCGTCGCCGACGACCTGGAGCGCGCGCGCGCTGGCCGGGCGCTCCTATACGGCGGCCCGATTCATCGCGGTCTGCGACTCGCCGGTTCCAATCTCCTCATTACGACCGCGTCCACGCTCGCGCTCTCGGTCACCATCGCCGCGACCTACAGCCTCGGACACAGCTGGCGACGGGAGGTGCGCGCGCGAGCGCTGTGGGACGCCACCTCAGCGCGCGTTCAAGCGAGCATCGACGAGCGCGAGCTCCAGGACGCGACGAGCCTGATCGACGCCTTCGTCGACGACCCCGAGGTCACCGGGACCGAGGTCGTCGGCCGCGCCTTGCTGCGACGCGCCGAGGTCCAGCGGCTCGACCTGGACGACGCGCGAGCGCTGTCGGACGCGGCGCGCGTGCTCGCGACCTACCCCTCGCTGGAGGGCGAGAGCGTCCGCAGCATCGCCGAGACGCTGTGGGCGAAGCAGGACCTAGCGACGCTGTGGCGCGTCCTCCCCGAGCTGCCGGACGCGCCGATGGAGTGGAGGCGCGCCGCGGCCCTCGCCGTAGGTGACCTGTCCGCCGCCGCGGCCCTCGCGCGAAGCGACGAAGAGCGCGCGCTCTTGATGCGCTGGAGCCACCGCCAGCCCCTCGCGTCGACCAAGGCAAGCGCGACCTTCGCCATCGAAGACCTCGATGGGGACGGCGTCTCAGAGGCGATTCGCGCCGAAGACGCGACGCACAGCGAGCTCGCGCTAAGCAGCGGCGCGGTGCGCGAGCTGCCCATACCGCCGAACGCGGGCATGCAGCGAACGAGCGGCGACGGCGGCTGGCTCCTCGTGTATGGCGACACCGTGCAGGCTTGGCGACTGGGGCCAGAGGGCGTCCGCGCGCGCATCGACCTCGGCGCCCGCAACGTGCGCAGCGCCACCGCTGACGGCGACCAGCTCTACATCATCACCCAAGGGAATGAGCGAGATGTGCTCAGCGTCAGCCTCAGCGACCCGACGCCCCGCTCCATCGACCCCGAGCTGCGCGCGGCGGGCGACCACATCATCGAGGCGCTCGCCCTCGACCTGAACGGCGACGGCGTCCGCGAGCTCATCGTCTCCCGAGGGCCGCCCACTGGCTTCGAGCTCCGCGCGTACTGCTTGTCGCCAACGCCGCGCCTGCTCGACCGCCTGCGCCTCGGCTACGCACAGGGGCTCCAAGCGAACGGCGCGGGCGCGCTCGTCGTGAGCGTGACGCACACCCACGCCACGACGCTCTTCGGCCCGACCCGCCCGTTCGGACCCGACGCCGGCCTGTACACCGTCGCGCTTCACGACGAGAAGCTGTGGGTCGACACCTTTACGCCAGCGCCGCGCGCCCGAGCGAGCGAGGCGGTGCAGCTCGCGCAGCCGACGTCGAGCCCTGGCACCGACACGACGCCCTCGACCACGGCGTGGGCGGAGCTCACCGCGCGCGGCGAGGTGCTCGGTACGTGGTTTGCCATCATGGACGGTGGCCGCGTGACGCCGATCGGCGCGCTCGACGGCCTGCAGCCGGTCGGGATCTGGGACGTGGATGGCGAAGGGGAGCCCGAGCTGGTGGTGCGGCGACCGGACCTCAAGGGCGACGTCACCGCGCTCGGGGCTGGGCCCCTGTGGTCGCCCCCTCCCGCGCCACCGCGCCCGACCACCTGGCCAGAGCTGCTGCGCTGGCTAGGACGCTCCGAGGCCGCGGCGCGCGCGGAGGAGGTGCTCTCGTTCAGCAGCCAACACCCAAGCGAGCGCTGGTGTCGCGCCGCGCTCGACTGGGAGCAGTCGCGGAGGTGGCGACACGCCGCCCGCGCCTGGAGCGCCTGCGACGACGAGGAAGCGCCCACGCGCGCGGTCTCCGCGCTGCTTGAGGTGGGCGACGTCGCCGCCGCCCTTGAGCGCGCGCGCGCCTCAAGCGCGGTGGAGCCCGAGCTGCGCGCATGGGTGCTCGCCACCGAACAAGCGACGCACCTCACGGGCGCCGCGCTCGCGCCCTACGCCATGGCCGGCGGCGCGCACGCCCGCAAGGTAGCTCCCGCGCTTGAGCTCACCACCACCGCTGGCGCGCCGCCCGCGCTTGAGCTCCCGCTCGATGCGGTCGGCAGCAGCGCAGGCGTGGAGTGGCGCGGCACGTTGACGCGCGCCGAGTTTAGCGCAGGGCTCGTGTTCGAGCTCAACGGCCCCAGCGGCGGCGTCGCGCAGGTCTTGATGCAAGCGCGCGATCTCGGGAGCGGGCCCTTCCTGGAGGCGCGCTGCGGCCCGGACATACCCATCGAGCTGCCGCTGAGCTCTCCCCGCGCGAGCGTGCCCATCATCGTCGCGCTCCGCCTTGAGCGCGACGCGGTGCGGTGCTTCCTCACCGTCGACGAGGCCTCGGCCTCCGCCCGCCTCCCGAGCGCGGTGACCGCCGTCTCCACCGCGACCGTTCGCCCGTTCGCGCCGAGCGCCCACGGCGCCATCGCCACCTTGAAGCTCGACGAGGTGCGCCTCACCGACGCCCGCCTCGCGCCACCACCACCTCCTCTCGCGCCCAACGACGCCCTCCCCAGCGGCCCCGCGCTCGCGCTCGCCCTGCGCAACGACCCGCAGCGGAGCTGGCCACGGCTCTTGGCGGCTCGCGGTGAGCACGACGCCCTCGACGCCCTGCTCGCCGCCTGGGAGCTGCCCCTCGACGCGGACCCCGACGACCCCGCGGTCGCCCGGTGGCTCGCCACCGCGAGCGCCCTTGACCTCCACGAGGACACCTCCAGAGCGCGCGTCGCGCTCCTCACCGCGCGCGAGGCGCTGCGCCGCGCCGAAGGGGAGCGCGCGCTCGCGCTCGTGGAGCCCGTGCTCGCCATGCGCCTCCCCGACGAGCTGCGCGACGAAGCCGCGCACATGCAGATCGAGGGGCTGGCGCTCACCGGCGACAGCGCCACCGCGGCGGCGCTCGCGCACGAGGCCGTCCAAGCCAGCGCGACGCCCGAGCTCGTCGCGACCCGCCTGCTTCAGTCTGCGGCGGTGCAGCGGAGCCAGGATCGGACGGAGTGGCGCTGGCTCTCAGCGTGGCAGCCGGCGAGCCTCGCCGAGCGCTGGCTCCCATCCGCAGCGAAGGCGCGCGATCCGCAGTGACCGGGTGTACCCTCCAAGCGATGCCCTACGACACGCCCCCCGACACGAGCACCCTCGCCCCCAACCGCTTCGTCGACAGCGACCACCCGGCCGTCATCGCCTTCGCCGAGGCCCACCGCGGCGCCACGCCGCGCGAGTCCGCGGTCGCCCTGTTCTACGTCGTGCGCGACATGCACCGGTACAACCCGTGGCGCATCCGCTTTCAGCCCGAGGACTACACCGCGAGCGGCGTGCTGCTCCGCGACCGCGACGAGGGGGCGCACTGCATCGACAAGGCGCTGCTCCTCGCGGCGACCTGCCGCGTGCTCGCCATCCCAAGCCGCCTGCACTACGCCAACGTGCGCAACCACATCGGCACCTCCAAGCTGGAGGAGCGGCTCGGCACCGACCTGCTCGTGTACCACGGCTACACCGAGCTCTTCCTCGGCGGGCGCTGGGTCGCGGCCACCCCCGCCTTCAACCGCGAGCTCTGCGAGCGCCTCGGCGTCGCCCCCCTGGAGTTCGACGGCGTGAACGACGCCATCTTCCAGGCCTACGGCAGCGGCTCGGGCTTCATGGAGTACGTCGACGACCACGGCGTGTACCCGGACGTGCCGCTCGCGCAGATCTTCGCGGCCTGGGAGCACCACTACCCCGAGGTGCGCGGGGGCACCTGGCCTCAAAACGGCAAGGGTCCGGTGGAGTAGGGGCGCTCAGGGGATGGACGCAGCTAGATCCTGCGCGATGAGCTTGTAGTCCGCGGAGACGTCGTCCCGGCGAAGCACCCGCGCCCACAGGTCCAGCGCCGCCTCACGCGCTGAGGCCGGGAGCCCCTCGACCTCTGGCCGGTAAGCGCGGGTAGGCAGCTCACCGCCATGCCCCGGCGCGTGGGCCATCGGCAGCATGTCGTAGACCGGCGCGAGGCCAAGCACGGTGGTGCCGTGCAAGCGCAGCGAGAGGTTGCCGAGGTGCATGTCCGTGTTGGCGATGAGCGAGCCGAAGGCCTCCAGCCACAAGACCCGCTCGTGGTCTGCCTGAGCGAGGATGCCCTTCGCTACGAGCGGCTCGCTGACGAGGCTCCAGCGCCGCAGCTCGCTCGCGACGCCGCTGCGGTCGAAGGGCAGCAGCGACACGAGGCCCTGCCGCCCGCGCTCGCCTACGCGATCAAAGCGCTCCACCGCCAGGAAGCGACGACCGCCACCGTCGACCACGGAGGAGCGCGCCGCGTCGACGCCGTGGTCGCGCAAGACCTGGTGCGCGAGGTGCTCGACCACGAGCAGGTCCGCCCAGCGCCGGCCGCCGGGGGTGTCCATCGGCGGCGAGAACTTGACGATGAGCGCCCGCTTTACGCCGTCCTGCCCCCGCACGGTGGCCGTGAACTTGGGCTGCTCCCCACCGGGTGAGGAGCCCCACGGCGCCTCGCGGCTCACCCGCTGCGCGCGCTCCACAAAGGCCTCGGGCTCCGCGCCCGTCTGGATGACGTCATCGCCCCGATACGACCCTCGAAGCTGCCCAAGCGCGAAGGGCCCGACCACGAAGGCGCCGGTGGCGTCCGCGCCGTGAAGGGCGAGGTAGCGCAGGACGTGGTCGCCGTTCCAGCGCACCAAGTCCGCGGGGTAGCCCTCGGCCAAGTGGGCCCGAACCGCCGCGCGACCGAGGTAGCCCGCGGGCTTGAGGTCCTGCAGAAACCAGGGCAGGTCCAGGGCAGGATCGGTCCCCATATCGCGGGGATCGACCTCGAAGAAGCCGCCCTCGACCTGCGGCACCATGGACTCCACATAGCAGCCGAAGGGCTCCACCGGGTGCAAGGTGAGCGCGTGGCGCGCCTCGCCCGTCGGGTCCACCTCGTACACTTGAACCGGCGTGATCAAGCCGTCGATGGAGCGGCGCGCAGCGTAGCGCGTAGCCCTTGCGCGCCCGACCACGAGCAGCCGCTTATCCCCCGACACCGCGCGCTGAAAGCTGGACTTGGAGAGGCCCAGCGCCGCCTGCACGGAGGCCGCGCTGCACGGGCCTGCGCGGCAGAGGTAAGCGTGAATGGCGTCGGACATGGGGCGAATTCTGGGTCGTTTCTATTGAGGTTAAACCGAATGATACCTACGATTTATACGCCATTGGTGACACTTAGTCAACGCCCCCGCCTAGAAGCGCAGCCCATTCGCCGGCAGCGGCGGCAGCGTGTGCCCCCCAAGCTCGCTCACGACCTCCTCGGGCAGCACAAACCAGCGCAGCGACTCGAAGTCCGTCGAGCGCTCCAGCGGCTCGGGCTTCTCCAGCGCGAACAGGTGCTCAGCCTGCTCCACCAGCGCGCGAGCGTCGTCTAGGTAGCCGGGCAGCGCCCACTCGGGCTCGGTGGCGTGGCGGCTGCGGTACTCAAGCTTGCCGGAGCGGTAGGTGACGTCCGTCAGGCGCATCTTGGCGTCGCGGCGCCCGCTCTTATGCCACCACTGGCCGCTCTTGGTGCAGAACTCGTAGTAGGGGAGCAGCTTCCAGCCGTGCTCGGCCACGAAGGCCACCGCCTCCAAGATGAAGTCGAACACCGCCTCGGAGATGAAGTAGTTGAAGTTGACGCGCACCCAGCCGGGCTTGATGCCCTCGCAGCCGCCGACGATCTCGCGCTCGAAGGCGCGGGAGGTCGTGAGGTTGATGCCGAGCAAGCGATGACCGTAGGGGCCAGCGCAGCTGCAGCCGCCGCGCGACTGAATCCCGAACAGATCGTTGAGCAGCGCGACGACGTAGTTGTGGTGCAGGTAGCGGTCGCCGTGCGCAACGACAAAGCTGACGATCGATAGCCGCCACGCTCCCTTATTGCCGAGGACGTGGATGTTGGGGTGCTTGGACCACCGCTGAATGGCGCGCTGGATGAAGTCGTGCTCGCGCTCGCGGATGGTGGCGGCGCCCACCGCCTCTTTGAGCTGAAAGGCGAGGCCCGCGCGGATGGAGCCGATGATCTCGGGGGTACCACCCTCTTCGCGGTGCTGTACGTCGTCCAGGTAGCGGTGCTCGGCCTCGTTCACGTAGGCCACGGTGCCGCCGCCCGGCACGCTCGGCACCGTGTTCTGGAAGAGCTTGCGCTTGGCGATGAGCACACCTGGCGTGCCCGGCCCGCCGATGAACTTGTGCGGTGAGATGAAGATCGCGTCCTTGTAGGGCTGATCCTCGGGGGTGCCGTCGCCCTCCATGTTCATCTCGATCTGCACATAGGGGCCCGCCGCCGCGAAGTCCCAGAAGGAGAGCGCGCCGTAGCGATGCAGCAGCGCCGCGGTGCGGCGCGTGTCCGAGCCGATGCCGGTGACGTTGCTCGCGGCGGAGAAGCTGCCGATCTTGAGCGGGCGATGCGCGAACCTCTTGAGCTGCTCCTCCAGCTGCACCAGGTTGATGCGGCCGTCCGCGTCCTCGGCGATGGTGACGACCTCGGCCAAGCTCTCGCGCCACGAGAGCTCGTTGCTGTGGTGCTCGTAGGGCCCGATGAACACGACCGGGCGCTCGTCCGGCGGCACATGGGCGCGTAGGTTGTAGCGCGCGTCCAGGTCGTGGGGGATGCGGATGTTCAAGCAGTCGACGAGCTTCTGAATCGCGCCGGTCGCCCCGGAGCCGCAGAAGATGAGCACGTCGTCGGGGCCGCCGCCCACGGCTTCGAGGATGATGCGGCGCGCGTCCTCGCGGAAGCGCGTGGTCTGCAAGCCCGTGCCCGAGGTCTCCGTGTGGGTGTTCGCGTAGAGCGGCATCACCTCGGTGCGGATAAACTCCTCGATAAAGGACAACGACCGTCCCGACGCCGTGTAGTCGGCGTAGGTCACTCGGCGCGGGCCGAAGGGACCATCGAGCACCTGGTCATCGCCGATGACCGACGCTCGAATGGTCTCGATGAGGCGCTCACTCGCTTGGGACATCATCCCTCCAGGTCGCCTGATTAACACGCCCCACCCCGCTCCCACCGCTTGGACGCGAACCGCAACGGAGTCTTATGTCTACCGCCTTTCTCCTCGCTTTTTCGGAGGCCATCATCGCGACGCTGCTAGACGAGGAGGAGATCGAGATCGTCCCGGGGCGCGAGCGCGCTGTGATCAGGTACCTCGCCAATGAGCTGCACGCGCAGGGGGCGAGCCAGAGCCTCATCAGCCTCATCGCGCGGCTGTTGCTCGCCTGCCCCGACGTCGAGGAGCTCTACGCCGACAACGACCGCCTCAAGGCGCTGGTCGAGGAGGTGCGCACATGAGCGGCGCCTTTGACATCCCGCAGCTCGACGGCACGCCGATGCGCTGGGACTACTTCATGCTCGAGGCCGCGCGCGGCTCCATGCGCGTACCCGACTGGGTGCTGCTCGCGCTCCCGTGCGTCGTTGCCGAGCGCTTTGGCATCACCCCCGACGCGGTGACCGACGACGACGTGAAGCGCTTCGCTGCGGCGCTGCCCGAGGACCCACGCCCCACGCTGCGCGCCATGCTACGAGGCGCAGAGCTCGCCCTCCCAGACCCCGCCACCGCCGCCCTCCAGCTCCACGCCGACGCGGTGCGCGGTCACCGCCGGGCCCCCGTTGGCTTCCCCGACCTCGCCCACGACGCCGCCCTGCTCGTGCAACGCGACTACAGCGAAGCGTCGTTCTACGCGGCCTTTGACGCCGGAACGCGCGAGGACTGGGACGCTAGATACGCGGTCGCCGCCATCATGTACCTCATGGCGGCGCGCTCGCTGACCTAAGCCCGGAGCCCGCCGTGTACGTCGTCCTGTGCAACTGCCCACCCGAGCGCGCGTCGGAGCTCGCGCGCGCCGTCGTCACCGAGGGCCTCGCGGCCTGCGTGAACGCGCTCCCCGGCGTCGCCTCCACCTACCTGTGGGAGGGCGAGCTCTGCGAAGAGGTGGAGACCACCTTGCTGATCAAGGTCAGCGCCGCCCGCGTCGACGCGCTGTGCGAGCGCGTCCGAGCGCTGCACCCCTACGACACGGTCGAGCTGCTCGCGCTGCCGGTGGACATCGCGCGCTCCGATCCGCGCTACGTCGCCTGGGTGCGCGGCGCGACCTAGACGGACGCGGTCGCCAAGGCCTTGCGCACCGCGTCCACGAGCTGGTCCGCTTTGTAGGGCTTGGCGAGGAAGGACGCGCATTCGTCCAGCGCGAGGTCTGCGAGCGGCTGCTTGTCCACGGAGAACCCGCTGCTCAGCACGATCGGAAGGCGCGGATGCTCCGCGCGAAGCGACGCGTACACCTCGCTGCCGTGCATGCGGGGCATGGTGAGGTCCGTGATCACCAGCGTGACCACCGCTCGGTGCGCCGCGAACACCTCAAGTCCTGAATCCCCGTCGTCAGCGACGAGCACCTCGTAGCCCGCGCCCCTGAGCACGAGCGCTGCGATGCGCCTGACGAGCGGGTCATCATCAATGACGAGGACGGTGTTCGCGGTAGAAATAGCGAGCTCCGAGTAGCCGGCGCGAGCGGCGCGACGGGGGTGTGCCAATCGGCAGCTCCACGCGCTGGACGAGACGACCGTGTGCGCCACGCGACGGCATCATCGCCGCCGTGGGGTGCGATGATACCGCGAATAGCGGCGGTTATATGTGGGGGTGCGCACTCGATGAGCTTGTAAAGTGTGCCATGCCCTCACGCCAGCCCAATGATTGAGGACAATCGCATCGTTTAGTCCAGTGAGCGTCGCGCTGTCAGCCTCCGCGGTTCGCGCGAGCAGCACGGTCTTCACGTTCAACGCTCCCGCGAGCGCCGCTCAAGAGCATGCGGACGGAGGCGGCGGGGGCGCTTCGCGTCAGAGCACAGAGACCTCGCCCCACGCCGCCCGTTACGGCTCGCCGCGCGCATCCTGAAGTCCTCACGCCACAGAATCGCGCGCTGATCGCTCTATTGGCGGAGGGGGCGAACATGTCCGACTGGTTCTTGGCGCACGAGCCCGCGGTTCGGCTGGCGAGCTTCGCGAGCGTCTTCGCCGTGATGGCTGCTTGGGAGACCTTCGCGCCGGACCGCGCGCGTAGGCTCAACCGCCTCCATCGCTGGCCGGGCAACCTCGCGCTCGTGGCGTTGAGCAACCTCGCGGTGCGCGTGCTCTTCCCCATCGCTGCGGTGGGCACCGCGGCGTGGGCGCAGAGCCGCGGCTTCGGCCTGCTACCGGCGTTGGGGCTGCCCGATGCGGTCGCGGTCCTGCTCGCGATCGTGGCGCTCGACGGCGCGATCTGGCTGCAGCACGTCGTCTCGCACCGCGTGCCGCTCTTGTGGCGTCTGCACCTGGTCCACCACGCGGACCTCGACCTCGACGTGACCAGCGGTACACGCTTTCACCCGGGCGAGATCGTGCTGTCCTTGCTCTACAAGCTGCTGCTCGTGGTGGCGCTCGGGCCGAGCCCCGTGGCCGTGCTGCTGTTCGAGGTCTGGCTCAACGCGATGGCGGTCTTCAACCACGCGAACGTCGCGCTGCCGGGGCCGATCGAGCGGGTCGCGCGCTGGCTGTTCGTGACGCCCACGGTGCACCGCACGCACCACAGCGTCATCGCGAGCGAGGGGCACGCAAACTTCGGCTTTAATCTGGTGATCTGGGACCGCATCTTCGGGACCTACGTCGACCAGCCGCGGTCCCCGCTCGTGCTCGGCCTTCCGGCGCTCCAAGCCACGCCCAAGGGCCTCGGGTGGCTGCTCGCGCTGCCGCTGACGATCGCGCGCGATGACACCGTGCTTCGGCCCGCCGCGCCGACGCCGCGCGCCCCCCAACCCGAGCGCCAGAGCACGCCGCATCCGGGGTAAGATGCCGCCACGAACGCTCACGCGGCTTGGCCGCACGGGAGCTCCTTGGCCTCCACCGCTCTTCGCCCTCGCCAAGCCGCCGCGGCCCACCCCGGTTGGCCCGAGGCGCGGTTCAACCTCTCGGGGCTCTTCGTGCTCGACGGCCTGATCCTTCAGGCCCGCCACCACGCGCGCGAGCGCTTCGACTTCGCGCTGCCCATCGACAGCGTGCACGGCGCGCCGGCGGTGCCGTGGAACGGCGGCCGACGCTCGCACGCCTTCCCCTCGGTTGGGGGGATGGAGCGGGGGGTTCAGCTGCTCAACGCCGAGGGCATCGGCGTCTTCTTCACCTTCACGAACCACCTCCTCGAAGCGCAGCACCTGCAGGACGCGACCTGCAACCACCTGCTGGAGCTCATCGACAACGCGAGCGGCCTCAACGGCGTCATCCTCGCGAGCGATCGGCTCACTGAGCACGTCGCGCAGCGGCACCCCCGGCTGCGCCGCTACGCCTCAGCGGTGAAGACCACCATGGAGCGCGTGCGCGACGCGGCCGGCTACCGCGCCCTCGCCCAGCGCTACCACCGCGTCGTGCTCCACCCCGACGACGGCGTGAACGCCGAGCTCGTCAGCCAGCTCGACCCGAGCCGCTTCGAGGTGCTGCTCAACGAGCCCTGCGTGCGCGGATGCCCCAGTCGGGAGCGCCACTATGAGCTGCTCGCGCAGCTTCAGCTCGCGGGGCGCTACGACCTGGAGCTGGAGGAGGCGAACCGGCACCACGAGCGCAGCGTCTGCCGTATGCCGCTGCGCGTGCCGGGCGAGCGCCGCCGCGACGCCAACCTCGACGGCGACGAGGTGCGCGCCCTCTATCGCCTCGGCTTTCGGCACTTCAAGCTGCAAGGCCGCACCGACGTCGCGGCGAACTTCGCCTACGACCTGACGCGCTACCTGGTGGAGCCCGACGTGGTGGGCCCCGGGCTGTTCAAGGCGCTCATGGCGTCGCTGTCGGCTCCGTCCAGCGCAAGCTGACCGTGGCCGCCGTGCCCGCGGGGGCGTCGGTGGCGGGCACCTGAACCTGCCAGCTCAGGCCCAGCGTCAGCAGAGCGACGCCGCCGAAGGGCAGCTTGGGGTTGAGCCAGTGGGCGGGATCCGCGTCCGAGAAGGAGGACACCGCTGCGATCGGCTCCCGAGCGACCTCTTCGAGGTGGTCACCTACGACACGGTGCACGATGAAGCCGTCGTCGAAGGGCTTGGTGGCGAAGGGGGCGTCCAGGGTGTGCAGGTAGCGCAAGGAGCGGTCCGCCATGCGGTAGCTCAGCTTGCCGTCGCGCTCGCGGAAGTCGTAGAGCTCGCCGACGGGGCGCAGGCCGTCGCGCGCCTCCCCCGGGAGGATGTCCGCGTAGCTCTGGCCGAACAGGGCGTGGTCCTCGCCGATGCGCACGCTGCGAATCGGCGCCTCACCGCCGGCGCACCACTGCTTGAGCGCCGCTGCGTCGCCCTCGGGCGGGTAGAAGGCGGGGTCGCGCACGGCGCAGAGCGTGCGGTAGAAGCCCTCGCGTAGGGCCGCTTGCGCGTCCTCGCCGCTCACGTCGTAGTGCGAGGTCGCGCCCTTGCCCTGGTACCACGCCTCCAAGCCGGACAGCGCGACCTCGGAGGGGTTGGAGTCGACCGTGAGCAGGTAGCCGAGGCCCGGGCCGTTGAGCGAGGGGTCGTTCTCGGACCACGGGTAGGCGCCGTTATAAGACCACGCCACCACGCCCGCGCGGGGGCGGGTCTCCAGCGCGCGAAGCTCGCCCGCTTTGCCGTCCCAGTAGAAGCTGAACGAGCCCTTGGCCAAGCCGCTGTCGTAGTTGTAGTGCCCCGGCTCGGTGGCGGCGTAGGGGTCGCGCACCTCCAGCAGGTCGTAGCGGGGCACGAGCACCGTGTGGTGGCCCGTGCTCGGGGTGAAGCCGTCGAGGACCCAGCGCGGATCGGGCCCGTCTTCGAAGTCGTCCGCAAAGACCGAGCCCACCGCGACGTTGTCGATGAGAAGGCCGTTCTCCACCGCCGCGCCGTCGGTGAAGTAGCGCACGCGCAGGGTGACGTGCTGCCCGCGCCAGGGGCTCAGATCGAAGGAGGGGCGCACCCAGGTCGAGCGCTCGCAGGGGCTGACGTCGGACGCGACCTTGTCCTCGCCCTCCAAGACCTTGGCGGTGGGGTCGCACTCGGGCACGGACTCGTTCTTGCCGTCGCCGTCGGCGTCGCCGCTGCGCCCGGTGAGGCCGGGGAGCGTGGTGGGGCCGTCGTGGCCGTGCTGAGCGGGCATAAAGCTGCGATCGGTTGGCACGATGCGCTGGGTACCCGCCGCGCTCTTCACCTCGACGTAGGCGAAGTCCCAGGCCGCTTCGATCTGCCACCAGGCGTCAAAGGCGAAGGTCAGGCCGTCCTGATCGGGCAGGTCGAGGGCGATGGCCGCGCTGCGGTCCATGTCATTGCCTTGTCCGCTGTAGAGCGCCATCTTGCCGCGCTCAGCTCCGAGCTCGGTCAGGTCGATGACGCGCTCCGCTGGGGGCAGCACGATGAGCGCGGCGGGGGCTGCAGCGCCAGGGGCGTCCAAGCGCCCGAGGTTCACCGTCACCTCTGCGGGACCGCCAAACTGCGCGGGCACGATGACCTGCGGCTTGAGCCAGCCGAGCATGAGCCGCCCCCACGCCGAGAGGTTCTGGGGGCTCGGCGAGGAGGTGGAGCTCATGACCTCCCACGGGCCGGTGGAGTTGCTCGACGTGCGCGAGTACACGTCCGGCAGGCCGAGGGAGTGCCCTGTCTCGTGGATGAAGGTGGAGGGCGTGGTGTACTCGCACTGCATATTGTACGCCTTGCTCCAGAGGTCCGGAGCGATGGGCACGCCACCGTCGGCGTTTGTGCCCTGCGGCGTCATCGGGCCCTCGCCCTCGCGGCGCGTGACCTCGGAGCGGTGCGGCCAGATGCGGTCGCCGCAGGCGCGCTCGTCCGGCGTCAGCTCCGCGAGCACCTCCTCGCCGACGTTGGCGTTGAGCTTCTCGTCGAGCTTGTAGTGGCGCTGGCAGGAGTGCTGGCCCTTGCCCGCGTAGACCACGATGAGGTGGTCCAAGTAGCCGTCGGGCTCGTTGGTGATCCCGTCGCCATCGAAGTCCTCGGGGTCCCAGCGGTCGAACGAGGCCCAGTCGAGCTCCGAGGCGTTGGCGTGCGCCAGGGCGAGCGCGTCCTCGATCAGGCCCTGCGCGTCGGTGTCATTGCGCCAGTTGCCGCCCTCGGGGCGGATGGGCGCGCCGTAGGCGCCGAGCGACTTGGTGAGGTGCACAGGGGGCAGCACCACGCCGCTCATGTGGTAGGCGCCCCCGCTCTGCTCGGCGTAGTAGTGCGAGAGCGTGTCGACGCGCTGGTAGGCGTCGTCGAAGAGCAGCTCCTGGTAGAATGCCGCGAGCTTGTCGCCCTGGTCGGGCTCACCGGCGAAGCGATCAAAGGGCGTGTCGGCGAAGTCGACCAGCAGCACCAGGGGTCGCTGAGGCGCTTCTGCGCTGGCGCTCAGCGGCGGGGTCTCGTCCCAGCGCAGCACCGGCGGGATGAGCGCGCTGAAGTCCAGATCGGCCATGCGCTGCACGAGCTCGTCAGCGGTCTTGGGCGCTTGGAGACCGGCGACGGTCGGGGGCGCCGACGCCGCGGCGGGCGGCGCGCTCTTGGGGGTGCAAGCGATGGCGAGCAGCGTGACGAGGGGCGCGAAGCGCATGGGGGACCTCCGAAAGGATCCGGCTATCGCCCGCGTGTTCACACGGCGAAGGTCGGCGTGTACCACAGCGGGCCGGGGAGCTCGCGGCTCGCGACGATGGGCACAGACGAGGCCGGCACAAAGCGCCCGAGGCCCTGCGGGAGCTGCGCCACGAGCGCGCCGAGCGCCGCAGCGCGGCGGGATCGCCCCACGGGTAGTGAACCATGAGCACGCGCTGCCCCATCAGCCGCTGCACGACCGGCAGCAACCACCCGGACCCACCATACGCTGTCGCCCTCGCGGCGACGCTTACGTGAAATGACGGCGCTAGCGCAGCGCGCCTGCGACGAAGGTGTCGAGCTGCTGTCCCATGAGGGCGCCCGCCTGCTGGGCGATGACGCGGCCGTCGCGGTACACGACGAGCGTCGGGATCGCCTGCACGCGCAGCTCTGCAGCGAGGCCCTGGTGCTTCTCGGTGTCGAGCTTGGCGACGATGACCTGGCCGACGTTGCGCGCGGCGTAGTCGGCGAGGTGCGGCGCCATCGCGCGACAGGGGCCACACCACGGCGCCCACAGGTCCAGCACGACCGGGACCGGGCTGGAGGCGACGAGCCGGCGAACGGCTGCGTCATCGAGGTCGACCGGGGCCCCCTTGGTGTCGAGGGGCTCCTTGCACTTCCCGCAGTTGGGGTGCTTTGCCAAGGCCTCGGTGGGGAGGCGGTTGATGCCGCCGCAAGCGCGGCAGCGCAGGTGAGCGTGAGCCATGGTGCGATCTCCGTAGCCGCACCGTAGTCACGCGCACCGCGCCGCCAAGCGCCTACAAGCCGTGCACCGCGTCCACGCCCGCGGAGCGGCCGATTGCGTGGCACACGTCGCAGCTCTCGCCGTACACCGGGTCGGTGTTCAGGGAGATGTGCGACCGGGCGGTGTCCGAGTCGTGGCACGAGCCACACACCCGCGTCGACGACTCGGTGTAGCCCGCGACGTGGCAGGACTCGCAGTGAGCCGATTCGCCGTCCATATACGGGTAGCGCACGCCGTTAAACGTGTGCGCCGTGTACGGGGTGCCGTAGCCGTTGATGACGTAGGGCGCGGTGAGGTTCGTGCCGTTGTGCAGCTTGTGAATCAGCACGTTGAAGTCGATGGTGACGCCCGGTGTGGTGGTCGCGTCCACGCTGGAGTACTTGTCCTCCGCGCCCGCCGTGTGACAGGTCGCGCAGTTCGCGACGTTCGTGCGGTGTTCGCCGTGGAACCACATGTGCTGGTGACACGCCTCACAGAGCTCGTTGACCACCAGCTCGCGCTTCTCCACCACGGTGGCGTCGCCGACGAGCACGTCCAAGGTGGCGGCCGCGGGCAAGCGTCCGGTGACCGACGGCGTCACCTCGTTGTTCACCACGTCGATGTCGCCCTCGAGCGCGATGCGGTAGGTGCCCGAGGGCAGGTCGATTCCCTGCCAATCGCCCTGCTCGAAGCCGAGGTCCAGGCTGTCGTTCAGCTGCGGCGGGATGACGTCGGGGAGCGGCTTGGTCGCCGTATAGGTCCACGTCTTGGCGAGGATGTCCTCGGTGACGTTGGCCGAGACGTCGTCGACGGCGAGCACCTGCTGCATATGCTCGAGCGGTCCCGCCATCCGGAGCTTCACCGAGTGCAGGTCCGTGCGCACGTTCACCGACGAGCCATCGTCGTGCAGCGCCTTGAACTTCACGCGCACGTAGTCGCCCGGCTCGAACTGGGAGCCGGGCCCAGATCCACCGCCGACCTCGACGATCGACAAGTTCAGTCCTGGGTTAAACCGCTCCTTTTGACGAAGGTCGAGGTGATCGAGCACCACCTCGGAGGGCTGATGGCAGCCGCTGTTCGCGCACGAGGCGTCGTCTGTCTGCGGCGCGATCTGGTCGGTGGGAAGGCCGTGGTTGGCGCCCGTCGCCCAGTTGATGGCGTCGTGACACGCGCCACACGCGTTGCGCGTGGAGTGCTGCTGCACATTGCCGCCAGACGCGCCCTCGTGGCAGAGGTTGCAGGCAGCGGCGCCGTTGGGCCACGCCGGGAACACGACGCTGGAGAAGTCATGCGCGTTGTAGTTCGGGTAGCCCGGGAGCGACGGGTCGCCTGGGTAGCCGTTGACGACCGCCGACGTCGTGAGCTTGGACCCGTTGTGCAGGCGGTGAATCAGCACGGGCATGAAGATGGTCGTGCCCGGCGTGGTGGTGCCATCCTGCTGGGAGTACCGATCCTCGGCGCCGTCGACGTGGCAGGTCAGGCAGAGGGTGATTCCGCCGGTGCGCGTGCCGCCGTGGGCGACGAGCTGCGGGCCATGGCAGGCGCCGCAGTTCTCATCGAGGACGCGCTCGCGCTCCTCGACCTGCGTGGCGTCGCCCAGCAGCACATAAGCGGTGTCGCTGCCGCCGTAGGTGCCCGAAGCCGGGCGGCGGTAGGCCCACGCCGCGAGCACATAGGTGCCGCTAACGACGGGTTGACCGCCCCAATCGCCGACGTCCAAGCCAAGGTCGGAGGTGTCGTTCGGGGGGGCGTGGTAGACCGCGGGGATGGGCGCCGGGAAGGTGAAGCGCCACGCCACCCGGCTGTAGTCGTGCTCGTCCACGATGACCGCAGTGTCGCCCTCGGGCGCGGGCAGCAGCACCGGCTCGGTGTCGGTGACGCCCTGACCGCGGTAGTCGCCGTAGTCGTACACGATGCTCATATGCGAGGTGGGGCCGGTGAGCTGGAAGTCGAGGCCTGACAGGTCCGCGGGCCAGTAGGGCACGCCCTCGTCGTCGACGACCTGGAACAGCACCGACGGTGTGTCGCCGATCTGCAGGTTCCCGTTCGGCCCAGTGCCGCCTTCGACCTTGAGGATGTGGACCTGCATGCCCCATGGCTCTGGTCCGCTGTGGTCGACGTCGAGGACGAAGGGCGGCGGCGCCTCGGTGTCGGGGTCGGTGGTGGTGTCCGTCCCCGTGTCGGTCTCAGTGTCGATGTCCGTGCCCGTGTCCGGCTCTGGGACGGCGAGCAGGGGTCGACAGCCGAGCGTCGCCGCAAGGGCGACGGCGATGGTGATGGTCCTCACGGCTACTCCTCCTCGCTGGAGTTCGGGTCCGTCCACGCGTCGATGACGGCGGTGTTCTTCTTGGTGAGCGGCACCAGCCCTCGCAAGAGGGCTCTTCGATCGCCGATAAGCACCGGATGAGGCGCTGCAGCGACGACGTCGCCCGCCTTTGCCCCGCCCTCGATGATGTCGCGGCACATGCGCGCCGCTTCGTGGCCGATCCCCTCGGCGCCAGCGGTGATCGCGAAGGCGGGCGAGAGCTCGGCGTGGAGGTCCGCGGCCGAGAAGGTCGCGACCGGCACCCGCGCGCGCGCCGCGTTGTCGAGCGTGTCGAGCAGCGCGGTCGACGTCCAAAGCCGCGGATCGGGCTGGGCGAGCAGCAGGTCGACGTGGCGAAGCAAGCGGCGCCGCGCGGCCTCGAGCTCCTCAGGGCGATGAACGTCCTCGACGACGAGGTCGAGCCCCGCCGCCTGGCTGGCCGCTTCGAGCTGACCCCACCACGGGTCCTCGTCGCCCGCGCGGCGGATCATGCCGACCTCGCGCGCGCCGGGGAGCAGCGTGGCGAAGGAGGCGAACAGCGGCTCAGCGGCCACGCGACCGCCGACCTGCAAGAGGTTGGCGCTGCTTAGGCGAGCGACGATGGCCGGATCCGCCTCCAAGGCCAAGATCGGCGCGAGCGCCCACTCGCGCGAGGCCGCCTTGAGGGCGAGGTCGCCGACGGTGACGACGACCGCCGGCTCGAACTCAGCGAGGTTCTCCGCGATGAACTCGGCGGGATCCGGCGCCGCGCCGAGGTCGTAGGACATGCGCACCGCGAAGGCGGTCTCGGCCTTGAAGGTGCGCACGATCTCCGTGGACCGCGGGGAGCTGTCGCTCGTGAGCACCAACACGACGGCCTTGTCGCCCGCGTGGGCCGCTGGGGAGGCCATGAGCGCTACCGGGAGGAGCGCTCGAACGAAGTGGGAGCGAGTCGTAGCCATGTGCGCCTCCTAGAAGCCAGCCGTGAAGTGTAGGCCGCCAAAGAGCGCGTCCGTCGCGCTGGGTTCTGACCGCGTGGCGAGCACGCCGTCCGCGTACAGGACCTCACGCTCCAGGCCGAGCTCGAAGCGCACCGCCGTCTGGGCCGAGAGGTCCTTGCGAACGCCCGCGGTCGCAGCGCCGTAGGAGCGCGTGCCGCCAAAGATCATGTAGATCGGGTCATCCTGCCAGCGCTCGAGCAGCTCGACGCGCGTATACGGGGCGCCCCAACGGGCGCGGTGGCTCCACTGGGCGAAGCCGCTGCGGCTGTACACCGCGCTGTCCGCGCCTTCGAGCTTGTGAAGGACAACGAAGCCCTCGACCAACAGCTCGGTGCGGCGCCGCAGCCACGCGACGTGGACCGCCTGCACGAGGTCAGAGGCCTGCGCGCTGTCGAAGCCGCCGAGCCCGTCGTTCGTCGGGACCTCGACGCGCTCCATCGAGCCCGACCAGCCAAGCTGCAGGCCCGCGGGCGTCTGAACCCAGAGCTGCGCCCAGGTGTTCTTGTCCCAGCTCGGCGCAGCCTCCGAGATCAACCACGCCGAGCCGCGCCCGTCGCCGACCCCGAGGTGCCAGCCCACTTGCCAGCTGCCGAGGACGTAGGCGCCAGCGAGATCCAAGCCCACATGCTGCGGAACGAAGGCGCCGGTCCCCGAGGTCGCGATGGCCTGGGGGCGCTCGGCGCTCACGGCCGAGAGGTCGCCCGCGGGGTGGTGCGTGTTCCAGTAGCCGATGGGCACGTAGAGGCGCCCGACCTGTAGGGACATGTGCTCGGTGAGCTCCATGTCGAGCGCTGCGACGTCGAGCTCAAGCGGGCGCTCGACGCCACCGAAGCTGAAGCTGACCTCCGCCTTTGTGCCGCGTCCCATGTCGGCGCGCGCGCCGAACAGGACCTCGCTCACGTCCATCGCGAGCGGCGTCTCGCCGGTGCTGCCGACGACGCGGACGGCGAGGAAGCCGATCGGCTCCACCTTTGGCACCGACTCCAACGCGCTCAACGGGGCGAGCTCGTCGCCCGCGTCGGTGAGGAGGTCGATCTGCTGCTGTGCGCGGCGAAGCTTGGCTTCGAGCTCGTCCACGCGGCCGTCATCCGTGGCCACAGGCGCTGGCGCAAGCGGCGGCGCTGGTGGCGATGGTGGTGGCGACGCGACGACGGGCGCGACCGGCTCAGTGACCGCGGTCGGCTCGACCGGCGGCGTCTCCTGCGCGCTAGCGACGGCGCTGCAGAGCAGGCCAGCGACGACGGCGACAGAGGCTTGTCGCGTCATTCCTCACCTCCAAAACCTGGGGTTCGATGTGTGTCAGGGCGCATGGACGGTCACCGTGAACGAGCGACCCGCGCTCGCGAAGGCCCAGCGCGGTGCGACCTGCGACGGGCTGTTGACGCGCAACAGGAGCTTGCCGTCCTCTTGCGCGATGGTCACGCTCGCCACGAGCGGCGACGCGACCGGGAGCTTGGAGACGCCAAAAGTGGAGACGCCACCCTTGAGCGCGACGACGTACTGGGTCGGGTAGCGCGGATCGGCGCCTTCGACCGGGTAATGGAACGGCTTCACGTCCCCGTTGGACAGCGTGCCGCGCACGACGACGGCGTCGCCCTGCACGTCGACGCTCACGTCTTGGAGCTCCACTGTCACGGCCGGCGCCGCGGGCACAACCGGCGCCACCGGCTGAGGATGCGGCGTGGGCACGACCGCTACGGGCGCTACGACGGGCGTGGGCGGCGCCTCGACGACGTGCACCGGCGCCTCCACGCGGACGGCGGGCGTCGCGGGGGACGTCTGGCGCGCAGGGCGAACGTTCGGGCGCGGGGCGAGCTCGGGCGCGACGACAGCGGGCGGTGCGTCGGTCGCCGTGCCAGCGTCGACCACAAGGGGCGCAGGCTCGGGTACGAAAGGGGCTTCGGGAGCGACAACGGGCGCCACGACCGGCGCCACGATGGGGGCCGGTGGGGCTACCGTCTGCGGCGCGACCGCGGTGCCCACCTGCACGTTGCCGGCCATGGACAGCCCGATGAGCAGCAGGCCGAGGCCGATGAGGATCGCCGCGGTGAGGCCCAAGCCAACGACGAAGCCCTGGAAGCGCGCCGCGCCGGCCCCCCCGTTGGTGTCCCAGGCGGTGCGCTCGCCCCACGACGGGTGGCCCGTCCCCTGTGCCTGGCTTGGGTGCGTCGGCGACCCATATCCGGGCGGCGGCGCGCTCCATCCGGGGCTCGGGCCAGGCGGCACGCTCCAGCCGCTGCTCCCCGGTGGCGAAACCGGCGCGGGCTCTTGGCCCTCGTAGGGCAGCAGCGTGGGCTGGGACATGCTCGACGCGGGGATGAACTCCGCTGCGTTTGGGATTGGCCTGGACAGGGCTTTTTCACGCAACAGCGTCGGGACGTCGTCGTCCAGGAAGGGCAGGAGCGCGCGCGCCGCGCGGAGCTCGTCGGCGAGCTCACCCACGCTGGATTGGCGCTGATCGCGGCGGTAGCTGCACGCCTTGATGATGATGTCGGCGAGACAGCCTGGGAGGCCTTCGACCAACGTGCCGTCTACCGCAGCGCGGTAGAGCTCCACCGGATCCTGGCGGGTGAGCAGGCTGTAGAGCAGGGAGCCGAGGGAGTACACATCCGCGCGCACGTCAACGCCGTGGGCGTCGTCGCGTTGCTCCGGGGCCATATAGCCGTGAGTGCCCATCGCCATGCCGGAGCGCGTCCGACCGCGCTCAACCTCTTCAAAGCGCGCGATGCCGAAGTCGGACACACGACACTGACCGTCCGTCGTGAGCAAGATGTTGTGCGGCTTGATGTCCCGATGGATGACGCCCTTCTCGTGGGCGGCCTCCAGGGCATCGCACACCTGGAGCATCACATCGACCGCCATGCGAGGGGGCATCGCGCCAAACTCGCGCTGCCAGTCGACCAGATCGCCGCCTTCAATGACCTCCATCACGATGAACATCAGCGCGCCGTCTTGGCTGACATCGTAGATGCGCACGATGTGCGGGTGCTCCAGCATCGCCATCGCCTTGGCTTCGGACTCGAATCGCGCTCGAAGCTTAGGCTTGGACGCGTGGGTTGGCGAGAGCACCTTCACCGCGCGCCACACGCCGAGGCGCTGGTCCCACCCGCGGTAAACCGCGGCCATCCCCCCCTCGCCGAGTGTCTCCACCAGGAGGTAGCGTCCACCACTCAGCGATCGTTTCGTCAGGTCCAAGGTACAAACTCATCGGCTAGAACGCGGCGAACCGCGCTGGCTTGCGAAGACAGACTTGTAACTCTTGGCGGCGTTCAGAACACAGAAAGCCGCGGCACGCAGATGGAGTCGAAGGGCCTCTATAGATTGTGAGATCTATTGACCTACGGCGTCCGTGTCGACCGCGTGCTGCACATGGTTGCAGCGTTTACGCAACCTAGCCCGTGACCTCGTGCAAGAGCGCCTCAATCCCTCGCCAGCGGTCGTGCTGTCGCTCCACCTCCGCCCCCATGGCCTGCTCAGCGGCGCGCTGCTCGGCCAGATAGGCCGCCAGCCGTTCGGACAGGTTCGCCATGCGCTCCACCGGCGCGAGGCTCGGGTCCGGCATGGGCACGGCGGCCGTGAGCCGCAGCTTTGGGAGGGTGTCGCTCAGCGCCTCGCACACGCTGTCCGCCGTCTCCAACGCGACCGCGAGCGCCGTCTGGGTGTGGCCCGCGGCGACGCTCGCCTGCCAGGCACCGCGAGCGATGCCCTCCATGCGCTCGACGAGCGCGACCGCCGCCTCGACGAAGCCGTGCTCCTCGGCGAGCGGCAGCAGCGTGTTGTAGAGCGCCTCGCGCTCGGCGTAGAGCGGGTCCAAGTAGGCGCGCACGTCCGCGAGCTCGGGGTCGGCTTGCAGGCGCTGGAACTGGTCGTACAAGAGGTGCTCGAGCGCGTGCTCTTCGTCGTGCTGGTGGCTTCCTTCGGGCTCGAGCGCCGCGAGCGCCACGCTCAAGCGCTCGGCCTGCGCGGCGTCGTTCGGCAACTCGGCGAGGGCCCGCGCCACCTGCGGCCACGCGCGGGCGTCGGCGAGCGCGGGCTCACCCGGCGGCGGCTCACCCGGAATCCAGCCCGCGAGCTGCTCCCTGGCCGCGTAGAGCGCGTGCAGGACCGCGTGAGCGCGCGCCGCCTTGTTCATGCGCTCGCGCTGCGCGTGCACCGCGTCATAGTCGGGGAGGCGCCGCATCAGGCCACCCTCCCGGAGAGGTACCGCGCCTGCACGCCGAGCATGCGCAGGTAGTCGAGGTAGATCTGATCGGCGCCGTAGTCCGTGAGCTGCGCAATCGGCCGGTTTGACCGACGCCACAGGCTCCACTCCTTCGACAGGATCTCCACGCCGTACTTCTCGGGGTGGCTGAAGAAGGGCGTGCCTGGGTAGGGCGTGAAGATGGAGAGGTCCGTCCACACCACGAGCCGCTCTTGGAACAGGCGGTCGACGAAGGCGCGGGTCTCGGCCGCGCGCTCGATGTTGTCACCCGGGTGCCCGATGATGAAGAAGGCGTTCGAGTGGATGCCAGCGTCGCGCGCCAAGGTGAGCGCGTCGACCGTCTGCTGCACCAGCAGGCCCTTGTTCATCGCGTCGAGCACCGCCTGCGAGCCGCTCTCGGCGCCGACGGACAGCGACGGAATGCGCGCGTCGCGCATGGCCTGTAGGCCAGGGGCGGTGATGGTGTCGAGCCGCGTGAGGAAGCCGAAGCGCTCCGGCAGGTTGGGGCTCCGACCGAGCGCGCCCACCAGCTCGAAGAAGTAGGGCGTGTGCATGTTGAGCATGCTGTCGTCGATGCCGCAGAGCGCGTTGCCGTAGCGGCTGGCCATGCGGTCGAGCTCGCCCACGATGCGCTCCACCGTGTGCTCGCGCACCACCCCGCCCCAGTAGCGGAACTCGTGGCAATAGCGGCATCGAAAGGTGCATCCGCGGCTGGTGATCGCGGAGATCTCCATCACGCGGGCGAAGGCGTCGGGGAGCAGCTCGAAGTCGACCGGCGGCAGCTCGCGCACGTCCCCGAGCGGCCGGTGCTGGTTGCGGTGAATGACGCCGTCCGCGCTCCGCCAGGTCAGCCCGTGGATGCCCGTGAGGTCGCTCACGCCAGCGCCGAGCGCGCGGAACAGCTCGAGCGCGGTCCACTCGCCCTCGCCGCGCACGACGATATCGAGCTCGGGCGTCTCCTCCAAGACCTCGCGGTCCTGGTACGTGACATGGGCGCCGCCGATGACCACCGGCAGGTCCGGCGCGATCTGCTTCACGAGCCGCGCGACCTCTTGCCCGCGCGGGTACAGGTAGGTGAAGGTGACGGACAGGCCCACCGCGCGGGGCTTGAGCACGCGGATCGCGTCGGCGAGCACCTCCAGCGTGCGGGCCCGCGCCGCTTCGCCGCCAGCGAAGTCGTCGACGTAGTGCGCGAGCGGGAGCACCTCGGACGGGATGCCGTTGGCGTTCAAGAAGGAGGCGACCGAGACCGCTCCGCGCGGAAAGATCGCGCCGAACGCGCCATAGCTGGGCAGCGCCACGATGAGCACCGGGCCTTCGCCGTCGCTCGCGCGCGGGTGCTGCGAGGGCAGCGCGACGAGCTCTGCTGGCGGCAGCTGGCGCCCGCCCTCCGCGACGGATTGTGCCGCCTCGGCCGCGGTGTCGACGTGCAGCGCGCGGTCGCTCACCCCCGAGTACATCAGACCCGCGACCTCGCGGACGCGGAAGCCGTGCGCCTGCTCGAGCGCCATCACCTCCTCTTGCAGCGCGATAGCGCCCTGGAGATCCGCTTGGTAGCGACGCACGTTCGACAGCATCGCGAGCTGGTGAGCCTCGCGCTCGTGCTGGCCGAGGGCGCGGTAGCCCTCGCGCGCGGCCTTGAGGTCCGCCTCGGCCTCGTCGAAGCGCCCCGCAGTGAGCAGCACTGGGCCGCGGTTTGCGCGCAGGCGCACCGCTAAGAAGCTGTCTGCGAGCGACTCAGGGAGGCGAGCGGCCGCGTCATCGAGCACCTGCGCCGCGAGGGCGTGGTCGTGCAGCTCGTAGTAGACGCCGCCGAGGTTCACCAGCAAGGCGATGAGGTCCTCGGGGTCGCCCCAAGCGGCGAGCGGCGGGTAGGCGCCGGCGAAGGCGTCCGCGGCCTCGCGCAGGCGCCCCGCGCGGTAGTGCGCCGCGCCGAGGTCCACGCGCGCGCGCACCGCCTCGACCTCCACCCCACCGGCTTCATACGCGACCACCGACCGGGCGAGGTCGATCGCGGCGTCATCGGCGCGCCCAGCCTCGGCGAGCAGCTCGGCGCGCACGCCCCAGGCCAGGCCCTCGGTGGCGAGCTCACCCTCCTCGTGCGCGACGCGCGCCGCGACGACGCAGCGCTCCAGCGCCTCTTGGAGCTGCCCAAGCGCCGCGAGCACGCGCGCGAAGTTGAGCTGCAGCTCGGGCAAGAGCGGGCGCCCGAGCATCTCCAGGCGCCCGAGCGCGGCGCGAAACGCGATGCCCGCGCCGATGAGGTCGCCCGCGCCGAAGGCCATCGCCCCGGCGTTGCCCTCGGCGATCGACGCCTGCACCGGCTCGTCCGCCGCCAAGAAGGCGTCGCGAGCGCGCAAGAAGGCGACGCGAGCGCCCTCTTCATCGCCCTGGTTGAGGCGGCCGAGGCCGAGGTCGAGGGCGCTAGGGCCGTCGAAGGAGGACAGGTCGTCGGGGGTGCTCATAGCGGGGAGTATACGCCAGAGAGGCGGCCCTCCACGAGCGGGCTCGGCCGCTCGCGGCTCAATGAGCTAGGTCGCTGCGCTCCCGGTAGACCAAGCACATGCCGTGGCAGTCCTTGTTGAAGTGCTCGCACCGGTTGCACACGTCGAAGCGCGAGGGCAGCGTGCGCAGGCCCTCGAGCAGTCCGAACGTGTAGCCATGCAGGTCCTCGAGCGAGGTGAAGCTCGAGATGTGGCGTTTGCCCGGCTCGTAGAAGTAGTCCCCGCCGCAGATGGTGAGGTCTCCGGCCGGGTCCATGACCGGCACGCTGCTGCAGCGCGTCTGCTGCACGCGCTCGTCCACGCAGAGCGGGAAGGAGCAGTCGTAGCCCAAGAAGATGCCGTGCTTGCGGCAGAAGTCGAGCGCAGCCCCGTGCACCTGCTTCATGGCGTCGAGGTCGTTTGGGGTGAAGGCGCCGCTCTGCGCGCCCCCAGCGGGGGTGGCGAAGGCGAGGAAGACGCCCTTGATGCCCGCGTCGCGGATGGGCGTGAGCGCCGCGACGATGTCCTCGCCGGGGCGGATCGGCAAGTTCGCGTAGACGCGCTCCAGCGGAAAGCCGAGGCCGGGCGCGCGGTGCGCGAAGAGCCCGTTCATGGTGATGGACCACAGCTTGTCGCGCACCTCCGCGATGCGCTTGGGCATGGAGCCGTTGGTGAACACGATCACGCCCAAGCCGCGCTCGTGCACGGCGTTCACGACGTCCACGAAGTGCGGGTGCAGCGTGGGCTCGCCGCCGAGCAGGTTGACGGTGCGCGCCGCGTAGAAGGAGCGCGCGAGCTCGTCCTGGTTGTCGCTCCACGGGGGGAGCGGCGGAGCGGTGGCCACCAAGGCCGCGTACGCGTCCAGGTGCCGGTAGAGCGCCTGGAGCTGACGAGGATCCGCTTTGGGGGCCGCTTTGAAGTAGCTCTCTGCGTAGCAGAAGGAGCAGGACTCGTTGCAGACGTTGGTGAGGAAGAGGTTCACAGGCGCGAACCCGAGCTCAGCAGGCTCACCCGCCGACCATCACCGTGCCGGCGCCCTTGATGATGTTGCCCGACGCCATGCCGCAGTGGAGCGTGCTGTCGCCGATGCGCGAGGCGGGCTTCTTGCCCACGATGACCGTGCCCGAGCCCTTGGTGATCATATACGTGTTGGGGCCACAGCAGGTCATGGTGTGAACGCCGTTATCGCCCATGCGGGCGCAAGGGCTGCCCTCCATCATGACGGTCATCTCGCCGGAGATGATCGGCCCCTTCACCGGGTGGGGAACGGGGCTCCACGGGTGAACGGAGTGACAGTGCGGCGACCCAAAGGAGTCATCGCCAATACGAGCAACAGGTGGTCCACCCATACAAAACCTCGCGACAGGTGCGATGAGCTTAGCAGACGCTGGGGCGAACCTCAACTGGTTCCCGACAAGCTACCCGCAGAGCGCCGCGCGCAACGCTTGCATCAGCGTGATCGCGTCGAATGGCTTGGAGACGAAGACGACCTGGCGCGCGCCCAAGTGCGCGCCGACGAAGGCGTCCCTGGCGTAGCCCGACATGAACACGAAGCTGAGCTCGGGGCGCACATCCAACATCGCCTCGACCATGGTCGGGCCGCTCATTCCGGGCATGACCACGTCCGTCAGCACGACGTCGGGCCAGTCCTGGTGGTTGGCGAACCAAGCGAGCGCCTGCTCGGGCGCGTTCACCGCGTGGACTTCGTATCCGTGACGAGCGAGCAAGCGTCGGGCGAGCGATAAGATCTGCGTGTCGTCCTCCACCAGCAACACGCGCTCGGTCCCGCCCCGCGCGGAGGGTGGGGAGACGAGGTCTTGCCCGTGGTCGACCCTGATCTCGACGCGCGGCAACAGCACCCGCACCTTGGTGCCTGCCCCCGGCGCGCTCTCGACGTGCAGGAGGCCGTGGTTCTGCGCCACCACACCGAAGACCGTCGACAGGCCAAGGCCAGTGCCCTTCCCTTGCGCCTTCGTGGTGAAGAACGGCTCGAAGATGTGTTCAAGCGTGGCCTCATCCATGCCCGCGCCGTCGTCGCAGACCTCGAGCGCCGCGTAGCGCCCCGGAGGCGCCTCCAAGCCATGCGCGGAGAACGGCTCATGCAGCACGAAGTTGTACGCGCGAACGCGAACAGCGCCGCTCCCGGAGAGCGCGTCGCGCGCGTTGAGCACGAGGTTGGTGAGCACCTGGTCAACCTGGACGGGATCCACCATCACCGGGTGAAGGTCCTGGTCCACCTCCCACGACAACGTCACGCTCTCGGGCACCAGCCGCCCGAGCATGACCTGCGCCGTGGTCAGGATCGGGCGAAGGTCGACGACGCGAGGCGCCGTCGGGCTGCGCCGAGCGAAGGCGAGCAGCTGCTGCACGAGCGCCGAAGCCCGCGCCGCCGCCGCGTGAATGTCGTCGAGGTACTCGGCGTGAGCCCCCTCGTCGCCGAGCTCCATCCGCGCCACGGCGATCGTGCCCTGAATGACCATGAGGACGTTGTTGAAGTCGTGGGCGATGCCCCCCGCGAGACGCCCGACGGACTCTAGCTTCTGCGCCTCTCGGAGCTGTCGATCCAGGCGCTTCGCCTCGGAGACATCGGTCACCGCGACGAGGTAGGCCACCCCGTGTCGCCCATCGACCAACATCGGCGCGACCGAGCCAGACAGGCGCACGTCCGCGCCGCTGTCTCCCCCCAACTTGGTGTCGAACGCGTGCGTAAGCCCGTCGCGAAACAGCAGCCTCACGCTGCGATCAAACTCCGGACGCTGGTCCTCGGACACGAAGCTGCGCAGGGAGAAGCCCACGACACGATCCCGGCTCTTGCGCACGAGCACACAGAAGGCCTCGTTCGCCTGCTGAATCATCCCGATGGCGTCCAGCACCACATACCCAACCGGCGCGCAGTCAAAGAGCTGCTCGAAGCGGACCTGAGCGCGAACGATCGCCTCCTGGGCGCATCTGAGCTCCTCGTTTTGGAGCTCCAGCTCGATCTGCGCGACGCCGAGATCATGCACGAGGGGGCGCAGGTCAGCTTCGACTCCCGGTGGTACCCATCCGGGACCCTCGCGCTCTCGCAGCGCCGCCTCGGCGCGCAACCGAAGCGCGCGCCAGCGCTCCGCATCTGCGCCGCCCCGATCAGTCACGACTGGCTCCGCCGCGCTCGCGCAGGAAGTGCAGGTACACCTCCGCCACCCGTCCGCCGCCGGCCTCCCAGAGCGGCACCGCCGACACGCGCACCAAGAGCGCCTCCGTGTCCTCCGAGCGAGGCACTCGCATGAGGTCGTCGCGTACCTCCTCGCCCGTTCGCAGCGCGCGGAGCACGGGATGCTCGCGCCCAGGCACTTCGGCCCCGCTGTCGTCCGCCACCGCCCAGCCGAGCTCGACGCTGGAGCGCCCCACGAGCTGCTCCAAGGCCTGGTTCAAGAGCGCGCACGCCGCGGGGTTGGCGTCGGTGATCCTGCCGTTCATGTCGTGAAAGATCACGCCCTCGTGCAGTGTCTCAAACAGGTGGGCGAAGCGACCTTCGCTCGCCATGAGCTCACGCTGGGTTGCCTTGAGCCCGCTGACGTCGACGAGCGAGAGCACGATGCCGGCGGAGACGCCCTCGGCGATGCGGTAGGGCAGCACGCGGAGCACAAACCACGCCCCCGAGTCCGTGACGACCTCGACCTCGCGTCCCGTGCCCGACCGCTCCACCTCGCGCACGAGCTCCAACGGGTCGAGGCCCACCAAGCGGTGCCGCAAGTGAGCGAAGGGTCGCCCTACGTCGGTGGGCAAGATCGGGAAGATCGCGTCGAGGTCGGGCGTGAACTTGCGCACGTCCAAGCTCTCATCCAAGAAGAGCGTGTAGATGCGCGAGCTCGCGAGCAGGTTGTCGAGGTCGTTGTTGAGCTCGGTGAGCTCGACGATCTTCTGCTGGTGTTCGGCGTTGACCGTGTGTAGCTCCTCGTTGACAGACTGCAGCTCCTCGTTGGTGCTCTGGAGCTCTTCATTGCTGGCGAGGAGCTCCTCGTTGCTGGCCTGCAGCTCCTCGTTGGACGTCTCGAGCTCCTCAATCGTCGCCTGCAGGTTCTCGCGGTTGAACTGAAGCTCGTGCTCGAGGTCGTGGATGCGCTGCTCGGTCACCGCCGCGAGGTCATAGGTTGTCCCCGCGCGTCCTCCGAGGTCGGGTCCCGCAGCGCCCACCTCTTCGACACAGAAGATCGCGAGCGGCTCCTGCCCACGCCGCCCCTTGAGCGCGCGGACGCGTAGGTCCACGAGCGAGACCTCGCCGCCGCGCGTCACCCGCACGTTCGTGTACTTCATCTCCTTGCCGTCCGCGAAGACCTTGCGGAGGCCTGTGGCGACGGGCACCGCGAGCTCGTCGATCACCATGCGCGAGATGTCGTTGAGCACCTTACCCGACGGCAGCTTGAGGAAACCCGACGAGTTCCCGACGATATGCAGCAGCTCCAGGCTCTCGTTGACGACCACCGTGAACGGGAGGGTGTCCTCTGCCAGCGTCTCGAGCAGGCGGTCGATCACGCGGTCCTCGTCGGCGCTGGGATGACTCGCCCTTCGTCCGACCATGCGCCTCCCCGCACCAGGCCACCGAGTCCCGTAGGCCTCGCCGGCGGCGAGGTGGTGACGTGAGCGACCCTTCGACCGGTAGATCTTCTGCTTGGTCTCCAACGGGTCGAAGTAGGTGCTCGCCTCGCCGGTCGTCTCGCTGGTCCCTAGCACCAAGATGCCGTTCGCGTTCAAGCCGAAGTTGAAGGCGTCGAGCACCCGCTGTTGAAGCACCGGCTGCAGATAGATGAGCAGGTTGCGGCAGCTCACGAAGTCCAGGTTGGTGAACGGAGGATCCGTCACGAGGTTGTGCTGCGCGAACACGACCATCTCGCGAACGCTGCGGACGATCTGAAAGCTGTCGCCTTTGCGGCTGAAGTACTTGCTCAGCAGCTTCGGCGACACGTCAGCGGCGATCGACTCGGGGTAGACGCCCGCGCCCGCGCGGTTGATCGCGTTCCGGTCGATGTCGGTCGCGAAGATCTTGACATCGAACCGCTCGCCGACGGCCTCCATGCACTCCTGGCACACCATCGCGAGGGTGTACGCCTCTTCACCCGTCGAGCAGCCCGCGACCCACAAGCGCAGCTCCTTGGTGCGACGCGTGCGGAAGACCTCCAGCAGGTGCTGTTCGCGCAGCAGGTCCCACACCGAAGGATCTCGAAAGAACGCCGTCACTCCGATCAAGAGCTCGCGGTAAAGCGCCGTCACCTCACTGCGCCGGTTCTCCATGAGCGAGAGGTAGTCGGCGAGCAAGTCGAGCTGATTCACGGTCATTCGACGCTCAATGCGGCGCACGATCGTGCTCTGCTTGTAGAGCGTAAAGTCCACGCGGGTCTGGTCGCGAAGCAGCGCGAAGATCCTGGCGAGCCGGTCCTCGTCGAGCAACACGGGTGACGCCGTGGGTGGCGTGGTCAGGTAAGAGTGGTTGGCGAAGGCCACCAAGCGGTCAGGCATGCTGGGCACGTCGACGATGAAGTCCGCGAGCCCCGTGGCGATCGCCGCCCGCGGCATGCCGTCGAACCGCGCCGAGTCCGGCGTCTGGGCGAGCACCATGCCGCCCACCTCTTTGATGGCGCGGAGGCCGCGCACACCGTCACTGCCAGTCCCCGAGAGGATGATCCCCACCGAGCGCTCACGCTGATCCGCTGCCAGCGACGCGAGGAACACGTCGATCGGCAAGTGAATGCCTCGCTCGTTGCGCTCCTGATCGCTCAACATCAACTTGCCGTGAAACAAGCTCAGGTTCTTGCGGGGCGGGATGATGTACACCGTGTCCCGCTCGACCACCATGCCCTCTTCTGCCCGGCGAACGGTCATCTCCGTGTGCTTGGCGAGCAGCTCGGCCATCAGGCTCTTGTAGTCGGGGGACAGGTGCTGAATGACGACGAAGGCGATCCCCGAGCGAGCGGGCATCGCGTCGAAGAAGGCGTCCAGCGCCTCCAATCCGCCCGCAGATGCGCCGAGGCCAACGATACAAGCGGGTCCGACGCTGGTTGGTTGGTCTGTCATCGGTCGCCCTCGCGCGTCTATCCGTCAAACGGCGTCTTCTATCCAGATTGCGCGCCTGACGTAAAGGTGGTCATGCCGTGGCGAGGGTCGCGATAAAACACCCGTATGCGTGATCCTCGCAGTAGAATGGGCATCAACTGACGTTGATGATCGTCCTCAAGCCTTTGCCCCGCATCCGTCCAAGCGCACCCGGACAGCAGGGCGCTACTGTTCAACGATGATGAACTGCACCCGACGATTGAGCGCCTTGTGCGCGTCGGCGTCGTTCGGGACCATGGGCTCCGTCTCACCGTAGCCCTTGGGTACCAGCCGCTCGGCGGCGACGCCCTTCGCGACGAGGGTCGCGACCACCGCGTCGACGCGGCGCTGCGAGAGATCGAGGTTGTAGTCCGCTTCGCCGTCGCTGTCGGTGTGCCCCTGCACCTCGACCAACCGCAGCTCGGGGTGGGTGATGAGGGTGGCCGCGACCTCGTCGAGCAGCGGCCCGCTCTCCGCCTTGATCGTGGCCTTGTCGAAGTCGAAGAGCACCTGCTCCAGGATCTTGACCTCGGCGACCTCGACCGTCACCTTGGCGGGGTGCAGCTGAAGCGTCATCGCGGTCTTGTCGGCCGGCTGCACATGCGCCACCTCGGATGTGTCGCCATAGCCCTCGGCCTGCACGACGACGCGCACGTCGCCGGGGGCCAAGGTCCACGAAACTGGGGCGTCGCCGATGGTGGCTGGGCTGACCGCGGGCTGCGCGTCCACGAGCGTGACGGTCGCCTGGACGCGGGCGCCCGAGGTGGCGTCGACCGTGTCCACGATCAGCTCGCCGGGCTTCCACGCCATCGGCACGCGAACGCTCTGAGCGCCCTCGGCCAAGGTGATGCGCTCGACTTGGGCCGGCTGATAGGTGGGGTGCTCGACGAACAAGCCGAGCGCTGTGCCGGGCATGAGGTCCACGAGGAGCAGCTCGCCGCTGGCGGCGGTGCGGCCCAGCTCGCCGCTGTCCGAGCGCACGCTGGCGTCAGCGACAGCTCCAGCGGGGCCCGCCGCGGTGACGGTCAGCGACGCGAGCGCGTCGGGGCAGCCCTCGTCATCCTTCCAGCCGTTCACCACCTCGGGCTCCAGCGGGCAGGCGTCGAGGGAGTCGACGAGTCCGTCGCGGTCGGTGTCGGGCTCTGGCCACACCTTCTTGGAGTAGCTAAGGCCCGCAAAGAGTCGGTACCCCGCCGCGCCCGCGCCACGGGTGACCGCCGTTGATGCGGCGCCCATGAAGCCGAGCCCGCCGTCTTCGGGGCGCTTGCGCACCGAGAGCGCGACCTCGCCAGGGGAGCCAACCCACGCGACATCGCTCGCCTTGAGCGTGGGATCAAAGCGCATCTCCAAGCGCGCGACCGTGTCGGGCTTGAGGGCGTAGCCCACGCTCGCGTCGGCGAGCAGGTGCGCGCCACCGGCCAGGCCGTCCACGCCGATGGCGGGGGCGGTCATCGCGCCCACGTCAGCCGCAAAGTGCACCGCGCCCGTGCCAATAGCGAGGGCGAGCACGCCGCCGACGCCGGGCACCGAGTCACCGAGCCACCGGCGCTGCGCCCCGGAGGGCAGGTCCGCGAGCGGGATGAGCGAGAGGCCGAAGCCCTCGCCCGCTTGGCCTGGGAGCACGAGCCCGACCGGGACGGACAGGCGCACGTCGCCGAGCGCTGGCCCGGCGCGTCCGGCGTCGCTCAAGCTGGTGAACCACACCGGCGCTGAGAGGCCGATAGCGACGCGCTCGTGGAGGGCGAACTGCCCCGTGAGCGTGACGCCGAGCAGATCGTCGACGATGCGCTCGCGCGTGCGGTCCGTACCGTCGGTGGTGATGCGCACCAGCGGCGCGTTGGCGAAGCTGAGCGTGGCGGCGCCGCCGAAGGAGTTGGCGAGCTGCCGCTCTGCGCGAAAGCCCCACAGCGGGTCGAGCGGGTCGCCGTCGGTGGCAGCGAGGGCGCGGCCGTGGGCGTCATAGCCGCCCTCCTGAGCGGAGGCGGTGGAGAAGAGCGCCGAGAGGGCGAGCAGGGCGATCATGAGCGCACCTCACGGCGGCGAGCCGCCATCAGCGAGAGGAGGAGGCCAAGCAGCCCCGGCGCCGAGCCGCCCGTGGAGGAGCAGCCGCCTTGCAGCCATCGCTTGGCGTCCTGGCCGTTGCAGTTCTGGTCGACGCCGTCGTCCGGCACGTCCTCCGCGTCGGGGTGCACCGTAACGTCCGTGTCCACGCAGTCGGAGTCGACCGGGTAGCCGTCGACGTCCTGGTCGTCGTCGTTCCCGTCGCAGTTCTGGTCCGTTCCGTCGTACCAGATCTCGGTCGCGAGCGGGTTCACGCCGGCGTCCGTGTCGTTGCAGTCGTCGCCGCCACAAGCGCCGTCGGGCGACAGGTAGGTGTCGCCGTCCACGTCGCACAGGTCGCCAGCCACGCAGTCCTGGTCGACACCGTCGTACGGGAGCTCCGTCGCGTTCGGGTGAATCGAAGCGTCGTCGTCGTTGCAGTCGTCGCCGCCACAAGCGCCCTCGGGCGACAGGTAGGTGTCACCGTCCACATCGCACAGGTCGCCAGCCACGCAGTCCTGATCGATCCCGTCGTAGGGGAGCTCCGTCGCGTTCGGGTGAATCGAAGCGTCGTCGTCGTTGCAGTCGTCGCCGCCGCACGAACCCTCGGCGGACAGGTAGGTGTCGCCGTCCACGTCGCACAGGTCGCCAGCCACGCAGTCCTGATCGATCCCGTCGTACGGGAGCTCCGTCGCGTTCGGGTGAATCGAAGCGTCGTCGTCGTCGCAGTCGTCGCCGCCGCACGAGCCCACCATCGCGTCATAGCCGTCCGCGTCCACATCGCACAGGTCGCCCGCTACGCAGTCCTGGTCGACACCGTCGTAGGGGAGCTCCGTCGCGTTCGGGTGAATCGAAGCGTCGTCGTCGTTGCAGTCGTCGCCGCCGCACGAGCCCACCATCGCGTCATAGCCGTCCGCGTCCACGTCGCACAGGTCGCCAGCCACGCAGTCCTGATCGATCCCGTCGTAGGGGAGCTCGGTAGCGCCCGGGTGAACCGTGGCGTCGTCGTCGTTGCAGTCGTCGCCGCCGCACGAGCCCGCCGCGGCCAGGTAGGTGTCGCCGTCCACGTCGCAGAGGTCGGCGCCGTTGCAGTCCTGGTCGATGCCGTCGTAGGGGAGCTCCGTCGCGCCTGGGTAGATCGTCGCGTCGTTGTCATTGCAGTCCGCGTCGGAGGGCGAGCCGTCGCCGTCGGCGTCGATGACGAGCAAGCAGGCGTCGGGGCCGCCGAAGGCGCCGATATCGCGCGGGCTACCGTCGATGTCGAGGTCGAGCGGGTCGCCCATGTCGACCAGGTCGGAGAGGTCCGTCAGCACGAGGCCGACCGGGTCGCAGACGCCCGGCTGGCGGTTCACGAAGCCCGACGTAGCGGGGGTGATGAGCCCGTCGTTCAGCACGCTCCACTCGAACTGACCACCTGGACCGAACTCGGCCGGATCGTAGCCCACAAAGGAGCAGTAAAGCATGCTGCCTGGGAGGGGGCTCCAGCCGTGAGAGGTCGTCCCGAACGTGGTCACGCCGTCGGAGTCAGCGTCAAACGCCGAGTTTAGGAAATCCGGCCAATAGCCCCAGCCCGTGTCGTCCATGATCGCGACGCCATTGGGGATGCCGACGATCGAGTTCCCATCCACCCACAGCTTGAGCGAGGACTCGACCGCCGCCTCGAAGAGCGTGGGCTCGAAGCCTGTGCCCACGACGTCGCTCACCGTGGACCCCGTGAGCGTGGCGTCCGCGCTGTACCCGTTGTACGAGATAATGCCCTTGTTTGCGGATATTCCGCAGGCGTTGACGCAGTCCATGGTGACAAAGCCGGCGCCCGCGTAGGCGAGCCCGCCCTGATCCGCCACGACGTCCTGCACGTCGTAGGAGGCGATGTGTACGTCGCCGTCACGGTTGGATGCGACGCCTCCGTACCAAGCGGCCAACACGTTGAACGCACCGACGTTGGCGTCCAGCACGCCGCCGCCGTCCACGAAGAAGAGCGCGCCGTCACCGAGCGCGTCGATGTGATCGCCCGTGGCGTTGGTGACGTTCACCAAGGCGCCGTTGCGAACGGAGACCAAGCCACCGTCGAGGTCGGTGGAGACGCGCTGCGCGTTCAGCGCGTCGAAGCGCGCACACACCGAGGCCTGAATGTCCACCGCGCCGCCGTCTCCGGCGACCCATGTGCCGATGACGCTCACGTCGTTCGCCGTCAGATCCCAGGAAAGGCACGTCGGCACCGGCGCGAAGGGCCCGGGGGGCACCCAGATCGCGCCGCCGTTGAGCGCCTCGGCGTCGGTGACGGTGAGCACCTGAACGTCGTGCACGCCCTCGTGCAGGGTGAGCCCCGCTGAGCCCGCCGGCGAGACGGTCCGCAGCGCGGTGACGTCGGAGAAGTGACTGACGACGTCGCCCAGTACATAGGCGACGCCCGCCGTCGAGCCGGTGGTGTCCGTGACGGTGAGATGGGAAGCTGTGAGCGTAGTTTGTACCTGGAAGAACTGCTCCATCGGCACGCCGTTGATCAGCAAGGCGCCCGCCTCGCCGCCATCGCAATTCAGGACGTCAACGCCGCTGACGCCGACCGTCGCGACGCTGTAGGTGACGACCGCGCCAGCGGCCGCCATGGTGGTTCCGTCAAAGCGGCTCGTCTCAACGACGACGTCGGAGGCGCCCATGCCCACGACCGGGTTTCCCACCAGGCCCTCGAAGACGCCGCCGCGCACGGTGAGCGACGCTTCGCCGACCGCGAGCACGCCCGCGGCCTGGTCGAACCCCGCGCCAGCGTTCGCGCGGAAGCGCGTGCCGGTCACCGTGGCGACCGTGTTCGCGCCCACGTACAAGCCCGCCGAGGGGTACCAGACGGGCAAGAGCACCATGGAGAGGTTGTTGTCGTGGAGGTCGCTGTCGGCGAGCGTGACGGCGCCGCCGTCCGCGACGACCGCGCCCCCCGTCTGGCCGTACACCTCGGCGCGCGTGAGCTCGAGCGTCGCCGTCCCCGACGAGGCGACACCGACGGACGCCCCGGGCACGAGCAAGCCGGGGATGGCGATGTGGTCGGCGGTGAACGAGCCCGTCACGACCACGCCGTAGCTCGTCGCGTACAGTCCAGGCGCGAGGCCGATCCTAAGGTCCGCGACCGTGACGGCGCCGTCTACGTCGTGCAGCGCTGGCGAAGGCGCGAGGACCCCCGGCGTGGATGAGCGTATGGCGCCCGACCAACCGGCGAGCGACACGACCGCCTCCGCGACCGCGTTGTAGGCGGGGTCAACAAGCACCACCGCCGATGGGTCCGCCAGCGACGCGGTCACCGCGGCCTGCACCGTGGGGAAGGCCGATGGCACCGCATAATCGCCGGCGGAAGCCACGTTCGCGCTCAGCGCGAGGAGCGAGAGAAGCATAGACCCTCCAAGAGTGGAGGGGTGATATCCCTCAAATGACCGAGCCACCAGCCCGCGCTCATGGTGCTGCCAACAAGGCCCCGGACGAGCTGCGCAGGCCTACTCCAGCTTCACGGCCTCGACGTAGTGCGTGGCGAACACATGGGCGCTCCGGCGGTGGCGCGGGAGGATCCACGGAAGGTCCTCGCGGTGGGTGACGCGGAAGGCGAGCTCGGGCGCGACGAAGGGCAAACGGCCCTCGAGCAAGGCGACGAGGGCCTCGGCGGCGTCCGCACCATCCCCCGCGTTCGCGCGAAGCCCCTCGCCCAAGCGCGCGTGGGGCGGCGTGCAGCGCGACACCCAGTCGAAGGGGCTCGCGACGAGCAAGCGCCCGCCCGGTCGCAGCACCGCGTGGAGCTGGCGCAGCAAGAGCACCGGGTCGGGCACGTTGTCGAGCAGGTTGTAGGCGGCGACCACGTCGAAGAGCTCGGCGTGGACAGGCGGAGCGGCGGCGTCCGCCGCGATGGGCAGCACGCGCGCCGGGTCGACGCCCTTCGGGAGCGTCACGGTGGTGCTGACGTAGTCGTTGCCCGCGTGGCGCCAGCGCGGGAGCTCCACCGAGCCCTCGCGCAGCAGCCGCGAGAGCACGCGCAGCGCCCCAAAGTCCGTGTCGACCGCGAGCACCCGCGCGCCGTGCGCGGCGAAGGACAAGGCGGACTCGCCCACCGCGGCGCCAGCGTCGAGCACCAGCGCGCCCCGCTCGTAGTGGGAGAGCGCCTCCTGGCGCCGCGTGTCGAGGAAGCGCTGCGTGCGTCGGCGCGTCTGGTCGAGCTCGGCCAAGAAGGGGTCGCGCGAGACCGGGTCGTCGCCGAGGGTGGCGCCGTAGACCGCGAGCATCTGCCGGTGCCAGCTTGGATCTTGGTCGTCAGGCCACGCGGCGCGCAGCCAATGGTCTAGGGCGCACGGCAGGTCGGAGCGCCCAAAGACGGCGCGCTCTTGTTGGCGCAACCAGCCCGCGACGTCGCGCAACACGACCGGCACCCCATCGACGATGGGGTACTGCGTGCCGCAGCCACGGCAGCCGAGCATCCCGTGGACGACGTTGCCGTCGACCTCAGCGTGGGAGGCGGCGAGGAAGAGCGCGTGCTCTTGCACCTCTCCGTCGACGAGGCCGCGACAGGAGGGGCAGGTGAGCTGAGTGTCGTCGAGGAGGGTGCGGAGCATGGACGCATGCTACCGCAGCGGAGCCTAGACGGGGCGCGTCAAGCCGTAGAGCGCGCCGTGGCGGCCCCAGAGGTAGGTCAACAGGTCCTCGACGGCGTCGCGCTCGCCCACGGCGTCGGCGACGATCAGCGGGGCGTCCTGGAGGTGCGCCTTGCTGTGCACATGCTCGCGCAGCCACGCGAGCACCGGGGCGAAGTCGCCCCGCTCCACCCGCGCCCACAGGTCGGGGATCGCCTTGATCATCGAGTTTCCGAGCGAGGCAGCGTAGAGATTACCCAAGGTGTAGCTTGGGAAGTAGCCAAACGCGCCGCCAGACCAGTGAACGTCTTGCAGCACGCCCTTGGCGTCGGTCGGCGGGCGCACGCCCAGGTACTCTTGGTAGCGAGCGTTCCAAGCGTCGGGCAGGTCGGCGACGGCGATCGTGCCCTCCAGCAGGCCGAGCTCAAGCTCGAAGCGCACGATGATGTGCAGGTTGTAGGTGACCTCGTCGGCGGCGACGCGGATCAGGCCCGGCTCGACGCGGTTGGAGCCGCGGTACAGATCGGCCGAGGTGACGCCCGTGTCCGGGAAGTGGTGCTGCACCTTGGCCTCGAGCCAGTTGCAGAAGGCTTGGCTGCGGCCGATGGTGTTCTCCCAGAAGCGCGACTGGGACTCGTGCAGCCCGAGCGAGGCCGCGTCGCGAACGCCCGTGCCGACGAAGCTCACGGGCAGGCCCTGCTCGTACATGCCGTGGCCGGCCTCGTGAATCGTGCCGCCGAGGCCGGAGAGCAGGTCGTCCTCGTAGTAGTGCGTCGTGATGCGCACATCGCCCGGAGCGATGCCGATCGTGAACGGGTGCTCGGCCGGGTCCAGGCGTCCGGACTGCAGATCGTAGCCGAGCGCCGCCATGACCTCGGCGTGGAGCGCGCGCTGGCCCGCCACCGGGAAGAGCTCGTCCACCGGGGCGAGCTGCTCGGCCGCCGCGATCGCGTCCAAGAGCTGCACGAGCCCGTCGCGAAGCCGCGCGAAGAGCGGCTTGAGCTGCGCCACCGTCATGCCCGGATCGAAGTCGTCCAGCAGCACGTCGTAGGGGTGGCGTGACGAGTCGATGGCCTGCGTCTTCTCCAGCGTGAGGTCGAGCAGGAGCTGGAGGTTCGGCGCGAAGGCGGCGAAGTCGTTATTTTGCTTGGCTTGGACCCAGGCGGTGAAGCCGTCCGACTCGGCGCGGGCGAAGCGCTCCACGAGGTCCGACGAGAGCTTCACCGAGCGATCGTAGCGCATGCGCAGGTTGCGCACACCAGCCGCTTGCAGAGGGGAGAGCTCCGTCTTGGAGGCCTCGAGCGTGTCGAGCCACGCGCCAACGCGCGGATCGGTGAGGCGCTCGTGCTGCATGCGGGAGATGAGCGCGAGCTGCTTGCCGCGCGAGGCCCCCGCCGCCGGAGGCATGTTCGTCTGCTGATCCCAAGCCAGGAGCGCGGACACCCCGCCGAGCGTCTCGAGCTCGGTGAGGTGGGCGGTGAGTTCGGTCCAAGCGGTGGTGGTTTCGGACAAGGCTGGCCCCCGAGTGCGCGGTGTGGCCAGCCTGCTAACACGTCGCGCCGCGCCTACCGCCGCGAGTAGGTCGCGCCGCCCTTGAGGCGATCCGCGGTCGCGATCAAGCTGACGAGCTCCGCGTCGGCGGGGTACTCGGCGCGCGCCGCTCCCTGAGCGAGCTGCCGCACCTGCTCCAGGCTCACCTCGCCCACGTGCGGGCTGCCGCGCAAGATCTCGGCGAAGGTGGCCGACGCGACCGCGATGCGGAACTGGCGGCTGGTCTCCGCGACGCTGCCGCGGAAGGTCGAGCGGTCCAGGCTAAAGCTGCGCTCCACCGCTGGGGCCTCGGGGCCAGGCGCCTTGTTGCGGACGCGCACGGTGCCGATCGCGCCGGAGGCCCCGTCCGCGAGGGCGACCTCGTACAGCGCCGTCACCTGGTGACCCGCGCCGATCTCGCCGGCGTCGACCGCGTCGTTGCGGAAGTCGCGGTCGGCCACGTCGCGGTTCTCGTAGCCGATGAGCCGGTAGGCCACGACGTCCTCGGGGTTCCACTCCACCTGAATCTTGACGTCCTTGGCGATGACCTCCATCGCGGAGTCGAGCTTGTCGACGAAGATGTGGCGCGCCTCGCGCTCGGAGTCGATGTAGTAGTAGTTTCCATCGCCCTCATTGGCGAGGCGCTCCATCATCGTGTCCTTGTAGTTGCCGCTGCCGAAGCCGACGGTGGTGAGCGTTACGCCCTTGGCCGCGTAGCCTTTGATCTGCTCGGTGAGCACGGTGTGGCTGGTCTGGCCGACGTTCGCGTCGCCGTCGCTGCAGATGATGACGCGGTTGACCGCGCCGTCGACGTAGCTCTTGTCCGCGAGGCGGTAGGCGAGGTCGATGCCCGCGCCCATCGCGGTGGAGCCGCCCGCGCTCAAGCCATCGAGCGACCGGAGGATGCGGTCTCGCTGCCCCATGGAGGTGGGCTCGAGCAGGATCTGCGTGCTGCCGGCGTAGGTCGCGATGGCGACGGTGTCACCGTCCTGCAGCTCCTTGGTGAGCATCGTCAGCGTCTTCTTCACCAGGCCGATCTTCTCGGTCGCCTGCATGGAGCCCGAGGTGTCGACCAAGAAGGTGAGGTGCACCGACTTGCGCTGGGCGCGGGTGACGTCGCGGCCCTGCACGCCGACGCGAACGATGTGGTTGCGCGGGTTCCACGGCGAGGGGCTCGCTTCAAAGTCGACGGAGAAGGGCGAGCCGGCGCTCGGCTGCTTGTACTCGTAGTCGAAGTTGTTGACGAACTCCTCGACGCGAACCGCAGCTTCAACCGGAAGATAGCCCTGCTGCAGCTTGCTGCGGGAGATGGCGTAGCTCGCCGTGTCCACGTCGGCAGCGAAGGTGCTGAAGCGGTCGCGCTCAGTGAGGACGAAGCCGTTGACGCCGTAGTCGGTGTACGACTCGGTGTTCGCGACGGGATCGGGCAGCTCGGTGGGGCGCGGCGCCGTGACGACTGGGGGCGGCGCAGGCAGGTCGACCCCGTCCACGAGCGCGCGAGCCAGCGCGCCGCCGGTCATGGGCGGCGAGCCATCGTAGGCGAGATCGTCGGCGGCCATCGCGCCTGACGCGTCCTCCTTCTTGCGCTCTGTGCGGTCGGAGTCCTGCGAGCGCTGCGCCTTGGGGGCCGGCGCGTAGCTAGCGGCGCTCGCGTCCCTCACTGGCGCCGAGCCCGTCTCCGCGGCGCTGTCGCCGCGGGTGCTCGCCGTGGCGATCGTCTGCGCGACCACGATGTCCGTCACGACCTCTTCGCGCTCGTCGCTGTCGGATGGCTTGGCCGCGAGCTCCCCTGTGGGCAGATCGGTCGTCGGCGCGAGGGCGAGCTCCGGTTCGCGCTTGCCGTTGCAGGCGACGAGGGCCGCGATGACGACGAGCGAGACGGTGAGGATTGGCGCGGAGCGGGTCATGGGGCCTCCAGGTGGTTGTTACGCCGGGGGAACGCTGGAGGACTTGCGCGCTTACACGGCCCGCCGAATAATTCCAGACACACATCTTATCGCCGCTTATTCCTTTATTTTTGGCTGTTTCGACTTGCGCGGCTTGGGCATGGGCAGCTCCCGCGCGCTGGCCTCGACCAGCTCGCACAGCCACGCCGCGTCCTCCCAGGCGTCCGGGTCGAGCTGCAGGTGCGGCTTGGCGTTGGGGTAGGGCGAGGCCTCCACCACCTCGCTCAGCCTGGCCCGCCCCGCGGCCGTCGGCTTCAGAAACAGCAGGTCATCACACACCAATCCCACGGGCTTTCCGTCGACGTAAAGGCAGTATTCGCCGAACATCTTCTTGGCCGAGGCCGTGCGCAGCCCCGCCAGCTGCTCAAGCAAAAAGTCGACGTTGTCCTGCGATGTCGCCATTCCCTGCGCCTCCGGTCGTTTAGACGGCCCGAGGGTGTACGGTGCGCCTCGTTCGTGTCAACCGGCGGCGCCAGCGAGGCGCGAGCTTAGGCCACGTCGTCCCAGCTCACGTCAGCCACGCTCTCGCCGCTCAACGGCGCGAAGCGCGCGCGCGGCTCACAGGGCGGTGTAGAGAAGGCCCCGGTGCAGTCCACCTCTTGCACCGTGTCGACGCTCCCGCGGTTCAGCGCCTGCGCGTGCAGGTGCAGGGCGCGAGCGACGTCGATGAGGTGGTCGTGCTGCTCAGTGTGCTCCACCAAGTGGCGGGAGATGGCGCCTGCGCCCCACGCCGTTCCGAGGATCGCGCCCGTGAGCGCAGCGACGGGCTCCGCGCCCGGCCCCGAGAACGCGGCCTGCGAGAGGCTCACCTCCAGGTTCTCCCAGGAAGGGTCGCCCGCGTGAAGGAGCGCGATGAGCGCCGCGATGCCGAGGGCGCTGCCCGAGCGAAGGCCGCCGTCGCCTGGGCGAACCCAGGTCGGCTCAAACGCCGCTTTGTCGTGGGTACACAAGAAGGCGTGCTGCGCGAGGGCGTCGGTGAGCGAGCGCGCCGCGCGGCCCTTGGGCACCACGACCCGCCCAACGTTGCGCGCGCGCATGAAGAGCGAGGGGCTGAGCTTCACGCCGCGAGCCAAGCAGCTGATCAACCACGCGGTCATCACCGACGCCTGAAGCGCGTTGTGGTGGGTGTGCGTCGCCATGGAGCACACGAGCGCGGGCGTGACGATGGCGTCCGGCGCGTACAGCAGGCCGACGGGGATCGCCGCGATCACCGCGTCGGCGCCGTCGGACTTGGGGTTGCCGGAGCAGCGCCAGCTCGTGCCCTCGATCAAGCGCTGCACCGCCTCGACGCTGCTGCGCCCCGGGTGTCGCTCCGCGAACGAGGCGTCGTGGTACCACGCGAGCAGCTCGCGGCGCACCGCGAGCCCGAGGGTCACCGGATCGGCTGGGGTGCGACGCGCGCTCAAGAGCGCGTTCGCGGACACCTCGAAGCGCTGGGTCTCATCCGTCCAGCGCATCTCACCATCCGCGACAATTGGCGAGTTACCGCCGTTTGTTTGAGCCGCAACCGCGTCCCCCACGGCCACCCCTAATACACAGCCAATATACCGATTCAGCGTTCCCATGGGAGCCCCCAAGCGCGTGTCCTGGTGAGCTCAGTGTGGCTGCAAATTTCGGCTTTTCATCTAAGTTTGTCAGTTCTTGACAGCCCCCGAGGACAGCGGGTCACCGGCGCGCGTAGGCGGCGCCGCCCTTCAACCGAGACGCCACGGCGATCAAGCGAACCAGCTCAGCGTCGGCGGGGTACTCGGAGCGCGCCGCCCCCTGGGCGAGCGCGCGCACCTGCTCCAAGCTCACCTCGCCCACATGCGGGCTCCCCCGCAGGATCTCGGCGAAGGTCGCCGACGCGAGCGCGACGCGGAACTGGCGGCTCGTCTCGTCGACGCTGCTGCGCATGACCGAGCGATCGAGGGCGAAGGAGCGCTCCACTGCAGGTGCGTCGGCCCCTGGCGCTTTGTTGCGCACGCGCACGGTGGCGACGTTGCCCTTCGCGTCGTCCGCGAGGGCGACCTCGTACAGCGCCGTCACCTGGTGGCCCGCCCCGATCTCCCCAGCGTCGACAGCGTCGTCGCGGAAGTCCCGGTCGGCGATGTCGCGGTTCTCGTAGCCGATGAGGCGGTAGGCCACGACCGCTGTGGGGTCCCACTCGACCTGCAGCTTCACGTCCTTCGCGATGACCTCCATCGTCGACTCCAGCCGGTCGACGAACTGCCGCCGCGCCTCACGCACCGAGTCGATGTAGACGTAGTTTCCATCGCCTTCGTTCGCGAGGCGCTCCATCATCGTGTCGTTGTAGTTGCCGTTGCCAAAGCCGACGGTCGTGAGCGTGATGCCCTTGGCCGCGTAGCGCTTGATGTGCGCGGAGAGCTCGGAGTGGCTCGTCTGCCCTACGTTCGCGTCGCCGTCGCTGCACACGATGACGCGGTTCACGGCGCCCTGCGCGAAGCTCTTGTCCGCGAGGCCATAGGCGAGGTCGATACCAGCGCCCATCGCGGTGGAGCCGTTCGCGCTGAGCCCGTCGAGCGCGCGCAGGATGCGGTCGCGCTGGCCCATTGGCGTGGGGTTGAGCAGCACCTGCGTGCTCCCGGCGTAGGTCGCGATCGCCACCGTGTCGCCGTCGCGCAGCTCCTTCGTGAGCAGGGTGAGCGTCTGCTTCACCAGGCCCATCTTGTCCTCGGACTGCATCGAGCCCGAGGTGTCGACCAAGAAGGTGAGGTGCACGGGCTTGCGCTGGGCCGGCGCAAGGTGGCGCCCCTGCACGCCGATGCGCACGATGTGGTTGCGCGGGTTCCAGGGCGACGGGCTCGCCTCGAAGTCCACCGCGAAGGGGCTGCCCGCGTCGGGCTGGCGGTACTCGTAGTCGAAGCTGTTGACGAACTCCTCGACGCGCACCGCGGCCTCCGAGGGCAGGTAGCCGCTGTCGAGCTGCTTGCGGGCGATAGCGTAGCTGGCGGTGTCGACGTCGGCGGCGAAGGTGCTGAAGCGGTCGCGCGACGTGAGGACGAAGCCGTTGACGCCATAGTCGGTGTAGGAGGGCCCACGGTCGGGCTCGGCGGGCGGCTCCAGCTGCACAGCCGGCGCGTAGGGCGCGCTGGGTCCGCTCTCCGGCGCGCGCAGGTCCTCGTGGCGGCGCGATGCGGTCGCGACGTCTGGCGCCAGTTGGCCGCCGGTGGGGCGGGGTGCGTCCTTCGCCTTGTCGTCGACAAACAGGCCGTCCATCGAGCGCTGCGCCTCCTCCCGCCAGATCCCGTCCGCCGGGTCCTCGTTCGAGGCCGTCGCCGTCGGCGCCGCCTCGTTGCCAGCGAACAGCATGAGCGACGCGGCGCCGAGGGCGAGCAGGACGGTGACGGACACGGCGGTCGCGATGCGCAGGTTGCGGGACATGGGGACTCCTAGGTGAGCGGACTCCCCCACAACGCTGGCCCAGCGCGCGCCTTACACAGCGTCGTGCAATTCGCCGGAGACGCTGTCCTAGAGCGGCTCAGCGCACCGCGACGTTGTCACGAGGCAGGCCCGCCGCGCGACGAATCAGCCACACGAGCTCCGCGTCGGCGGGGTACTCGGCGCGCTGGGCCTCGGCCGCCAGCGCCCCCACCTGCTGCAGCGACACCTCGCCCACAAAGGGGCTGCCGCGCAGCACCTCAGCGAAGGTGGCCGACGCGAGCGCGACGCGGAACTGGGCGCTGGTCTCGCCCACGGAGCCGCGGATGACGCTGCGCTGAAGGGCGAAGTCGCGCTCCACCGCCGGCGCCTCGGGGCCGGGCGCCTTGTTGCGCACGCGCACGGTGCCGAGCGGACCGGAGCCCCCCTCGGCGAGCATCACATCGTACAAGGCCGTGACCTGGTGACCCGCGCCGATCTCGCCAGCGTCGACCTTGTCATCGCGGAAGTCCTTGTCCGCGATGTCGCGGTTCTCGTAGCCGATGAGGCGGTAGGACACGACCTGCGTGGGGTCCCACTCCACCTGAATCTTCACGTCCTTGGCGATGACCTCCATGGTGGACTCGAGCTTGTCGACGAAGACACGGCGGGCCTCGCGCTCGGAGTCGATGTAGGCGTAGTTGCCGTCGCCGTCGTTCGCGAGGCGCTCCATCATGGTGTCGTTGTAGTTGCCGGTGCCGAAGCCGACCGTGGTGAGGGTGATGCCCTTCGCCGCGTAGCCCTTGATCGTCGCGCTGAGCGCGTCGTGGCTCGTCTGACCCACGTTCGCGTCGCCGTCGCTGCACACGATGACGCGGTTGACCGCGCCGGACACGAAGCTCTCGTCCGCGAGCCCATAAGCGAGGTCGATACCCGCCCCCATCGCCGTCGAGCCCCCCGCGCTCAGGCCGTCGAGGGCGCGCAGGATCGTGCCGCGCTGTCCGATGGCGGTCGGGCGCAGCACCACGCTGGTGTTGCCCGCGTAGGTCGCGATGGCCACGGTGTCACCGTCGCGCAGCTCGTTGGTGAGCATCGTGAGCGTCTTGCGCACGAGGCCGAGCTTGTCGGCGGACTGCATCGAGCCCGAGGTGTCGACGAGGAAGGTGAGGTGCACGGGCTTGCGCTGCGCCTGGGTGAGCTCGCGGCCCTGCACGCCGACGCGCACGATGTGGCTGCGCGGGTTCCACGGCGACGGGCTCGCTTCAAAGTCGACGGCGAAGGGCGAGCCCGGCGCGGGCTGGCGGTACTCGTAGTCGAAGCTGTTCACGAACTCCTCGACGCGCACCGAGGCCGCGGCGGGCAGGTAGCCGTCGGTGAGCTGGCGGCGCGTCATGGAGTAGCTGGCGGTGTCCACGTCGATCGCGAAGGTGCTGAGCGCGTCTTCGGCGGTGCGCACGAAGCCGTTCACGCCGTAGTCGGTGAAGCGAGGCTGGGCTGGCGGGAGCTGTGACTCTTGTAGCGGCGCCCGGCGCGCGCTCGCGTAGCCGACCCCCGAGCTCGAGCCGTAGCCCTTGGTGCCGAGGGTGCCGAGCCCCGTCGCCGCCCCGCCGCCGCCGATGCCCACGCCGCGCGAGCCGAGGCCGCCGCTGCCGATCGAGCCGCCGCCTGCGTCGCCCACTTCGCTGTTCAATGCGCTACTGCCGAAGACACCATCCAGGGACTCCCCGCGGCTGGCGATCAGCTTCAACAGCCCAGAGCTTGCGGCCACGTCCTCCTTGTTCGCGCCCGCCTTCCCCTCGCCGACACCCTGGTCTTGGGCCGTCATGGGGCCAGCCTGCTCCTCGGACGGGCCGGGCGCCAGGGCGAACTCCACGAAGCGATCCGGAACCTCTTCGACGCCCTCCGACGGCGCGCTCACGAGCTCGGGGGCAGGCTCGGCTTCCACGGCGCAGGCGGTGAGCACCGCCATCAGGCCACAAAGCGCGAGATCCAATGGCAGACTAGGGCGGTACAAGCGGGACATCGGGGCCTCCTGGTTGGGACTCCCCCTCGGACAGCGCCGCCCGCTGCCGGTTCCACGCGCCGCAACTTCGGCGACTACAGCCCGAGCTTGTCGCGGAACTCCTTGCGCTCTCGCGCGCCGAGCCCGCTAGCGCCCAAGCCCGCTTCGGGGCCCGCGCGCTCCACCAGCGCGCGCAGGAGCGCGAGCTCCTGCTTGCTGAACGAGGCGCCGCCGAGGCGGTAGTCCTCGAAGGCCTCCCAGGCGAGCGGCACCCACGCGGACACCAGCTGGCCGATGACCTCGGCGTAGACGCGGATCTCGTACTGCGCGTGCGCGTGCAGCCGCAGCGACAGGAAGTGCAGCAGGTTGTGGAGGTCAATCTTCCAATACCACTCGGTGTACATGCCGAGGGAGAGGTTGATGCGGGCGAGCTCGCGCGCGAGCTGCGGGCGGGCCGGATCGGCGGGATCGCCCGAGCCGTCGTCGTTGAGCAGGTGCTCGTAGGTGGCGTAGGTGTGCCGCGCGTCGCGCTCCAGCAGCGCGAGGACCTCGGCCGCTTGCGCCGCGGAGATCGCCTCTTCTTTGCGCCCCTGCTTATTGTCCGACGACTGCTCCGCGAGGTGGGTCGGCGACGGCAGGTAGAACTCGTGCTCAAGGATCGAGTAGCGGGCGCTGACCTCGTTCACGCTGGCGGTGCGGTGCCGAATCCACTGGCGAGCGACGAAGATCGGCAGCTTGACGTGCAGCTTGATCGCGCACATCTCGAAGGGCGAGGTGTGGCGATGGCGCATGAGGTAGCGGATGAGGCCGCGATCGCCGGTGTGTTGCTTGGTCCCCGCGCCGTAGGACACGCGGGCGGCCTGCACGATCGCCTCATCCGTGCCCATATAGTCGATGACGCGCACAAAGCCGTGATCGAGCACCGGGTTCACGCGGTAGAGCTGCTCCTCCAGCGCGGGCGCGCACGCGCGGCGCGTGGGCTGGGGCGGGGCGGCGAGGAGGGCTGAGAGATCGTCGTGGCTCTGGGACAAGGGGCGCTCCGGGGCGTGGAGAGCCAACTATGAGGGGGGCTGCGGCATGGCAAAGAAGGTGTAGTGCACGGTGCGATCCTCGCCCTGGCCCCAGCGAAACACTCGAAAGTGCAGCAAGAGCGCCTCGCCGTCGACCTCGCCCAGCAGCACCGGCTCACGGCTGCCCCGCCCGTCCGGGCCATCGAAGTTGACGAGCTCGAGCCGCGCGCCGTCGTCAGTCCACGCCGTCGACGCGCGCAAGCTGCGATCCTCTTCATCCGAGGAAAAGATCAGCGTCACCACCGCGCCAGCGTCGAGCTCTAGCCGAAGCGGATTCCCCAAGAATGTCGTCGCCATGCCGCTCGCGAGGACCCTCGCCGGCCCGGAACTCACCCGCATTCCAGCTCCCTTTCAGTTCCATGCGTAGGAACAAGGAAGGCACCTTGACGGCGCGCTACCTGTCGACCTATGCTGATACCACGTTCTAGTTCTCGTTGGTTTTTTGTGGAGGCTCGCTATCATGGCAAAGTTGACGGACTTCCTCGGCCGTCCCCACTCTGGTGTCGTGCCGTACGCTGTGACCGCGCTCGTCGTCGACAACGTCGATCCCGATGAGCTCGGCCGCATCCTCGTCAAGTTCCCCACCTTGGTGGACGTTGACGGGGAGATGCCGCTGTCCTTCTGGCTGCGGCAGGCATCACCAAATGCGGGTAAGGAGCGTGGTTTTTACGCGCTCCCCGAGAAGGATGACGAGGTCCTCGTCATCTTTATGCAGGGCAGTCAGGACGTAGGCATCATCATCGGCCAGTTCTGGAATGGCAAGGATCTGCCCCCCAAGGAGTGCAAGGACAAGCTGCCCGCGCCCTCCAAGAGCCACGCGATGAAGTGGTCCGCGGACACCTTCACCAGCGGCACCTCGGATCTTAAGCTCAACGATCGCCGCTTCTGGAAGTCGCGCTCGGGGCACCTGTTCGTCTTCGACGACAGCAAGGGCAAAGAGACGGTGCAGATCTGGGACGGCAAGCACGTCATGTCCCTCATCTTCGACGGCAAGGAGCAGCGCGTCCTGCTGACCAACTCTGGCAAGGACATGCACATCCGCACCGAGCGGGACCTGTTCTTGGAGGCTGGCCGCGACATCAAGTGGAAGGCCGGCCGCGACCTCGTCGGCGAAGCGGATCGCCACATCGACGAGCACGCCAAGATGACCTACAAGTTCAAGGCCGACCAGACCATCACCATGGAGTCGGGCACGGACACCACCCACAAGGTCGGCACGTCCTACACCATGCAGGCGGGCACCACCGCCACGCTCAAGGCCTCGGCGCAGATGACGCTCAAGGCCGGCATCATCAACATCAACTAGGTGGCGCTCGCTTCACCTCGCCGCGTTGGGCGAGGTGAGCCGCTCAGTCCACCAAGCGCAAGAACCCGCCGCGAGGCTTCTCTTCGGGGACCTCGGGCTCGGGCGCCATCGGCCAGAAGATGACCTGGCGGACCGACGCCCACGGGAAGCGGCAGGTGTAGAGCGCGTCAAAGCCGATGTCGACCGTGATCGCTTGCTCGTCGTAGCGCGCGTTCTGGTGGCGGTGGTAGAGCGCGTCGAGACGAATCGGGAGGTCTTTGCCGCGGTACTGCTCCAAGATGCTCTTGGGCACGCCCGAGCCTTCGAGCTGGGCGACGTCGGCGACGAACAAGAAGTCGCACCCGAGGGCGAAGCCCGTGCGAAACAGCTGCTCGACCTGATTGCCCCAGGTGTCGATGATGAGCTGGGGCTCTTCGTGCACCGTGTTTCCGTCGGCGACCGCGAGCTGCGGGCCGGTCGCGGACTCGGGCTCCTCGGTGAAGTCGACCAGACCGAAGTCGCCGGGCGCGACCTCGAGCGCTTGGCTGAGGCTCAGCAGCTCGTCGACGGTCATGGCGTCGGTGCCCGCGAGGATCTTGCGCGCGCGGGTGCGGTCCATGCCCACCTGAGCGGCGACCGCCGCGGTGTTGAGGCCCTTCTCTTGCATACGCGTGCGCAGCCACGCCAGCAGCGGTTCACTCGGTCTGGACACGAACACCTCCACGCCTGCTATAGCCTGTCCCAGCGAAGGAAACACGGGAGGGATGAATGCGCGATGGGCTGCTCGCTGTCGTCGTAGGCTTCACGGTGCTGTTGTCGCTTCGGCGAGCGGCGCAGTGGTGGGCTCGACAGGCCGGGAGACGGCGTTTGCGCGGCGCAACCGTGCTGCGCGCCGCCTACGGCGTTCGGGTCGGGGCGCTCGTTCAGGACAAGCGCGCCTTCCCGCGCTTGAACCCCAAGCGCCGAACGCGCCTCACCGGCGATCTTTTCCTCACGCAGGACCGCCTGCTGCTCGTGACGCAGCGGGGCGTGCTCCTCGACCTCCCGCGCTCGAGCGCAGAGCACCTCACCGGCGCTCGCGCGCCTGGACCTGGCCGCTTGGTGCTGGAGGGCCGCGCCCCCGGTCAGGCCGAAGGCCTCGGGCTGTTTCGCTTCGAGCTCAGCATCGACGAGTCCGCCGCGTGGGCCGCCGCGCTCACGGACTTTGTGCAGCCGGCAAGTGCCTAAGCTTCGTGCTCTTCGCCGCGCTGGCGCGCGAGCCACAGGAGCGCGAGCAAAGTGAAGCCAACGGCAAGCCAGCGCGTGCTGCGCATGAGCTGCAGCCCGACGTCGAGCATCGGCTCGCCGAAGGCATACCCGACGATCACCACCGCAGGCACGGTCACGAGGATGCCCAGCGCGTCCACGAGGGCGAAGCGCCGCAGGCTCACTCCGCTAGCGCCAGCGACGAAGAACACCGGGGTTCTAAAGCCGATAAATCCGCGGCCAAACAGCACACTGGTGGTGGCGTTGCGCTCCACCATGCTGGACGCGCGCGCCAAGCGACGCTCCCCGAGCATTCGGCGCAGCGACGGGCGGGACAAGACCTTGTCCCCAACGAGGCGCCCGATGCCAAAGGCCAGCACATCGCGGATGAAGACGCCGATCATCGCGATGATCAGCGCAGGCCCCCAACCAAAGGCCCCAGAGCCCACGCGGAGCCCCGCGTACAACAGGGCGACGTCCTCGGGGACAGGCACAAGCAGCCCCGACAGGCTGCACATGAAGAACAAGCCGGGGTAGCCAGAGACCTGCTCAAGGAGGTCGCGGACCACGCCCTACCTTGCGCTAAAGCGGTCGTTCAACCAAGCGATGATGTCGCCCGACTCGAACATGGGCTCGTCGTTCACGTAGAGGCACGGGACGGTCTGGCGCCCGGTGCGCTTGACGTGGTCGGCGCGGTGGCCACCTTGGTTGACGTCGCGGTACTCGATCGCCACGTTGAGGCGGTCAATGCTCGCAAACACGCGCTGGCAGTACGGGCAGCCATCGGACTTGTACAGCGCGAGGCGAAGCTCGCTGCCGTCCGCGAGCGTGTTCACGCCCTCGCCTCCGTTTCGAGCCTGTGATCCAAACATCGCCATCGCCACTCCCTCTGCGCTTGGCACCCTATACGGTGAGTCACCGATAGTCCCGTACCGCGACGGTTGGGTGGCCCACAAGCTCCTCCATGGCCTCGCCGACGCGAAAGCTCCCGAGGCCGAGCGGCAGCTCGAGCGCGCCCATGAGCTCCTGCGCGACGAGGACACCGCGGCCTCCGAGCATCGCCATGCGGCGGGCGCGCTCCAGCGCTGGGCCGAACGCGCTGCCCGGTACGGCGGGGCCGCGCGCGATGCCCACGCCGGGGTGTCCTTCGGCCGCACAGGCGACGAGCAAGGCGTCCAGCGGATCCGCGAAGGTCGCGACCACCGAGACGTCGTCAGCGGACCAGACGTGCCCGCGGTCTCGCGCGACGCGCTCGAGGGAGGCGCGACGCTCCTCTACGCGTCGCCAGTGCGCAGCGAGCTCGTGCTCCGCGGCGTGCAGCGCTGCACCGCCCCAGCTGGCGACGAGGACAACGGCGTGGTCCACGGCTACTTGGCCGCCACCTGCTCCTCGATGTCGCGGAGCAGCTGAGCTGCGGGCCCAGTGCGGTTGGCGCGGATGCACTTCTTGTACGCCTTCCAGAGGTCGGCGAGGAAGGGGTCCTCGGCTTGACGGTGCTCGTCGGGGTCGGAGTCGTCAGTGGGCATGTCGGTGCCCGCGAACGAACGACGCGAGTGCAGCCCGCGTAACGCCTGAATGAAGGCATCAGACGCCGACGGCTCCTCGCGGCGCTTGAGCTCCAAATAGAGGTGCCAAGCCACGCTCTCGGGCAACGTCTCCGTGGATTCGTTGACCTCGCGACGCATGGCGCGCAGCAGTTCGCGACTACTTCGGCTGGTGTCCACTAAGGGCTGTGGTTCCATGTCTCCTCCGTGCAGCAAGCGGACCGCCACCCATCCAATTGGAGGAACGCGGCTTCCCGGTGGGTCCTGCGTGCGTGAGGGTACCACACGCGGGGCGTCGTTCCAAGGACATTCCCCTGAACACCCCGAGCCACCGCGGGTTGGGCGAGGTACACTGGCGACGATGTACTCGCTGCTCATCGCCTTCGTCGCCTGCATTCCGGCCATCGCGCCGGGCCCCACCGCTGCGCCAACCGCGCCGCCAACCGTCTCGACCCGCACCACGGGTTCGCCCGCCGTCGCCCTGCTCGCGTTTGGCTCCACCTGGGACGCCCCCGGCTTCGAGGGAGAAGCCGCTGTCCTCGCCACCGCGATGGCGGCCTCCAGCGAGGGCCTGCGCATCGACGTCGCACGCGACGCCACTTGGCTCACCGCCGCCGACGGCTGCCCCGCGAACCTCGACGCCGCGCTTCGCAGCCCCGACCTCTCGGACGACGCCGTCGCGCGCGCCGCTATCCAGGTGGGCCAGGAGCTCGATTCCGCCTCGTCCTCAGCGACCTGGCTCGGCGCTCAGGCGCTCCAGATGCAGCTCTTCCGCGGCCTGCCCGAAGCACACGCCCCGCTGGGTCGGCGCGGCTCGCTGCCGCTCATCGACGGCCCACGCGTTCGCGACCGCTACCGCGCGTGGGTGAGCCAGGCCACGGTGAACGTCAGCGCGACGCCCGAGTGCGCGGCGCAGGTCGCGCCCGCTGTGAACGACGCCCTCGCCCACCTGCCGCCTGCCGTCGTGGAGCCCCCGCCCCCCTTCGCGGCGACGACGCCTATGCCAGCGCCGCTGCACCTCGCGGCGCCCGCCCCGGGCCTGTGGGTTGGCTGGGCGCTGCCCCCCACCGCGCTACCCGATCGGCTACCGCAGCCGCCCGCTCCGTGGCGAGCTGAGCTGCACCTCGGCGTAAAGCGCCCGTGGCTCGGCCTCGTGCGCGACGATGACCTGCCCGACGAGGTCCTCGACGACGAGCTCAAGGCCCTCGCGCCTTGGCTTGGCGAGCTCGGCGCGTCCGTGAACGCCGAGCACAGCGTGCTCGTTCACCTGCACGCTGAAGATTCTTTGACGACCGGCGTCTCACCCGTCATCACCACCGCACTTGAGGTGCTCCGATGAACCGCTCCGCGCTCGCGCTCGTCCTCGTCTCCCTCGGCCTCTCCACCGGCTGCGAAGACCTGCAGCAGCTCGTCCCCACCGTCAGCTTCAGCCATATGCAGCTCGACGATCTGAGCTTCGACGCGGCCGACGTGACCTTCGTCTTCGACGTGGAGAACCCGAACCCCGTCGACATCGGCCTCGCCAGCTTCGACTACGACCTCGGGCTCGCCGGCACGAGCTTGGTCTCCGGGCAAGACGCAGACGGCTTCTTGCTCTCAGCGGCGGGCGGCTCGGCGTTGGAGCTGCCGGCCCACCTCGACTACACAGACGTGTGGGACTCCATCACCGCCACGCGCGGCGCCGACTTCGTGCCCTTCAACATTCAGGGCGCCTTCGGCTTCGACACCCCCATCGGCTTGGTCGAGCTCCCCTACGACGAGGGCGGCGACTTCCCCGCCCTGCGCACGCCGCACTTCAAGCCCCAGAAGCTGCGCGTCTCCAACGTCAACCTGCTCCGCCAAGAGGCCACCGTGGAGCTCGACGTCGACGTCGACAACGCGCACGCCTCCACGCTCAACTTCTCGAACCTGCACTACAACCTGAAGCTCGCGAACAACGCCGTTGGGAGCGGAGTGATCCCGAGCTTCGACGTCAACGGCGCTACCGAGCAGCGCATCGCCATCCCGTTCACGGTCAACCTGCTCACCGCCGGCACCACCGTGGTGAACGCGATCACGCGCAAGGACCCGCTCACCGCCGGCCTCAAGATCGACGCCGACGTCGCGGTGCCCTTCCTTCAGCGCCCGCTGGCGCTAAGCCTCGACGAGACCGGCGACATCACGGTGCAGTAGCCGCTGGGCGCGCGCGCTCGGCGTTCTGGGTGACGTACTGCACCTGCGCGTCGGGATCCGCGAGGAAGGCCTCGGCGGTGCGCGCGAGCGCGTCGGTCGCGCGCTGCTGGTCGGGCTCGTAGAAGCGCGCGAGGGTCGCGATCCGTGCGAGCTCGGCGGAGGAGCGGTCGACGTGCGTGGTGAGCCACTGGCGCCGCGGCGACATGAGCGCGTTCGACGCCGCTTGGTGCGGGACGCCGAGGGTGTGCAGCACCTCGTGGGCGAGGGCGGAGGCGTCGCCGAGCGCGTCCCAGTAGGGGTCACTCCCCGGGATACCCGCTTGATCGGCGACGATCGCGTGCTGCCCCGGGCGATAGGCGCGGCCGATGTCGTCGAGCTCCCCCTGCCACGAGCGGGCGAGCTGCGGCCGGAGGGTGACGCCGAGGGCCAGGCCTTCGGGGGTGCCGAGCTCCGCGGCGAAGGCGTCGAGGAGCTCGCTCATGTCGTCGACGCCCTCGGGCGAGGTCCACGCGCTCCAGGCGCGCACGTCGAGGGCGATGCCCGCTGGGGCGAGCAGCTCGTTCGCGAGGTCGACGCGGGCGCGCATGACCTGGGGCCAGGTCGGGCCGTAGGCCGCTCGATAGTCGTCGTCCGCGGCGATCACCACGGGGACCAGCGCGACCTGGCGCACCGGAAGGACGCGCGCGCGGGGCAGCGGTTCCAACGCGCGAACAACAGCTTCTTCCAACGCGATCTGCGGGAGCGTGAACACGTCGTCGGGGCGCGAGCGCATGGCGTAGAGCGCGACGGAGCCGAGGGTGTCCCAGGTGCGCACCGGGTCCCAGCGCGAGCCGCTGACGCGGTACTCGATCGCCGTGATCATGGGCACCAGCCCCACCCAGGACTCACCGGCGAGGTCGACGGGGCGGGTCACCCAGGCGAGGTCGAGGGTGAGCACGTCCTGCGTGCCGGCCGGCAGGTCGTCGCCGTCGTCCAAGAGCAGCGGCCCGACGCCCACTTGACGCAGGAGCGCCCCCCAGACGATGGACTGGGCTGCTTCACAGGGCGCCACCCGCGCTTCACAGCGCACCAACACCACAGGTTCGGCCTGGGCGATGGAGAGCAAGAGCAGCGGGACGCCGGTGATCATGATGGGTCGGGGAGGTCCACAGCGCCGGTGGAGTACACAGCGCTGGCGTTGAAGTTGGACTCCTCCCAGACGGAGAGGTTCCCTCCGTAGGAGTCGGAGATGCCGGTGTCGATCACCTGCAGCGCTCCGCCGCAGCGCGACGCCACCTGCCCGCTGCGCTGCGCCGTGTGCCCTACGATCATGCGCTTTGCGTTGAGCGAAGCGAGGCTTTGCGCCACGAGTGGGCAGGCCTGCGCTTCGGGGAGCTCGACGAGATCGCGCAGCCACAGCGGGCCGCGCTGGCCGAGCACAGCGTCGTCTCCACCGGCGAGCGCCTCGTGAACGCGCTGGTTGACGCCGTCCACACCGAGGCGGGCCCAGATCGGGTGCAGGCCGCCGTGTACGAAGATGGCGTCGCCGACCTGGGCGACGGCGTCGTGCTGGCGGAGCTCACGCCCGTAAACGCCGTCGGGGGCGAAGGCCAACGCGCGCGCTTCGGCGCCCCCAAAGGCCTCGGTGTCGAGCGGGTTTACGTAGCGCAGATCGCCGCTGAGGTTCATCACCTCGTGGTTTCCGAGGAGGAGCACCACGCGACCGCCCGCCGCCGTGGCCTCGGTGCGCAGCGCGCTGAGCCAGTCGAGCACAGCGCGGCTGTCGGGGCCCCGGTCCACGACGTCGCCCGTCTGGACGAGCGTGGCGGTGCCGCCGGTCCAGTGGCCATCGCCGTCGACGACGCCCGCGAGCCCCAGCGCGCGAACCGCGTTGTCGAGATCTCCGTGGAGGTCGCCAATGGCGACGACGCGACCCGACGAAGCTGGCGCTTCAACGTGGCGGCTTCCGCAGGCGATGGCGAGCGGCAGCAGGAAGGTGAGCGCGGAGAGCTGGGAGGACTTTATCATGAACCGTCACGGGATTTGGTCCGACGGGCGTTCGTCGTTCAACGTCCCCACACTGGGGCGCGACCTCAGGCTACCCCACGTCGAGGAGACCAGCCATGGACACCCACCACGCCCGAGTGATCGGCTTCCTCGAGGCAGCGCGTCGGCAAGGCGCGCGACAAGCCGAGGTCCTCGTCGACCAGGGGCACCACCACACAGCGATCGCCCACCGGGGCCGCTTGGTCGAGACCACGGAGACCACACCGCAGCGCGTCGTTGTGCGCGTGTGGCTCGATACGGGCCAAGAGGGCGAGGCCTCACACACAGCGGGTGGCGAGCTTGAGGGGCTGTACGAGTCGCTCGCGAAGGGCGCCCTCGCCCGTGCCGCCAAAGCGCCGCAAGAGCGCGCTACCCAGGGCTCCGGCCCGATTCAGCGGTCCAGCACCACGCCCCGTGGCCTCGGCCTCGACGACCGCCGCTACCCGACCGTGGACCTCGACGCGCGCAAGGATGTCGCGCTGGAGGCAGAGCGCGGGGCTCGCTCCGCCCATCGCTCGGTCCTCTCCACGCCCTTTCGCTACGAGGACACGCGCAGCCGCCGCGTGTACATGAACACGCGCGACGTGGTGCTGGACGAGACCGCCACGCTCTACCGCTGCGAGGGCGGCGTTCGCATGGAGCTCGGCAAGGACGAGCTGCTGCTCTACGATCGCCTCGCTGGGCGCACCTTCGCGTCCATCTCCTCGCTGCCCTTCGGCACCGTCCTCGCCCGCCGCGCGCTCAGCCTCGCCACGCCCACGCTCGAGGTCGAGGGCCCGGTGCGGGTCGTGCTTCCGCCGCACATCACGGCGGCCATCGTGGATCGCCTCGGCCTCGTGTTCACCTACGACGCGGTCGCGCGCGGCGAGAACGCCCTCGCAGGGCACGCCCTCGACCCGCGGCTCCACCTGCTGGACGACGGCACCATGCCCGGCGCGCTGCGCACCACCGCCTTCGACGACCGCGGCGCGGGGCCGCTCCCGCTCACGCTCCTCCGTGACGGCACGCTCGACGCGCGGCACTTGGACCACGCCACCGCGCAGCGCTTGGACGCCTCGCCCACCGGCCACGAGCAGGCCGACGGCTTGCGCCCTCGCAACCTCATGTTGCGCTCGGGCACGCGATCGATGAACGCGATCCTCGCCGATCTCAAGGGGCGCACCTTCCACGTCGAGCACGTGCGCGATCTCGACGGCCTCAACCTCAAGACGGGCGACCTGAGCATGATCGCCTATGGGCTCGTGAAGGACGGCGCGGAGGTCGCCGGCGCCGCCCACGCCGTGCGCCTGCGCGGCAACCTGGTGGACCTGTTTCAGCACGTCGTGGACGTGTCCTCGGACACCGACCGGCATGAGCACATCGACGCTCCCGGCTTGCTCCTCGACGGATTTGAGGCCGAGCGCCTCTGAGCGCGTAACAGTTCCGCCTTGTGGCGCGTCTAGTGCGCGGACGCACCGCGAGGGGAAGAATGGCGACAGACACAAAGCGCGCGCTGACGAGCGAGGCCCTCGGGACCGCGCTCTTGGTCGCGACGGTGGTTGGATCCGGCATCATGGGCGAGCAGCTCGCAGGCGGCAACGTGGCCATCGCGCTGCTGGCGAACACGGCGGCGACGGGCGCCGTGCTCATCGCCCTGATCGCGTCGCTCGGACCCATCTCCGGCGCCCACCTCAACCCGGCCGTGACGCTCACCGCGTGGATGGGCGGAGAGCTACAAGGGAGCGACGCCGTCGGCTACGTCGCGGCACAGCTCGTCGGAGGGGTCGGAGGGACGCTGCTCGCGCACGCGATGTTCGCGCTCCCGCTCGTGTCACTCTCGCAGCACGCACGCGCGGGTGGCGCCCAGTGGCTCTCGGAGTTCGTCGCCACGTTTGGGCTCGTCGTCGTGATTCAGACCAACGCGCGCCATCGCCCCGACGCGCTGCCGTGGGCGGTCGCGGCATGGATCGTCGCCGGGTACTGGTTCACCGCCTCCACCTCCTTCGCGAACCCCGCCGTCACCCTCGCGCGCACGGTCACCGACAGCTTCGCGGGCATTCGCCCCGTGGACGCGCCGGCCTTCATCGCCGCGCAGCTCCTCGCCGCCGCCGCCGCCTCGGCGCTCACCGCGTGGCTGATACCGACCACCGCCCCTTCGGGCGCGAAGACCGAGGAGAAGGTGCCACTTCGTCGCGCGATCGGATAGCGGGCCGGGCCGAAACGCCCACCCCCGAGGACCCGATGCGACGCCTGCCCCTGCTGCTCCTGATCGCCGCCTGCACTTCGACGCCCGACGATGACACGGCCCCCCTGGTGTGCGAGGCAGCGGACACCTACGACGTCGCGATCAGCGGGAAGGTCGAAGACGCCTCGGGGAGCGCGGTCGCCGACGCGGCCGTCACCCTCACAGACTTCGGCTGGGCCCCCGGCAGCGTGCTCGGCGAGGCCACCTCGAACGCGCAGGGGCGGTTCTCCCTGGTCGCCGTGGGCGTCACTGACGTGCCCGGCTGCTGGGGCACCGTGCTCGACTACGAGATCACCGCGACCGAGGGCGCTCGATACGGGCAAAAGGTCGTTAATTCGCACCTTCACGGCGCGATCACCGACGGCACCCTCGCCACGGATCTGACCGCGTTCCCGGTCACCATCGAGTAGCGCCGCGACCACGCGCCGCGCCGCGCCGGGCACCCCAATGAGCGCCCTCTCAGTTCGCGGTACGCACGACGCCGTATAGGCCGTCGTCTGGGCGAGATTAGGCAGGCGGCGCGAGCGAGGGCGGAGAGGCTCGCGATGACGCAGACACGGAAGTAAAATTCGCGCCTTCCCAAACCAGGGGGCCCACGTGTCCATGATGTCGTCATCGAGCGGTGCACAGCAGCAAATCATTCGAGCGTTGAGCCGTTGGCCCGGTACGTTGCCGGCCGCACAACGTGCTCTCTTCGAAGCGTTCGTCGCAGGGACCCTCCCAGGTATTCGCGGACCGTTCCTCACGCAGCATCCGGCCGTGCATGTCCTGAACATGCTCGAGACCACGTTCTCGTTCACGAGGTCGCGCCCCGCCGACGACATTCGGGTCGAGTTCCGCCACGGCGCCGGCAAGGGCGTCATGGTGCTCTGCGCGATGTCCGACCAGCCCTTCATCCTCGACACGATGCGCTTGTTCTTGCGCCGCGTCGACGCCGACTACTGGGGCGGTTTTAACGTCGCTTATCACGCGACCCGCGACGCCAAGGGCGAGCTCGTCAGCATGGACGAGTCGGTCGGCAAGGAGGCCATCGTCCTGTTGGAGGCCGACGGCAGCAACCTCACCGAGCCACTCGAGACCTACGCTCAGCTCCTCGCGCAGAACCTGCGCATCGCGCGCGCCGCGGTCCGCGACTTTGGCGCGATGGCCCGCACCGTCGAGCGCTACGCCGAGCGCCTCCAGGTGCGCGCCGAACGCGAGCCCGCGCACGCCCTCGGGCTCCGCGAGAGCGCCGACTTCCTCAAGTGGCTGCTCGCCGAGAACTTCGTGCTCATGGGCGTGCAGACCTCGGAGCCCCTCGGCACGCAGGTCCCCGAGATCGGCTTCGTCGGCAACGCCTCGGGCGAGTGGGCGCCCCCGCACCCGCCGAGCCGCGTCCAGGTGCGCAAGAGCTACCAAGAGTCCCCGATTCATCGCGCGGGCCGCATCGATGAGATCCTGGTCAGCATCGACGACGCCGAGGAGCCGCTGTTCATCCGCGGCATGTTCACCTACCGCGCTGTCAACCAGCCCTGCCGCGTGGTGCCCGTGCTGCGCCTCGTGCTCGCAGCCATCCTCGACACCAGCGACAGCGAAGCGGGCTCCTTCCGCTACAAGGGCATCGCCAACGGCTTTGACTCGCTGCCCACCGAGTTCTTGTTCACCGCGCAGCCGCAGGCGATCTCCGACACCCTCGAGCTCATCTTCGAGAGCGAGCAACAGCAAGAGGTCGGCGTCACCTTCCTCAAGACGGGCCCCTTCACGGCCTTCTGCCTCGTCGCGCTGCCCAAGCCGCAGTTCTCGGACGGCCTGCGCCGCAACATCGAGAACGACATCCGCGAGACGCTGCGCGCGACCTACTGCGACCACGGCCTGCTGATGGGTCGCTACGACACGGTGCTCGTGCACTACTTCCTGACCGGCGTCGAGTTCCCGAACGACCAGGAGATGAGCGCGCTCTCGGATCGCATCCGCGCGCTCGCTACGCCTTGGCAAGCCCGTCTGTGGCGCGCCCTGGCCGACACCCACGGCGAGACCCGCGCGGACGAGCTCGCGCAGCTCTACGCGCGCGCCTTCCCGGACAACCTGGCCCAGCACACCACGCCAGCGCGCGCGGTCCAGGACATCGCGCTGCTGGAGAGCCTCTCAGCGACGCGACAGCTCGCAGCCGCCCTCTTCGTCGAGAACGGCGATGAGCTCACGCTCCGCTTGTACCAAGCGAGCGACGTCTACCTCTCCGACATCCTGCCCGTGCTCGACAACTTCGGCCTGGTGGTCATCGACTCCTACGCCAACACCGTGACGGCACGCGGCGGCGAGTTCTACCTCGACACCTTCCGCATCCTCGGCGCCTCCAACCTCGGGCCCGACAAGGTGCTTGAGCGCGCTCAGCTGCTCACCGAAGCGATTGAAGCTGTGTTCTCAGGCGAGGTCGTCGACGACCCCAAGAACCGCTTGGTCCTGCTCGCGGGCCTGTCTTGGCGCGAGGTCGAGATCATCCGCGCCTTTGTGCGCTACTGCCGCCAGCTGCAGATCAAGGTCTCGCTCACCCGCATGCGCGACCTCGTGCTGCTGCGTCCGCACCTGAGCGCCCAGCTCGTCGAGCTGTTTAAGACGCGCTTCGACCCTGACTTTGACGGGGATCGCAGCGCCAAGGTCGCCGAGCTCGACACCGCGCTGCGCGCGGCGGTTCGCGGCATTCAGGCGCACGACGAAGACCTGCTGTTCACTACGCTCCACCAGCTCGTCATGGGCACGGTGCGCACGAACTTCTTCCGCACCGATCGGCCGTTCAGCTACCACTCGTTCAAGGTCGACGCGTCCAAGATCTCGGCGATCGCAGGGCCTCGCAAGCCGATCTACGAGATCTTCGTCCACAATAAGGACGTCGAGGGCGTGCACATCCGCTTCGGAAAGGTCGCCCGCGGCGGCCTGCGCTGGTCGGATCGCGACGACTACCGCACCGAGGTCATGAGCCTCGCCACCACGCAGCAGGTCAAGAACGTCGTCATCGTACCCGTCGGCTGCAAGGGCGGCTTCATGCTCAAGGACGCGAGCCCGGACCCGATCGTCCGCCGCCGCGAAGCCGACCATCACTACAAGACCTTCATCCGCGGTCTGCTCGACCTCACCGACAACGTCGTCAACGGCAAGACCGTTCACCCGCCGCGCGTGATCTGCCACGACCCGGACGACCCCTACTTGGTCGTCGCCGCTGACAAGGGCACGGCGCACCTGTCCGACACAGCCAACAGCGTCTCCATCGAGTACGGCTTCTGGCTCGGCGACGCCTTCGCGTCGGGCGGCTCCAACGGCTACGACCACAAGGTCGTCGGCATCACGGCGCGCGGCGCTTGGGTGCTCGTGGAGCGCCACTTCTCGGAGATGGGTCGCAACCCCTACACGCAGCCCTTCACCTGCGTCGGCGTCGGCGACATGGGCGGCGACGTGTTCGGCAACGGCCTCATTGAGTCCGACCAGACCAAGCTGCTCGCGGCCTTCAACCACATGCACATCTTCCTCGACCCTGACCCCGATCCGGCGGCCAGCTTCGTGGAGCGCAAGCGGCTGTTCGACGCCGGGCGCAACGGCGGGTGGGGCAACTACGACACGGCGCTCATCTCCAAGGGCGGCGGCGTCTTCGACCGCTCGGTGAAGGCGATCCCGCTCTCCGCCGAAGCGCAAGCGATGCTCGGCCTGCAGATGGACGAAGCCCCCCCTGAGCTGGTCATGCAGACCATCCTCAAGATGGACGTCGACCTGCTGTGGAACGGCGGCATCGGCACCTACGTCAAGGCCTCCACCGAGACGCACGCGAACGCCGACGACCGCTCGAACGACGCCATCCGCGTCGACGCCACCGAGCTCCGCGTGAAGGTCATCGGCGAAGGCGGCAACTTGGGCATGACGACGCGCGCGCGCATCGAAGCCGGCCTGCGTGGCATCCGCCTCAACACGGACTTCATCGACAACAGCGCGGGCGTCGACCTCTCCGACCACGAGGTCAACCTCAAGATCCTGCTCGATCGCATCGTGGAGCGCGGCGACCTCACCGTCACCGAGCGCAACCAGGTGCTACAGAGCATGACCGACGAGGTCGCCAAGCTCGTGCTCGCTGACAACGACGCGCAGGGCCGCCAGATCTCGCGCGACCAGCAGCGCAGCCTGGACAACATCTTCCAGTTCGGGCGCACCATCGACTTCTTGTGCAAGGTCTTCGGCGTACACCGCAAGGATCTTCACCTGCCGGGCCGCTTGGAGCTGCAAGAGCGCTCTGACCGCGGCGAGGGCCTCACGCGCCCCGAGCTCGCGGTGCTGTCGAGCTACACCAAGATGTTCGTCTTCCAAGAGCTCCTCAAGGACAAGCCCAAGACGCTCCCCGGCTACAACGAGCTGCTGCACGCGTACTTCCCCAAGCACGTGCGCGACACGTGGCCCAAGGACATCGACAACCACATGCTCGCGGACGAGATCGCCATGACGGTGGCGACCACGCGCCTGGTGGGCGACGCGGGCGTGACCTTCTTCACGCAGGCCATCGAGACCACCGGTCGCAGCGTCGCGCAGATCGCGGCGGCCTACCTCAAGGCACAGCAGCTCGCGCAGACCGACGCCCTGCGCGCTACCTTGGACCAGCTGCGCTCCACGGTGCCGCTCGTCACGCTGTACCAGTGCTGGGTCCAGGTCGACGCGGGGGCCCGCCAGGTCGCCGCGCGCTGGCTCTCGCCCCGCGGCCGCACGCCCAAGGACGACGCGATCCTCGAGATGCTGCCCGCGGTCGACCAAGTGTATCGCCTTCAGGCGTCCAACATCGCCGCCGAGGACCGCACCCGGCTCGCGCAGATGACCAGCCAGGCGCTGCCCGAGGCGATCGCTGTCTCCGTGCAGAAGGCCTCCTACCTCGACACCGCGCTGCTCATCTTCGACGAGTCGAAGAAGGACGAGGGCACGATTGAGCAGCACGTCGTGCGCCACCTCGCGGTCGCCCAAGCGAGCCGCTTGCAAGAGGTCCTCGCGGATCTGGCGCAGCGCCCCGCCGCCGGCTTCTGGGAGCCCGTCGCCCTGCAGATCCTGCACGCCCGCTTCACGCTCCTGCTCAAGCAGCTCGTGACGCGCATGCCGCTGCCCGCGACCGGGCAGCAGGTGGACGCGCTTGTGCCCGAGCTCGAGCGCGACACGCTCGGCGCGGTGCGCGCCATGATGGACGAGTTCTTGGAGTCCGAGCCGCACCCGGCGCTCTCCACGCTCCTCGTCTTGGAAGAGCGCCTCGCGGGCACGATCAAGCAGCTCGGAGCCTAGTGCGCTGGCTCTTTGCTCGTCACGCCGAGTCCACGGCCAACGCCGCTGGGCTCGCCGTCGGGCGCGCCGAGGCGCCCCTCACCGAACGAGGGCGGGCCCAAGCCGTTGCCCTCGCAGCCTCGCTGCGCGACGAGCCTCTGACGCGGGTGCTGTGCTCGCCACAGCCCCGCGCGGTGCAGACCCTCGCGGGGATGGACCGCGCGCCGACGTGGTTCGTGCCTGCCCTTCGCGAGCGAAGCCTGGGCGCGTGGGAAGGTCGCTCGCTCGCCGCGCTTCGCGACGATTCCGAGTGGGAGACGCGCGCCCTGAGCTGGTGGGGCGCCCCACCGCGGGGTGAAGCGCTCGCCGACGTCGCCGCGCGCGCGGTGGAGGCGCTCAGCGCGCGAACCGACGCCCCAAGCACGCTCGTGGTCGCGCACGCGGGCGTGCTGCGCGTCGTGCTCGGCCTCCTCGACGAGCTGCCCTTCGAGGCGATCGGCAGGTTGCGGGTGCCACACGCCGTCGCCCAGCTTCGCGACGTCGACGTCACGCGCTGGGAGCGCGTCCAACAGCGGCTCTCAGCGGAGGCGGCGCGCTGGGCGGCGCGCCCTCGCACCCAGTAGCCGTTCGTCGGCGAGCGCTTTAGACCGCGGACATGAACGACACCGCTACGCCCGCGAACGACGTGCCCGACCGGCGCGTCCTCTGCTCCGACACCCGCTGTGAGATGACGTGGATCGTCATGCCCGGCCAGGCCAACGCGCTCGGCACGGTCTTCGGCGGTCAGATCATGGCCTGGATCGACGTGTGTGCCGCGATCTCAGCGCAGCGCTTCGCGCGCAGCGTCGTGGTGACGGCGTCCATGGACAGCCTGTCCTTCAAGGCCCCCGTTCGCCAGGGAGACGTCGTCGTGCTGCAGTCGTCGGTGAACTGGGCGGGGTCCAGCTCGATGGAGGTCGGCGTGCGCGTCGAGGCCGAGGATCCGCTCACCGGCGCGCGCTCCCACACCTCCTCGGCGTACCTCACCTTCGTCGCGCTGGACGCGGACCGAAAGAAGGCGATCGTGCCCACGCTCGTCCCCGAGACCGCCGTCGATCACCGGCGCGTCTTACAAGCGCAGCGGCGCCGTGAGCAGCGGCTCGCCCTGCGCGAGGGTCATCCCTCATGAACACGACCCTCTGGCTCGCGAGCGCCTCACCGCGCCGTCGCACCCTACTGGAAGGCGCCGGCTACCAGGTCGAGGTCCGCCCATCGCACGCCCCCGAGGACCTGCTCCCGGGCGAGGCCCCGAACACCACCGCCCGCCGACTCGCGGCGCTCAAGTGCGACGCCGTGCCGAGCGACCGCGTCGCGGTCGCAGCAGACACCCTGGTGCACCTCGACGGCGTCGTGCTCAACAAGCCCGTCGATCGCGCGGAGGCGCGCGCGCACCTCACCCACCTGTCGGGGCGCTGGCACGAGGTCACCACCGGCGTGTGCGTCCGCTACGGAGCCGCGAGCCACACCTTCGCCGTGAGCACCGCGGTGCGCTTCCGCGAGCTCACCGCTGGCGAGATCGACGCGTACATCGGCACGGGCGAAGCCGACGACAAAGCAGGCGCCTACGGCATTCAGGGCTTAGGCGGCGGGCTCGTCGCTGAGGTGCGTGGTAGCTGGACAAATGTGATGGGGCTCCCCGTCGAAGAGGTCATCGCCGCGCTGCGCGACCTCGGCGGCGCCCCCTTGGAGGCCGCCCGTGTTCACCCCTGAGGCCCTCGCCGCCGTCGAGGCGCGCATCGCCGCCGCCTGCGCTCGTGCGGGACGTCCGCGCCACGACGTCGGCCTCATCGCCGTGTCCAAGACCTTCCCAGTCAGCGACATCGTCGCGGCCCAGGCCGCCGGTCAGGTCGACTTTGGCGAGAACCGCGGGCAAGACCTGCGCGACAAGGCCGCGGTCATCACCGACGTGCGCTGGCACTACATCGGCGCCCTCCAGGTGAACAAGGCCAAGTACGTCGCCCCCGTCGCCTACCGCGTGCACGCGCTGGAGAGCTTGGAGCAAGCCGAGGCCCTCGCCCGCCGTGCGCCCGCCCGCCTTCAGGCGCTCCTCGCCGTGAACGTCGGTGAGGAGCCGCAAAAGTCCGGCGTCTTTCCGGCAGAAGCGCTTGACCTCGCGCGCGCGCTCACCGCGCAAGGCGCCGTCGACCTCGTCGGGCTCATGTGCATCCCGCCAGCGACCGAGACGCCGGAGCAGGCCGCGCCCTACTTCGCCACCCTGGCGCAGCTCGCCGCCGAGGGCCGCCGCGTGGGGCTGCCTCTCGTGGAGCTCTCCATGGGCATGAGCGCCGACTACGAGGTCGCCATCGCCCACGGCGCCACCTGGGTTCGCGTCGGCAGCGCCCTGTTCGGCGGTCGCTGACCTAGAACGAGAACTCGTGTACGAGGACCTTGCCGGTCTGAACCGTGACGGTCACCGTCTGCTTGCTCGCCTCGTTGCCCGGGAGCGCCGCGCTGATCTTGTGTTCGCCCGCGGGGAGCACCTGCTCGACGGGAGCGAAGCTGACGGCCACGCCGTCGATGAGCACGATCGCGGCCTTGTTGGACCGCACCTTGACGGTGCCTTGCGCGGGCACGCGCGCTGGCGGAGGCGCGACAGGCGCCACAACCGGCGCGGGACGCGGGTGAACGGGTGGCGCGACGCGCGGTGCGACGGGCGCCACCGGCGGCGCGACGGGGGCCTCGGTGCCAACCTCGACCGGCACCACTGGGGCGACCGGGTCCACAGGCGGGGCGATCGGCGGCGCAACAGGCTGGACCACTTGGTGCGCGACGACGGGCGCCGCCAGCTCATCGGGCGGCGACAGGAGAAAATGAATCGCGCCGAGGATGATCACCAAGGCCACAAAGCAGACGGAGCCCATCAGCCCAAAGAACTGGACCTTGGACAGCCCGAACGGCCGCTCTTCCTCTTCTTCTTCCTCTTCGACAGCGCGTCGGTCGTCGTCTTCGTCGTAGGAGATGGCACGAACAGGCGGCGCGGTGCGCGGCAGGCTTCGGGGCGGGGTGTCCTCGGGGACAGGCGCAGGCGTTGGCCGGCGCTTCACATAGGAGGGCACCTCGTCGGCGGCGGCGTTGCCGGGCACAAAGACCGCCTCGCGCGGCACGGGAGGCGGCGTCTCATCGCCAAACAGCCCGGGCATGGGCGCTGGCCCCGGCATGTCCATGGGCGCGCTGTACAGGTGCGACAGGTCTTGAAGCACGGCGCTGGGCACCTCTTCGGTAGGAGCCTCGTCGACCGCGCCAAAACCACCGCCGCCAGCGTCAAAGCCGCCGAAGACGTCGTCGCCGCCAATGAAGGGCATGGGGGCGGGAGTGGCTGGCGTGCGAACCGCGGGCGGCATGGGCTCGCCTGCTTGGCGTCCTGCCGGCCGCGCGGCGGGCGCCGAGCGAGGCTCTACCGGCGCCGGCGTGGGCTGCTGGTTCCAACCGGAGTCCGTTGAGTCCGCGCGGTGCGCGTCGTCACCCGAGGGAAGGTAGCCCTCGTCGTCCGCGCCACGGGCACGGGAGGGCTGCGGCGTGCCACCAGGCGGCGCGTGGTGCTCGGCCGTGGGCAGGTCCTCATCGCCAAAACCGTAAAGGGGCGAGGGCGGCTCGGGCGTCTCAAAGCGCGCGCCGTGGTGAACTTCTTCGGTAGGACCGTCCTCTTCACCAAAGGCCCACGACGAGGGGGGCGCCTCGGGGGCCTGCAGCGGCACGCTCCCGTGGTGTGCCGAGCGCGCGCGAGCGCCGGCTCCGAGCAACGCACCGGCGCGGCGGGCGTGGTGCGGCGCAGCGGGCGCAGCGGCCGGCGGATCAATCGGCGCGGGCGGGCTCGCCGGCGCCAGGTCTGGCTCCGTCCAAACGAGAGGCTCCGGCGCGCCGAGGGACGCGAGCGCGTCGTTTGCAACGAAGGGCGTGTCGTCAAAGAGGCCGTCGAGCGCGCTGGCCTCACCCGAGAGGTCCGCAGACACCCACTCGGACTCCGGCTCTTGCTGCGACACCGCCGCGACCTCGTCGACGGGCGGCGCGGCGGCTTCGTCGACGACATCGGCCGATTCCGCAGGTTCGTGGAGCTCCGAGCCGCCCTCAGCGCCGTCGCCGTCGACCGCGAGGGTGTCGGGGGCGTCTTTGTCGAGCAGTCTGCGCCGCTTTCGCGCCATGCGTCTCACTCCAACCGCGGCGCTGGTGTTCGCGCCGCCTGCCAAGGACTAGCCTGTTCGGCTCGCTTCGTCCGCCCGGAGGCCGATCAGGCCTCGTCGTCTGCTTCGGGCGGGAGCAGGTGATCGACCAGCGCGTAGCGGGCCGTCGCCGTGATCTTCGCCGCCGCCATCTCAGGCACGTCGGCGAGGAGCTCATCAAAGCCAGCCTGCAGTGCGCTTCGCAGCGCGCGAGCGTCGCCGCCTGAGAGCTCGACCTCGATCGCGAGGCGGCCCTGGTGTCCACCCACGACCGCCTGAACTTCGCCCGCGCCGATGGTCTTGCACGCCTGGTACACGACCTGCGACGCGCGCGCGGCGATGACGCCTAGCACGTCCTCGGGTCCGTCCTGCCAGCTCTCCTTGACCTCTTCGGGGAGGGGCAGCACCACCATCACGATCTCGGCGACGCCCTCGGGCGCGTCCACGCTGAACACGATGTCGAGCGGGATCTGGGGTCCGTCAACCGTGACCGGGCCCGGATCGGCCTTGGCGGCGATCGCGTCCAGGCCATCGACGATGCCCTTGCGCATGGCCAACATGGGCTCGCGGAAGACCTCGTCCATGCCCGAGAGGGACGGCTCGATGACGGTGACAAAGTTGTCGTACTTCGCCTTGAGGCTCAGCGCGGCCGGCGTGCCCATCGCCGCGCTGATCGCGTCCATGCGGGCCTGCTCGGCGGTCTTGACCTGCGACGCGCGCGCGCGGACGAGGCCGACCTGGCTAAGCAGCGCGTCGCGGATGGCGACGTAGGAGCGCTCCTGCTCCTCGCTCGCGAGCTTGCGGGCCTTGGATTCCAGCTCGCCGAGCGAGGTCTGGAGAGCCTTCAACTGCTGTTGCAGGTTCTGAATCGCCGTTTCAAGGTTCTCGATCTCTTTTTGCGTGTCGGCGATCGCGGCGTCAGACGCGACCTGCGCCTCTTGACGCCATGTGGCCACACCCTCGAGTGCGTTCGCGACAGACTGCAGTCCAGTTGGCAGATCCATGACTTCTCCAGTGCTCTGAAGCGGAACGATACACGGAATGGTGCCTGGGGGGTAGCCCACGCCGGGGATCACCCAGCACAGGCGGTCCAGAGCCCGAGTCCACGCGCGCTCGCCTGCGATTCGGCGGCGTCAAACGCGTCCTGGAGGAGCACCTTTCCGAAGCGCTCTTCCGGGTACACCTTGGCGAAGCCCTGGCCGATCATCCAGGTGTTGACGAGCAACACAGGGGTACCGTCATCTAAGAGCTGCACCTCGTCGGCGTAGCTGGCGACCTCGGCGTCGCTCAGCGGCATCCAAACATAGGCGAGCGTACGGCCATAAATGTCCTTGCACTCGCGATCGAAGGACAGGACGATCTCGCGCCCCGAGACCAGCCGGTCCAGCGCCGCAGCGGACTCGTCTCCGAAGCACTCAGCGGGCGCGTCGGGGTGCGCGATCTCCGGCGCCGCGACGCCGACCAAGCGCACGCGCTCGGACTCACCACCACAACCCTGGAGATCCAAGGTGTCGCCGTCGATGGTGCACCCGACCCAGCTGGGGCGCTCGGGGGCGCAGGTGCCACTCGCGAGCACAGGGACCGTGTCGATGGTAGGAGGTGCGACGATGCCCGGCGCTTCTACCGAGTAGAAGCAGCCCGACAGGAGGGCGATTAGCGTCAGCGAATGAACCATGGTGCCGTTGAGTGTACTCTGCTCGTAGGGCTCGCGCTCACCGCGATCGCGTGCGCGCCGACGCCCGCCGATCCTTCGCCTGTGTCGTCGCCCTCGCCACAGGTCGACGTCGCCGCGCCGTGGCGCGTCGTGGGTGAGCGCGACGGCGAGCTGCGCCTCCAGCTCGGCGGATCGCCGCGAGGGGCAGTCGTGCGTTGGGGCGCTGCGGCGCGCGGCGCGCCGGGCGTGGCGGTGATCGAGCGCGGCCTCGAGCTGCCTGGACACAACGCGCCGCTGGTCGCGTTTGGCTTCCCAGACGCGCCGCTCAGCGAGCTGCGGATCATGACGCAGGCACAGGACCTCGTCGTTCGCGCCACGGGCCCGACGCTGAGCTCCGTGAGCGCCGATCCGCTCGCGGACGACCGCCCAATGGTCACCATGATCCGCTTGCGCCCTCGACCGGACGACTGGCGCGTGGTCGTCGATGGGCTCACCACCTGGACCTTCCCCTCACCTACGGGCCCCGTGCGCGAGGTCGCCGCCGGCTGGCGCCTCGACACACCGGAGGGTGTCTTCGAGCTCGAGCTCGAGGACACGACGTGGCAGCGCTCCCAGCTCACCGAGCAGGCGTGGACCTTGAGCGACCGTGGCGCGCTGGAGCACCGCGAGCCCTACCCCCGCAGCGCGCTCACCTGGACCCCCCAAACGCAGCGAAGCCGCTGAGACGTCTCGGTGGACATCGCAGCGGCCTCGGCGGAGACGCGCGCGGCGCGACTAGCGGTAGGTGAGCGTGAGCTCGATGGTCGCCAGCTTCTCGGGGTCGACGACCTCGTAGGCCGGGTAGACCTCGGCGCGAATGCGGCGACGCACGCACTCGAGGACCGGCTCGGACTCGACCTCGTGACGGTCGCCGGTGATGACGCTGTCCACGATGCCGCGGCCGTTGATCGCGACGTCGTACACGACGCGGCCCGTGAGCGGCGCGTCGCCCTCGGCGAGCGTGCCGCAATACGAGAACGCGCCGAGCTGGCGGTCGAGCAGCAGGGTGACCGCCTTCTCGTCGAGCTCGCGGGGGACCTTGTAGGTCGCGCGAAGGTTCTCGGGCTTGGGCATCTCGAAGGTCTCCATCGCCTTCGCGATGACGATCTCATGCGGTAGGAGCTCGGCGTCCTCGGGGACCGTGATCTGACCGACGTGGCAGGTGCGCCCGTTGCCGACGAAGGCGCCGTCCTTCAGCTCGGTGAGGGCCGGGATGCAGGAGTCGAACACGCCGCGAACGCGGGTGCGCTCGCCGACCAGCAAGTAAAGCCCAGTGCGCGCCGGAGGCGGCTCGACACCTTCGGCCAGCTCGGGCGCCGCGAAGGCGGCGACGATGCGCTGGTACGGCTTGCGCGCGTCGAAGCCAGCGCCGTAGAACTCCACGGGACCGTCGAACACGCGGGCCTTGTCGCCGTCGAACCAGATCTCGTTGGCGAAGTCGGGCATGTCCTCGAGCGAGACCGGGAGGACGATGCCCTCGCGAGCGCGCAGCTCGGGGCTGGGCTCCTCGGAGATGCTGTCGCCGCGGCCCAAGAGCAGCGCCTTGCCGCCGGCCTTCTTGAGGACCGGGAACAGCTCGGAGGCGAGGGTGTCGCCGTTCGCGACGATGAGCACCGACTTGGAGGTGTCGAGCTCGACGTCGGCGAGGGGCTTGGGGTCGTAGTCCCAACCGCGCCCGCCCCACGTGTGGGTGCGCGTGATCGTGACGTTGCCGTCGGTGTCCTCTTCGATGAGCACGACGTCGCCAAAGCCGCTCTCGGCGACGCGCGCGTCGCGTACAGCGCCCGTCTCGTCGAACATGACGGACGCCGGCAGGTCGTAGTTGAGCGAGTCGACGTACTCGCCGAGCGGGCCGAGGTTGCTGACCTGCAGCAAGCGATCGGTCGCGGAGTGCTCGACCATGCGAACGCCCGTGCCACCGACGAGCAAGAAGACGACGCCGGTCATGTCGAGGACGGTGATCTTCTGAATCACGTCACCGAGCTCCGCGAAGAAGCCCGCGGTGGCGATCAGCCACGCGCCGATGAGCGCGATCCACCCCAAGTACGCGAGGTGCGCACCCTGAGCGACGCCGACCTCCAACACCTGCGCGTAGGCCGAACCGGCGGTGATTGAGAGCTCCTTAGCGAGGTCAATGCGCGCGCCGAGCACGACCGCCCGGCCGGCCCACGACATCGCGAAGACGAGCAGCATGCCCGAAGCGAAGCGCATGCCCGCGACGCGGAACGCGTGATCGTAGACGTGCCGGCGCGTGGCGCCAATGGACACGCCGATGCCTCCGAGCAGCAAGAGCCCCGCCAGAATAAACGCGGGCTGCCCAAGCTGGTGGTGCCACGCGTAGACCGCGGCGCCGACGGAGAACACGACGGTCGTGCCCAAGGCCAAGAAGGCGGAGAACCACGTCGCCTGCGTGTCTTCGTCGCCACGCAGAGCGGCGCCCAAGCCAGCCCCCCACGCAGAGAGCACGAGCACGCCCGCGCCGAGCCAGCGCCCGAACCAGTCGGGGAGCAGCGCGTGCGCGTAGGCCGTGTGCGCCATGATCGCCAGCTGGTCACTCGGCGTGGTGGACAGGGTATCAAGCCCCGCGCCGGTGCCAGACCACGCACCAAACGCGCCGGTAAGCGCGCCTAGCAGCGGGATCAGCAGCCAAACGGACAACCAGATCCGCTTACGCGACAGCCCCAGGCCAGTGAGGAGAAGGGCTACCAACAAGCCGAGGCCACCAAGCCCCGCAACGACCGTCATGAACGGTCCGCCGTCTGTCATCACGTCCACTGTAGGATCTCCCAGGCTGTGCTCAGTCCGTTTCGCGGGAGCACGGTATCAAGTTCAGGGCATCTTGCACGGTCATGGGGTTGTCACGGAGCACCAGCAGCGCTCCAACAAGCCGGTTACCGGCGATGTCGGGGGTACGCATGTCTCAGTACGACTTTGCGATCGTGGCCGACGATATCATGATCAACGGCGCATTTCTGCTTCGGCAGACACTCTCTGAGTGGTACTCGTGCGCGCTTTGGTTCCCGCGCGACCTCGAGGGCTACGCCCGTCAGCTCGAAGGCATCCCCCGCGTCTTCTTCATCGGCGACAGCACGTACGCGCGCTTCTACGAGGGCATGGTCGGCACCCAGTGGGAAAAACACGGCGTTCGCTGGGGCGCAGCGCGTCGGTCGGCGGTCATTCGCGCCACACAGCTCGCCGGCAAGGCCCAGCAGATGGAGCTCGACATGGAGCTCGCGCACATGCGCCACGCCGTCGCAGCGGCAGGCGAGAACGCCACCCAAGCGGGACCAAGGCTCGCGGCGCACTTCCTCGACCCCTACACGGCGATGCGGACCATGCCGCCGTCTGTGAGGGATCCGGCGCACCACGCGCAGCTGATTCAGCACCAGATCGCCATCACCGCCTTCTTGCAGCTCGGCTTCGATGATTGGTGCTGGGGGTAGCGAGCGCCCGACCAATGCTTGACAAATGGCGACAAACAGCCCATCGTGTCATCGGCGTCTGACGCCGATCCGAGTGTGCGGACCAGGGGGTACTCCATGCGTCTGTTGCCTTTCGCCCTCCTCCTTACTGGGGGCTGTTCTTCACCTGTCGTCGAGGGCAACCTCACCGACGCCGCTGGCAAGCCTCTGGCTGGGATGTCGGTCGCCATCATCGCGGACGGGCCCGTGGGCATGACCTGCCAAAAGCTAGGCGCTACGACCGACGATGCGGGGCACTTCCGCATTGAGGGCCCGTGCTTGGCGGAGACGAGCTACACCGTCAAAACGAACGACGACGCCCTCTGGCTGTCCGAAGGTGGCACCGTTCCCAAGGGAAACGCTGCGCCGCTCAAGGTGGTCGCCGTGCGCGCGGGGTCTCGCGAGGGGCTCTACATCGCGTCGGGTGACGAGCTCACGTCGCTGCGCACTGGCGCGGACCTGCGCGAGTCCACGCTCGGCGGCGCGCCCTTCCAGTTCGTGCTCAAGTCCAAGAACGTGCACCTTGTCGCTGGCACGGACTCGATCTTGTTGAACGGCGCCGAGGCAAACGACGCGTATCACTTCCATCCCGTCACCTGGACCCCCGGTCCGCTGACGCTGGGCGACGGCGACGCCGCGCTCACGGTGCCCGAAGGCTCGGGGATCTGGATGCTCGACGCCACGGTCGTCGCTGGCGCGCTTCAGCCCAAGCCCGTCGTGACGCCCGACCCATCCAAGGTGCGCACCATCGCAAAAGATGCGTCCAAGCTCACTTGGATCCCAGCGGATGGCCTCGCCGAGGGGCGCTACGCCCTGTTCCGCGACAGCGACCGCCGGCCCTACCTGATCGACTTCGGCAAGTCGCAGGAGTAGGTCGCGCTCTGCGCGGTCCGCAACGAGCAGACCGCGCGTGCTCGCTTTGCTACGAGGCCTTGGAGAGCGCTTGGTTCAAGACCAGGCGCGTGGCTTCGCCTTCGGCCTTGGACAGCGCCGTCTCGCCGAGGCTGGACTTGGCGGTGGGATCTGCGCCCGCTTCGAGCAGGAGCTGGACCGTCTCGGCGTGGCCCTTCCAGGCGGCGAGCATCAGCGGCGTGAGCGCGCTGTACTCAAGCGCGCGGTTCACGGCGGCCCCGGCTTGGAGCAGCAAGGGCACTGTGGCCGGACCGCACTCGCACGCCCAATGCAGGGATTGGCGGCCGTCGGTCCAGTCCCGCCAATGTACATCTGCGCCGTTGTCCAGCAGCAGCTTGACCATGGCAGAGTCGCCGTTGATCGCCGCCAACACCAGCGGCGGACGGCCTTCGGGTCCGACGCGCTCGATCTCGACGTCCTCGGTAGCGAAGATCGCCCGCGCGGCGTCGACATCGCTCGCCCGAATGGCATCGAGCAGCCGGTGAAACGCGGGCTTCTCTTCATTGCCCGACTCGACCGAGCGCGGGTAGCCCGGGTCTACCGAGCTCGCGAGCGCCATGTAGGCTGACTCCCCACCCGGCATAAGCTCGTAGCGCCCGTCGTTCAGCGTCACGACGCCGTGTTCGAGCGCGCTCAGATGCAACGAGAGCCACGCCTGCAGGCTGCTGGCGAGGATCCTTCGCCGCGGCGAGGTCATAGAGAACTCGATGATCTGGCCCGGCACGCCGTCAAAGGCGCCCGCCGAGTCGATGCACACGTAGGTGCCGTCATCGCCAGCGACCATCGGGATCCAGCTCGGGTGGAACCAATCGGCCGTCGGGAGCTGGCCGTTGTACTCCATGTCCATCCAGACCGACCAAAGGTCGTGGATTCCCTCCTCGCCCAGCAGCTTGCCCGCCAGACAGAAATCCTGCGTAGCGTTGGGCCGCTGCCCGTTTCGCCACTGGAGCAGTAGGCGATATTCGGGCATCAGATCTGCACCCGACTCCTCCTCCAACTCGGGGAGGCGCCGCGCCGGGATTCCGCGCTTCAACTCGACCCGCAGTTCGGGGTGGTTGTTGCGAATCCACATCTCAAGGCGATCGACGAGCTCTTGCAAGGCCTGCCTCCGCGCCGGCTGTGCCCGATGGGGCACACGTCAACCGGCTCTATCTAGGCCGTTTCGACGCTCCGCGCCACCGCTTGCCACGGGATCGACCGTCAGAAGCGCCACTCGGCGGCTGAACTAGCGCGGTCGCGGCCACGTCACGAGAGGTCACGGGTGTCACTCCGTTGTACGGCGATGCGTTTCGGTACCAGAACCACTCACCATTTCTTGACCGGAGCCACCCTTGAGACCACTCGCACTGCTCGCCCTCGTCATCGCGGCCAGCCCCGCCGTCGCTGCCGACGCGCCGCCCACCACCGAGTCCCCGTCCATCGACGCCCAAGCGTCCCCCGGCATGTTCTCGCGCTTTGATATCAGCCTTGGCCTCGACGGCGGCGGCGCGCCGATGTTCCGCGACACCCCCGACGGGCAGCTGAGCGACACCAGCGCGTTTCGCCAAGGAATTCAGCTCGCGATGCGCTTTGGCGACCCCACGAAGGACGCGCACAGCGTCGGCCTCGCGCTCGGCTACGCTGGCTTGGCCCGCTCCGCCGATCGCAAGCTCGGCGCCTTCGACACCAAGCTGCTCTACGCGGCAGGCGGCGCCACCGAGGTTCAAGTCGGGCTCGGCTACCGCGTCGGCCTCGCGAGCACCGGGTTTCGCCTCTCCGATGGAAGCACGCCGTACAGCGGCCCGCTCGGCAGCGTCGAGCTGAGGCACGTCTTCTTGCGCGAGGGCGAGAAGGTGCCAGTGGGGCTCGCCGCCTCGCTCTTTGGCGAAGGCGTCGTGCACGGCACGTGGACGACGGCCTTCGTCGGCACACGCATCGAATTCCTCTTCCGCAAGTCCAGCTAGGAGCGCGCTCATGAACCACCGCATCTCGATCTTGGGCCTGTGCGCCCTCCTCGCTGGCCCCGCGTGCACCGTCACTGACGGCGACCTGAGCACCACCGCGGCCGTCGCGCCGCTTGACCTCGCCGTCAACGTTGACCGCGTCACCGAGCGGCTCGCTACGGTGTCAGGCACGCTCGCCCTGGGCTACACCAGCCCGTCCGACAACGTCGACGTCGAGATCCTCGACAACGGCACGTCGGTCTACACCACGAGCCTCGCCGCAGACGCGCGCGAGCTCCAGCTCGAAGCCACGGTCGATCTGCTCGTCGAGGGCTCCAACACCCTCACGATCCTCGTGACCTACAACGGCGAGACCGCCACCCAGACCCTCAACGTCAACCTCGCGTCGTCCATCGCCGCCGTCGGCGCGACCGCCACCGACGATCGTCTCTGGGAGCGCACCACAGTCGTCGCGGGCACCGTCGAGCTGGGCTACCTCAGCCAAGAGCCCGTGAGCATCGCGATTCAGGACGACGGCGTCAGCGTGTGGAGCACGAGCGTCGCGGCCGACCAGCTCACCATCCCCTTCGAAACCACCGTAGGCCTCATCCACGAGGGCACGAACACCCTCACCGTCGAGGTGTCCTACGCAGGCCACACCGCGACTCAGACCATGCAGGTCGCCGTCCCTGGGGCCATCGCGAGCCTGACGGCAGGCGCCTCGACCGACCAGCTCTCGGCCAAGCGCACCGTCGTCTCCGGCCAGCTCGACCTCGGCTTCACCAGCTCGGCGCGAGTGGAGCTGCGCGTCCTCGACAACGCGGTGCCCGTCT